>Ga0302197_10001763_pt1 | contig 20452 bp, 16 predicted proteins | sample II_Bog_N2_1_FD_193526 | JGI IMG/M metagenome (GOLD analysis project Ga0302197, IMG submission 193526) | Peat permafrost microbial communities from Stordalen Mire near Abisko, Sweden - II_Bog_N2_1 | ecosystem: Environmental > Terrestrial > Soil > Wetlands > Peat | place: Sweden: Abisko...
GCAATTGCTGTGGAACCGTATCGTAATGGTGCATCTCCATTGAGAAGCTGCCCCGCCCTTGCGTCATCGAAGTAAGATCGGCGCCGTAAGTGAGCATCTCCGCCATCGGCACCTCGGCCTTCACGATGGTGTTGCCCGCCTTGTTATCCATGCCCTGAATGCGCCCGCGGCGGCTGTTCAGGTCGCCCATGATCGTGCCGGCAAACTCATCCGGAATGGTGATCTCGGCCGTCATGATTGGTTCCAGCAGCGTGGGTTTGGCCGCTTCCATCGCCTTGCGGAAAGCAATGCGCCCCGCCATCTGGAACGACAGGTCGTTCGAATCCACGTCGTGGTAGGAGCCGTCATAGAGGATCACGCGAAAGTTTACCACGGGATACCCCGCCAGATAGCCGCGGGCGGCGGCGTCCTTGATTCCCTTTTCGACGGCGGGAATATAGTTGCGCGGAATCGACCCGCCAAATATGTCGTTAACGAACTCGAATTCGACTTCGGCGCCGCGCGGCAACGGCTCCATCTTGATCTTGCAATCGCCATACTGTCCGTGCCCGCCGGTCTGTTTCTTGTGCCGCCCCTGCACATCGGCCTTGCCGCGAATCGTTTCGCGATACGGAACCTTTGGCGCCTTCAGCACCACCTCCGCGTGGTATCGCTTCTTCATTTTCGACACCACGACTTCAATGTGCTGCTGGCCCGTGCCGGCAATCAAAAATTCCTTGGTCTGCGGATCGCGGAAGAACCGCAGCATCGCATCCTCTTCCATCAACTTGTGCAGCCCCACGCCCAGCTTGTCTTCATCCGCGCGGCTCTTCGGCTCGATCGCAAACGTAATCGCCGGCTCCGGCAACTGCACCGCCGGATACCGGATCGGCGACGATTTGTCGCCCAGAGTATCTCCGGTCAAAGTTTCGCGCAGTTTCGCCACCGCCCCAATATCCCCCGCATGGATCTCAGGAATCGGAACCAGTTGCTTCCCCTGAATCAAGGAAATATGCGCGAACTTCTCCAAAGTGTTGCGATTGTAGTTCTGCATGGAAGCGTCGTTTTTCAGCACGCCCGAGAAAACTTTGAAGTAAGAGATGCGCCCCGCAAAAGCATCCGACATTGTCTTGAACACATATGCCGAGGCGGGCTCATTATCCGTGCCCTTGCGGGACGAGGGCGCCGCGCCGTCGTCCGTCCATTCCGTAATTGCGTGATGCTCGCTGGCGGCCGGCGTGTAATCGACAATGAAATCCATCAGCTCGTCCACGCCGATGTTTCCAAGCCCGGAAGTAAAGAGCACCGGGAAAAGTTTGTCCTCGCGAATCGCCTCATGCAGCGCCGGAACGAGATGCTCCTCGGGAATCGTCCCGGTCTCAAAGAACTCTTCCATCAACGAATCCTTGCCCTCAGCCACCAGTTCCACCAACTTCTCGTGAGCTTCCTTGGCGACATCCGCCATGTCAGCAGGAATCGGTCCTTCCTTTCCCTTGCCATTCCCGCCCATCTCGTAGGTGTAGGCCTTCATGCGGACCAGATCGACAATGCCGCTAAGACTCTTCTCGCGCCCAATCGGCAATTGCAGCGGAGTCACCGCCCGCCCAAAAGCGTTGGTCAGCGATTCCAAAACGCGCGAAGCATCCGCCCGTTCGCGATCCATGCGGTTGACCACGATCATGCGCGGCAGTTCCACGTCGTTGCAGTAATTCCAAACCCGCTGCGTCACCACTTCAACTCCGGCCACGCCGTCGACCACCACCAGCGCCGCATCCACCACCGGCAGCACCATCTTGGCCTCGTGCACGAACATATTGAAGCCGGGGGTATCCAGCAGATTGATTTTTACCCTGGCGTCGGGCTTGCCCCACTCGACAAACGCGAGCCCGGTCGAAATCGACATCTTGCGCGCGATCTCTTCTTCGTCGTAATCGGTCGTAGCCGACCCGTCGTCGACTCGTCCCAGGCGCGGCGAAGCGCCCGACGTATAGAGCATGGCGGAAACGAGGGTAGTTTTTCCCGCGTGTCCATGCCCCACCAGGGCAAGGTTGCGGAGATGAGCGGCTTCGTAAACTTTCACGGGTAGTCTCCTTCCGCAGGCTTACGGGAAGGGTGATGAGGCCCAAAATCCGGATGTTTGAATGAAGTCCGGAAATAGGATGAGAACAGCCCACAGGCCAGCCCAACAGTACCTGCGAAACTCCCGATGCTAACACAGCCGAAGCTACCCCACAAAGAGAGGAGTGAATCTAACCCGCACCATGAAAGTCCCGCAGCCGGTGCGGAATTTTCATGGTGCGTGAAGTTGGTCGGGATGTGACTCAAAAGCTATTTCGCAAACTCAGCCCTGCTAAAATTCCCCGCACCATGTCCCCCTACACGAAACTTCTAATCGTGACCGGCGCCAGCCGCGGCATCGGAGCCGCCACCGCCCGCTTGGCCGCCCTGCGCGGCTTCCAGGTCTGCGTCAACTATCTCCGCCAGCGCGAAGCGGCCGAAAGTAGTAGCCGCCATCCGACAAGACGGAGGCGCCGCCATCTCCGTCCAAGCCGACGTCAGCAAAGAAGCCGACGTAGTCCGCCTCTTCGACGAAACCGCGCGCCCGCTAGGCCCAATCACCGCCCTCGTCAACAACGTCGGCATCGTCGAACGCCAAACCCGCCTCGACCAAATCGACGCCGCTCGCCTCCAGCGTGTATTTTCGACCAATGTTTTCGGATCTTTCCTCTGCGCCCGCGAAGCCGTCCGCCGCATGTCCACGCGTTACGGAGGCCAGGGCGGCGCCATCGTCAACGTTTCTTCCGGAGCCGCCCGCATCGGCGCTCCCAACGAGTACATCGATTACGCCGCCTCAAAAGGCGCCATCGACACGCTGACTCTCGGCTTGGCCAAAGAAGTTGCGGAAGAGAAGATAAGAGTGAACGCGGTCCGCCCCGGCCACATCTATACCGAACTCCACGCCGATGGCGGCGAACCCAACCGCGTCGACCGCGTCAAATCCGGCGTCCCCATGCAGCGCGGAGGCCAGCCCGAAGAGGTAGCTAACGCCATCCTCTGGCTCTTATCTGAAGAAGCCAGCTACGTAACCGGAGCCATCCTGGATGTAACTGGAGGAAGGTAGCGGTACACAACAAGGTGGGGACAATGAAGGAACGGCATTTCAGTATGATCTGATCCAGCTAAAGTTTCCTGATCTAGGGATTGGCATCTAACGCCCGCTAGGGTGTGTTCTTATCTGCCGGAGGTTTGATGTATTCCGGATGTTCGCGTTCGATTTCGCTCCCGATCTCGCCCCCAAGCTTTGCGCCGATCTTGGCGCAATCGCCGATAGAATCTGCCATAAGGGAAGGCATTACCGACGTCAATTTTTCCTTCAGAGCGGGCGAGGGACTAGCGGCCTTCGATGTTCCTTTGTCTTTCTGCAGTGCGATCAGTTCGTTTATTTCCGTATCGGTAAAGTATTTCTCGTAAACTCGAGCGTAGACATCCAGATAATCTTGGATGTTTGAACGTTCAAGAAATCGCTTTTCCCATTCATCCCGGAACGCAGGAGTGCATCTCTCGCATTTCTCCATCATCGCCTTCGCGCCCTCATCCACCATCTGCTTAAAATTATCCTGAAGGTGTTGTTTGGCCCCGCTGGCTTCGACCAATCTGATTGCATCCGCGTGAAGCTTAGGATCAGCCTTCGTCGCGCTCGCGCTGGGACTCGGTTCCGAGGGTTGGTCAACCGGCGATTGGGCGTTGGCCGAGAGAAGCAGCGCCAAGAGCAAGAAAGTCCACTTCATGCGGTGAATTATAGCAACCATAACTAACCACTGATGGCTGAGAGCTGAGGGCTGACGGCTGCTCTACGCTTTCAAATACCAGGGCACATTAATAATATTGATCCGCTCATCCCCGCCCAGCAGCAGCAAAGCCGTCAGCATCTGCCCGCGCTGATTGTGCAGAAAATAGTGATACCAGTGCCGCTCCACCATCGACGCAATCACCACCGCAATCGTCCGCCCTGGATTCTCCTTCTCCACCTTCAACACATAATCCACAATCGGATGCACCACCAGCCGAAACGGCGACGGCAATGTCACCAGCTTCGGAACCCGTATCCCTTCCGCCGGCTTCGCCGCATCCCACGGCGGACGCCCCTCATCCGTCTCGCACGTCACATGCACCGCCTGCACATCCGGAGACAAAGTCAAAGCAAATTGCAGCGCTTTCTCCGTCGCCGCATTCCATCGATCCACCGGAACCAGCACAATCGGGGGCGCCATATTTTCCGCGCTCAAAGCCACCCCACCCTTCAGCGCTACTTCTTCGTCAGTCAGTTCATAATGACGCCGCACGCGCCCCATAAATACCAGCGCCGTCGGCAACAGCAACACCACCACCCAAGCCCCGGCGGCAAACTTCGCCACCAGGATCACTACCACCGTGATTCCCGTAGCCAAAGCTCCGATCCCGTTCACCAGGATTGCATGCCACGCTCCTGGCTCCACTCGCCGCCAGTGTCCCACCATCCCCGCCTGCGACAACGTGAAAGCCAGAAACGCTCCCACCGCAAATAAAGGAATCAGCCGGTCCGTCACGCCCCCAAACAGAATCAGCAGCAGCGCCGCCAGAATCGCCAAACCCCAGATCCCCTGCGAGAACACCAGGCGCCTTCCCCGCCCCGCCAAAGAATGCGGAAGATAATCGTCCCGAGCGATCATCCGGCACAGCCGAGGAAAATCCGCAAACGAAGTGTTCGCCGACAAACACAGCACCAGCAAAACCGAGAACATCGTCAGATCGTAAAAAATTCCCTTGCCCACCACCGCCGCCGTCAACAACGACAGCACACTCTGATATCCCGCCGCCCCAGGATCGGTGGCCATAATCCCGTAGTACTTCACCAGCAAAGCAATTCCCCCCAGCAGCACAATCAGAATCGCGATGATCGCCGCCAACGTCCGCCGCGCCGCCGCAACCACCGGCTCCTTAAACGCCTGCACCCCGTTGCTTACCGCCTCCACTCCCGTCAGAGCCGTGCACCCCGAGGCGAACGCCTTCACCAGAATCCAAACTCCCACCGCCTGCAATCCCACCGGAGCCTGCGCGGCCGCCGCCGCCACTGCCACGGGATGTCCCCCCGAAACGATCACCTTATAAAGCCCGACCGCAATCACCACCACCAAAGTCCCCACAAACAAATACGTGGGAGCAATGAACGCCGATCCCGCCTCCTTCACTCCCCGCAGATTCACTACCGTCAACAGAACCAGCACCACCAAACACAGAGCCAACGTGTGCGGCAGCAACGAAGGCACTGCCGATACCAGCGCTCCAATTCCCGCCGAAATCCCCACCGCCACATTCAGCAGGTAATCGATCATCAGCGCCGCGCCCGCCAGCAACCCAGCCCCGCTGCCCAGGTTTTCGCGCGCAACCGTGTACGATCCCCCGCCATTCGGATACGCCGCGATCGTCTGCCGATAACTGAAATAAACGATCGTCAGCAGCGCGATCACCGCAAACGTCAGCGGCACCACATATCGGATCCCAACCAATCCCAAAGGCAGCAAAATCGTCAAAGCCGCCTCCGGACCGTATGCCGCCGAACTCAAAGCATCCAGCCCAAATGTAGGGATCCCCTGCGTAGCCGTAATCCGCTGCCCCGCGTCCTCCGACGAAGCCAGCGGCCGCCCGAACACAACGTCAATCAGTCCCATATCCCCTCACACCGCGCCCCAGGAACGCTCTCAGCGACAATAACAAAATCACACCAGCACCGTCTGAGGAAAGCTTCACCCGAAGCGGCCAGCGCCTCGAAATGTTACAAATATATGGGGCCGCCAAGACAACCTGGCCCGTCCCGCCTGAATCTTTCCTCCGTACCCCGTCATCTCTAACGCTTTGGAGGAAAAGAAAAATGGCACAAGTTTTGGAGGAACTGAAAATGGCACATGAACTACCCCCCCTGCCGTACGACTACACGGCGCTCGAACCCACCATCGACGAAAAAACGATGCACTTGCATCACGACATGCATCACGCCGCCTACGTCAAGAACCTCAACGCGGCCCTCGACAAGCATCCCGAACTGCACAAGAAATCTGCGGAAGACCTGATCCGCGACCTCAACGCCATCCCCGAAGACATCCGGGGCGCCGTCCGCAACAATGGCGGAGGCCACGTGAACCACACCATGTTCTGGAACATCATGAAGCCCCACGGCGGCGGCGATCCCACCGGACCCATCGCCGAGGTAATCAAGAAGACCTTCGGCGACTTCAAAACCTTCCAGGAAAAATTCAACACCGCCGGCGTAGGTCAGTTCGGCAGCGGATGGGTTTGGCTTGCCGGCGATGGTAAAGGCGAAGTAAAAATCATTTCCACTCCGAATCAAGACAGCCCCATTTCCCAAGGCCTCCATCCCATCTTCGGCAACGATGTCTGGGAGCACGCCTACTATCTCAAATACAACAACCGCCGCCCCGAGTACCTCCAATCCTGGTGGAACGTAGTCAACTGGGAAGAAATCAACAAACGCTACCAATCCTCAATAAAGAAGTAGCTCCTGTGGCGCGGACATTCGTGTCCGCGTGTCCGCGCCACATAAACTCCTCGCCGTCGCCCATCAGCAAGATTGCTACTGCTCAAAAAACTCCCGAATCCGCGCCCAATACTTCCGCACAATCAAATCCGTGCTCAAGTGCCCACCCCGCCGCAACAGCTTCAACCGCGCTCCCGTAACCCGCGCAAATTTCTGAACCGATCGATACGGAACATAAGGATCGTCCTGCGCATGAAACATCATGACCTTCGTCGCATCAACTTCCGCCGCCCGGTACATTGGGTTATAAAACTTCCCGTCCAACAGCTTCTTCCAATTCCGTTCCGAGAGCCGATACCCCTCCCCGAACGCCGCCCGAAGATATGCTGCATAGCTGGGATTCGAAGTCTCCTTCTTCTGCTCTCGCGGCAAAATCCCCCAATCCACCACCGGACAATTCGCCACCACCCTTTTCACTCGAGGATCCAGCGACGAAAGAATCGCCGCCGCCCCGCCAAAACTGCCTCCAATCACGAACACCTCATCTGCGCACAGCCGAAATCGCCGCCCAAACGCCAGCTCGCGAAACTCTCTCGCCAACCCGCCGACTACATCCAGAATATCCATGTGCGGAGACCGCTCCAGAAATTCGCCGCCACTCTCCCAAGCCCCCCGATAGCGCGGATAAAACACCCAATATCCCTTCGCAGACAGAAATTCCGCCAACGGCTGCTTCCGAGGAATCGAAGGCATCCCATCGCACAGGACGATCGCCCGCTGCGTTTTCAAAACTCGCCCCGGCGGCAAAAACTCCGTAACAATGTCGCGTGCAAATCGTGTTCTGAACACTAGTCCCTCCCAGTTCCCGGCTTTCCGCTAGTATTCCTTTGCGGACTCGGTGGTGAACGGTTCTTCCGCCTTGACACCCGCTCCTACCCTGACTAAACTCCTCTACCAGAGCGGCTTTTCGCCGCGCAGACCATTCCGATCCTGCAAGTGTCTACACCGCACCAGGAGGCCACAATGCCCACCCCGTTCTCGAAATTCGCCGTCACGCTTGCCGTGCTGCTCGTATTCCTTTCCGCCTTCGCCACCGCCCAGACCATCGGCTCCGGCAACACCGCCACCGCCGATCCACCCGTGCCGCATCCGAATACCACCCCCTGCACGGTGCAACTCTTTAGCGGATTCGAATTCAACATTTACGCTCCCGAGAGCTTCACCTACACCCCGCCCGCCGATTGTCCCGGTCCCTGGGCCGCCGTCATTCTGCAAGCCAATTTCTCCATTACCGCCGGGATTCAATACGACCGCACCGCCAACATCTGGATCGGCCCCACCAACGTCTATTTCGGTACGACCGCCGAGGATCAACCCGGCGAGGGCCGCCACTGGCGCATTGAGCGCGACCTCACAGACTACAGTTCCATCTTTACCGTTCCCCAGGACGGCACCGTCGATCTTTTCAACATTGTGAACAGCACCTACACCGGCATCCTCTACGGCTCCGCCGAAGTGCTCTTCTACCCGCTGGCGCCGAATCAGCAACCGCCCAGCACCGCCGACCAGGTCATCGCCTTCTCCGGAGGCCCCACCGGCGGCACCGTCGCCCTCAATACCACGACCAGCCTGCTCGAACAGACTTTGACTCTTCCCACCAACATCGAGAGCGCATTCCTCGATGTCTTTGCCCAAGGCCAGTCGACCGACGAATTCTGGTATTTCTGCGTTCCCAGCGACCTTGCTGGCGAACTGGAAAGTTGCGGCAACACTGCGTTCCGCGAGTCCGAAGTCACCATCGACGGCAACCCCGCCGGCGTCGCCCCAGTCTACCCCTGGATCTTCACCGGCGGCATCGACCCCGAACTCTGGATTCCAATTCCTGGCGTCCAGACCTTGAACTTCAAGCCCTACCGCGTCAATCTGACTCCCTTCGCCTCGCTGTTGGATGACGGTCAACCCCATACCATAGCTCTGAGCGTATTCAACGCCGACAGTTATTTCTCCGCGACCGCCACGCTCCTGCTCTATCTCGATAGCGGTTCCACGCTGGTTAGCGGAGCCGTCACCGGCAACACGCTTGCCGTGCCCGCTCCCAACATCACCACAAATCTCCACACCGCGCCCAACGGAAACGTCTCGGGCACCGTCAACACAACTTCTGGCCACAACTTCCAGATCTCCGGATACGTCAACACCTCCCATGGCACCGTCACTACAACCGTCGCCCAGAATATCAACTTCTCCAACCTGCAGTCCTTCAAGATCCAGCCCGCGCTCGACGAACAGAACGTCAAACAAAACACCACCATCCATTCCGTGGTTACCACCAAGAATCAATCCGGAACCACCGTCAACACCGTCAACCACACTTGGCCGCTCACCCTCGATTACGCCTTTGTCGTGAACTCCGACGGCTCCTATACGCAAACTACCTCGATCAACCAGTACTTCGAGAGAGATCAGGAGCAGCGTCACAACGGGCAGCCCACCTACTTCAGCCTGGTCAAGAACCGCGTGACTCCGACCGACACGTTGTATATCAGTTCCGAAGGCTACATCACCGGCAACGCCAACCAATCCAGCGCGCAAAGCTATTTCGCTTCCGACTCCAAAGGATACTGTTACAGCAAAACGCTAAAAGCCGCCGCCAACGTCCTGACCGCCATCACCAACGGCGTAGGCTGCAACTAGAGTCGTCGCTTTTGGGAGAGCTTTGAAAGGGCATGGCTCTAAGCCATGCCACCAGAACTTAATCAGACGATCCCTAGAGCGCCCTGGCCGGGCGGCGACGCCCAACGCTCCATCCCAAACTTTTCATTTTATTGGCGCAGGCCGATCCAGCCTTCGGCGATCACCATGGAATTGCCCGGGTTGCGGGCGTCGTACTTCACCGAGGTGTGCAGTCCCAAGCGGCAGGAATGGAGATTGATCCACTGGCGCAGATAGGTGACATCCTGCGAGGCTTCGTAGGAGACGCCGGCGACGTCATATTGATAAATCAGCATGGTGGCGGGGCGGTTCAGGACGGTCGTGATTTCCTGGACATCAATCACGGTGCCGTCGGTGATGCGGCCGGTCGTATTCAGCCAAGTGCGGCGTTCGTGTTCGATCTCGTCCGGATTCCTCGGTTTTCGCCGCAGGAGGGCAAAGCTGGCTAGGGCAACGGCGATTGTTCCAAGCGCGAGCGTGTAGAGACGAAGCGAGATCATGAAGACGAAACCCAACTTTCGGATCTCTTCCAGCATAAGCCGGAACCTCGCAAGCGCCAAGGGTACGGAGGTGGGGGAAGTGTACTGGCGCGGTTCCAATGCCGCCGGGCGGGGGCGGCTGGCTCTCCATCAAGCGGGTTGCTTCAATCTTTTGCCAGCCACCTATGACCGCCGCCGGTAGTAAATGTTGAATTCGAACCCGGGATTGGGCGGGAAGATCTCGGCGATCTTGCGCAGGCGTTCGGCCATGGCGGCGGGGGCCAGCAGCGGGTAGTCGCGCTCGCGGAGATCGTAGTAATCGACGTCGAGATAGACGGCGAGCAAATAGATGGAAATCGCATCCGCGAAGCTGGAGGCGAGGTACTCGTTCTTGTATTTCTCGGCGTCGGGGCCGTGGGCGGTGGCGAATTTGCGCGCCTCCCAGGCATCCATCGAGGTCTCGCCGCGCACGCCGGACTCGGCTTGCTGCCAGGCCAGGTCGGCGAAAGCCTGCGATACTCCCGCGCGCTCGACGAGCGCGTGGCCGACGTTGATGTAGAACTCGAAGGCGACGGAAAATTTGTCGTCCATCAAACGGGTGGAGATGAAAACACACTGGGCATCGCCGAGATCCAAGTTGCGGTGGCAAACGGCGTTGTCGCTGAGGGCGACGTCGTAGCGATCGGCGATGACGGTGTCTTCGCCCTGGGTTACGGTGAGGGGGACAAAGTAGTAGGCCTTGCGGTTGAGCGCGGAAGCGACCGACACCGGAACCGCGGCAATCATGCGCTCCAGATCGTTGTCGGCAATGGTGATCTCGCCCGAGCGGGCGTAGCAGATGCCGTTGGCGGCCTGTGAAACGGGGTTGTTTTGTACGATCTCCGCGGGGCTGCGGGTGATCGCGGATGCGCTTTCCGGCATTTGGGTATTGTAGCGTATGGCGCCAATGGAGTCGGCAGGGCGAAGGGTCTTAGCCCCGGCTTCTGAGCAGACACGATACGGCTACCGCGCGTTGCCAGAAACGGGCGGCCAGCAGGAGCAAGAGGATAAGCTGACTGATTAGAAACGCTCCCCATATGCTGGCCGACGGGACGGCTACGTTCCAGACGCAGACTCCGATGGCCAGCACGAGCAGCGCAACCATCGAGATCGCCACATACGCGCCCAGCAGACGGAAGCGCTGGGCGCGGAATTGACGAATCGATTTAAACAGCGACTTGCGCACCGCAAGCTGATCGCTGACTACCACGTCCGCTTCCGCGAGATCGAACCATATGCGGATCTTCGTGAGCACGAGGAAAATCAGAGTGAAGCCGATCAAGTGAACATAGAAGGGCAGCTTCTCGTAAGAACTCGCATCGGCGAGTTTGGCCAGGGCGTGAAAAATTCCATGGAGTATTCCGGCGGCGATGCCGGCAACGATGGCAAACAAAATCGCGAGGCGAACAAAGCGCCACAGGTTTTGTCCGCAGGCACGAAAGAACTCCTGCCGCGAGATGCGATAGAGGGACGCATAGCCGAGAAAAACGCCAGGCAGAATAACTAGAGTCACCACAGCGAACAAAGCGGCCAGAATCATGCCGGGGGTGGTCACCGCCTCAGTCGAGCCAAAGCCCGGATTGCTCAGCAGTTCTCCAACGATGCCCCAGTCGAAACCACGCAGCAGACCATCGGCATGGAGGCTGTGATCGAGCAAGTGGCCAGCCTGTACTCGGAAGGCAGAGGCGCCCATGCGAGCCAAAACGAGATTCAGTATAAAAAACCAGACGATGTAACGCTTGTGGCGGCCGACGATGGCGGCTCCGGTGGCAAGAAGACCTGATTTTTCGTTCATACGATTTCGCTCCTATACCATCCACCACGCCAGGAATTGGGCGAAGAGTTGGGTCATGAAGGTCCAATAGTTCGTGAGTTTGCTTGTTGCACTGCCATCGGGTTCGACGCGATGGCTGTTGTTGAAGTTGTCGCGGTCGATCTGGATCTTGTGATCGGGATCGATCTCCACGGTCTCGACCTTGGCCTTTTTCTTATAGGTGAATCGAATCCAGCGGTCCTTGACGTCGCCGCCGTTCCAATGTTCGCGGAGCCTTTCGCCGTTATCGAAGGCGATCGCGATCTCGACGGGAAAGATGAAGTCGCCTTTGCGGTGGATCAAGACTTCCGACTGGTACTCAGTCTCGCCCTTCTTTTCTTCTTTTTTATCTTTGTTGTCCTTGTACCAATCGACGGGCGTGGATGCTACTTTCAGCACATCGTAGTCGAGCACTTGGGTCCCATAGAATGCGGGGTTGAAATACCAGCGCAGGTCTTTGCCGGAAACTTCCTCAATCGTTCTTAGAAAATCTTCCTTGGTGGGATGGGTGAAGCGGTAGCGCATAAAGTAGGTGTGCATCGCCTTGCGCATGGTGTCTTCGCCGATGATGCCTTCGAGGGTGAGTAGGACGGATGCGGTTTTGCCGTAGGTGATTCCACCGTACGAACTGTAGTTGGCATACTCCCATCCATTGCGGGCAATGGGGTCGAGATCGGCCACGCCGACATAACTCAGCCTCTGCAACTCTCGCTCGCCCATGGTGAATCCCCACTGATTGAAGATCGAGGTGCGCGGACCAAGAATGTCGTCGAGAACTTTCACTTCGGTGTAGCTGTTGATGCCTTCGTCCATCCAGGCGTCTTCGAATTCGTTGGTGGCGACCATGCCATACCAATACTGGTGGCCGAATTCATGCTCGACGACCACCTCGGGCAAATAGATCCCTTTCGGCATCCACCAATTCGTGCCGCCGGTGATGAAGGTGGGATACTCCATGCCTTCGGCGGCCGAGTCCACTTCGGGGTCAACCAGGGTCAGCGTCTTGTAGGGGTAGGGGCCGTACCAGCGCTCAAAGTGGTCGAGACTCTGCTTGAGGATGCGGGCGTGGCGCTCTTCCTGATCGACGTGCGCGGGCTGCATCATGATATTCAGCTTCACGGGACCCATGCTGCCGACAAACGTGTCTTCGTACACCTTGTAGTGGGGACTGGCGGTCCAGGCAAAATCATGCACGTCGTCGGCGTGATAGGTGACGCTCCTGGTGCCATCGGGATTGTCGACGTTGTCCACTTCGAGGCCGGTGGCTCCGACGACCTCAAATTGAGGGACGGTGATCTTCACATCGTAGACGCCGAAGTCGGCGAAAAATTCGGTGGCGCCGTGAAATTGATGGCAGTTCCAGGCTCCGTGCCACCAGACGCCAACTTTGGGGAACCACTGACCGGCGAGCAGGAAATCCCGCTTCCAGCCGGTGCGCTCCAAGGTTTGGGGAAACTGATCGTGGAAAGCGATTTTGAACTGGACATAGCCGTTGGGAGGAATCGGCCGCGGCAGATGGATCTGAACGACTGTCTTATCGTCCTTGTTGGCGTCGTCAAGCTGAATGAACTTGAGCTGCGCGGTCAGATCCGCTGGGGCGGTTCCTGGTAGGACGACTTCGAAACGCTGGATTTCTTCTGCGCCGTAGTTCTTTTTGTCCCACTCTTCGAGCGAGACGTCGCGGGTGCCATCACGTTTGGTCTCGCGAATCCAGGTGGAGGTGGGCTGGAAGGCGTTGAGATAAAGGTGGAAGGGAAACGTGTCGAGCGCCTGGCCGGTGAGGTTGTGGTAGGTGAGGGTTTCCTGGGCGTCGAGTGCGTGGGTCTTGGGGTCGTACTTGGCGTCGATGGCGTAGTGCACGACGCGCTGCGACAGGGGCGTGGGCGAGTTGATGGCGATCGCGGTGCTTGGAATGCCAAGCGCGGGGCCGACAGCCTGCGAGGCCGTCCTTTGCGCAACCGCGGTCTTCGCGATCGCGTTCTGAGCAATCGCTGTCTGTGGAATTGCTGGAGCTGCTACCAATGTGGCCAGGAACAATAGGACCACGGGCTTGCGTGACATGAACGGCACCTCATTTGTTGAAAAACCGTAGGACGAAATCATACAGCAAGCGGCAAAACCAGTTGGACGAGCTTACGTCCTGATTCAGCCTTATCGGCCGCGCCGACGGCGTTCCTGCAGTCCGTGTCGTTCGCTATAGGACACGAGTCGGAGTCTTCATTCGTTCCCGAATTTCTCCTTTGCAACCAAGACTCTTGTGAGCCGTCGCGATGGTTGGCAGGGTTGGTGTAGCCTAAAAGCATGGCGAAGACGAATTCCGCGGGGCCGCGCTGGGTTGGGATTCCGGTGCGTGTATTCGCGATGACCTTTCTGTTCACCCTGCTGACGTTTGCGGTGGCGTTGTTGCTGAGTATCCTGGGGACGGTGGTGTACTCGCAGATAAAACACATTGCGCCCAACCTGACGTTTGCCTACCGGCACATTGCGTTTCCGTGCGCGATTACGGCGGGCGCGATCGTGCTGGCGCTGTCACTGGGGATGGAGATTCGGAACTACCGGCAGCGGAAGGCGCTGGACGGGATCGCGCGGGTGAGTTGAGCATGGGCGACCCGAAAAACCATGCGCCGCGCATTGCCATTCCGGTGCCGCATTCGGGCGATCGCGAGTATGCCGAGCGGGCTTTGCCGCAGTATGAGAACGCGGTCCGCGGGGCGGGCGGCGAGCCGGTGCGCATTGAACTGGACCTGACTCCGGCGCAGGTGATGAAGCAGATCGAGCACTGCGACGGGGTTCTGCTGCCGGGCAGCCGCGCGGACCTCGATCCGCGGAAGTATGGGGCGGAGCGGCACGAGAAGACGGCTCCCGCGGACGCGAAGCGCGACCGCGTTGACTCGGTGCTGCTGGCGGATGCCTACAAGTTGCACAAGCCGGTGCTCGGCATTTGCTATGGGCTGCAATCGTTGAATGTGTATCGGTCGGGTTCGCTGGTGCAGGATGTCGAGTCGGCGATGGGCGATTCGAAGGGTGTCCATTCCAAGATCAATCACAGCGCCGGACGCGCGGTCGAGAAGGCGCACACGGTTCGTATCGAGCCGGGGTCGAGGCTGGCGGGGATTGTTGGCGCAACGAAGCCGGTGGCGGTGAATTCTTCGCATCATCAGTCGGCGGACGCGGCGGGCGAGGGGTTGCGCGTGGTGGCGCGGTGCGCGGATGACGGAGTTGTCGAGGCTTTAGAAGGAACGACGCCGGAACATTTTGTGCTCGCGGTGCAGTGGCATCCGGAGCGAAGCGTGCATGATGGGCCGGAGGTGGCAGAATCGGCGCATGCGATTTTTCGGGCGTTTGTGGAGGCGGCTCGGGCGCGGCGGGCGGAGAGCAACACGTGACAATTCTGTTGAAGCTAACTGCGTTTCAGTAAAACCGCGACGTTTGCGATGGCGGCGTTTTCGGTGGGCATTCCTTCCGGTGTTTTGGCCTTGATCCCCACGCAGTCTTCGGGGATTCCGCATAACTTGGATATTTGTTTGCGGATGGCGTCGGCGTGGGGGCCGATTTTTGGGGTGGACAGGATCAGCGTGGAATCCAGGTTCACCAGTTGGTAGCCTGCGGACTTGACGCGCTGCAAGGCTTCGCGGAGGAAGACAGCGGAATCGGCGTTTTTCCACTGCGGGTCGGAGGGCGGGAACAGCGATCCAATGTCGGGGCCGGCGATGGCGCCGAGCAGGGCATCGGTGATGGCGTGGAGGAGGACGTCTCCGTCGGAGTGGCCGCCCAGGCCTTTATCGTGGGGCAGAGTCAGGCCGCCGATTCTCAGGGGGATGCCGGGCTTGAATTCGTGGGAGTCCCAACCGTAGCCGATGCGCATTTCAGGTTTCAATTTCTTTTCCCGTCCTCGAGGTCCGTCCCTCAGGGGCTAAAGCCCTCGTCTTTATTGGCTCCATGCGGTACGACTGAAGTCGTGCCCTTCCCAACACCTGCTTGAATCAGAGTTTTTCCGCAGCCAAAAAGCCGTTCTCCCTCCAAAAAACATTAACTGCCTGTAGTTTTCGAATAGAACTCCGCCAGTTCCATGTCGGCGGGGGTGGTGATTTTTATGTTCTGGGGCGAACCCATAACTACGACCACGGGCAGATCGGCGCGCTCGATCAGCGAGGCTTCGTCGGTGCCCAGAAAACCGTCCTTTGCCGCATCGTCAAAGGCCTGTTTCAGGATGGCGTAGCGAAAGCCTTGCGGGGTCTGGGCCATGACGATGCCCGCGCGCGGGAGGGTGGCTTTGACGAGGGCGCCTTCGGCGGTGCGTTCCACTTGTTTGACGGTGTCGACGGCGGGCCAGCCGGCGATGGCGGCTCCATGTTTTTGCGCGGCCTCGATTACGTGGGCAATGATGTCGGGAGTTACAAAGGGGCGCACGGCATCATGCACGAGGACGATATCGTCGGGACCGGCGGCGGTTTGGGCGAGAGCGGCGGCGACAGAATCCTGGCGATGCTCGCCGCCTTCAACGAACTGCAAACGTTTGGCGAGGATCTCGGGAAATTGCTTTTCGACCTGGGCGCGAAAGGGCGCAATTTCATCGTGGCGCAGAGCGACGATGATTTCATGAACGGCGGGAACGGCGGCGAACTTGCGCAGAGTGTGGACGAGGATCGGAATGCCGCCCAACTCCTTGAACTGTTTGCTGCGAGCCTTCTTTTTCGAGCTTTGTGGCGCGGGCGGGGCCATGCGCGTGCCCAGTCCGGCTGCGGGAACGATGACAAACACCTTCATAGGGGCGATTAGTATAGTACAGGGTTTGGCGGGGTGGGTGCAGTGGAGTGGCGCTTTGCCGGCACTTACGTGGCGGGCTTTCTTGTGACGCCGCTTCGCGGCTCGAGCAGAGTGGGGAAAAAGTGTTTTCCCCGGGCAACATTTCCCCCAGCGGCTGGAAGCCCTGTTGATTCCGCAGCGGTTACGGCACGAGTGGAACTCCTCCACCCCATCGAGCCAAAAGCAGGCTCGCTGGGGACCCCGGTCGTGCCCTTCCCAAAACGTGCTTGAAGCGGAGTTTTTCTGCAAGCTGCGAGGGCACCCAATAAGAAAGGGGCACAGCCGGATGGGTTTCGGCTGTGCCCCTTTTCTTACTTACTGGTTATTGTTTCGGTTGGGCGGATTTCGCGGCGGGGTCTTTGGTCGCGGGAATTCCGGTTAGGTTTTGCTGCTGGAGGGGTCCGAGGAAGACGCTGTTGCCATCGTACTCAAGCCAGAACAACTGCCCGCCGCTGGCCTGATAGAGGACTAGGTCGAAAGTTCCAGATGCTCCGTCGATTGCAGCCGCCAGGGGGTTGGGTATTGTATTGGTCGACAGCATGGAATAGCGCCCGGGGTTGGTGGAGTCCGCGAGCGGGTTTCCAGTGAATGTATTCCCGGAGCTGGTTGCGTCCGGTGTGCCGAGCGTGAAGAAGGGATCGCTGACCTGTCCGGTAAAGCTCAAAGCACCGGCGGTAACCGATCCCTGGGCGACCATGTCGAACTCGCACTCCTGGCAGGTGGTAAAGTCGTTGGAATTCTGCCAGGCAACGGCATAGTTGCCCGCGAAGACGCCGGTTGCGGTGTCGGTTTGCGGAACCAGAACTCCGGTGGTGCCGGGAAGGCTACCATCTTCACTCAAGTCAACGACAAGAGCGCCCCCTCCGCCACTGGTGTTGTTGGGATCGTTCAGGTTTAGGGCTGGATCGGTCATGTAAACACCCAAAGTGGTGACGTTTCCGAAATTGGCAGAATTGATTGAGAGGGACCCATACCCCTTGACCCCAGAGTCCTGCACGGTATAGGTACCTGAAATCGCGGCAGCCGGATCTGAGGCGACGCCGTTGCCCAATTCGTTGTCTTCCCCCACCCCCGAAAAGCTAGCGGGGTCGGAGCCTGTGTTGGTGGTAGTGAACTGGCCGACCTCGGCGTTATAAGTGCTCCACGGATTGCCGGCAGCAGCCAATACCGAGGCTCCGATGGATGCGTTGGTGAACGCGCCCGAGCCCTGGCCGAAGGCCGAGCCGATGGCCGCGTCGTTCGTGTCAACACTGATGAGCCGAACCGCTTCGGAACCGACAACGTAGTAGGCGAGTGTACCTGCCAGTTGGGTGCCGGTGACCGTGCCCCGCCCGAAGGAGTCGGGATCGGATGCAGCTCCCGTGGTAAGGGTTTGGCCGGTGAACACAGTTCCATCGTCGTTCACGTCAAAGGTGCCGGTTACAACGCCGCTGCCGATCGAGACCACACCTCCGATTGCAATTGGGTTGTAGCCGGTGTCAACGCCCGAAAGGGTGAAGGCAAAGTTCCCGCCCCCGATCAAGCTGGTTGCGGTCTGCAAGTCCAGGCTTCCGCTGGAAGTTGCCGACCCATCAAACTGAGTGATGAGCGCGTGGCTGGCGTTCACAAACTGGACGCCGAGGGTTATGGTCCCACCCACGCCCACATTCGTGTCGGTACTGTCCGTCAGGATAAGTGTTCCTTGGCCGTTAGCATTCACTGTCAACCCATAGGTGGGCGAAGCGGTTCCGGGCGCGATGGTGTCAGCGGCGGGCTCATTCGGCGACGTGTTTCCATGACCGTCGTTATAGTCTAGTTCGCCGCCGACGCCGTTATTATTCGAAACGATGTCGCCGAGCGAGTCGATGGTCACCGAGCCGGCCAGAGCGTAATAATTCGGCCCGCCGTTGGTCGCTTCCTGGCCGCTCAGATAGAACACGTAGGTGTTGGCGCTCACGACGACCGTAGTGTTGGTCAGAACGAAGTTGGCAGAGGTCAATCCTGGGAAGGAAGCGACCACGTTGTATTCGCCGGCGGTTGCATTCGCCGTGAACGTCGACGATGTAGCCTTGCCGGTCGCGTCCGTCAGGTCGATTTCCGTGCCGGTTGCAGTACTCGTGAACAGACCGCTAGCTCCCGTCTGGTTGGGAACCGCCGTGAAGGTAATCGGCACGCCGGCTCCCGGCACGGGGTTGTTGTAGCTGTCGACCACCGTCGCCACCAGTGGATTTGTAAAGGGCGTGCTGACCACCGTGTTTTGCGGTGTGCCGCTCGTCGCCTGGATGGCAGCGGCAGCGCCTGGGTTGTTGGTCAAGGTAAAAGCGGCGGGCGAAGTCCCGCCCATTCCCGCCGCCGTGGCGGTAACGGTGTAGCCGCCGGCGGTCGTATTTGCGGTGAATGCCGACGAGGTCGCCACACCGCTGGAGTTGGTAGTATCGGTTTCCGTGGCGGTTCCGCTCGTCGTGAAAACGCCGCTCGCGCCCGAGCCGGGAGCCGTGAAGGTTACGGACACGCCGCTGGCCGGCGATCCATTCGAGTTCACCGTGGCTACCAGCGGATTTGTAAATGGCGCTCCGACTTGCGCGGTTTGCCCGCCTCCGCTGGTCGCGGTGATGGCAACTTTCGGAGTGGAGCTTGAACTACTGCTGCAGCCAGTTAAAAAAGCGAACACCAGAGAAATGAATGCGAGAAGTCCAGCACAGGTTTTTCGGTTCATAGCGAGTCGCCTTTCTGCGCCGGTTTCGCGCTGGCACGCTCGCGTGCCTGAGGCGATACGGGGATGCCGTGCTGGTTGCGCATGGTGTAGACCTGGCCGTCGGCCTTGACGGTGCGAACCACGAAGACCTGCCTGCCCTTGAGCGTTTTGTGGACGCCGGTTACCTCAACTTGCTCGCCGGCGGCGACCGAGAGTCCGCCCTTGCCTTGCAGACCCCATCTTCCCAAGCTTGCGTCTACCTCACCGGAGGCGGTGGCAAGAACGAGGTGGGAACCGGCGATCATTCCGGCGGAGGGTCGGGTGAGCACGGTCGAAACTGTGCCGGTGAGAGTGACCTCCTTGGCGATGTCGTAATAAGGCTCCATGGTCCTGGTCTCGATGGCCCTGGTCTCGGCAGGACTAGATTGCGCCTGAGTGGGCGGCAGGGACGAGAGCACGGACAGAAGAACTAAAGCATATAAAGACGCGCATAGGCGTTTCATAAGTCGCCTCCAATTAAGTTTGTGTCTGGAGATCCCGATAAGGGCCTCTAAAGGTGGATGGTACGTTGCTGCCGCTCATCGGTACAACGTCGTTCGATCATTTTTCGGCAGCCGGAGGTTTCCACTTTGGTACGGGCGACTAATCGGCGGCGCGGTCGGTTGCGGGCGAGGGGGGCTTTTTTGCCGGGTCCGATCCGGTGGCCGCGACCGGGGGCACGGCGACGGGAGGCGGGGACGAAGATCCGCGGTGGCCCGATCCGCGCTCGTCCCATTTGCCGAAGATCATTTTGCCGGCGGTGGTTTGCAGGACGGAGGTCACGGAAACGTCGATGGTCTTGCCGATCATCTTGCGGGCGTTGTCGACGACCACCATGGTGCCGTCATCGAGATAGGCGACGCCCTGGTTGTATTCTTTTCCTTCTTTCAGAATGAAGACGCGCATGATCTCGCCGGGCAGAACGATGGGCTTAAGAGAGTTGGCCAGTTCGTTGATGTTGAGCACGGCCACGCCCTGCAACTGGGCGACTTTGTTGAGATTGAAGTCGTTGGTGAGGATCTTGCCTTCGTAGAGCTTGGCCAGTTCGATGAGTTTTAGATCGACTTCGCGGACGCTGGGAAAATCGTCTTCGACGATCTGGATCTGGACGATGGCGGTTTTCTGGAGGCGCTGGAGGATGTCGAGGCCGCGGCGACCGCGATTGCGTTTGAGCGAGTCGGCGGAATCGGCCACCAGTTGCAACTCGCGCAGAACGAATTGAGGGATGACGATGAGGCCGTCGAGGAATCCGGTTTCGGCGATGTCGGCGATGCGGCCGTCGATAATGACGCTGGTATCGAGGATCTTGTAGCTTTTCTTGCCCGATCGTTCGCCGCCAAAGATTCCGCCGAGGGCGGCGAGATTGAGAAGGTCGCCTT
>Ga0302197_10001770_pt1 | contig 20430 bp, 10 predicted proteins | sample II_Bog_N2_1_FD_193526 | JGI IMG/M metagenome (GOLD analysis project Ga0302197, IMG submission 193526) | Peat permafrost microbial communities from Stordalen Mire near Abisko, Sweden - II_Bog_N2_1 | ecosystem: Environmental > Terrestrial > Soil > Wetlands > Peat | place: Sweden: Abisko...
AGTTTGACTATGGCTCTGAGTGAACGCGCGTAAAGTGTCTTGACACATGCGAGTCGGGTTGAGATAATTTATTTATCTCATCGGCGTAACGGTGAGTAATGCGAAAAATTTTACCAATTAGATTGTCGTAAGGACAAATAATCTCCGTGCTCCCTTTAAATATAAAAATTTTATGCTTTAGGGAGGGGTGGGAATAAAAAACAACCTCTAATTGATTAGTTTTCGATAAATCAGAAGTTTACTAAGTAAGTCGAAGAATTTTAGCTGTTTTGCGAGATTGTGCAGCCACCTGGGGGCTGAAAAGAACCCCACCGTCGGCAGCAGTGGAGGATATTAGTCAATAAACGAAAGTTCGAACTAGCACTTTACGGAAATGAACGATTTAAAAAAAATCATGAAGGCTATGACAGCTGTAAAGTTTAACCGTAGATTAACATGATGCTTTTATATCTAAAAAGAACCCCGGGCTAACAACGTGCCAGCAGCTGCGGTAAGACGTTGACGGGGGAGCGTTACTGGTCGTTACTGGGTGTAAAGAGAAGCTAGACTGTTTAAGGACTTGCATTAAAAACAAAAGGATGAGCGAATCCCTAATGCAAAAGCTTAATACTAGAGTTTTAAAGAAATTCGCGATAAGTACAATCTAGAGATGAAATTCTAAGAGATTGTAAGGATCTTCGAAAGCCACGGCAGCGAATTATTTAATTCTGACGTCGAATTTCTAAAGTGCGGTTCTCAATTAGGATTGGAGACCCTAGTAGTCCGCACCCTGAATCCATGGATATTACACTTAATTATTTTTATTTAAGGTGTTAGCTTACGCGGAAATATCTCACCTGGGGAGTAAGGCTGCAAAGGCAAAACTTAAAAAGATTGGCGGGAGTTTGTATAAATGGTGGAGCGTGTGGTTTAATTCGACAATCCACGTTTAATCTTACCAATGTCTTTAAAATAATCATTGAAATTTTTTGCATCTTTCCTCGAAATTATTTTAAATGGTACTGCATGGCTGTCGTCAGTTTGTGTTGTGAAATGCAATATTAAGTTATTTAACAAACGCAACCCTTTTTGTAAATTTTATTTAAATTTTTTATTAAAGAAACTGTGCTTAATAAAAATTTATATTATTTATATTTTACTACAAAGTAAAAACATTCAAGTCTTTGAAACTTTTTAACCGAATGCCTAAGTTATCAAAATTTTTGCTATTCCGCTAATTATCTGATTTTTTTTTTACATTAAAGTATCCTTTAATGTAATAGATTAGATAGGCTTTGGCTTAAAATATGCGCAGTGCGCGTATTTTAAAATATCGCCGGGTTTCAATAAAGATTAATTTGCTTTGAGGAAGTTAGGTAGAAGTCAAGTCATTATGGTCTATATATTTTGGGCTACACACGCGCTACAAAGTCAAAAACAATTAGTTGCGAAAATGAAAATTTAAGCAAATCTTTAAAAATTGACTAAGTTCTAATTGTACACTGAAACTCGTGTACATGAAGATGGAATCATTAGTAATCGTGAATAAGAATGTCACGGTGAATGATATATCAAACTTTGCACACACCGCCCATCACGCTCGAAGAGTTGTATTTATCGGAAATTTGACAAATAACTTAGGTTAAAAGGGAAAATGTTTAACCTATTCATAAATTAAACGAACTTTTAACAGTTAAAATATTTAATTTTAGATCTATAGTTATTTGTGAGTCAAGGCGGGTATGGCGATTTGAGTGAAGTTGAAACAAGGTAATGGTAGGGGAACCTGTCGTTGGATTACACATAATTTAAAAAAAAAATATCTAAAATATAAAATTTAACGATTTTGAGATTTTTTCAGAACGCTGAGAGTCGTTGCATTAAGGGGATGCCTAAATGTAAGATGAAAAACGATACGAAACAACGATATTTACCTGTAGTAACGACATTACGTGGAAGGGGGAAAAAAATAATTTTTACTAGTGAAGGGAAACATCTTAATAACTAGAATAAAAAATCAACTGACGATGAGGGAAGTAGTGGTGAGCGAACCCCCAAAACCTTAACATATATTATCAGACGGTAGTATTTTTGAATAAATAACCAAAGAGGGTTAAAGTCCCGTAACCGAATGTTTTAAAAGGGGTATAGTTTAGCGGTAGAACAGCGGTCTTCAAAATCGCACGCGTGGGTTCGATTCCCATTATCCTTGATAAAAACCTTTAAAAAATCTTTAAAATTCGTGTTTAACGTTAAATTTAAAACCTATTTTTGTAACTTCACCAGCGTTCGCGCTAAACCGCGTTTAAAAATAAAATTGCAGACTTATCAACATCTGAAAAAAAAATTAGGCAACCCTCTGCTTCTTCTTAAAAAGTACAAGGATGCCTCAGCGTCGGCCAGCTTCCCATTTTTTTCAGTCAAGAACAATTTAAATACAAAGTTAACAGTAATCGCTGTAAAAATATGCAAAAACACTAATTTAATAAACTTTTTAAATATAAAATTTAATGAACTCATATTTCTACTTATAAACTTTGGCAGCGACTTTTTAAATTTCACCTTAAAATGACGTCGAATGGAAATAAAGCCTTCTTTTAACATAAACGAACGGCGATATTTTTTATCGAAAAACATTAACCTTCCTGGCCCAGTAAACTTAAACCTAAAAGTAACTAAAGTACGCGGAAAAAATATGTTTTTTTCAAAATTAAAAATTTTCGCGTACTTCTCCAAATACTTTTACTATTCAAAGGTGTTCAACGCTATTTTCCATAAAAAATCCAACAATAACTTAGTAAATTTTTTATTGAACGCTAAAAAACGCATTAATTTAGGAAAATACCAAAGTATGCAAGATTCTGCTGGGTATACCGCCGCAACTTTTATATTTTTGAATAAACTACTTTCTAGTAAAAATATTTCTTTGCCGGCGAAAACCGCCGGATACGCATCGGAACTAAATCAATCCGAAAACAACAATACTGGTGGACGCACGTCGTCTTGAACCGCCTTGGAAGAGCTAAAAAATAACAAGTTATTTTATGAAAAAAAATTTATTGTTTTCGGCTCGACAACGAGCATATCCAACTTTTTTTTTAACCCAATTGTACTGAAGTATGTTTTTATTTTTTTTAAAGATTCGTTAAAAAATCTATTTTCTGCAAAGTTTCTGTTTAGCTCGCTGTCGCATCATTTATGCTTTTTTAATGAAAAAATAGCCGTCTCGAATATTTTTCCAACAGAAAAATTCTCATTTTTCTTCAAAAAGTACTTTCTGTATATAACCGATTTTAACAAATTTGACTACAGACTATTGTTCCCGTTTCAAATATCTATTATAAAATTTATACAATCCTGCTCAGGAAAAAGGGTACTTTTTAAAATTTATGCGTACATGAATAACCTACTTTCCGCAGAAGAACAGATCAGATGCCTGCTGTGATCTCAAAAAGTTAAATACTATAGAAGAGTTTTAGGCCCAAAATTGTTTCTAAACGAATCTCTACAAATTATCTACTTATCGCTCAAAAACAAAGATATTCACCTGTTTTCAAACTGAGCAACAGCAATGCTGTACAAAATCAGCTTTTGAAAGCATAAAACATTTTTAAGATACCTAAAATACGTACTTCGCTATTTTTTTTTAGGAATTTATAGAAAAATCGAATTTAAAGGAATAAAATTTCAACTTAAAGGAAAAATCAGCGTTGCTGGAAATTCCAGAACTAGAACGTCTTACCACTACGTTGGATTTACGAGCCACTCGACGTTTAATAATAAAATTCTCCACAAACTGAGCTTGGTAAAAACCTTTACCGGAGTTTTAGGATTTAAAATCTGATTCGTTTTTTAATTTATCCAGCGTGATTTTACCTTTTGAATACTCTTGACTTGAATCTTTTTTAGATAACGACTCCTTATGACTCGAAGACGCACTAAACTGAGAGGAGGCTTTCGATTTAGCGCTTTCTGATTTTATTCTGTATAATTTTTTTACCACAGCGTCGTTCTTCAACAACCATTTTTTTTTGGACTCATTCGTTAAACTATCGTTTTTAGATATTCTACTAATGTCCGAAACAAATAAATCTGTAAGTTCAAAAGAGTTGTACGACCTATTCGTGTGAGATATCTCGATTAGTTTTTACAATAAATTCTTTCCAACTCAATTTTTATTCTATACCGACTATCAAGATTTCATTGCTATAATTCTACACTACTCACCAGAGCTGACCTTAAGTCTTTCAGATTATGTGGATGCCTACTGATTTAAAACAGCGCTTAACCACACGCCATCTATTGTTTTTGATTTGTTCCAAGATTCGATTAATTCTTCTTTGACAGAGTTTACAGAGTACCTTATTTTATTCGTTTTCTTCTCCTGAATTTTAGTAATTTTCACTAACATTTTTCATTTATTTAAATGAACGAATTCCACCGAGTCCTATCTAATAAGATTCTTCTATTATCTATATTCGTTAGCCAAAGACTCCAGAATACAATTCGAGGCCTTTTTACAGACGTTTTTCTTCTTTATTTTCTACTGATCCATGTTAATAGCAACTTTTGACGACGACAAAGAAGAATTTATCGAATGTTTCGATACTGGGTTCTTTTACTTTTTTATATTTTTAATTGCGTTTTTACTCTATAGATACTCAATCCACTACTTCGCTTTTCTAGAAGCCTCCGTTTCAGAAGGAAGGTCAGCGTCTTTTATTACCAAACAATTTTTTAGAGATTTTGTAAACACATTTGCTCTCTTTTTACGATTTTTCATATTATTGTTTCGATTAAACGTTTATGACACACTTGATGATTTTTATGATTCATACTACATCTTTGTGGGAGACTTTGATAGCGACGAATACATAAACGAATTGTTTTTTTCGTACTACGCGGTTAATTTTTACGATTTCGACACAAAAGATGATGGGGCTTATTCTTTAGAAGATGAAAATGAATTTTTTTTAGACATATTTTATATTTACTTTATATGCTGAGCTAAGTTCTTTACATTTATTTTCTTTATTCTAGAAGAAATATTACGGCTTTCTTTGGGGTTTTATATCTGCTATTTAATTATCTTCGAAGTCCACTCAGTAAACTGCTCCTATACTGAAGATTTTTTTTTTATTAAGCAAAGAGCTAATTCTAATAAAACCAGCGCGGCGGGGTTCGGTAAAAATTTTTTTAAGAGGGCCAATGTTCTATAGATTATTAGTAACTGAAATTTTTAAAAACAACGCGCGCTTACTGAGTAAAACCTACCGCGATAGGGTAAAAGAGCTCATAAAACAACATTTAGAAAGTGCACGAGTGAGAAGAGAAAAAATGAAACCAGCGAAAACCGAGTTCTACCAAAGAAAATTGTTTTACGGAAACCTTGAAATATTTGCATTTTGGGATATCAGATTCGTCAATCAAGACAACCGCGCAGAAGATGAACAAAAAATTGAAAATAGACTGAAAGCTTTAGCTTGGAAAAATGACCTTAAAAACATATGCGCAGTCGTTGTATTAATCACTTTAATCTGTATATTAACATACGCTAATATACACGTCTGGTATCATGATAAGCTGTGAACAATCGCACTAAGGGATTCTAGATTTGATTCCTTAATAAATTTTTCTTTATACGCGAACTTTGTCGAACCTAACTTTTTTGTATTCCCTGAACTAGCCAGATCTAACTACTGACTAGTCGAGGTTCTGACCTCTGCGTGCTCGACGCAAAATATGTTGTTTTAATGATGGTCGAAAGTTTAAACATGCTATTCTTCTTCTTCTTCCTTATAATCTTTAGTATTATAGTCAACTCAAATACTTCATTACACCTGCTCCTAACAGCAGAACTTTTTTGAATAACGTTATATGTCTTCTTTTTCTTCATAGGTTTTATCTTTAATAACATTTCTATACTTTCTTTAACCTTCTTCTCATTAATATTTTCAGCGATAGAGCTCGGTATCGGATTAGTTTTGTTGTTAATGCAAAACATACTCACCCGTTCATTAAATCTCTCAGAAAACGATAAAAATTTTTTAAAATTCTCAAATCGTTTTAAAAATAAACTATATTTAAATAAATCTAAATGATAATGTTTTTCATGATTTTCCTTAACTATCTTCAAAGTATTGATTTCGTAAACGCACAAATACAACGCAGCAGAGAAACTTATTATTTTAGAAAAATCTTTAATAATAAAGCCACCGCTTTACTGTTCTTAAATAACTTTAACAACGAACCGAGTTCTTTTATTAAAACCAATAAAAGCAATCTCACCTTAGCCTATAAAACAAGTTACGAATATTCTAGCTCCAGCGCAAAGCAAACTAAATACAATTTTTTCATCAATCTTATCGAAATGTACAGGATTTTCAAAATTAGTATTTTTTCAAAGCTATCAATTAACGAAGCGTGAGCAGCGTTAACACATTTATTTTGAGTTAAAACACGGGTAGCTTATTATATGAATAACTGAATATATACAACCAATCATAAACGAATCGCCGTGAACTATTTTTGATTTGTAATACTGTCCGGTATAGTAGGAATGGTTTTAGCCACTTTAATAAGATTAGAATTTGCCTACCCAGGCGCCGGAGTATTTGTGGGGGATAGTCTACAATATTTAAGTTTAGCCACCGCACACGGCGTCATTATGGTTTTCTTCATGATAATGCCCCTACTTTTCGGAGCTTTCGCAAACTTTTTATTACCGACGCAACTCGGAGTACACGACGTAGCCTTTCCGCGTCTAAACAGCGCAGCCTTTTGATTTTTACCCGGCGGACTGCTTATGCTTTGCCAATTAGTCTGCGTAGACAAACGGTACCAACGCATGAATTGTTTTAATATACGAGAAATACAGTCTATCTTAAAAAAAAAATTTTACCCAGATTTAATAAATTCCCACGATCATCACCAGTTTTTAAACAAAACAGCTCTTGGCTTAAGATTTAAAACCCAAAATACAAACGCCATAAACGGCAACACTCAGATTTTTTATAATTATGGAATCGAAAATAGTTCAAAAGTAAAGTCAAATTTCTACAGATTCGCGAATGAAGGGCAAGGCTCCGATTCTAGTTTCTTTAACCTAAACTCCGGAATGTATAAAATTTTATCATTTATAAAGTCCAACAGCGCCTTTAGCGTTTTTTCCGTTTTCACGATAATTTTAGTAAAAGCGTCAAACTTTACATTAAAAATATTTTTATTTTTTACGAAAACATTTTGAAACGTGTCGACTTTTTTTTTTAAGTCTTTAACCTATTTAGTAACACTAAGCGCCTTGATTTTAAACACATGCAGCGCGTGCTTGCTAGATTTTAACCTGTCGTTCGGTAGCCTAAAAGCTCTATTCGCGAGCGCGCAGTTAGTCGGTATTATCATTAAAAACGCACTTTTAGGCCTCGCCCAAATAGTAGTTCGAAAACGCGAAGATTCGGCCACCGTAAATATTGGGGTACTTGCAAATCTCAACGCCTACGCGCAACACCTACTTACGCTAACCTTAAGTAATATCTATAAACTTACCGTACGGAATTTCGTTGCGTTTAAATTTTGATTAAAACAACAAAAATTCGCCGATTTACCTATTTTTATGCCGGTTAACTGAACTTCGTTAACTGCAGAACTCTTGTACGGAAGTAAAACTAATCCTGTGCACGACAGGATATATACAGGTTTTATAAACTATCTGAACGCAAACTACGTAACCTTCAAATTTTTTTCGTACAAGTTCAATTCAACAAATATTGTAAACCTTATGGACGCCGACCTCATAAAAATAAGTAATTTAGATAGCTCAAGCTCGTTTAGAGATACAAAATTTTTTAACCCCTCCATTAAGTATAATTACAAATCCGGCGACTACTTCACTAAATTCAATAAAGATATGTACACGTATCTCTTTGCCATTTTGTCTGACTTAACTTCTTTAGCCAAGTTAACTCCGTGATTCTATTCGGATAAGTATAACGACCTGTTAGCCATAAACGTAGAAAATTTTTTTGATTTTATAACAACAGATAACGAAGAATCTTTAATGTCTAAAAAGTGAACCCCCTACGTCTTTGGCTCCGCAGACGGCTTTTATAATTTTTTTTTCGAGCTGTCGACAAATACGCAATTTTTAAACGCGCAATATCTTTCTTCAGCTAATTTACAACAAAAATTTTATAAAATGTTCCACACTAATTCAATGCAACAGCGAATTTTAGGGAACTGACGCCAGTTAAAGTTTACAAGGGAAGCGTGACGTTGTAAACTCTTATCCGCCAGACACCAAAAAACCTTGTTTAGAAGATACACGCACGAAGATGGGGTATTTTGATCAATCGAAAGGAACGCTAAAGATCTTTTACCCGGATGGGCCATGATTACACCGTTTTCCTCAAGAACGCGGTTCACCGCTGTCGGAAAAACCGATATCGGACTAATGGGAGTACTTCTCGTTTTAAATTCGTCAATAATCAGCGCCGCAAATTTTTTAGTAACTTATAGGTACTTATCGACATTAAATAATCGAAAAATGCGAGACGCGAGAGCATTTTTTACAGAAGGAATTATGGTATCTTCGTGAATGATGGTTACCGCAAATCCGATGCTCGTAATCGGAATCGTCATGCTCCTCTCAGATCGTCACTGACAAACGTCCTTCTTCGACTATTCCGGCGGAGGTGACACGGTTTTATTTCAACATATGTTCTGATTTTTCGGACACCCCGAAGTTTACATTATTATCATCCCAACTTTCGGATTCACCAACACCATACTCTCGTATTACTTCCGAAAAAGAATTTCCGCCAGAGCAAGTCTGCTGTACTCGATGTATACCATCGCATTTTTAGGATTTTTTGTATGAGGGCACCACATGTATATGGTAGGTTTAGCGCATACAACGCGAATGCTTTTCAGTACACTAACAGTAATGATTTCCGTCCCAGCCGCTACAAAAATCATGCACTGATGCGTAACCTTTGTCAATAGTTCTTTTGCGGCTGAACTACCTCTTTTATTTATCTTAACGTTTATCTTCTTCTTTACCTCCGGAGGTATTAGCGGTATGTGCGTAGCTCACACAGGTATGGATGTGTTGTTTCACGACACGTTTTATGTAATCGCCCATTTTCATGTAATGTTAGCGGGTTCGGCGATGTTCGCCTCGTTCGGAGCCTTTTATTTCTATTTCCCAGCAATTTTCGGCGTTAAATATAGTAGACTGTACGCTTACCTGCATTTTACGTATTACCTATTAGGACAACTTATGACAGTTATTCCAATGTTTTGACTCGGGTATGCAGGTATGCCAAGACGGGTTCTAGACTACCCGGCCTCATTTGGGGGCTGACATAGTGTTATATCGGCGGGACACATGCTTAGCGTAGCTGGCTTAATGTCATTCTTTATTATGATTTTTGATAGTTTACGACAAGGGCGTGCTGTTGTACGAAACACCTTTGGTATTAGCAGGTACAATACTCGATTAAATTTTTACCTTTACGCCATAGGGCAACACGTCTACGCCCAACAAAAGGGACAGTTTTTATTTAAATTCTTAAAACCCGGTTCTTTAAAACTAAACACGTTCAACTTTAAAAACCACGAACCCCTGGAAAGCGTATTAATAACGTATAGTTTTTACAAAAAATAATTATAAAATTAACAAAGTTTATAAAAAGTGCTAAATGAATTAATAGTATTGCAGTTGTTGGGGTCCCTTACTTTATTTTTATTTTTAAATTCTCTAAATGTGTACGTGCTATGATATTTAGGCGGACTCTATTTACTAATATTGGGGATTTACGGGCTGATCGACGACGCTGATATTTTTATCGGTTTTCTATGAGTGATAGACTTAGGCGTAGGATTAGTTTTTTTTATTTTTGTAATGCATTTTTCTAATTTTTTGCATCAAAAATCTCTTATCGACCTGAACGACAGGTACTTTTACTTCTCCTTCTTATCGCTCTTCTTCTTCTATATCTTCTTCCATTTCTTCTTCGCACCGAACGGTGCCTTAGTTAACTTTGCTTTACGAAAAGTTTGAACTTTTTTAGTAAGTTGATACGACCATTATGTTCTGTATTGAACGAGACAAGTCACCGAATTACACCTTTTACGAGAAATCTATTTCTTATGATCGGCTTTCTTTTTTTTCTTAATTAATTTTATGCTTTTGTATGGACTAATAGCCGCCATAGCGCTATCTTTTCTAATAAAAAAAATTTTTATATTTTTAACGGTGTCTCAATTAAAAAATATTAAAACATTAAACGAAGTAAACTCTTCGTTTTTTATCAGAAATCAAAATTTTATTAAACAACAAAACATGGCGGCGAATACGAAGGTTTGGTTCAAAAAAAAAAAGATTTTATATGATTTTTAAGCAAACTTGAGTAGGTGTTTCAGATAATACAAACGTTAAATGACTACAAATCTTTCATCTATATAAAGGATTCCACCGCAAAGTAACGCGCGTCGGATTTTTTGTAAAAGGAACAGCTAGAGTGGTCGAACCGCCCAAATTAGAATATAAGGGCTTTAAAAGAAAATTCAATAAAAAAGGGGATATATGCAGGGGCTTAATTATTCGAAATAAGTATAATATCGTTAAGCAAGACGGCGCCGTTGCGAAGTTTAAGTGCAATAACGTTATTTTACTAAAAAAAAAAAATGATGTAAAATCGAAGTACCTTTATGGCCCCATTCCTACGCAAATTAAAAGGAAAAAATTTTTAAACTTATTTAAAAAAATTATTTAATTTTTACAAGCATGCTATTACCTTTAATCGCCTCGTTTACCGATGAATTTTTTATACTCTCCGAAAACGTTTTTTCGATAAGAGATGTGTCCCTTTTTAACACGTTTGCGTTTTTGCCTATTTTTATTTTCACAGACAGCTTCTTCTCCCTAGAGCAACTGAACCTAAACGCCTCGGCTACACAAACTTTGTTAGATTTCATTAACCAACTTGAAAACACCGATTCGTTAAAAAATTTCGAAAACACCAGCGCCGTTTATCACTACTCTATTCCAAATGTAAAGCTATGATACCCAGAACCGTTCATCGCCTCGCCATCTTTCATGCACTCCGATTTATGATTTATGCACATACTAATCTATCAATACTGACTTTGATTTGTATTCGTTTTTATAATAGTTTTTTTTTTTATAACCTTTGTCTCTACGGTTAGGTGATGTAATATGCGAGTGCGCCCCAGAAAAGAAACTCGAGGAGTCAGTCGTTCTAAATGCGGAGATTTAATAACTGCCTGCGTTCCGGTAACCTGAGCAACATCTATTATCGTTAACGAATCAACCGATGCTATCGACTTCTACGACGGATTCGGAACTACAGAGTTGGTTGTTGGAATCCGCGCCTATCAATGAGGTTGAGAGTATTACTATCCTAAAGATATAGATCTAAACTATAGCATTAAAAATAACTTTTCTTCTTATGTAGGGAATTCCTTAAAATATAATAAAACCACCGATCTGACCTCTAATTATAACAATTTTTGAAGATTTTACCAAAATAAATCAACAGACCAAGTCATTTCAGCAGCGCATCTAATAACTATACCTATAGATGATTTTAAACTTTTCAACGTCCTCAATTTCGGAGATTCCGGAGTTAGCCCGACGTTAGAGTTAAACTCGTTTAAAAAAACAAAAATTTTTTCAAAGTTCAATAAAAACGATTTAAACTATCAACCTTACAAACTATTTTTGAACTACTCCTATTTAAACGGATTATATTTTAACTCAGGCGAGTTTGCGGAATCCCTTTATATAGGAACAAAAAATCAAATTAACTTTCTTTCGTCTCACTCGTACTTAAACAGTCAAACAACTCTTTTAAACTTAGAAATATCCCAAAAATTCTATAACGCAAAAAAATACGCGGCATCAGTCGTTGCTAAGGAAAGAGAGCTCCCGGCCATTTTAAAACTTATAAAAGCGAACAGCACCCCAATTTTAAAAACTTTTCAAAGCGAAGCTAAGTTTGTCGACTCTCTTCTCGAGTTACCAAATATAGCGAGCGGCTTAAACGAGCCTGCTAAAACTAGTAGCGATTTCTTAACAAACTCAGACGACTTTAAGAGCATAAATTTCAAGTTCCGCAATTTTGTCGACTTAGAGAAAAAAGTAGATTCAGCGGCGGCGGACAAAATTTATTTAAAAAGCAAAAGTAACTGACCGTTAGAAAAAAAAAGCTATAAAAACACCCAAATTGCAAATAACGCAGAAAAAGTAGTGTGACCCGTACTTTCCACAAACCTGTACGTTAATTCAAAAGAATTTGACGTTACGGATACTATCTATAAAGCTACCGAAAAAAGTAGCTCCAACGGACTAAACTCTTTAAACCATCATTGAAATTTTTTCTGAACGCTCTCCCAACTAGACTGAAAAGTTTCGTCCAACGAAGCTTTTTTAAATACTTTGCAAAAATTTTATATCCCAAATATAGTTCTTTACTATGACTATGATTTTCGAAATTGACAATTTTTTCAATACCTAGAAGATTCCCTTTGAGAATCTTTACTATCTTCATACGTATCGGACGAATACGAAGGGATATCAGCCGAATTTTATAGCGACGAGTACGCAGATAAATTCGAACGAATTTATTTTAAATTTAACGAAATTTCGCGCAAATCTGGATACACACTAAGCGTACCTACTAGAGACGAAGACTGGGCAGTTAATGACCTATACGCAAACCCGATATTATTGGAGGACAACTCGTCTCAGTTTTCATTTCTAGTAACAAAAGATTTCAACGCCTATTCAAACTATTACCTGTGCTCCTTTATCGAAGATAGTTTTGAAAATTTTAAAAATAGTTTATTTTTGCATAATACATTCGGAAAATACGCGTTTACGCACGTCTCCAGTGCCGCCGCGATTCATCATAATTTCTCAGTACTAGATTCCTTTAGAGCTGATTTCGAAGCCTTCGCATGACTTTTTGACGAAAATAATCTAAGCACCGATCTGGATTTTGTAAATGGTAAATCTTATGAAGCATCAGTAAAAAAATTTCTAAAAGAAATTTATAACACTGACAAGAAATTTGTTCAAACTTTTGACATGAGCGAAGAAGCTAACTTATTAGATTATGCGTATGAGTTAGCCGCTTTAAGAACACCGAAGTTTACTAATTATATCAACAGCCGTAGCGGAGCTAAAGGATCTATCTTAAATTTTAACGCTATGCAAAAAGTCTTTCGTCCGCGTTTCGACGAAGGACGCTCACTCGCTAAACTCGACGACTTCAGCTACTCTTATAATAAGCAACAGTTTGTAAGTTCTTTTAGAACTAACTATGAAAAAATTATAGGAAAAACTCACGAAAACTTTTTTAAGATAAACTTATTTAAAAATAATTTTAAATTAAACTATAGCTATAATTACGGACTGAGCTCGTCTTTAAATTTCTTTGTTTTTGATTTTCCGTTTCTAATAGGGTTAAAAAGCGACGCCTCCAAATATTTTTGATTCGACTGATTCGCTAAATGAGGATTCTACGAAGTGCAACCGTCCTCTTCATCAAAATATGCTATTTTCGGAATGCCATACTTTAATAAACCATTCGAGTTTCAGCAACAACTATCTTCAGAACTCAATGAATCAGAAAACTACCTAACTAGAATCTCTAAAGCACGCCGAAATTACGTAACTAACTGAACGTTTACCCCATATTTATTCGCAAAAAATAATTCTTGATTCTTAAATAACTACGTTTTCGAAGTCTTTGAAGAGTTGGATAACAATCTTTTAATCGCCCAAAATCTTTTGCAAGATGTTGTAGAATCGTCCGGTAGAGGTGACTTTGAACATTTTAAAAAAAATGCTTCTCGACATTTCCATCCGTCGCACTCCGGTACGACTACGTTCACTAGAAATGACATGCGTCCAAAGCACAGCATACAGTCGTATTATTACAGCTCTTCGCAACTTGTCGATATTTTATCTAAGAGAGAGTATCTTTTCCGAGAATTTATCGCAATGAGTAAAAAAATCATATCGTTACCGAGCGTACTGACCGCCAGCGCCAACAACCCTATTTTACATGAAATAAAAGCAAGTTTTCTATACGTAGATCCTATAAACTTAAATAACGAATACTCGAGAAGTACTTATATCTCATCTATGCAGTATTTTAATTATTTAGTATTCAAAGCATTTGTAATTAACGTTGATGAAACTTTTTCAAATAAAATATTTTCATTTTTCGTGAACTCGGATACTACATCAAATTTTGTGAACAGCAATATAGAATTGTACAAAAATCAATATCGCCCTATGCGAAAAAGTATAGCAAATATGATTAGACTGCACGCTACCGGAGCTATGGCCATGCCGTCAGAAATCCGCCTACAAATACTCGCCTCGTCGAAAGACGTTATCCATTCGTGAGCAATACCATCAGCAGGAATTAAAATCGACTGCGTACCGGGTTACTCGTCGCACAAAGTCTTTCTTTTTTTAGTTTCTGGAATTTTTTGGGGGCAATGCATGGAAATTTGCGGACGGTATCATCACTGAATGCCGATTATCGTATACTTTATGAAACGAGATTTATTTTTTTTATGATGCACTCATTTTGCGTATTCAAATAATTATAACCTCTCGTTGCCTATAAACGATAGATTATATACCGACTACACTAAACAAGTGTCCTACAATAAGTATTCGTGAATCGATGAACTGGCTTAAAATTTTTTAAATAATGTTTTTTTTCATGATAACGACAGAATTAACTTTGTCTAAAGCCAAGACTGACGACTTCGCCCCCTATCAATTCCGTTTGGTGCGGCCCGTTTTAAATTATTACTGTCGAAACACACAGCATCGTTGCAGTTTTTTCAGAGTTATCTGACTAAAAAAATTCCCCATAACGCGGGTTGCGGCAGCGCGGAGTTGTCCTAGCCTAAGCAACTTCACGTTAGAAACAAGAAAAGCGCTAATTTCTTTTAAAAAAATTAATTTAAATAAAACCTTTTACACTAATTGTAATGCTCATGTTTTAATAAATAAAAAAGGACACGCAGCTGGAAGTTTATTTAAAATAAATTATTTTAAAAAAAACTTAATTTTCTTAATTTTTTCACGACAAATTTTGTCTTTCCAACACTTTTTAATGGTCAAAACCTTCAAAAACTGAACTTATTTTATTAAAAGTAACCCGACGGTGCTCCCAACGCGCGCGCTCGGTCTCAATACAAAATTTATTTAATTTTTACGATAGTGAAATTCCCGCAACACATAATTTTAGACGTTAATAAAAGTCTAGCGGCGTTCTCGGCGCAATTGTGATTCCCGAAATACTTTTTGTCCTATCAACTTAATGATTTATTAATGATTAGCCTAAATTTTCATAAAAAATTTTTTTCAAGCGCTGGCTTTGATAAAATAAGTGAACTAATTAAAAATAAAAAAAAACTCACAATAAAGTATTCTAAATACCAAGTAACTTCCGATATCAACGAGTTTGCAGATAATTACGTTAAAACAGCGTTTGAGGTACGAGAAAAAGTGAAGCATAGGGACGCCTTGTCTAAGCATTGAGTACAAGAATTTTTTAGTTACTTTACGTCACCTAAACTGCGATACGATGAGCGGGGGGTTAAGCGTTTACTAAAACATTTAAAAAAATCTGTAAAAACCGAAAACTACAGAACAAATAAGCTATGAAGCGTTTTCAATATTTATTTTTTAAAAAAAGAAAAAATTTATACAAAATTGAAGTACTCTCGAGTTCCGCAATACGATATAGTTTCAGGAGGTTCCGCCGCTCTTTTCGCCGCATTTTTAGGATTTTTAATTTGTGAAAAGTACGGATTCGAATTAGCCGATTCCGGAGATTTTTACTATCTATTCATGTACGTAGTGATACTTTGCTTCAGTTTACGAATATTCCTAAAGCTGATGAACGCCGAGGAGCAGTCCTGACATTTATTAAGCCTTAAGTGAGCGGTTTATTTCCTAAACTTTTTCCTTTTAAATTTGGTGTATACGCTAAATTTAAAACAAATCTTAAAAATTTAGTGCGATAAGGGCAAAATAAAAATTTAACCAGTGTTTTTAAGTAAATTATGAAATGTAATTTCGTGATTGAATAAAAAAGAATCAACTTTTAAGGTTATATCATCTTACATTGATAGAGAAGAGTAGTGTGAACCAAAGGTTAAAAGCTACAATAAGAAAAATAGTGAAAAGACCCTGAAACTTAATGTTAAATCTGTTAATGCTTAAGCTATAACGTACCTTTTGCATAATGGGCTAGCGAGTTAATAAAAATAGCAAGCTTAATTTTAAAGTAGGCGTAGTGAAAACAAATTAAAGTTATTTTTATTAGACCCGAAGCTAATCGATCTAATTATGAACAAGTCTACGGACTGAACTCGTGAATGTTGCAAAATTCTGAGATGATTTGTAATTAGGGGTGAAAGGCTAATCAAGATTAGTGATAGCTGGTTCTCCGCGAAAATTATTTAAGTAATGATAACGTGATTGAAAGTCAAAGGTAAAGTAATCTTTAAGTAACGTGTTTATTTAATACACAGTATTTGTAGAAGCTTTGAATTATGATTTATTTAATACGTTAATTCAGACATAATCGCGCAAAGGTGATATGTCGAGAGGGAAACAGCCCAGATTGAAAATTAAGGTGTTAAATTACAGTTAAGTAAAAAGAAGGAAAATCAGCATGCGAATTAGAAGATAGGCTCGGAAGCAGCCACTCATTAAAGAAAGCGTAAAAGCTCACTATTTTTGCACAGTACAATGACATAAAGTACTTACTGATTTTTTTTCGATAATGTAGAGACATTAAATTGTAAACCGAAATTTCAAAATTTTTTAAATTGGTAGCGGAGTGATTTGTATTTTATTGAAGAAAAATTGTCAAATTTTTTGGAAAAATCAATTTTAATTATGCTAGCATTAGTAACGATAAATAATATGAAAGTCATTATTACCGAAAATTCTAAAGTTTCATCACAAGGGAGAACTTTGATGATAAAACCGTTCTCTTAAAAAAAGACAAATGTCGTATGTTTAAAGAGGATAAATACGCCGCTATTACGACGTTGTGACGCGCTATTAAAAATTTAAAGTTATTCTTTTTAACAGCGCATCGCAATCTAGAAATAAATTAGTGGGGTTAAAACCGTATAAAATCTGACACAAGTGAATGGGTAGAATATACTAAGGTAACGAAAGAATATAGTTGAAGGAACTCGGCAAATTAACTCCGTAACTTCGGGAGAAGGAGGACTACAATTAGTGTCATAAAAGAGAAGGTAGCGACTGTTTACTAAAAACACAGGACTTTGCAAAATTTAATAACGATGTATAAAGTCTGACGCCTGCCCAGTGCTGTAAGATGAAAAACCATAGGTGAGGCCTATCAGTATAAATCCCAGTAAACGGCGGCTGTAACTCTGACGGTCCGAAGGTAGCGAAATTCCTTGGCGGGTAAGTTCCGTCCTGCATGAATGGCGTAACGACTGCCTTACTGTCTCCAGCTATAATTCAGTGAAATTGAATTTTAGGTGAAAATGCCTAAAGCGAACAGCGGGACGGAAAGACCCCATGCACCTTTACTAGAATCTTATATTTTCTTAGATGTCTAACACAGTATGGAAGGTGCGCCGATTACCATATTTGTTAAAGTTTAAGAATCAGGAAAAAATAAAAAATTTTTCTAATACTTTAAGAATGCTAGTTTCACTGGGGCGGTGGCCTCCTAAAAAGTAACGGGGGTGCGCAAAATTTTAACTAAATATAAAATTTTATATGAATATTGCAATGAATAAAGTTAAAATTGATTTAAAAGCTAACAAGCTTTTAAAGGATGTTTAATTCGTCAGCCATAGTGACCCGATAAACGTTATTGATAACGTTATCGATTAACGGATAAAAGGTACGCTGGGGATAACAGGCTTATGACTCCCAAGAGTTCCCATCGACGGAGTCGATTGGCACCTCGATGTCGGCTCATCATATCCTGGTTGAGAATAATCTTCCAAGGGTCGGTCTGTTCTACCGTTAAAATGGTACGTGAGCTGGGTTTAGAACGTCGTGAGACAGTTCGGTCCCTATCTGCTGTTAAGTTGAAAAATTGTAAGATCTTGCTCTAGTACGAGAGGACTGAGGTGGATTAATCAATGATTTAACGATTGTTGTAAATACAGCATGTCGTAAAGTTAAATTAAGAACTAATAACCACTGAAATATATGTAAGGTGGGAAGTACACTTATTAATTTTTCTAAAAAATGTATCAAAGATTATGAGTATAAATAGTTTTATTGTGAACAAGGTGTGAATCTTGGAGCTTTAAAATTTATAACATTGAAGACTTACGTTCATTTTTAATTTTTATCAACAAATAATCCTTAAACAAGAACAGTGACTCAAGTTCATAAATAAGACGGTAAATTCCGCGTTATTTGCATTAACCTAAAACTTCAAACAGTTTTCACGGGGTTGCGCTAATATTTATTTAATTTCAAATTTAAACGAATTTTGAGCCGCCGCCGCACTGCAATAAGCCCGAATACAATATTTAAAATAATCGATTAGAGTCAAAAATTTCAGTAACCGTTAATTCACAACGCGCGCGCTCTCACGAACTAATTAGGCTAAGTATACTCACGCGTTTATAAAAAGTTTAAAATATATAAATAATTTTCGCGGAATTTTATTCAAAGTAACTAGATAAAAGTAACCGTTAATGCAATTCATCGAACAGTTCAACAAATTCATCTACAATCTTGCGGCTCCACTTTATTTTCACCTCGGTGGATATAATTGATTCCTGGACGTTGCAACTATTTTTAGTGAAGTAGTAGATACGAACGTTCTATACTTCCTTTATTTTTTCTTCCTAAATCTCCTCGTTTTCTATAAAAATACCTTCTTAAAAAATTTATTTAAAAGTAGTTTTAAACTGGTCTCTGCGAGTCCGATAAGTCTACCTTTTATTTTTTATTACAACTTTTTTTTATCTAATTTTAAAAAGCTGTTCTCCTACTTTTCAAAAGTATTTGACCATTTTTTTAGAAAAAAATAATTAAATTCCATAAAATCAGCGCACGGTTTCTCAGTTTAAAAACTTTTAACAATAAGCACGCTTAGACATTTAAATTAATTCAGCAGCATCTATATAAAAAATTGAGCTGAAGCGGAGCACTTGCCTTTAGTGGTACAGCGAGTTCTCGATGTAAAATTTTATTTAAGAGCAGAGTCCCGTTTATAGATCTTCAAGGACGTTAACGTCGCGCCAGCGCGCTCGACGGTACGTAAGCAAACGCCCATTAATTTTTTATTTGCAATAAAACAGTTTAAGCTATAAATGTAAAAAAAATTGACAAACGTACGGTTGCTTTAGTTTCAATTAAATACGTTACGTTATCTTTACATTAATATACCCATAAATATCTAACTTTAGCGAAAATTTTTATATATAACCTCCGGGGGAGTAGCCAAGCGGTTACGGCGTTAGACTGTAAATCTAATGAGAATATCATCATTGGTTCGAATCCAATCTCCCTCAAGCATAAGTCGATTTGTCGACTTGGTACTCTACAGTCAAAAATTAATTTTCGCGACTTTGTCGAGTTTTACTAAAAAATCCGAAGCAATCTTTAGGTTTTAAAATAGTGCCAAATATGCCACATAATAAGTTTTTTAAATAAAATATATCGCGGCAGCGTCGTCTAGGCGCAACTAAGAAAATTCAAAGATACTCGCCGCCGCCCCAGTAGATAAAAACCTATTTAACGGGCAAACGTAAGTATCTTTCACGTAAAGCAGTATAGCGTGTTTTTAATAAATACTGCGGAGTAAGCGCACGCTCGACACCGTGTTAGGCTAAGCTGCGGCCTAAACCGGTCTCTGAGTCTAATTTTCATTAAGCAGTGCGTCGCTATTAAATTGTTGATATTTAGCAACGCTATTAAAAGTAAAATTTTTGACATCACAACGCGCGCGTTAAGAAATAGCGCAGTTCGTGTATTTTTAAAATTCTCAACAAACCATCTCTGGCTGAGAACAGCGACTCATACTTGCTTGTTCGGGAGTTCAATTCTCTCTGGTTTGCATTTATTTTTAATTTTCACCAACAAATAATCCTTAAATAAAAGCAGTGACTCGAGTTCATAAATAAGACGGTAAGTTCCGCAACGCTTGCGTCAACTCAAAATTTTAAGCGCAACGCGCGGCGCTTAGATAATATTTATTTAACGCTAAACTTGAGTAAGTCTAGAGCCGCCGCCGCCGTGTAAAAGTAAAAAAACTAACAAGGGTGCGGAGCTGTCTATTAGTAATGTATAAGGGTGCGGAGCTGTCTATTAGTAATGTATAAGGGTGCGGAGCTGTCTATTAGTAATGTATAAGGGAGCGGAGCTGTCTATTAGTAATG
>Ga0302197_10001775_pt1 | contig 20406 bp, 17 predicted proteins | sample II_Bog_N2_1_FD_193526 | JGI IMG/M metagenome (GOLD analysis project Ga0302197, IMG submission 193526) | Peat permafrost microbial communities from Stordalen Mire near Abisko, Sweden - II_Bog_N2_1 | ecosystem: Environmental > Terrestrial > Soil > Wetlands > Peat | place: Sweden: Abisko...
TGATGGCCTGTCCGTCAGCGGCAACAGCCTTGCAGAAATGAAACGCGGCGATAGCCCAACACATTCCGATACCTCAGAGGCTCTCAAATGAAGCATCTGTACCTGCGCTCACTCACAAACGCAACCGTTTCGGCATCTGCCAGAATTGCAGTGGTTGCGGCTTGTGCAATACTTCTCACCGCTGCCGTAGACGCAGTCGAACCTGTTTCAACCACGCCCCCCATTGTTCTAACCGGAGCGGACATGCGGCCGGCGTTGTCACTGAATGGCGATTGGGCTACCATCGTCGACCCTTACTCGAATGGGTTCTCCGGCTATTTCCGCAACCAAAAGCCGGAGCCGGGCGGAAGGGTGGTCGAATACGACTTCTCGAAATCCCCCACACTCAAGGTGCCAGGTGATTGGAACACGCAGCGCGAGTCACTCTTCTATTACGAGGGGCCGCTTTGGTACGAGCACGACTTCACTTACTCGCCCAAGGAACATACGCGCATTTTTCTGCACGTGGGCGCGGCCAATTATCGTTCTTATTTTTGGGTCAACGGCCAAAAGGTCTGCGAACACGAAGGCGGCTTCACCAGTTTCAACTGCGATGTAACTGCGGCGGTGCATAACGGCGCTAACTTTGGTGTGGCCGCAGTGGATAACACTCGACTTGCCGACGGCGTCCCTACCCTCAAGACGGATTGGTGGAATTATGGCGGCCTCACACGCGCCGTGTCACTCATCGAGGTTCCAGACATATTCATCGATCAATACGATCTGCACCTCAGTCGCGGCGAAGATCCCAGGATAGAAGGCTGGGTACATGTTCAAGGCGGCCAGCCAGGCGCAAAGGTGGAAGTCGAGATTCCAGATTTAGGCGCAAAAACATCCGCAGTTGCGGCAGAGGACGGCCGCGCCGCAATTCATTTGGCTTCCCCCGGATTGGTTCCCTGGTCGCCCGAAACTCCCAAGCTATACAAGGTTGAAGTACGCGCTGGCAAGGATACCGTAGAAGACTTGATCGGCTTCCGAACCATCGAAACGCGAGGCACCGAGATACTTCTGAATGGGAAGCCGATATTTCTCCGCGGTGTCTGTATGCATGCAGAGGCGCCATACCGACTCGGCCGTGCCAACACCGACAAGGACGCGGAGACCTTGCTCGGTTGGGCAAAGGAGCTGGGAGCCAACTTTGTCCGCCTTGCGCACTATCCACACGATGAGACCATGCTGCGCGCTGCGGATCGGATGGGTATCCTGGTGTGGTCGGAGATTCCAACCTACTGGGCGATCCAGTGGGATAATCCCAAGGTTCTGGTTAAGGCCGAGCAGCAATTGGATGAAGAGATCGGAACATCGCGCAATCACGCAGCCGTGATTCTGTGGTCGGTAGCCAATGAAACACCCAACAACGCGGCCCGAACGCAGTTCCTCGAGACGCTGGCCGACCGCGCGCGAACCCTTGATCCCACACGGCTGATTACGGCTGCGCTCCTGGTGCGCAACGAAGGCCATACCAAAATCGTCGACGATCCTTTGGGAAAAGCATTGGATGTTATCGGAACCAACGAGTATGTAGGCTGGTACGAAGGGACGCCGGAGACCGCCGACATTACACAGTGGCGCGTCGATTACCAGAAGCCTCTGATCATGAGCGAGTTTGGCGGAGAGGCCAAGGCCGGCCTGCACGGTGCAGATACCGAACGGTGGACAGAAGAGTATCAAGCCGATATCTACCGCCATCAACTGGGAATGCTAAACCGGATTCCCCAACTTAGAGGAATGACTCCGTGGATTCTGATGGACTTCCGTTCCCCGCTGCGAAACTTACCCGGAATGCAGGATGGTTTCAATCGCAAGGGACTTATCTCCGATCAGGGGCAGAAAAAGGCGGCGTTCTTCATACTGCAGAAAGCTTATAAGGATAAGACTGTGGGAAAGCCGGAGTAAGGTGTAATGGATTCGATTCCCGCAATCTTTTGAATTTGTCGTCGAAGCTGTGCAAACCTCGAATTATGAGTTATCGTTTACTCATGACTGCTGACTCCATTCTTGCCCAGATCGATGCGGAAATAGCAAGGCTCACGCAGGTACGCTCCCTGCTGGCCAACACCGGCAAACACGCTGCCACGGTAACAGAGCGCAAAGCCAAGAAGACCGCGACCAGGACAAAGTCCAGGAAAGCTCGTGTGCTGAGCCCTGAGGCCCGCAAGAGGATTGCCGATGCACAGCGCAAGCGTTGGGCCGCCCTGAAGGCCAAAGGTTAGGAATCTCGTCGCATCGAATCGCGTGGCTTATATTCCGCGTGTCAAAAACTCCCCACCAATAAGCCACTGGCGCAAGCCCTCCGGCAACCGCTCCGCGCTTTGGCCGCGGAGGTTACCTTTCCGAGGCGGCGATGTGGCTCCATCATTGCCCGGCTGCCTTGGCAATTCTGCTTTGTCACCGCGTTAACCTGCTGATTTACATTGGGTTGGAAGTTAGCCGCGCAGTTGTCGAGGTTTCCTAAGCGACCTTCTAAATAACTCCCGCTAGAACTCATCAAGGTTCAGGGCGGTCCTTTTCTGGAAACAGCCTCGGAGCAACCGCCTGCATTTCAGTTTTTTATTGTTGAAAACCGTGTTTTCGCCGAAATAGTTCTCAGTGAGATGCGAGGACGATCTGCGGCGGGGCGATCTGGCCCGCCCCGGCTCCTTTGTGCTGGAGCCCGCATGGACGATACGTCCCGACGCGTTTGCATGGGAGAGCCAATACTGTGACATTGCCTACGATGCAGCAAAGAAAGGAAGCTGCGGTTCCATGGGCAAATCTGCGTCTCCCTCCGTTTCCCCAGGTGGCGATCAGGGTATTGCAACTGGCAAACAACGAGAATGTCCAACTCCATGAGCTGAGCGATCTGATCTCGTCGGATGCGGCATTTGCGAGCGAGGTTCTGACGATAGCCAATTCGGCGATGTTCGCTCCCCGCTTTCCGGCCAACAGCATCCTTCAGGCAATCGCGGTGCTAGGCGCGAACCACCTCCAGGGGATGTGTCTCACTGTCGGCGCAAGAACATACCTGGGTAAGGGGATGAGCTACCCCGCATTTCGCGAGATATGGCGTCATAACCTGGCGTGCGCGCTGATCGCGGAGCAAGTGGCTTGCGCGGGATTCATGGACAAGGATATTGCATACACGTCTGGCGTGCTGCACGATATCGGCCGATTCGGCCTGGCTGTAATTCGGCCACAGGAATATGCCCGGCTGCTGGGGAACCACCTGGGCACCGCCGAGACCATTCTGCAGGCCGAGCGCGACTTGTTTGGCTGGGATCATTGCGAAGTTGGAAGAAAGCTGATTGTCGAGTGGAAGCTACCTTGCGAATTCGAAACAATTGTCGCTGAGCATCATCATCCCAGGCGCACCGATGGCTTTTGGGGGATGGGTGAATTGATCAAAGTCAGCTGCAAAATGGCGGACACGGCAGGCTTTGCCGCATACCCTGGGTGCGACGTAACGCCGTTTCCCGATTTGCTCAATGAACTTCCGGAGCGCGAGCGCAATCAATTTCCGTCCGGACTGGAAACCCTGGCCTCTGAAATTGGCTGCAAGATCAAATCACTGGAATCGGCTTGAGGCGTTGCAGCGAGCCGCCATTTCAGTTCCAGGCGCGATCAATCCTCATGAAGCGCATCCTCGCCTGATTGAGAAGCGGTGTCTTCCGCGGACCGGCCTCTTTCGACTAGCCGCGTTGCCTGCTTAACGTTCACGCATTCGTTTCTGTTGAGCTACTTGTTTGGCCTTCGCTGGGAAAACTCGACGGGGCCGCGCGCTGCGCTGCTCGATGAGCTTCATCCAATTTAGCCGCAATCGCACCCACCGCGGGATTGCTCATCATCGACCGATGATCTCCATCGATTTCGCAGGCTGTTACACCGCCCAGCGCCACAGGAACCCAGCCAAGGGTATTCTCGCGGTAAGGATGGTCATCACGCGTTTTTGCGGTGAAGAGCAGGAGATGGCCATTGTACGGTTTGGGCACGAAATTCCGAGCTGCCAATCTGCTTGCTTCACCTACCTGGTTCAACACTTCCACCCAATCCTCCTGGCCATCGAGTATCTCGGTCTCATCGGCCGGGTCGTCAATCGGAGACAGGCCCGCGTTCTTGCCCGCAGCGGTCCGGGCCACGTTTCCCACCATACCTAGAAGCAGCGCGATACGGTGCGAAAGATAATGATTCCATTCCCGCGGGCTCATTCGACCAAGCGCCTTCAGATGGAAGCTGGCTCTCCGCAAAAAGTAACTCAGGTTGAAGTAGAGTAGCTTTGGTTTGGAAATCTGACTTCCATAGGCGAAATTCCTGGTGTCGAAGAGAACCAGCAGGCTAACGACTTTTCCCATGGATTGAATCCGGCGCGCCATCTCAAAAGCTACCAGGCCTCCGTAAGATACTCCGCCTAAGTAGTAAGGACCACGGGGCTGCACCTTGAGAATCTCGCTGACGTAACACTCTGCAGTTTCTTCGACGGTGGCAAACGGCCTGGATTTGCCATCCAGCCCGCGCGCTTGAAAGCAATAGAACGGCAGATCGTGCGGGAGGGCCAGCGCTAAATCTCTCATGCTGAGCACGTTCCCTCCCGCGCCATGAACGCAGAAGAACGGTGGACGCTGGTCCCCTTCCCGCACCTTGACGAGGAACGGCCAATCAGCCCGGCGGCTTGCAAGCGTGCGAGCGAACAGCTCCACGGTAGGCGCCTGCAACACGACTGCAAGCGAGGGTTGGCATTCAGGAAACGCTTCGCGAATCCTGAGGATAAGTCCAACCGCAAGGAGCGAGTCGCCTCCCAGTTCGAAGAAGTCATCATGGATTCCAACTCGCGAAACTCCCAAAACGTCGGCCCAGATCCGAGCCAGCACCTCCTCGATGGGGTTGTGCGGAGCGTCGAAAGTGTTCGCGGATGGAAGCTGTGGCTTGGAGAACTCGAGCGCCAGCAGTCCTTCATTGTCTATCTTGCCATTTGGTGAAATCGGAAGTCGTTCCAGAAACTGAAAGGCGGAGGGCACCATGTAATCTGGCAGGCTTTGCCTCAGGCGCCGACGTACATTCGATGCTTCCAGCGTTGCAGCGGTCTTAAGCACCAGAAAGGCTATCAGCCGCTTGCCGCCTAGCGAGCCGTCGCGGGCCAACACCACTGCCTGCTCAACTTCAGGCAGTTCCTTCAGAGCCAATTCAATCTCGCCCAGCTCTATGCGATATCCGTGGATTTTAACCTGGCGATCGAGCCGCCCCAGGCACTCGATGTTGCCATCCGCCCGATAGCGCGCCAAGTCGCCGGTGCGGTACATCCGTGCGGCGCTCTCGCGGAACGGATCGTTTACGAACCTCTCCTCCGTCATCTCAGGCTGGTTTAGATACCCGCGCGCCAACCCGTCCCCGCCAAGGTACAGCTCTCCCGGCACGCCGATCGGCACCGGCTGTTGGCGTTGGTCCAGGATGTAGCAACGTGTGTTGGCCACCGGACGGCCGATCATAATCGGCTCCCGGCCATCCGCCACCTGGTAGCCGGTTGACCAGATCGTCGTTTCTGTCGGCCCGTACAGGTTCCACAATCGAGCCACCGCTGGCGCGAGTTTCGCCGCCAGCTCCGGCGGCAAGGTCTCGCCAGTACACACCGCCTGCAGGTTCGGCTTGCCGCGCCAGCCAGCTTCGAACAGGAGCAACCAGGTGACCGGAGTCGCCTGGAGAAATGTAACATCGTGCCGTTCCAGCAAAGTGCGCAACGCATTGCCGTCCATCGCCGACTCGCGGGTGGCTATCACTGTTTGTGCCCCCACCAGCAGAGGCAGCCAGATATCCACGCCTGCAATGTCGAATGAGACAGTGGTCACCACGAGCAGCCGATCGCGCTCGCTCAACTGAAGCCACTCGCGCATCGACCATAACAGATTTGTAAGCGCACCGCGCGGAATCTGGACTCCTTTGGGCTTGCCGGTCGAGCCGGAGGTATATATTGCATAGGCCAGATCCTCAGGCCCAACGGATTGGTCGAGGTTGTCGGAACTGTTAGCAAGCCATCCCGGATCATCCATCAGAATTTGAGTTCCAACAAACGCGGAAAGTTTTCCGCGAACACTCTGTTCGGTAAGCACCAGCCGGACTCCGCTGTCTTCCATCATGAAAGCCAGCCGTCCCGCGGGCAGCAGAAAATCCAGTGGCAGGTATGCAGCTCCGGCTTTCACAATCGCCAGCAGCGCTACAATCATAGCCGCCGAGCGCTCGACACAGACGCCGACCAGTTGGTCCGGGCCCGCACCGTGCCTGCGCAACTCCCGGGCCAGTTGGTTCGCCCGCTTGTTCAATTCCGAATAACTCAGCCGCTGCTCTCCAAAAACTACCGCGATCGCATCAGGCGTCCGGTTCACCTGCGCTTCAACCATTTCCGCGAGCGGAGTCTCCCGCGGATACGGCCGCTCGGTCGCGTTCCACTCCACCAGCAACTGCCGGCGTTCTGCGGCCGTCAGCAGCGAGATGGCTGCCGTTTTCTGTTCGGGGTCCGCAATGGCGCGTTCAAGATAACCAGTCAGGTGTCCCCAGAGCCGATCGATGGCGCCACTGTCGAACAGATCGGTGTTGTACTCGATTGCCGCATCGAGCGCCTCTCCGGAAGGAGTCAATTCGATCGAAAGGTCGAACTTCGAGGCGTCATTAAAGACCTCTTGAACCAATGTCTCCAGCCCATGCAATTCCAGCTTGCGCATCGGGGCGTTCTGAAATACAAGCATGACCTGAAACAGCGGCGACCGGCTCGGATCCCGCTCTAAAACAATCTCGTGGACCAGCAATTCGAGAGGGAGGTCCTGATGGGAGTAAGCTTCCAGAGCAGTCTGCCGCACACGCTGGAGCAGTTCACGAAAGGAGGGATCTCCGTCGAGATTACCGCGCAGGATGACCGTGTTCGTAAAGAAGCCGACCAACTCCTCGGTCTCCACTCGTGGCCGTGCCGCAACTGGTGAGCCGATCAGGAGGTCGCTTTGGCCGGAATAACGTGCCAGCACCGCGAATAGGGCGGCAAGCGCCACCATAAACGGTGTAACCCTTTCGCGAAGACAAAACTCGCGGATTGCCGCAGCCAAAGTGGCAGTCACCGGGTATCGCCGCACAGCGCCGTGAAAGGTCCGTTGCGTGGGGCGAGGCCGATCGGTTGGTAACTGCAGTGCAGGGGAACTATTCCGCAGCTGATTCTTCCAGTACGAAATCAGCCGTTCGCCCTCCGTCCCTGCCATTTGCTCTCGCTGCCATCGCGCGAAGTCGGAAAATGAGATGGGAAGCTCGGGAAGCTGCGCGACGGTTCCCGTTACCGCCGCGTTATAGAGCGCGGAGAAATCCCGAAAAAGCACGCCCATCGACCAGCCGTCCATTGCCACATGATGAACCGTCAATTGGAGTACATGTTCGCGCTCGTCGAGCCGGAATAACACGGCCCGGATCACGGGCTCGCGATTCAGAACAATGGGCCTATTGGCCTCTGTCCGAAGCGCTGCGGATAGCAGCTCCTCCCGCTTTTTCTCCTCAAAGCCACTCAGGTCCGTGAGAGGCACCGGGATCTGGCGCGGCGCGGAAAACTCAAGCCGCAGCCTCCCTTCCGCGCTGGTGATGTATTGAGTCCGCAGTGTTTCGTGGCGATCGACAAGAGCACGCAGCGCACTCTTCACAGCGCCTGCGTCAAGCTTCCCCTTCAAATGCAGCGAGAAGGATATGTTATATCGAGCTGCGCCTTGTTCGATCTGCTCAATTGCCCACAAAGTCTCTTGTCCGAAAGAAGAAACGGCATCAGCGGTTCCATCGTGTTCGATAGGCGTCGCGCGGGTCTTCGCAGCCAGAGAATCCGCAAGCCTCTTGTCGAACAAGGCTCGCTTCTCCGGTGCGAGATTTGCAATACGCAGATCGATTTCAGACATAGGCTGCTAGTTACCTTCGGCGTTCGACGCTGGCATCGCTTCAATCTCCTCAAGGAGGCGAAGCAAATCCCCATCGTTTTGGATAGAAGATCGCATTCCGTCCATAGCCATCGCCAGCGTCTCGATCGTCGGATTTTGGAAAAGACATGCAATGGGAACATCGATACCGAGGACACTTCGAATTCGAACCACCATACGCATTGCGGATAGGGAGTGGCCGCCAATGTCAAAGAAGTTCTCATCGATCCCCACTCGCTCCAACTCCAGCGATTCTCGCCAGATCGCCGCCAATTCTCTCTCGAGCGGCGTCCGAGCAGCAATGTATTCCGCAGTAGTGGCGATGTTCTCCACGGTTGGCGCGGGGAGCGCGCGCCGGTCAAGTTTGCCGTGCGCGGTCAGCGGCATCGCATCCAGAAGGACATAGGCTGCAGGCACCATGAACTCAGGAAGCGTTTTGGATATGAGCGCGCGCAATCTTTTGGCAAGCGGTGGGTCTGCCTTCCGATTGCTTGTGTAGTAGGCTATCAAACGCTTGTCGCCTGATGTGTCCTCGCGCACGGTCACGACTGCGTCTCGCACGCCAGGGCACGCCTTAAGACTCGCCTCAATTTCGCCCAGTTCAATTCTGAAGCCGCGAATCTTGAATTGGAAGTCGCTGCGGCCCAGAAACTCGATGTTGCCGTCCGCGAGCCACCGGCCGATGTCTCCAGTCCTGTACATCCGCGCGCCTGGCTCACTGGAGAACGGATCGGCCAGAAACTTATCTTCTGTCAACTCCGGACGGCGAAGATAACCACGGGCTACCTGAACGCCGCCGATGTACAACTCCCCGACAGCTCCCTGTGGAACCGGCTCTCCGTATGGATCCAGGATATAAATTACCGCATTGGCGTTCGGACGTCCGATGGGAACGACTTCATTGTTTGCGACCGGCGACGCACAAGGCCACGAAGTTACATCGATTGTCGCTTCAGTCGGACCATACATGTTGTGCAGAATTGCATTCGGAAGCGATTCTTTGAATCGCCTTGCCAATGCTGCAGACATTGCTTCTCCGCCGCATAAAACGTGCTCCAGGCTTGTACATTTCGAGATGTCGGGTTCGTCGAGAATAAGTTGCATGGCCGTGGGAACGAAGTTGACCATCGAAACCTTGTTCCGCAGCATAACTCCGATCAAATATGCAGGATCGCGTTCCCCGCCATGGCGAATCATGACGACTCTTGCCCCGGTAAGAAGCGGTGCAAATAGCTCCCATACAGACACATCGAAGCCGAATGCTGTCCGTTGCAACACGATGGAATTCGACTTGAGCCCAAATGCGCTCTGCATCCAAACCAGACGATTGCCTAACCCTCGATGCTCGATCAAGACGCCTTTCGGCGCTCCCGTCGACCCCGAAGTATAGATAACATAGGCCAGATGGCTGGGATTGAGTCCGACGACGTCCGGATCGGGGTTGGACTCGGATAGTTTGTGCCAGGCCAAGGTTTTGGCTGACAGGTCAATCACAGGGAGCTTGTCGTCGATGTCTAAGAACAGTTCTTCCAGATGTTGTTGAGTTAACAGCGCAATCGGCGTGGAATCTTTGAGCATAAAGCTAAGTCGTTCGGCCGGGTAGGTTGGATCAAGCGGCACGTAAGCTCCGCCAGCCTTAAATACAGCCAGTGGAGCAACCACCATTTCGAAGCTGCGTTCGAGGCAAATGGCTACGCGCGAATCAGGCTTCACCCCCATTTCGCGCAAATAATGAGCGAGTTGGTTGGCACGCCGGTTCAACTCGGCATAGCACATGGAAGCATCTTCGAAGACCACAGCAATCGCATCGGGTGTCTTCGCCACCTGCTGCTCAAACAACTCATGCACGCATGCAGCCGGAAACGGCTGCGGGTTTTGACCCCAGGCCAGCAACTGCGCCCGCTCTTCAGGAGTTGTGGCCTCTGCGCAACCGTTCAAACCAGGCTTCGTGTCACAGCCCAGCAATGCAAGCTGCTCAGGAGTTTCTTCCGCATTGCCTGCAATTCTGCTGCGCAATTCAGGAATCATGGTTGGTGATTCTCGCAATCAAAAACGTTGTCGATCAACCAGTCAATCGCGGTTGCGGCGAAGGGGAGACGAAGTGATTCTAACATGGTCGTTTCTTTCCCTGGCATTCCTCAAAAGCAGTATCCGGCTCGCCATGCCTGCTAAAAACCTTGTGCAGCAACACGCCGAAAGGCAGAAGAAGGTAGGATTGGAGCACAACAAGGATTGGGAATGGGAAGCGATTCCAAATTTGGCGTCGAAGGTCTGAATCGCACTGCAGCGTTCGACGATCACTCGCACGAGAGCGAATCGGCATCAGATCGAGACCGTGCACGCAGAGACAAATGGCTGCTCCACCTGTGGGTTGCGCACCCCGAGGATTTCTCAAGCGAAGAGGTTGTGCAGAAGTACGCATCCCTGCTCACCGAAGATGAGCGCACACGCTGGCAGAGGTTTCGCTATCCCAGGCATCGCCGCGAATACCTCGCCACCCGCGCTTTAGTGCGTTCCGCGCTTTCTCACTATCGTCCGCTCGCCCCCGAGGAATGGCGCTTTCAGCCCAACGCTCACGGCAAACCTGCTGCCGTCCCGGACTGTGGCTTACGCTTCAATCTGTCCAACTCCCTTGGGTTGGTGGTTTGTCTCATCGGAACCGGAACCGACGTGGGCGTGGACGTGGAGCCCTGCGAACGTGCGCAAAGAATTGCTGAACTTGCACCGGAAGTGTTTTCTCCGCTTGAACTGGCCCAGCTTGAAGGCTTGCCCAATGGTGAGAGGCTGAACCGCGCCCTGTCGTTGTGGACGCTGAAGGAGGCCTATATCAAAGCGAGGGGAATTGGGCTGTCGCTGCAATTGAGCAAGTTCTCATTTGTATTTGGCGGCGCTGATGGAGTTCGCCTGGAAGTAGACGCGTGCTTATGCGATGAGCCTGGACGAACATGGCGCTATAGCGTGCTTGACCACGCTGGACACCGGATCGCCCTGATGGCCGACCGGCAAGAAGTCCCGGAACTTGAACTATGGGAACTTCGACCTTTGTCGGAGTCCACACAACGACTGCCGGAAACTCGTAGTCCATGGTTTCCGGCCTCGTAAAGAGCCGCTCCGAATTCCAGGTACTTGTCTTCACGGTTCTTGCGGCAGCATATTATTCTGGACTCTCAGGCTTCGATACCCCGCATGACTCAGAATCCACACTTCGACAAGATCCGGCGCCGCCGTATGCGCCTGGCTGAACGCAAGCTCCGCGAGGCACAGAGCCGGATGGCGCGCACTGAGCGCGCAATCCAATACTGGACCAGAATTGTGGCAGACCTGAAGTATGAAAGAGTTCTGGCTGTTCAGCCGCCGCTTTGGCCTATAGAGGATACGAAAGACGAAAAGTGAACCGGGGCGGGCGACGACCATCGCAAGTTCGAGTTCGCAGCGAGGATTCAGGGTTACTTTGGAGCTTCTGCGCCGGCTTTCTTCTGCGCCGCCCAGCGCTTCTTTACAGCGTCCGCAATGCGCTTCCGACCTTCAGGCGAAAGGTTCCTCTTCTTCCTGGTGGACTTTGCCGCTGCGGGTACAATTACGGCCGCCTTCTTGGGCACAGCCAAAATCTTCCTCGGTCTGCCGACTTTCTTCTTGGCCACCGGCGCCGCGTCACCGCTAAGGAGTGCGCGTGCCTGATGCAACTTCATCAAATCGTGATCGATACTTGCCAGAATATCTGCAATCGCCATGTACTATTCTCCCCGATTATTCTCTTGGTCAGTCCTGCCTGTGCGAAGCCGAGTCACAACGTCGCACTGGATCGATTAGCTTGCCTCAACCTACGATACTCGAACGGTGGCCCTTTTTCAAAACAGCGCAAAGAACTGTCCGGCTCGCAAACGCGCACTTTGCATCGCATATTTCGTCGGCAAGTCAGGGACAAAGGCAGCTAAGGCAATGTCTGGCTTTTCGCCGGTTGGTTCATGAATGCATTGGAGGGCAATCGAAATTGGTTGCGGAGAGGAGGATCGAACTCCTGGTCTCTCGATTATCGATCGAGTGCTTTGAACCAACTAAGCTACTCCGCAATGGAGCCGAAAAGCGGAATCGAAACGCTGACCTTCTGCGTACCGAGCGGGCGCTCTTCCATTTGAGCTATTTCGGCCTTGACTTTGGTGCGGACGGCAGGACTTGAACCCGCGATGAACTGGGTGTAGGCCAGCCGATTTAGCCGCTAATCTACGTCCGCAATGAAACACTATCCACTGTTTCTCTGGTGCGCATGGGCAGACTCGAACTGCCATCTCAAGCTTCGGAGGCTTGTGCTCTTATCCGTTGAACTACACGCGCAAAAACTTGTGGTCAACCCGCCCGGACTCCAACCGGGAATTAATCTTTAGGAGAGATTTGTGATCTGCAATTTCACCACGGGTTGATGGAGAGCCTACTGAGAGTTCAACTCAGATTCACGGTTTAGAAGACCGGCGTCTTGTGCGTTAGACGATAGGCTCATGGTCAGGGTTCCCATCGACGGGTTGTTGTCGATGGGATGACTTGGTGGGTACGGAGAGACTCTAACTCTCATTTCTTCGCTTAAAAGGCGAGTTTCCTCACATTGGATGACGCACCCCAAAATTGGTGAGCGCGGCTGGAATTGAACCAGCGTCACCCTGCTTAAGAGGCAGGTATAATCAGCCGCTATACGACGCGCTCCTGGTGTACGTGGCGGGAGTTGAACCCGCAGCCGGTCCCTTATAAGGGGACTGCTACATGCCAGCTAGCAGCTACACGTACGTGGTGCCAGCGGCTGAACTCGAATCAGCTACACCCGACTTATGAGATCGGTGACTATCCGCTTCGTCTTCGCTGGCATAACATAACATTGGCGCGGGCGGAGGGATTTGAACCCCCAAGTTCGGCTTTGGAGACCGACAGTTTGCGCAATTGAGCTAACGCCCGCGTGTTCCCACAACATTTTCAAAGACCAATAAAAAACCCGGCGCTGAGCCGGGTCCGGTGCAAAGACAAATACACTCAGACCCTCAAGACACAACTCCCCAAATGACCCGCTTGGTCATTCTGGTTATCACGTGTTTGAAGGTCTGCTGCATAAGTCTCACTCGCAGTTACATAGTAGCGCAGTTCAGGTTAGCGCACAACCTGCTGACAACTAATGGAGCACCTGGCAGGACTCGAACCTGCATAGAGGCTATCAACCTCAACCCGCGTTCGTAGCGCGGCGGCTAATCCAGTTCACACCACAGGTGCTCAACGTTTGGTCTGCGCGGAGAGATTTGAACTCCCGTGAACTCGCTCCCAGGGCGAGTGCCTCAAGCCAGGCTAGGCTACGCGCAGACAACTTGGTGGCTTCGGCGGATTTCGGGACCGCGACGCTCACGCCTTCAACGTGACGCTCTACCGTCTGAGCTACGAAGCCAAAACTTGGTGGACACGGGTGGAGTTGAACCACATCGTCCTCTTTGCAAGAGAGGCGCTCTACCAGTTGAGCTACCGGCCCACATAAATGTTGGAGGGAAAGGAGGGAGTCGAACCCTCTAGAACGTGATCCACAATCACGCGCCGCGCCGTTTGGCTTCAATCCCCGTGAAGTTAGTTCATGTTTGGAGCCGGTAGAGGGTTTTGAAGCCTCACCTTGCGGTTTACAAAACCGCCGCTCTGCCCTTGAGTTATACCGGCCCATCTTCATCCGCGAACGGCAAATCGCCGGTCGCCATCGGAGTCGGCGTACAAGTACCGGCTCCACTCGTTCACTTCCAGACCCATCGACCGCAGAATGAATCTGCCGGTGTGGACGCTTGCCGGCAACGGCCTGCGCAACAGCGGCATGTCTGCCTCTTCCGGCGTCCTGTCCGCCTTGCGATGGTTGTCCTTCCGGCAACATGCCACCAGGTTCTCCCAGGAATTCTTTCCGCCCTGCGCTCTGGGAATAACATGGTCCAACGTCAAGTCACTCCCATGAAACTTCAATCCGCAATACTGACAGCGGTACGCATCCCGCACAAGAATGTTGCGGCGCGTGGTCACTTGCAGCCGCAGAGGGACGTGCTTGTACACCAGCAGCCGAATAACACTGGGTAAGTAGATGCCAGGGTAAACCAATTTATTTGTGGCTAACTCCACTGTGGCTTTCCCTTTCGTGACAAGCGTCAGCGCCCGCATGGCCGGAATAATGCGCAAGGCCTCATAGGATGCATTCAGTTGTAGTACCGGCCTCCGCATTAAACTCATCGCAATTCTCCTTGCATCGTCGTGTGGAGCCCCATTGACGCCTCGAACGCCAATCTTGTGATTACGAAACACTCGCTCTTCCGGTTGAGCTAATGGGGCCTCGCGTCAAGCGTTCCTTACTTTCAAAAACTGGAGCGGTGAGCGAGACTCGAACTCGCGTGTGCGGTTTGGAAGACCGCCGTACTTGCCGCTGTACGATCACCGCTAAACCACCCCAACAAACAAAGACCAATCGTTGAGGGCCCCGCTAAACTGGCTCTCGGAGGGGGAGTCGAACCCAATCCATTCGAGGCTTCAAAGACCTCAGGCTTGCCGTTAGCCGATCCGAGAACAAATGCAATGCTGGCTCCCGGTGAAGGATTCTAACCTCCATTTGCACGGTCAGAGCGTGCGGTCCTCACAGTTGAACGAACCGGGAACAACTTACAAAATGTGGCTCCGAGAGTCGGATTCGAACTGACGTCTCGCTTCTTAACAGGAAGCCGCTCTACCGTTGAGCTATCTCGGAGTAATGCACACTTACACACAGCCGCCCACCGCTGAGTTATCTCGAATCAGCGCCATAAAACTAAAAACCCTCTGGCCAATTGGCTCAGAGGGTAAGTGGAATCCAGATACGGAGTCCTCCGAGCAATCACATAAGTACGCCATGCCGCGGTTGCGCGGTCGCTGGTGTAAATCCGTAATTGGCTCGGTTCTTCATCGCACTTACAACTTACCCCGAATCGAGATCGTAAGTCAATAGCTATCTCATAATTATTTCTAACTTGAATTTCCGGACTAGAAGATCATCCGGAAATCCGTACGAAAAACGAGCCACAATCCTGGCGCCGGTGACGGGAATCGAACCCGCGAATCAATGCCTTGAAAGAGCATCCGCCAAACCAGCCTAGCGTACACCGGCGAAACTGGCGGCTACGGCGAGATTCAAACTCGCGCCATCCTCCTCGACAGTGAGGTGTCCTATCGCTCGACGACGTAGCCGTTCTGGGGGCACGATTCGAACGTGCGAACTCTGCCTCATGAGGGCAGCGAAATGGCCGCTTCTCCACCCCAGATCCTTGAACCACAAAACAACTCTGGTGCATGCGAGAGGATTCGAACCTCCAAAACCCGGAAGGGTAACAGTTTTACAGACTGCCGCAGCTAACCGTATCTGCCTCACATGCACACACTGGCGGAAGGTGGAGGGGTCGAACCCCGATCTCGTCTTAGGTGGATCCCCTGGTTTTCAGGACCAGTCGCCAGCCACTCCGGCGGCACCTTCCAAACTCGTATTCAAACAAATGGCGGAGAGTATTCGATTCGAACGAATGACACCCATGAGGTGTTCCGCGTTAGCAGTGCGGCGCCTTAGACCACTCGGCCAACTCTCCGAATTCAATTACCTTGGTGCCGGCCGGGGGCATCGAACCCCCACGTCCGAGGACACTGCGTCTTGAATGCAGCGCGTCTTCCCATTCCGCCAGGCCGGCACATCTTTGGTAGGAGCGGGGGAGTCGAACCCCCAAGCCCGAAGGCGCTTGATTCTAGGTCAAGTGCGGCTTCCATTTTCGCCACGCTCCTGCAGTTACAATTCTGGTGCGGATGAAGGGATTCGAACCCTTACGCCAATCACGGCACATGGTTCTGAGCCATGCGTGTCTTCCGTTCCACCACATCCGCGTGGTACCCGAAGAGGGATTCGAACCCTCACGCTCAAATGAGCACAACGCCCTCAACGTTGCGTGTCTCCCGTTCCACCATCCGGGTTTAACTATTCAGGCATAACTCACCTCAGACGACTTAGTAAGTCGCCGCTTCGAGCTATGAGTTACAAGCTCGTGGTGCGGGATGCAGGACTTGAACCTGCACGTCCGAAGACACTCGATCTTAAGTCGAGCGCGGCTTCCATTTCGCCAATCCCGTAAAAACTAAAAGCCCCCCGATTTCCCGGAGGGCTTCGAATCTGACCAATCCAATGGCGTCAGCGCACGAAGCCTCCCCGCTCCAGCAGATAGCTGAACGATGAGAGTCGATCCGAGTTAAGTAACATGACGCGCATTGGTTTCATTCCTTCACTTATTAAATACCACGATCCAGTTACTAATGCAAGTGGCGTGAAGTTCTTTGGAGATTGGAATACCCGTTCATTGGACGTCTGACGCAACTCGGTCAGGGAAACTCGACGCACCAGCTTTAGCGGCGAAGACTCCGGGGACGCGAAGGGATATGCGTAGAATCTCTCCGAAGTAAAGAATTCTCCCATCGACCGCCCCTCCGTCGGTTCCCAACCGATTTCCCACTTTAGAGTTGTGAAATTCCGCTCATCGGCAGTTTCCCGGATTCCGGTGCGATTCACTCGAATGAAATCAGCCGCTCCAGTCCAATGCAATCGGCAACGAATCGTAACTACACAGGTCGCGGTTGTGCCAATGAGCAGTTGCTGACCGCGTCTCGATGCGGCGCACACTGTGATCCCGGGTTGAATCTCGGGTTGGAGCAATCAGTGAAATCTCTGTAGGCTATTGATAAATATGGTAGGCACGACTGGACTCGAACCAGCGACCTCTTCCGTGTCAAATGGAAGAGGAATCGCAACCCGTTGATTCTAAAGCGCACTGATGGCTCAGAAAGCGTACAAAAGCACCCAAAATGAGGCTTCAGCACCCTAATCGAACCCTAAATTTCTGAAGAAAGAAGAGGTCAAAGCGGGCCGTCTAATCTGCCGTTGCGACACAAGGCGCACTCTTCAGTAAATGGGAAATGGCGGCACATTCGAGTGAGAATGAGAAGCAGCTACCCTGTCCCGGCCTGCTCTCGACGGTCAACTGCGTTCCATGGCGCTCAGCAATCCACTTCGCCAACGCCAGGCCGAGGCCGGAACCGCGCGGAGCCAAATTCGAGGTTTGTGCGGCGCGATAGAAGCGGTCAAAGATCCGGGGCATGTCCTCCTCGGGGATTCCGACGCCAGTGTCGCGAACCGAGAATACAACGCGCGATCCGGAGAGAGCAGCAGCTAATGTGACCGATCCTCCCGCGGGGGTGAATTTCGCTGCATTCTCCAACAGGATAGACAACAGCCGTTGGAGTCCGTTTGCATCTCCCAGCAAAGCGAGTCCGTCGCGGGGCGTTTCAAGGTGAAATTCGAGCAGTGCGCGCTGCATCGCCGGTACCCAAATCCGATGAACGCTTTGGAACAGTTCACGTACCTCAATGGGGGCCATGCTCATAGCTTCTGCGCCTCCGTCGGCGCGTGCCAGCGACAGCAGGTTTTCAACCACATTTGTCATGCGCACAGCTTCTTCATTCAGCCGCATCAGTGTCTCGCGATATTCGTCCGCGCTTCGCGGCCGAAAAAGAGCCACATCGATTTCGGTGCGAAGCAACGAGATGGGCGTCCGCAACTCGTGAGAAGCGTTTCCCGTGAATGCGCGCACGCTGGCGAATGCCTTGTCAATGCGTTCGAGCATCTGATTGAGTGTCTTCGAGAGATCGGAGATTTCGTCCGCGGCATTGGGCACTGGCAGCCGCGTATCCAAATTGCGGTCGTTGATGAGACGAGCCTGTTCTGCAAGTGCGGCCACCGGCTTCAGGGCTTTGCGGCTCATCAGGTGCCCGCCAAGCGCGGCCAGCAGAATGACCACCGGCGTCAGCAAGAATAAATCGGCTTGAAACGAGGTGAGCAAGGCCATCGATTTGTTGAGCGCAATGCCGGTCTGCACCGAATAACGCCGCCCCCGCACCACGATGGAGTAAGCAAGAATCCGGACATAGCGGGAGCCTTGATGAAACTCCGCTTGAATGCCTACAGGTGGAATGCGATCGGGCGCGGGAAGTTCCGGATTCTGAAGGACCATGCGCCTGGAGCGAAAGATCCAGTTCCCATCCTGATCCCGGATCTGCAAATATTTGCCATCGTCTTTGAATTCATAAATGGCGGTGAAACCCTTTTTCAGAGCTTCCATGCTTTGATTAGGGTCTTCATGGATCAGCACCTCTTGTACATCCTCGGCGCGTTCCTGCAGTTCGTGATATTCGGTAGCATCCACGCTGCGGCGCAACATCCAAAAGCTGGTGAGGCTTAGCAAAATGGCCGCGGAAGCGAACATTGCGAAATACCAGAGCGAGAGCCGGACGCGAATTGGGAGAGCTTTCATTGCGATATGCTCCCTGTGCCGGCTGGCTGAATCTTCAGAACATAGCCTGCTCCGCGCACGGTGCGAATGAGTTTGTGCTTGAAAGGCGCGTCAATCTTACGCCGGACAGCGCTCACTAAAACATCCAGTGCGCCGGGGCCGACATTGGGATCGGAGCCCCAGATACTTTCACTGAGCGCTTCGCGCGAGACGCAGCCTCCAGCGCTGCGAGCCAGCCGTCCGAGAAGCGCGAATTCTGTGCGCGTCAAATCTATGCTGGCATTGCCTCGCGTGACTGAGTGGCGCATAGGGTCGACCACCAGATCGCCGGCTTCGATTTTGATTGCCGATTGATCTCGATGTGGGCGCGTAATGGATTGCAGCCGCGCAACCAATTCGGGAAATGAGAAGGGCTTGGTCATGTAATCGTCCGCACCAAGCTCGAGTCCGCGAATGATATCGTCTTCGGCGTCGCGCGCTGTCAGCATCAGTATTGGTGTTGCGTTGTTGAGTTTACGCAGCGCCTGCGCAACAGAATAGCCGTTACGGCGGGGCAGGCCGATATCGAGGACAATAGCGTTGAATTCGTGCGCCAGCGCGATCTCCAGGCCAGCTTCGCCATCGACCGCGGTCATCACTGTGTAGCCAGACTCGTAGAGTCCCTTGCGCAACAACTCCAGCATGCGCAGTTCGTCTTCGATGATGAGAATGCGCATCCGGCCTCCTCTGCGCTTGGTCGGACCAACTCCCGATTGAATGGCAGCGCAATACATTAATTTCAGCACATCTTTGTGTGGCAGCCCACACCGGGTTGCTAAACGTAGAGAAAATTCACAATTCACATGTGATGGCGCGCACACGTCTTCCAACCTTAGAAAGTTTTCATCGGATCGTTAACAAGTCTTTAACGAATCTGCCTAGGTTCGAGAATGTAGCGAGCCGGAGACGTGGCGTGTAGTTGAGCGGGATTTCCGGCTATGCAAGGAGACCATATGAGACGCTTGCCATTCCTAATGTCCATACTGCTGGCCCTGTCACTGCCTGTCCTAGGCCAGGTAACCAAGGGTGCCATCTCCGGACGTGTCACTGACGCATCCGGCGCTATTATTCAGAAAGCAGCCGTTCAATTGACCTCGTCAGGATTGTCGACGACCTCCGATGCGCTGGGCGAGTACATCCTTCCGATTCTTTCCCCCGGCACCTATAGTTTGACATTTAGCAGCACAGGTTTCTCTTCCACGACGAAGAGCGTTACGGTCGCTGCCGGGCAAACGGTGCATGCGGATGTAACTTTAACGGTTGCCCCTGGAAACACGGAAGTAGTGGTCACGGCGGAGAGCGGAAAGAATGAGGTTGAGGCGATCAACCAGGTGATCAACGCGCCGAACATTCTCCAGGTGATGCCGGAAACGCAGATTCTATCTCTTCCCAATGCAAACGTCGCGGACGCGATCGGGCGAATGCCGGGCGTTACGCTGCAACGCGACGAGGGTGAAGGAGTTTACGTGCAGGTTCGCGGCTTGGACCCGCGCATGACTAATGTGACCATCGACGGTGTCACCGTCCCTTCTCCCGAGGCAGCCATCCGGCAGGTTAACCTGGCCACCATTCCCTCCGACATGATCCAGTCGATCGAATTGAACAAGACACTGTCGGCCAACCAGGATGCGGACGGAATTGGAGGATCGGTCAACCTGGTGACGAAGATGGCCGGTGAACGGCCGACCTTCAACATTGAGACGACGATGGGGGAGACCCCAATTACAAATACGCGCTACATAGGCAAGGTGGGCCTGACGCTTGGCCAGCGCTTTGGCGCAAACAAGCGCTGGGGCGTGATTATGGGCGCGGGGTACGACTACAACGGGCGCGGCATCAACGATATTGAACCTGCTCCGGATATCAATCCCGACGGAAGCGCTACTCCGTATTATGACGGCGTAACGCTGCGCGATTATCGCTATCAGCGGCTGCGCTGGGGCGGGACGATGGGCGCCGATTACAAGCTGAGCGATCGCTCCAGCCTGTCTGCGCACTTCCTGCTTTCGGACTTCAAGGACTGGGGCGACAAGTGGTACTACGGCATCAACACTCTCGACAAGCCCAAGTACTAC
>Ga0302197_10001787_pt1 | contig 20332 bp, 11 predicted proteins | sample II_Bog_N2_1_FD_193526 | JGI IMG/M metagenome (GOLD analysis project Ga0302197, IMG submission 193526) | Peat permafrost microbial communities from Stordalen Mire near Abisko, Sweden - II_Bog_N2_1 | ecosystem: Environmental > Terrestrial > Soil > Wetlands > Peat | place: Sweden: Abisko...
CCGCACCGGCAGGCTCAGGCCCTGGGTGTATCTCTCTATGGTAATCCCGTGGGGCGGATGGGGCAAAGAGTCTCAGTGAATGGGGAATCTTCGGGGGTCAAGGGAAATGCCGGAGGGGTGGACTGCGGCGCCAAAATATGTCGATGGGTCCTAATGGCCGAGCCAGGATTCCACGCGAGTTACCGCACTGTGCAGAAAAGTGGACGCGGCGTGGGACAGGGCAGCGACGCGAGGCCAGGGCAAAAGGTTCGGCCACCAACCGGCGCGGACACCAAAGTAGCGAACAGTAATGAATCCGGCCACGGCCACCACGATAAGCAGCAGGATGGCGCCAAGCCATCGCAAGCGTATCTCGACGGCATCGTGGCGTAGGATGCGGGCTTTCCCGACATTGGATGCGAAGGCCATCCAACTGCGGTCGTCGTCCATCACCTGGCCGGACGCGACATAGGCCTTCATGAAGCGCTCGGTCCAGTCGTGCTGGTCAAGTCCAAGGGCGCCCGTGTAGCCGCGCACAATGCCCTTGCTGAGAATGCCTCCGGGCAAAAGGCGAAAGCGATCCTGCTCCAGCGCAACAAGGAAGTGCTGGCTGATCTTTGTAACCGCGGTAATTTCTTCCAGCGCAATGCCGCGAGACAACCGCTCCATGCGCAGGTCTTCGCCAAAGCTTCCCATCGAGGACCAGAAAACAGGTATAGAACCCGAGGTGTTTTCCTCTTTCACAATAAACCGGGCCCTCTCTTCCGTCAAAAGGATTCATCGGATATTCCTTTGTTTTCATGAATCTGAAACTGCCTGGTTACTCATTGGTGTTGTTAAAGTAAGCAACATGGTCGCGGCGAGCCAAACCCGAGTTTCCGGCGATTCGGAGTCCGGCTGTTACCCTGAATGGGAACTTTCTTTCGGCGTTTTGCCTCACGGAGACCTGGTTAGAGAATGAACAAGCTCATCTTCGCCAATCTGATCCACCGGCCGGTGCGGTCCATCATCAGCGTGTTTGCCGTGGCCATTGAAGTGATCATGATTCTGTCCATTGTTGGCGTGTTCATGGGGATGTTGAACGACCAGAAGCAGCGCACCAACGGGATTGGAGCTGACCTTATGCTTTGGCCCTCCAACGCCAGCTATTTTAACGGCGTTGGCGGCGCGCCGATGCCAGCCAAGTTTGCCGACGCCATCCGCGTATTGCCCCACGTCGCTGTGGTCTCGCCAGTCATTCAGCATTTGACGACCGACGGCAAGATCGAAGTGCTCTTCGGAATTGACTATCCAACCTACAATGCGCTGAAGCCTTTTGATTTTGTGGCGGGTGGGCCGTTCCAGGGACACGACGATGTGATCATTGACGACATCGCCGCCAGCAGCGACGGGGGATACGGCGTGGGCAGCAAGATCACTATCATGAACCAGGTTTTCCGGATCTCGGGCATCGTCGAGCACGGCAAGGGCAGCCGCAAGCTACTGCCGATTACGACCATGGGCGAGATGATGGGAGCGGCAGGCAAGGCTTCGGTGTTCTACATCAAATGCGACAACCCGGACAATATGAATGCTGTCATCCAGGAGATCCACGCCACACGCGGCCTGGAAGACTATAAGACGCTGACCATGGAAGAGTGGAACACGACGATGACTCCCGACAGACTGCCGGGCTTCAACATCGCTCTCAGGGTGGTCACCTGCATTGCAGTTTTGGTTGGCTTCCTGGTCATCTTCCAATCGATGTACACGGCAGTGCTGGAACGCACCCGTGAGATCGGGATCCTCAAATCGATGGGTGCTTCCAAGGGGACCATTGTGGGGGTAGTGCTGCGTGAGACAGCAGTGATGGCAGTTGCGGGCGTGATTCTGGGAATTGTGGGCACTTACGGCGTAAGAGTTCTGCTGGGCCACATATTTCCCACGCAGCATTTCGAAATCACGGCTCAGTGGGTTGCACAGGGGGCGGCAATCGCCTTCGCTGGAGCATTGTGCGGCGCGCTCTACCCGGCATGGATGGCTGCCCGCAAGGATCCCATCGAGGCACTGGCGTACGAATAATCGATGGGGAGGGCAAAAGTACGGCTATGAATTTCCCGTAGGGGTTAACATCGAGTTGTCGGGATTCTGCCGGGAAAGGTGAGGATACGATGGCGACCACAGCACAGATCGCGCTCAGCGATTACCTGAAGACCAGCTACGACCCTGACCTGGAGTACGTGGACGGGGAACTGCGGGAGCGAAATGTGGGTAAGACAGATCATGCACGCGTACAGGCCTTGCTGGCTGCCTGGTTTTTCATTCACGAAGCGGATTGGGATGTCTTGGTTACCACCGAACAGCGCATCCGGGTAGCAGCGGATCGTGTTCGCATTCCAGACGTGACTTTGGTCCGCCCCGGTGCCCTGAATGAGGATGTGCTCTCAGTCGCACCCTTGTGCGTGATTGAGATTCTGTCTCCGGACGACACGTATTCGAGGACGTGGGAGAAGGCGCAGGATTACAGAAAGATGGGCATCGAGAATATCTGGCTGATCGATCCCGGGACTCGGAGCGGCCAAGCTTCGACCGGTCACGGATGGCAGGACACAATGGAATTCGAGATTGCAGGCACGCCGATCAAATTGAGCCTTGCGGACATTTTCTCAAGGCTTGATCAATCGCGAATGGCCTAATACTACAGTTGAATTAGTTTCTTTTTGCAGAAAAGAAACAACGGCCCGGGCCTAAAGGCCGCGTTATTTTGCTCTATTTCAGGGGGTTAAAACCCCCTGCTCCCTCCGAATTCTCCGATCTACAACTGTAGTACTAAGCGGGACTAGTCCAGCGCTACTTCTTATCCAGCGCATACTCCATCGCCCAGATCGACCCTGGCCGCATGTACATGCTGGCGCGGAATAAGCCGTGGATGTCGTACGCCTCCGGGGTGCGGAAGAAATAGCCGCGGTCGCGCCACACCACGTTGTTCACTCCTTTGGCGGTGGCGAATCCCTCGTCGTTGAGGCCCTCGGCAATCATGTGGCTGGCGATGGCGAAGGTGCTTCCGGTCCACACCTCTTCAATCTGGTGATTGGTGTGCAACTGCGTGCCATCGGCAGCGATGCCGTTTACGGCGCCCATTTCGCCCTTGGCAAATTTGCGCACATTGGTGTCGTACACCTTGTGCAGCGCGGAGACGCGCATGGGTTTGGGAACCAGGTCGCCGAGTCCTGTGAGGTCGGCATACCATTGGCCGGCCAGTTGGTCGGCCATTACGGCTTCGGTATCCTCGCCTTTCACGGCATAGCGGAAGTAGGTTCCATTCCACAGCTTCTTGACATAGGCTGCGGAGGCCTTATCGGCCAAAGCGTCGTACTCTTTCGCGGTGTCCGGTTCGCCCAGCTTGTCTGCCATGCGCGCCGTGGCTCTCAACGCGGCAATGTACAGGCCGCCGGAGTAGGCGCTCTCACCGGTGGCGATCCATTCATCGTAAGTCTGGTCAGGGAAGCCGCCGTTTTCAATCAGGCCGTCGCCGCTGGTGTCGTATTGCTTCAGATGCTCCATCGACTGCTTCACCGCGCTCCAGCTATAGCGCAGGAAGGGCTCGTCAGTCGCGCCGGTTAGCGCATAATCGCGCCAGACCATTAATACGTACTTGGAGTTCAGATCGCGCCAGTTGGAGACATCCTGGTAGTTGTACTGGTTGGGATTGACGATCGGGTCTTCCTGCGGCGATCCCAGGTCGTGCGGGGCAGCTCCCGGCACTTTGCGCGTGTATTCCACCAGCTTGTTTTCGCGCGCACTTTTCCATCCCCACACATAGCGCTGCGGGTTCGATTCGGGAACGGTATCGGTGTACTCGCGCATCTCCTGCTTTTCAATCTCCGGCCAGAAACGCAGCAAGGCAAACGAGCCATAGAAACGGACGTCGAGGCTGCCGTAGTAGGAGTAGTCGAAGCATTCCATATACGTGAAGCTGTCTCCCACCTTTGCGGCGGGATGGTCGGGATTGCCGACGCCATCGCGCTCATGTCCCCAGACGGTGCCGCCGTCGGCCAGGTAGTAAAGCTCGTTGAAGAGCTCGCCGCGATACCAGGAAGGCTTGTGTTCGTCTGTGACGATCGGCTTCTGCCATGCATCGATTGCCTGGCTCCACTCCTGATTGTGCTCAAGAGCAGTGCGCGCCATTTCGAATGCATGTGTCCCCTCGGCGCCGAAGAACCCAGTGTAGTGGCGAAGCCACTTGCGGCCGCCGCCGTATTGCACAATGGGCAGATCCCAACTCAGGGACATGGGAACCGTGCGCTTTTCATGTGGACCCAGCGTGAAGCGAACCGCGAAGGCACCGGCAAGCGGGTCGCCGCTGGATGCAACCTGCTGTGCACTGTTCGGCAGGCGGCCGTCCTTCGAGAACGAATTCCAAACGTCCGACCCATCTCCGCCTGCGGGATAAGTGGCCAGATACGTGACCTCCGCGCCGTCGCCGGGAAGTGTGGCAATCGCAAACTGACCGTCCCACTCGTCCTGAACAGCGCCGTGACGCAGGCGATCGAAGACGATGCCGCTGATCTTCCCCTGCGTGGTCTGTTCGCTCACAACGCTGTTGAAGTTCTGGTCGTTCAGTGCGCCATCGAAGGTCTTCAGGTTGTCGCGAAACCAGCCCACCATGTTGGTCCACGAAAAGAGGATTGAAACTGTGACCGGCTTGTTGGATGGATTCTCCGCGGTCCAGTTGTACACTGCCACCGGGTAGCTGGTTTCCTTGTAATTGTTGGGCAGAATGGGCGAGAACTGCTCCACGGTGAGCTTGACCGGCAGCGCCCTGGTTCCATAGGCGAACCAGCTCTTGGGATAGAGAGCGGCATATTCGCCGTCGCCCGCCGGGTAGCCCCAGTTCCAACTGCTCAGGGGTCCGCCCCTGGGCTTGCCCACGGCCAGCGCCATGGAAACGGGCGTCCCGCCTTCGGGCTGCGCGAAGACCGCGAATTGGTTGGTGGGCACGTCCTGGTATTTGTGCGTACCGGCCTTGACGTGCCAGCGCTCAAAGTGTCCGCGATAGCTGCGGGAGAACGTACCCGCGCCAAATCCGCCCACGGGCGCGCCCTGCCAGTAACCGTCATCGATATTCGAGCTGTTGTTCTCTGGCCGCTGGGTGCCAGGGTTGGCCACGGGAGCTCCAATGGGAATGTGCCAGGCGGCAGATGGAATCGGGTTCTGAGCAAAGGCGACGGAGAATGACAGGGCGAGAACGGCCAGGACGGCGACGAGGGGGAATTGCAATTTGGACATCGGGGGCACGAGTCTCCTGAGCAACCAGAGTACCCCATGGAACGGGGAGCGCGGGCTTCATTGAGCGCTTCAGGCGTGCGGCGCCTCGGGGCGAGGCTGTTGGAGGCTATGGATTTTCGCTTTTTTTATTGTTCCTTGAACCTCTCGCGTCTATATTCGTTTTAAGATAATCCGCAGGTGACCCCTTCGTGCTCCCGCACAATGGCGTTTTTGAGTCATTTGGCATCTACTCGCTTCTTCTAGATGCCGAAATACATTTGTGACCGCGTGGAAGTTCAACGACAGCTTATAGAAAAAGTCGAAATGGCCAGCAAGCGGATGGCCGTACGAAATATCGATGGAACAAGTGTCCGTTGAAATAGTCCAGGGTGTTCATTCACATATTTTCGATCACTCCGAATCTGTGCCGTACCAATGAAGAAAGCCAAAACAAGAACAACTTCTTTCAGGAGAGCCATTATGAATTGTCGAAGTGTCTTTGTTCCACGATGTTTCCTCGCAGTCGTTTTAGCAATTGTGTTTCTTGCGGAATGGAGTGGCGTTTCCGCGAAGGCGCAGACTTCGGGCGCCGGCGCCATAGCGGGAACGGTAACGGACGCGAGCCATGCCATTGTCCCAGGGGCAGCGGTAACGGTCACCAACGTCGATACGGGCGTGGTTCACGATTACACAACCAATACAGATGGCCTGTATACGGCGCCCTTTCTGCTGCCCGGGCACTATACAGTGGTCGCATCGGGGACGAACCTGGGCTCGGTGGAAGCGAAGAACCTGATGCTCTTGGTGGGACAAACCATGACCATCGATTTGACGCTGGCGGTCAAGTCGGCCACGACGACCGTGGAAGTCACAAGCGCAGCGCCGCTTTTGGATACGGACAAGCTGGAAGTTTCGCAGACGCTGGACCCGGAGCTGGTGGCAAACCTGCCCGTGAATGCGCGCAACTGGAGCGACTTTGTGCTGCTGACTCCCAATGTGACCCAGGACGGCGGCAGCGGGCTGGTCAGCTTCCACGGCATCAGCGGCTTATACAACCAGAACTACGTGGACGGCGCGAATAACAACCAGATGCTGTTCAGCGAAGCGCGCGGACGCGCCTCCGGCGCCCCGTATGTGTACTCAGTGGACTCGATCAAGGAGTTCCAGGCGGAGGCTTCGAACTACTCCGTAGAATTCGGGCAGGCGGCCGGCGGGCAGGTAAACGCGATCACCAAAAGCGGCACCAACGGCCTGCACGGCGACCTGTTCTACTTTCTGCGCTATCCGACACTGAACGCGCTGGACCCGCTGACCAAATACAACGCGCTCTACAACCAGCCGAATCCGACGATTCAGGGATTCCTGCTGACGCAGCCAACGCACCAGCAACAGCAGTTCGGCGGTTCGGGCGGCGGACCGATGATCAAAGACAAGCTCTTCTACTTTCTCACGTACGATGGATTCCGCAAGGTTGGCAAAGCGCTGTACACGGATTCGAACTATATTTCGACGGTGCCCTCGGCTACGACGCCGCCACCTTCAAGCACCTCGGCCAGCAATACCATCACACCGACCCAGTGCCCCAACACAATCACCGCGACCCAGTGCACCGCCGGCATCCAATTCCTCATCAATGAGTCAACAGCGGCGCCTTCGCGCTTCCAGAAGGAAGACCTCTTCTTCCCGCGCGTGGACTACCACCTGAACAGCAAGAACGATGTATTTCTGGACTTCAATTTTGCCAATTATCAGTCCGCTTACGGATACAGCGGTGGCGTGACGTTCACCAACAGCTCGCCGTCGACCAACGGGCCCACGTACTACCATGAGCGGTTCCTGGTGGGGGGATGGACGAAACAGATCGGCAGCGCCAGCGTAAATGAATTCCACGGCCAGTACGGCCGCGATCTGGAAACGGCTGGGGCCTACGCCTCGGGCCCGTCGGTGGGGATGGGCGCCCTCACTTTCGGCATGCCGAACGCTCTGCCGCGCGCAGCAGAGCCGGACGAGCATCGCACCCAACTGAGCGATGTCTTTTCAAGCACCAAGGGACGGCACACGCTGAAGTTCGGCGGCGATGCGAACATCGTCCATGAGGTGATGATCAATCTCTTCCAGGGCGGCGGCATTTACAGCTATGGTGACGCCACCAACCTGCTGAATTTCCAGGACTGGATTCAGGACGCCTTTGCCGGCCAGTCGGGCGACACCGATCCGTATGCCGGTTATCACTACAACACTTTGATCCAGACCGTGGACCAGGTGAACACGGCGCCGGGAACACAGGGCAAAGACGACTTCTGGATGAAGATGTTCGACGGCTTCGCTGAGGATGCATGGAAGGTGCGGCCTAACCTGACCGTAACCGCAGGCGTGCGCTACGACATTCAACTTACGCCTGACCCCGGCCTGGTGAATCACTTGTTCGATCCGATCTCATCGGAGTACACGAGTTCCATCAAGAATGTCTCCGACCGCGTTCAGCCTCGCGTGGCATTCTCGTGGTCCCCCTACAAGGGCACCGTTGTGCGGGGTGGATACGGGCTGTTCTCCGCTCTCAACCAGGGCAGCACGTATTATGCAATGCGCGTTGAGAACGGCGTGGTCCAGTTGAACTACACATTCTCAGGCTGCAAATCGAGCGTAGGCAAGTCGACTTCAACCTGCCCCACACCTCCGGCGAGCGGAAGCAGGTTGCAATATCCCGATCTCCCTTACCAGCCATCCGGTCCTGCGCTTTCAAACGCCCTCTACCCGACTGGCGGCACAGCGCCCGCCGTCAATCTTCCGGCGACATCCAAACTCAGTTACAGCTTCCACGGATTGGATCCGAACTTCGTTCCGCCCCTTGCGCACGAGATGAATCTGAGCGTGGAGGAGGCCCTCCCCGGCAAGCTCACACTACAGGTTGGGTATGTGGGCACGCGCGGGATGCGGCTGCCGGTCTTCCTGGATGCCAATCTGATTGGCCAGAAGCCGAGCGGCGAGGCCAGCTACCTGGTGCAGGACGCAAGCAACAACATTACCCGCACGATTACGGTTCCGGTCTATCTGCCCACCGATCGCCGCAACACGGCATTGTCCAGCTTTAACACTGGATATAGCGTGGCCAACACCTGGTACAACTCGATGGCTGTTACGGTGCGCCGCCCGTTTGCAAACGGCCTTGAGGTGCTGGGCAACTATACCTGGGCTCATGCATCGGATACCGGCCAGGTGCAGGGCGCAAACGGCACTTTCTACGGTGGCGACGTCCCGTCGGACCCCAACAACATCCGTCTGGACAACGGACCGTCCGATATCGATATTCGCAATCGCGGAACCTTGAGCTTTGTGTACCAGCCCATGGTGATGGAGGGCAACAAACTGGTGAAGTTCATTCTGGATGACTTCCAGTTCTCCGGCGCCGAGATTGCTTCGGGCGGCGAACCGATCTTCCTGGGCGTCTCCGGCACAATCTACTCGGGCAACTCCAGTTCGTCCAGCTACGCGGACGAGGGCGGCATCTATGGCGGCGCCATGAGTTCAAGCTCCGGCGGCGCAACCAGCGGCCGTCCTCCACAGATTGGGCGCAACAGCATCTCCATGCCGGGATTCAACGACTTCGACGTCCGCGTAACGCGCAACGTGCCGATCCACGATAAGATCTCCATGCAATTCAACGCGGAGGCTTTCAACCTGTTGAACCACCAGATCGTCACGGGCGTGAACAGCACCTACACCACGTTTCTGGCGCCGGGAGCGAGCGCAACAGTGAGTTCCACAGTAAAGTACACATGCAGCACTGTTACGCCACCGGCTGGTTCGCGCGAGACAGGATGCTTTGTCCCTTACACGGGTACTGGGCTTTCAGCCTTCGGAACCACCTCAAGCACCAGCAGCAGTAACCTCTACGGCTCGCGCCAACTGCAGGTTTCGACGAAGTTGTTTTTCTAGTGCATTTTCACTTCACGTGTTGGCCTGGGGATCGCAAGCGAGGTGGCCTTTTTCACGGGTAAGAGGCCACTCGGCTTCCGGTTTCCATAACGAGAGGAAGTGAATAGGCACGAATCGAAACAGTCCGACGAATAGCAAGGGGCGGCTTCAGCCGCTCCCTTGTTGTTTGAGCGCGGTGTTTGGTTGATTTGGGAAATCGGATTGGAGAGGTACACCGGGGAAACGGATCCTTTGGACGGAAAAATATTATTGACGCGGTATACTCGGAACAAACTCTCCTGGGCATTTATTTTTATCGGTCCGGCCAGGGCTCCGTTCTCGGAGAACTGTGCACCCAAAAGTCTTGTTGGAGGGGCATTCTTGCGGAGAAAAACTCATTGACGAGCTTTTCCAAGCGCTGTCTTTATGCGATTTGGCTTCTGGCGATCGGCGGCTTTGCGGTTCTGCACGCTCTGCACCTTCGCGCGGATTTTCCAAACCACACAACTTGGTATTGCGACTGGGCAAAATACACCGATGAAGGCTGGTATGGAAACGCGGCCGTTCGTGCGCATTTATTCGGCAACTGGTACATGCGCGGCGATTTCAATCCCGCACCGGCGGTTCCTGTATGGCCATTTCTCGAATGGGTGCTTTTCTTCTTTACCGGAGTCACAGTTGAAGCGGCCCGCAGCCTGGCCGTTGCATTCTTCTTCGCGAATCTGATCCTGAGCTATCTGCTTCTCCGGTCCAGCGGTTCGCGCTGGATGGCACTTTTGGCACTCACCCTGATTGCCACCAGCCCCTTCCTCTATTGCTTCAGCAGGCTGGCGATTCTGGAGCCGATGCTGGTTGCCTTTACGCTGGGAACTCTGAACCTGGCCGTCCGGCTTCCCAGGATGCGGCATCCGGGTTGGGCCTCGCTCTGGATCGGCGTGATTTTTACCCTGATGATGCTCACCAAGACCACCGCTGTGTTTCTGTTGCCGGCGGTGATCTGGGCCATGGTGCTTCCGCTTTGGAACAGCAGAAAGCTTGCTCTGCGCTGCGTGCTCACCGCGGCCGCCGCCTTCGCAACCACATTTGGCATTTGGATGGCGGTGGTAGTCAGCTTTGGCCTGCTCCGCGATTACGAATACCTTTTCTTCGTGAACAAGTACGTCAAGCCGCCCGAGTTCTACTGGCCGCTGGTCAGCCTCTGGTGGTCCTTCCATGGAGGGTTGTGGATTGACAGCATTCTGATTCCCCTGGCGGGGGCGATTGCGCTGGGGGCTGCGCTCGCCTGGCGGACCGCGCGAGGACGCAAATTGCTGCTTGATCCTGTGTTTGGCGCTTCAGCGTGGGCCGTGGCTGGATACATCCTTTTCATGACCATCCAAAACCATCCGCAGCCGCGCTATTTTGCCGTGGTGGCCGTTTTCAGCTTTTTTGTGCTGGCACTCGGAATTGAAGCGCTCGTGGGCCAGAACGCTCCCGCCACGCCCTGGCTGGCGCGCATTGCCGGCTATGCCGTCGTCGCGCTGACCCTGCTCGCGGTGGGCGTGAATGCCGTGCGGACCGAGCGCTTTGCGGGCCATCCTGAGTACACGTTTGTGAATGCCGTCGCCCAACTCACCCAATACATCGATGCTCATCCCAACGGCAACAGGCTTCTGGTTTCGATCAGTGGCGATGAGATTACCCTGATTAGCCACTTGAAATCGATGTGCGACGATTTCGGCACCCAGGATCTGGACTCGAGGCTCCCGGCAAACAAGCCGGGGTGGTATGCCACCTGGAACGACATCGATCCAGGCACGCTGCAGGACATCCACGATTCGTTCTCGATGGAGCAGGTGGCGAGCTATCCGGCGTTCGACGACCCGGAGCGTAACATGCTGGTGCTCTTCAAGTTGCACCCGCTTCCCGGCGGCAAGATGCGCGATCAGACGACACAGAATCTGCAAGTTGTGCTGCCTGACGACAAGATCGATATTCCCGTTGAATAGGTCTCGCGCGCGCTCCGCCGTAACCCTGTGATTGCAGTCACTCGACAGAGGTGTATGCGGATGATAGCCTTCCCCTTGCTTTTCCCCAGTGTCAAAAGAGGTCGCGTTTCCTGGGGTCGTTCGTAATACGGCTTCAAACCTTAACTCGGGAGGACTTGTGACTGTAATGAATTGGGTGGAATTTTTTCTGGCCGTGAGCGCTTTGCTGCTCGTTGTCCCATTTGTCTTTGCACGCCAGATCATCGGATCGGACACCGGAACTCCGGAAACGCTTAAGCTCGCTGGAGCAATCAGGGCAGGCGCAAAAGCCCTTCTCAAGCGCCCGTACAAACCCGCGGTAGCCCTTCTGGGCCTGCTGCTTCCCACATTCGCCGCCGCGCAGGATCACGCAGGCGGAGGCGAAGCCAACCTGGTGCTGCCGGATTTGCGGTCCGTGAGTTTCTTCGGCTTGGACGGGCATACCCTTCTGGCCATCGGATTGCTTTTCTGCGTCGGCGGCCTGTTGTTCGGCCTGGCCATCTTTGTGCAGTTGAAGAACGCGCCGGTCCATCGCACGATGCTCGAAGTCTCTGAGCTGATCTACGAAACCTGCAAAACCTATCTGATTACGCAGGGCAAGTTCATCATGCTGCTCTGGGTTTTCATCGCGGTTGTCATCTCGATGTACTTCGGCTGGCTGGCGCCGGTACCCAATAAACCGATCTGGATTACGCTGCCAATCATTCTGGGGTTCTCGCTAGTTGGCATCGCGGGTAGCTATGGCGTGGCGTGGTTCGGAATCCGCGTGAACACATTTGCGAATTCACGGACGGCATTCGCGGGATTACGCGGCAAACCTTATCCCATCATGGCGATTCCTCTGAAGGCCGGCATGAGCATCGGCATGTTGCTCATCTCGGTTGAACTGCTCATCATGCTCTTCATCCTCCTGTTCATCCCGCGTGATTATGCGGGCGCATGCTTCATCGGCTTCGCCATCGGCGAATCGCTCGGCGCAGCAGCGCTGCGTATCGCAGGCGGCATCTTCACCAAGATCGCCGACATCGGCGCCGACCTGATGAAGATCGTGTTCAAAATCAAGGAAGACGATGCCCGCAACCCCGGCGTCATCGCAGACTGCACCGGCGACAACGCGGGCGACTCGGTTGGACCCAGTGCCGATGGCTTTGAAACCTACGGCGTCACCGGCGTGGCACTGATTACCTTCATCCTGCTGGCAGTCAAGAGTCCTGAGACGCAAGCGCAACTGCTGGTATGGATCTTTGTCATGCGCGTGGGCATGCTGATCTCGAGTTCGGGCGCCTACTTCCTCAATAGCGCCATCGCCAGCGCGAAGTGGAAAGACGCCGACGAAATGGACTTCGAAGCGCCGCTGACCTCGCTGGTATGGATCACGTCAGTCGTTTCTATCATCCTCACTTACGTCGTCACCTATCTCATGCTCCCCAACCTCGGCGACGGAACCCTGTGGTGGAAGCTGGCTTCGATCATCTCCTGCGGAACCCTGGCGGGCGCGCTTATCCCGGAACTGGTCAAGGTCTTCACTTCGACCAAATCCACCCACGTCAAAGAAGTCGTCAAGTCCGCGCAAGAAGGCGGAGCTTCCCTGGGAATCCTGTCGGGATTCGTGGCCGGCAACTTCTCGGCCTACTGGCTTGGGCTTAGCATGGTCGCCCTCATGGGACTGGGTTATTACTTCAGCCTGGGTATTCCGGATTCGCAGAATAATCCGGCAGGCATGATGCTGGCTCCAGCCGTCTTCGCCTTTGGCCTCGTGGCCTTCGGCTTCCTCGGTATGGGCCCGGTTACCATCGCCGTCGATTCGTACGGCCCGGTTACCGACAATGCTCAGTCCGTCTATGAGCTATCGCTGATTGAAGACGTTCCCAACATCGAAGCTGAGTTGAAGAAGGACTTCGGCATCGTCGCGAAGTTCGAACGCGCAAAACACCTGCTCGAAGCGAACGACGGGGCCGGCAATACATTCAAGGCTACGGCAAAGCCGGTACTCATCGGGACCGCCGTTGTCGGCGCAACCACCATGACGTTCTCCATCATCATGGCGCTTACCCACGGGCTCACTGAGAACGTGTATAAGCTCTCGCTGCTGCACGCGCCCTTTATGCTCGGCTTGATCTGCGGCGGAGCGGTGATCTTCTGGTTCGCGGGCGCTTCCACACAGGCGGTCTCCACCGGCGCTTACCGCGCGGTTGAGTTCATCAAGGCCAACATCCATCTGGAAGGCGCGGAGAAAGCATCCGTGGCGGACAGCAAGAAGGTAGTTGAAATCTGCACCAAGTACGCGCAGAAGGGTATGTTCAACATCTTCCTCGCGGTCTTCTTCTCGACGCTTGCATTCGCGTTCATGGAGCCGTTCCTGTTTATCGGCTACCTGTTCTCGATTGCGATCTTCGGTCTGTACGAGGCCATCTTCATGGCCAATGCCGGCGGCGCATGGGACAACGCGAAGAAGATCGTAGAAGTCGACATGCACCAGAAAGGCACACCTCTTCACGATGCAACCGTGATTGGAGATACCGTCGGCGATCCGTTCAAAGACACTTCGTCGGTGGCCATGAACCCGGTTATCAAGTTCACCACCTTGTTCGGATTGCTTGCCGTCGAACTTGCCGTGACGTTAAGCGCGAACAACCCCATGCTCACACACGTGCTGGCAGTGGCATTCTTCCTGGTGTCAGTGTTCTTCGTGCACAAATCGTTCTACGGCATGAGGATTGAGTCCAAGGGATAGCGACTAACTCCAGTTGTCAGTGATCAGTTGTCAGTGATCAGCAAAAGGCCCGCGTAAATCGCGGGCTTTTTGCGCTCGGATGTTCGCTACGAGCGGAATGGGTCGACGTTGCCATACGCGAAGTTTTGCCGTACTCTGAGCCTCATGGAAGTACATTTCACGCCCGAACAGGAAGCCAGACTGGCGGAATCCGCAGCTCAGCAGGGCCGAAACCCAGACGAACTGGTGCGGCAGGTCCTGGCGCGCTATTTCGACGAGGAAAGCCGCTTCGTTGATGCAGTGAGACGCGGCGAGGAAGCGCTTGAGCGCGGCGAGTATTTGACCCATGAGGAAGTTGGCCGGCGTCTCGGACGGTTCTTGCAGCCCTGATGCAAGTTCGCAGGTCTATACCCGCAGCTGAGGACTTGGAGCACATCTGCGAATGGATCGAACGGGACAATCCGGAAGCGGGCCGCCGGGTTGCGCGCACGATCTATGACGAGTGTGGCCGCCTGAAGGACTTTCCAAATCTTGGACGAGCCAGCCGCCGCATGGCTGGGCGTCGCGAACTGACATTCGCGCCTCTGCCCTACATCGTTGTCTATCAGGTCAAGCCGGACGCGATTGAGATCTCGCGAATCTTCCACGGTGCGCAGAACTGGCCTTGAGGTCCCCCCATTTTGACAACATGAATGAACGCGCGCGGAATCTTGGGGGAGCGTTTCCGATCAGCTTTCAGGGAGGACCGCAGCCAGCGGATGCCGCTGCCGCCCTTCCGCATCGAAGTTCGCCGGATCGAGCCACGCCTCAAACGCCTGCTTGCGCGCCGGCCACTCGCTGTCGAGCATCGAGAACCAGGCCGTGTCGCGGTTCCGGCCTTTCGCTACCATGTGCTGGCGGAAGATGCCCTCAAAGGTAAATCCAAGGCGGGCGGCGGCGCGGCGGCTGGGCAGGTTCTCCGCGTTGCACTTCCACTCGTAGCGGCGGTAGCCCAGGTCCTCGAAAACATGCCTGGCCACCAGGTACATGGCCTCAGTGGCGGCGGTGGTGCGCTGCAAACCGGGCGTCAGCAGGATGTTGCCCACTTCAATTACGCCGTGGGCGGGTTCCGCGCGCATCAGGCTGGCCCATCCTGCCACGTGGCCGGAAGCCACCGGCACAATCGCGAGGAAGACGGCTGCGGTTGACGCCTGCTTCTCCTCGACCGCCCGGAGGAAATCGGCTTCCGTCGCGTACGGGCCGTCGAAGAGCCACGTCCAGACCTCATCGTGGCCCCGCGCAGCCTGCCAGAGGGCTTCGCCGTGGCGCTGAGCGTCCAGAGGCTCCAAAGTGGCGTAACGGCCCCGCAGCGTGACTGGGGCGGGCGGCAAGGCGGGTTTCCAGGCGAGAAGAGATGGGTTGGTTTCGTTCACGGATTCAGGCTATCAGTCCAACGCGCGGAGCTTATGCACCGCGGATGCGCTCGCCTTTCATACACTGCGAGGTCACTCCGACCGAGAAATCTGGGCAGCGTGGCGCTTTCATCCCCGTTCCCCAAAAGCGAGGGACCGGGGGCACCCTCAGGCGTGGTCTGGAGATCTCGCCGGCGCGCACCTCGACCGCGGCCTGAGCTGTGGCGAAGATTCGTGCCGTATTCTCCACAACTCGCACAGGTTCAGCCCCAAACTGCACCGTTTCTGCGCCTTGTGAGGCGCTCCCACGAGGGCTAGGCTTGTTGATGAAGTGGGGAAGCGGAGATGCATCCCATCGCATCTAATTCCTAGGGGTTTTGGATGACTGAAATCCGCGTCCCGCAAGGGTGTCCGGCGCTTTCCACAGGCAATTCCCGCTGTTCGGCGAGGCGGTGTCGCAAATGACAACAAAATACAAGATATTGTGGTTTGTTGTTGACATGCACCACAGACAGCGCTATTTTTTCATCTGCGGCTGTAAACGGATTGTAACGTTGCCGGGGTAGAGAGACTCCCGGGGTCGCTCAGCAAGATCAGGTTTTCGCGGCAGTTTCACATTCCCGACACCCGTCTGTTTTTAAGAGATTCACACAGCCCTCCCGAACCCAGGCTGCGATGCGCCGTTCGGCAAGGGGGAGTTCTACCGGTATCAATCGATCACTTTTTTGCGATCAAGGAGATTTAATGAACGAGGCCCAGTTTCAGACGTCCACCACCACCACCGTCCCCAGTGCCTATACCCACGGCGGGTTGAGTTTTAGCCGGCGTTTTTCCAAAGAGGGCGTTTCCCCCTACGACGAACTGCAGTGGGAAAAGCGCACTGCGTCCATCACGGACACCAAGGGCAACTCCATCTTTGAGCAGAAGGATGTTGAGGTGCCGGTTGACTGGTCAATGACGGCCACCAACATTGTGGCCTCGAAGTACCTGCATGGGCAGATGGGAACGCCGGAGCGGGAAACCGGGGTGCGGCAACTGGTGGGCCGGGTGGTGGAGACGATTCGCGACTGGGGTCTGGCCGGCGGGTACTTTGCTACGCCCGTCGATGCAAACATCTTCCACGACGAACTGGCGCACATGTTGCTGACGCAGAAGGTGGCGTTCAACTCGCCGGTGTGGTTCAACGTGGGCTGCGATCGGCTTGAACCGGATTCCGACGGCCAGAACTGGCACTGGGACCCGGCCTCGGGCGGCGTGAAATACTCCGCTACCGGCTACCGCAATCCGCAGTGCTCGGCCTGCTTCATCAACTCGGTTGACGATTCGCTCGAATCGATCCTGACCCTGGCCAAGACCGAGGGCATGCTGTTCAAGTGGGGCTCGGGCACTGGAACCAACCTGTCCACCATCCGCGGGTCGAAGGAATTGCTTTCGGGCGGCGGCGAGGCCAGCGGTCCGCTCAGCTTCATGCGCGGTTTCGACGCCTTTGCCGGTGTCATCAAGTCCGGCGGCAAAACCCGCCGCGCCGCCAAGATGGTCATCTTGAATGCGGACCATCCTGACATCATGGACTTCATCGACTGCAAGGCGAAGGAGGAGGCCAAGGCCTTCTCGCTGATCAAGGCCGGCTACGACGGCTCGGGTCCCGACTCCGAGGCCTACTCGTCCATCTTCTTCCAGAACGCCAACAACTCCGTCCGCGTGAGCGACGAGTTCATGCGCGCCTACGAGAACGACGGCGAGTACACCACCTATACGGTGAAGGGCCACGAGCCAGTCAACACCTACAAGGCGCGCGACGTCATGCGCAAGATTGCTGAAGCCACATGGCTTTGCGGCGATCCCGGCATGCAGTTTGACACCACCATCAACAAGTGGCACACCAGCAAGAACACGGCGCGCATCAATGCCTCGAATCCTTGCTCGGAGTACATGTTCCTGGATAACTCGGCCTGCAACCTGGCCAGCTTCAACCTGCTCAAGTACCAGACCGCCGCGGGCAGCTTCGACATCTCCGCCTACCGGCACTCCATCTCGGTCATCATCACGGCGATGGAGATCCTGGTGGACAACTCGGGCTATCCCACTGAGGCCATTGCGCGCAACTCGCACGATTACCGCCCCCTCGGCCTCGGCTACGCCAATCTCGGCGCGCTGCTCATGGCCATGGGCCTGCCTTATGACTCGGCTGCCGGCCGCGACTTTGCAGCTGCTCTCACCGCCATCATGTGCGGCCAGGCCTACCTGCAGTCCTCCATCGTAGCCTCCAACTGCCAGCCCATCGCTTCGGCCACGCCGCTGACTGCAAGCGTCGAGCGGCCCGGCGGCGCGTGCCCCGGCTTCTACGTCAATCGCGAGCCGTTTCTCGATGTGATCCGCATGCACCGCGCCGAAGTGAACAACATCGGCAAATCGCGCATGAGCGGCGAGCCCTTCAGCGTTCCTCAACTCGATGCGCTCATTGACTCCAGCCGCGAGTGCTGGGACATGGCACTCATCTACGGCGAGCGTCACGGTTACCGCAACTCGCAGATGACCGTTCTGGCGCCCACCGGCACCATCGGCTTCATGATGGACTGCGACACCACCGGCATTGAGCCCGACCTGGCGCTGGTCAAGTACAAGAAGCTTGTCGGCGGCGGCATGATCAAGATCGTCAACAACACCGTTCCGGCAGCGCTGTTCAAGCTCGGCTACGACAACGAGCAGGTGAACGCGATCGTCAGCTACATCGATGCAACGGGAACCATCGAGGGCGCGCCGGGCCTCAAGCCGGAGCACCTTGCCGTGTTCGATTGCAGCTTCAAGCCCGCCAAGGGCACCCGTTCCATCCAATACATGGGGCACATCAAGATGATGGCGGCCACGCAGCCGTTTCTTTCCGGCGCCATCTCCAAGACCGTGAACCTGCCCCACGAGGCCAGCGTGGAAGACGTTGCCGAGGCCTACGCCGAAAGCTGGCGTCAGGGCATCAAGGCCGTAGCCATTTACCGCGACGGTTCCAAGGGCACGCAGCCGCTGAATACCAGCATGGATGAGAAGAAGAGGGAACCGTCCGTCCTGGATGCTGCGGGCAGCCGCGTATTTGCCAACCTTGGCGCAGGCCAGGCGCCTGCCGAGGCCGATGTAAGGGCTCTTGAAGCCAAAATCGGCGAAAGGCTGGAGGTGACCGCAAAGCAGGTCATCGCCGCCGCTACAGCTTTCCAGGTCGCGCTTGAGCAGATTGCAAAAGCCGCGGCTGTTCCGGTTCTCAAGCCCGTAGCCGCGCCGGAGCCCGTCAAGGACCCAGCGCAGGATCTCAATGGGCCGCCGCGCGCCATCCGTCACCGTCTCCCGGAGGAGCGCGCTTCCATTACCCACAAGTTCTCCATTGGCGGGCACGAGGGCTACGTCACCGTGGGCCTCTATCCTTCTGGCCAGGTGGGCGAAATCTTCATCAAGATGGCCAAGGAGGGCTCCACAGTTTCGGGCATGATGGACGCCTTCGCCACCTCGATCTCGCTCGCCCTGCAGCACGGGGTTCCGCTGAAGGTACTCTGCGAGAAATTTGCCCACACCCGCTTCGAGCCTTCGGGCTGGACGGGCAACGAGCAGATTGGCTACGCCAAGAGCCTGATGGATTACATCTTCCGCTGGCTCAGCCTGCGCTTTCTTTCCGGCACGCAGTTAACCCTGTTTGCGGGACTGGCTCCCCAGGCGCAGCAACTGGCCGCCCCGCCCAGCCTGCTTCCGGAATCGGAGTCGGAGAACGACTCAATGGCGTCGCAGGATAATCTTTCCCGGCTCGTCGAGGAGGAGGTTGCCAGGCGGCTTGGCCAGGTGAGCGGCCATTTCGCCAGCCCGACTGGCGGCCCGGTGGCGGGCGGCGGCATTGCACCCGAGGCCACGGCCCATTATGCAACGCCGGTCAGCCCCGCGCTGAGCCCCACACACGGGCCCAGCCTGCAAGACCGCGGCATTTACCACGCAGCCGACGCCATGCGCGAAATGTACGACATGGGCGACGCGCCAAGCTGCGGAACTTGCGGAGCCATCATGGTCCGCAACGGCAGTTGCTACCGCTGCATGAGCTGCGGTTCCACCAGCGGCTGCAGTTAAGAGCCGCTGGTAGAAATCAATCGCGCTTGTGGGTTTACGCATAAGGTGAAACTTTGGCCCCCATAATGTGAAACTTTGGGGGCCTGCTGACCTAGGCGGCGTGGGAGAGTGGTCCGTCACGCTCCCACGCCCCTCCTCCCCCGAAAAACCCCACTTACCCGTTCCTTACTACAGGCTCCCTTTTACTCCGCCCCAGTGGTTTCCTTTCACTCCGCCCTTGACACTCGAGGTCGAACACTCCTCTTTTCAGTCGAGAGCTACCAATAATTTGGCTTCCTAGTCGAAAACCTCTATACATGGCTTCAGGTCGAAACCCAATCTTTTCGGTCGAGAATAGTCTTGGGATTACAATCAAGGTCGAGAATCACTGCTATATCAGTCCTGATTTCCAGCTGAATTCTTTGGCACCCAGAAACAGGTTGCCGAATTGAAACCACTGCTACCGCCTGCGGTTCGATATTGCGGGCACACCCTGGAAACCTCACTTGAAGATCGACAACACCGACACTTCACGCGCTTTCGACACGGAAGATGCATCCGAAATCACTCAGTGCTATCGCGCTCTTTCCAAGCAGATTCCCTATCCAGCAAGTTCTTGATAGATATAGAGTCAAACGCGAAGTCAATCAACTGAGTGCCCGACACTTTATACTCCCACCCGCTCCGGGCAACTCTACAGGATTACTTCACTCAACCGGGATACCAGACAATTCGCGGATCATCCTCGCTTCGCCGGTACTCCCACGCGGCATCCGTCATTTTCTTCAGATCGTAGATTGGCCGCCAGCCCAGCAGAAACTTGGCCTTCGCATTGTCCAGCCAGTTCGAATGATACCGGGTGGACACCGGCACCGAAGGCAAACCGCGCGACTTTGCCAGATACGCGGCAAGTTCGCCATAATCCACTGGCTCATCCATGCAGATGTTGAAAGTTTGTTGATGTGCCTTGGGATGATCGATCGCCCCCAGTATCGCCGCAATCA
>Ga0302197_10001788_pt1 | contig 20323 bp, 15 predicted proteins | sample II_Bog_N2_1_FD_193526 | JGI IMG/M metagenome (GOLD analysis project Ga0302197, IMG submission 193526) | Peat permafrost microbial communities from Stordalen Mire near Abisko, Sweden - II_Bog_N2_1 | ecosystem: Environmental > Terrestrial > Soil > Wetlands > Peat | place: Sweden: Abisko...
GCGGTTCCAGCAGGGATTCTTCTCGGTGGCCAAGACTTGTTCGCGGTGCGGCGGGACTGGGACGACGATCAGCGATCCGTGCCTGGGATGCCGCGGCGAGGGATTGCAGGCGAAGAAGCACGAGATTCTGGTGAAGGTGCCCGCGGGCGTGGAGCAGGATACGCGGATTCGCTACCAGGGCGAAGGCGAGGCTGGGCGGTTTGGCGGGCCTTCGGGCGATCTATACGTGATGCTGAGCGTGAAGGCGCACAAATTTTTCGAGCGCGATGGCGACGACCTGCACTGCGTGATGCCGATCTCGTTTCCGCAGGCAGCGCTGGGGACGGAGTTGCAGATCGAGACGCTGGAAGGGCCGGCGGCGATCAAGGTTCCCGAGGGCACGCAGAGTGGACGGCAGTTCAAACTGCGGGGCAAGGGCGTTCCGCACTTGAATGAACACGGCAAAGGCGATTTGATCGTGGAAATTCGGGTGGCGACGCCGGCGAAGCTGACCAAGGCGCAGAAGGAGCTGCTGCGGCAGTTGAGCGAGACGATGCAGGTGGAGAATACGCCGACGAGTCGAGGGCTGTTCGAGAAGATGAAGGATATGTTTTCTTAGGGTGCTCGCCGCACGGGCGGAAGCGCCCCCAGCGCAGGAACAACTACAAGGGCGGCCGCGGAGAAATCCGTGGCCGTTTACATTTGTGCGGCGGCGATGGCGATCGCGGCGATGGCGGCAGTTTCGGCGCGGAGGATGCGGGGGCCGAGAGTTACGTGGGTCCAGGCGTGAGTGGTAAAGAGGGACATTTCTTCGGAGGTCCAGCCGCCTTCGGGGCCGACGGCTAGAGCTAGAGACAGTTTCAGGTTGTCAGTTCCAGGTTGATGGTTGAAAGACGCGAGTGCAGAGACAAGGGTTAGGGATTGTTCGGTTTCGCTGAGAAGGATGCGAAGGGGGGCGGTTTCGCGGGCGAGGGCGGGGGCAAGTGGGGTGGGGTTGGCGATTTCGGGGATGTCGGTACGGCGGGATTGCTTGGAGGATTCGAGGGCGATACGTCGCCAGCGGGCTACCCTCTTTTCGGCGGCGAGGGCGAGGTGTTTTTCCGTGCGGCGGGCGAAGATGGGGGTGACGCGGGCCACGCCGAGCTCGGTGGCTTTCTCGATCGCCCACTCGAAGTGATCGAATTTGAAGACGGCGAGCAACAGATGGATTGGCAGGGCGGCGTCGGACTCGAGTTCTTCGTGGAGGGTGAAGGCAACTTCGGCGTCGGACACGGAGGTGATTTCGGCGCGGTGGAGGAAGCCGTTGGCGACCACGTCAAAGACCTGGCCGGGTTGGGCGCGGAGGACGCGCGCGAGGTGGTCGGCCTGCTCGCCCGTAACCGCGGCATGGGTGGGTTGGCCGGATTTGGGGGACCAGGTGTCGGCGATCCAGCGGCGGCGCATAGGGCAGCGATCAGTGGTTAGTGGTTAGTGGCAAGTGGTCAGTAAAGGCAAATGCAAACGCTGGGTCAGGGTTTGGGGATGGTTATGGTGAAGGGGTCCTGGTGGTAGAAGCTGATGGTGACGGAGGCGGACTTGCGGTTGTCCCAGTCGGCCTGGGTGACGGGGAAGTGGAGCATCACCATACCCTCGGCGTGGTCGGCCGGCGGGATGGTGGTTTCGCGAGGCAGCGGGGGGCCGGAGAGTGGCTTGAGCGCGGGGAAGGTGACGTACATGCCGTCGAGGTCGGTCTTTGGGATAGCGCTGGTGGTGGCGGGCTCGGCGGAGTCGTCGGGTGGGATGAGGGTGGCGGTAATGTCGTCGATGGTGAGGGGGGTTTTGGAGCGGTTATCGATGCGGATGGTGGTGAGGACGTAGAAGTCGTCCTGAGCCTCGTCCTCGTGCCCGACGACCTTGGAGAGGTTCTTGAAGACGGTGTGGGTAGGCAGGGTGTTGGTGTGAGTGATGGCAATGTCGGCGATGCGATGCGGCCTGAGATAAACGTAGGCGAAGATGCCGCTCACGAGGACAACGGCGATGAGCAGGGGAACCAGGAAGCTGTTGCGGCGTTCAGGTTGCGAGAAGGTGAGTTCGGACATGGCAATCAAGGATAGCAGCGAAGGTCGCTGACTGGTGGTCAGTTTCTGGTGGCCGAGGTGCTGACGACTTTCTCCACGAAGTACTCGTCCATGAGGACGGCGATGAGGGCGGCGGTGGGAACGGCGACGAGCGCCCCGACGACGCCGGCGAGTTCAGTGCCGGCGATGAGCGCGATGAGGACGGTGAGGCCCATGAGGTTGACGCTCTGGCGCATGATGCGTGGAGTGAGGAAGGCGTTTTCGATGTTGACGTAGATGAGGTAGAAGATGAAGACACCTGCCATTTTGGTCCAGGAATCGAGCGCGGCAACGAGGCCGACGAGCAGGATAGTGACGACTCCGCCGGCAATGGGGACGATGTTCATCAGGCCCATGAGGACGCCGAGCATGAAGAAGTAGCGGACGTGCAGGATGCCGAAGACCGCGGTACTGGCGACGCCCAGGATGAGCATGAGAAGCCCCTGGCCGAAGAGCCACTTGCTCATGCGGATCTCGGCCTTGTAGAGGGTGACGGCGAGGCGGAGGCGGTTTTCCACCGAGAGGAGCGACATGAACCAGCCGTAGGCGTACTCGCCTTCGAGCATGAAGTAGACGCAAAGGATGAAGGCGGTGAGCAGGTCGAAGATGCGCTCCATCCAGGCGGGGAAGGAGGCGAACAGGTATCCGGCGGTGGCCGAGAGGGCGTCTTCCGACTTTCCTGCGATGGTGTCGACGCCGAGCTTGTCTGCGTAGGGAAGATGTTTGAGCCGGGCAACGATGACTGGGAGGCGGGTGGGCAGATCTTCGGCAAACTGGTGGAGATCGCGAATGACAGGCGGAAGGCCGAGGGTGAAAAAAGTCGCAAGGGCAAGGAAGGTGAAGGACAGGAGGAGCGCGATAGCCACGCCGCGGGTTATGTGGCGTCCGCCGCGCAGTTCATGGCGCATGATGGCGCTGACGGCGGGCATGAGGACAACGGCGAAGAGCGCGCTGACATAGATCAACAGGAGAACGTCGCGCAGACGCCACGCCAGCACCAGCGCAAGGAGGATGCCGAACGCAAAGAGGATGTGGCCGCGGATGGTGTTGCGGGCGAGGTCAGTCTCGGTTGGGGGTGAGGGCGGCAGGGCTTTCTCCTGGTCTGGTAATGAGATGCGTTTGCCTCACTTTACACCTGCGGAAAAGGACAAATACGGAGATTCTGACTTCGGGAGTCAAAATGCTGGTGGGGTGTCCTATGCTAGCGACCTGTCGGCGAGGCGTTGAGGCGGGCGAGCAACACGGTGACGGTTTCCTCCGTGGAGAGCGACTCAGTTGTGATGGTGTGATGGGCTAGGCGGCGGTAGCTGGGCTGGCGGGCGGCGAAGCGCGCTTCGGCGGCGGCGGGGTCGGCGAGGTTTGGCCGGACTTGCGCCGGAGAGACGGCGACACCGGGATTGAGTGCCTGGGTCATGCAGCGGTCGAAGAGAGTGGCGAAGGGCGCGTCGAGGAAGATGGTGGTCGTGGCTGGGGTTTGCTCGATCAGCAGGCGGTTGGTGAGGGACTCGGGGGCGCCTCCGCCCAGCGCGAGGACGACCTTGTTGCGGCCGAGGGACGCGGCGAGAGCCTGCGACTCAAGCTGGCGGAAGTGGGCTTCTCCATGGGTGGCGAAGATGGACGGGACGGCGAGGCCGGAGCGGAACTCGATGAAGGCGTCGAGGTCGAGGAAGTCCCAGCCGAGACGGTTGGCGAGCTGGCGGCCGACGGTGGTCTTGCCGGCGCCCATAAAGCCGGTGAGGACGATGCGGCGAAGGTGGGCGGGGGCGAGGTCTTTGACGGCTGGCTGGGCGGGCTGTCTCACGGCGGGGTCGGCGGTCTGGGCGTTCATTTGTGGCTCCTTTGAACAATACCAAAGACGAATAGAGGGATCCTTCACTCCGTTCAGGATGACGATTTCGATTGATGTGCGGTGCAAAGCAAAGCCGCGACCTTTGGGGTCGCGGCTCAGTGGAGGTGGCGGACTCTCTAGAGGACGTTGGTTCTCAATTTAGAGATGCTCGCACGGCCGACTGACCCGCTCCCTGCCACCAAGGGCAGGGATAGGTAAAGTAACCGAACTCGAACGAGCGCAGATTCATCCTAAAAGTCAGGTTACACCCGGGGAGAAATGGGCTGCAAGCGATTAATTGAGCTTGGAGAGGCCGTTGGGGATGTCGTCTCCGCCGTCCGCTTCGTCGTCAAGAGCCGATCCGTCGCGGAGTTTGTTCTGGATATTCTTCCAGACTTTGTCGCTGGGATCGCCTTCGGGCTCGAAGAGGCTGCGGGCCGTTTCGGCGATGGTTTCGAGGTCCCGGACAAGCGCGAGGCAGTCGGGATGGGCGGCGTAGAGCTTCTGCAGGCGCGGATCATCGCTGACCTTGTCGCCGGTGGCGAAGAGCTCGGGAAGGTACTGCTCAAACTCTTCGGGCTTGAGGTCGTCGAAGTTGATGTCGCCTGGCTCGCTCATTTAGCGGCCTCCGTGGATGCGTCCGATTGGGGCGACGGATTGGGGTTACGGAGCAGCTCGCGGAGCTTGAGGCGGGCCTTATGGAGTTGGGACTTGCTATTGCCGGTCGAGCAGTTGAGCATGGTGGCGATCTCATTATGCTCGAAGCCTTCAACATCGTGCAGGACAAAGACCATGCGGTAGCCGGGTGGTAACGAGGCGACTGCTCGCTCGAGGGAGACGCGATCGACCGAGCTGGTGAGGACGGGGTCGCGGCTGCCGAAGTCGCGCTTGGGCGCATCTTCCTCGGAGGGGTTGATAGTTTCTTCAAGTGAGACGAGGTTGAGGCCCTTCTTGCGGAGTTGCATCAGGACGAGGTTGACGGTGAGGCGATGCAGCCAGGTGGAGAAGGCGGACTCGCCGCGGAAGCTGCCGATCTTGCGGAAGAGGTGCAGGAACGCCTCCTGGGTCATGTCTTCGGCCTCAGAGACATTGCCGAGCATGCGCAGGCAGAGGGTATAGACACGGCGTTTATGCAGCGAATAGAGCTGAGAGAACGCCTCGGCGTCTCCGTTCTTGGCAGCCTCGATGGCTTCGGCTTCCCCGGCAATAGGCGGGTTGCGCTTGAATAGCCCTGGGTTGGGTTTTGGGGGTGGAGCTTGCGTCATTAGCTGGCCTTCGTTCATTGGTTTGGCTCCGGGGTTACAGGCTCGCCGGATTCTCGCCTTATTCGAGCGTACCGCATAATGCCGGGACTCGGGTTTATCCGCCTACGAGGTAGGAGGTGGCGACGGGGGAAAAGGTTGCGTTGGTCGTTCACATTGTGAGCGAAGCGTCAGGTTTTTCTTAGAGATGAGGATGCGCGTTGGGCTCAGGCGCCGATGAAACGCGCATAGAGGGAACGCGCGATGGTGATGTCGGTGGTGCCCTGGACGATGGCGCGGCCGTCTGTGAAGAGGGTGATAGTGTGAGGCCCGCGGCGGAAGCGGAGGATGAGGTTGTTTGAGCGCAAGTCTTGTATGTCGGCGTGGGTAGCGAGGCGGGCGCGCATGGCGGCGAAGTCGACAGGGTGGTGGTGCTCGTGGATCTGGACAGAGTCGCGGCCGCATAGGGTAATGTGGGCGCGATTGTGGCCGGCCAGATGAGTGAAGATGCGCTGGCCGCAGACCTCACAGTCGGAGCGTGGCGTGGCGGCGGCGATCTCGGAGCGGTCTATATATCCATTGCTCGTGGCCGCATATCCATTGGACGAGGGCGCCAAGTTCCACAGATCGAAAGAGAGGAGGGTGCGGCGCATCAGGTGGGCCTGGCCGGTGAGGAACTTGAGCGTTTCAGTGACCTGGATGGAGGCGGCGAGGTTGACGGCGGTGGAGAGAATGCCGGCAGTGTCGCAGGTGTCGACGTTGCCGGAGGGTGGCTTGGGAAAGATGCAGGCGAGGCACGCGGTTGCTGACGCCGGTTCGAGGTTCGAGGTTCGAGGGTTGAGTGCGTGGGGGAGGATGTTCATGGTGGCGGCGTAAGCGCCGATGGCAGCGGCGTAGATCCAGGGCTTGGCCTGCTGGACGGCGAAGTCGTTGATGAGGTAACGGGTCTCGAAGTTGTCAGTGGCGTCGAGGATGATGTGGGCTCCGGCGAGCAGATCGGCTATGTTGCCGGGGACGAGGTCGGCGATGTGTGCGTGGACGGTGACGCGGGAGTTGAACTGGGCGATGTGGCGGCGAGCGGCTTCGGCCTTGGGGAGGCTGTCGCGGGCGTCGGCCTCGTCGAAGAGGACCTGCCGCTGGAGGTTGGAGGGTTCGACAAAATCGCGGTCGATGAGGGTAAGCGTACCAATGCCGGCGCGCGCAAGTAGCGAGGCGGAGGCAGCGCCCATGGCTCCGCAGCCGACGATGGCGACATGCGCCTGGGCGAGTTGCTGCTGGCCGGTCTCGCCGATTCCGGCGAAGAGGACCTGGCGGGAGTAGCGGTCCGTATCCTTGATGGGCGAGATTTCTTCCGGCGCTGTGGGGGCGTGCGCCTCGGCGGATTCATTTAAACGCATCTTAGTTCGTAGTATAGGGAATTATGGCGCACGCTTTTCTGGAGCTTGCAGCGTCCTATGTCATGACATTCAGACATCGCAGCCAAGATGCAATCAAACCCAGGTGGCGACGTGCCGTACAGGGAACCAGGCATTAGGAGATGCCCCTTGCAATCAATAGGATTGTGTAAGGATCGAGCGTTGGGGGTTTGCAGAGGTAAAGGGGAAATCTTGTTGGGTGTTCGACTGGAGACAACGACTGGCAGAGCGACCGCTCAACCGCCGCACGCAAAGGGTGGGCGCGTGATGGAGTGGGGCTACGGACGGGCGCTGCGATTGGTTGTTGCGAGCTCGATGGTGTGGTGGGGAGCGGTGGCAGCAGGCGCGCAGGCGGCGCCGGGTTCGACTTCACCAACCGCGAACGTGGGGCAGGCCCCGACGGCAAAGCCCAGCCTGATGGCGTGGAAGGGGCTGCGCGTCGTCAAGGTGGAGTTTCAGGGTGTGATCTTCGATGCGAAGGATCCGCTGCCGGGGCAGCTCCCACAACAGGCAGGTGAGCCGCTGGACCCGGCGAAGGTGACAGCGAGCGTGCGACGGCTGTTCACCACGGGGAGATATGGCGACATCAGTGTCGCGGGCCGGCGCGAGGGCGGCGGGGTAACGCTGATTTATACGGGCGCGCCACGCATCTTCGTCGGCCGGGTAACGATTGCCGGGGTCAAGGAGGAGCGGCTGGCCTCGCTGCTGGAGTATGCGACCAAGCTGCAGCCAGGCACGGCATTTACCGACGCGATGATTGCGGCGGGCACGGATGGGGTACGGCAGGCGCTGGAGAGTAGTGGCTACTTTCAGGGGGTGATTACCCCGACGACGACAGTGGATGCGGCCGACGACCAGGTGAATGCGACCTACACGGTGAACATCGGGCCGCAGGCGCGGGTGGGCTTGATTACAGTTGCGGGCAAAGACCCGGGGCTCACGGTGGATGAGATCCGCAAGAAGGGAAAGCTGAAGCAAGGCAGCAAGGTGAATCGCGATACGGTGAGCAATGCGCTGACCCGGCTGCGCTCGCAGTATCAGAAGAAAGACCGGCTAGAGGCGACCACGACACTGCGGAAGCAGACCTACAACGGGCCGCGCAAGCAGTTGGACTATGACTTCAACGCAAACCAGGGGCCGGTGGTGAAGGTGGAGGTTGACGGCGTCAGTATGTCGAAGAGCCGCCTGAAGCTGCTGGTGCCGATCTACGAAGAAGGCACAATCGACATCGATCTGCTGAACGAGGGGAGGTCCAACATCAAGGACTTCCTCTTTCAGGAGGGCTATTTCGACGCGACGGTTGGGGTGAATGTGGCTGGAGAGAACACGCCGGCAGAGAGTGTGGTGTTCAGCGTCGACAGAGGCAAGAAGCGCAAGGTTGGATCGGTAACGATCGTGGGCAATAAGTATTTTGAAACGGACCTGCTGAAGGAGCGGATGCAGGTGCAGAAGGCGGACGCGTATCTGCGCAATGGGCGCTACTCCCCGGAGTTGATGAAGGCGGACGAGGATTCGATCCTGGCGCTATACCGGGCGAACGGATTCAATAACGCGGCGATCTCAACGTCGACGAAGGACGTCGACACGTCGAAGTCGGGGAAGAAGTTGAAGGTGGCGGAGATCGCGGTGGTGGTGACGGTGGTGGAGGGGCCGCAGCAGAAATTTGGCCCGGTGACTCTGACCGGTGTGGCGGACAGCCGGATGAAGGACGTGAAGGCACTGCTGAACTCGCAGGAGCGCCAGCCCTTCTCACTGATTACGCTTTCGGGCGACCGGGACGCGATACTCGGCTACTACCTGAGCCACGGTTTTGCGCAGGCCAAGATTGACGTGAAATTGCAGCCGGAAGGCGGCGATGCACAGAAGACGGACGTTTCGTTGAACGTGACGGAGGGCCAGCAGGTGTTTGTGAACCAGGTGCTGCTCTCGGGGATCGAGCACACCCGGCCGGCGGTGGTGGCCCGGCAGGTAGAGGTGCACGCCGGCGATCCGCTGAACCAGAGCGCACTGCTGGATACACAGCGCAAGCTCTACGACCTGGCGTTGTTCAACGAAGTGAATGCGGCGGTACAGAATCCCGACGGCGACGATCCGTTAAAGAATGTGCTGCTGCAACTGACGGAGGGGCGGCGCTGGGATGTGACCTACGGGTTTGGCTTCGAGGCAGAGACGGGCACGCCTCAAGAGGGTGTAATCAACCCGGCGTCGGCGATTCAGCTGGGGCTCTCGCCGAATGCGACCTACTCACAGAACGGAAAAACCGGAGTGAGCCCAAGAGTTTCGCTGGATGTGAGTCGCATCAATCTGCGGGGGACGGACAATTCACTAACACTGCACTCGTCGTATGGACTGCTGGAAGAGGTGGCGACGCTTACGTTCCAGAATCCACACCTGTTCGGCAAGCCGAACTTCTCCACCAGCATTTCAGGCGGGTACTCGAACGTGCAGAACATTACGACGTTCCAGGCATCGACACTGCAAGGGGACTACCGCGTTACGGAGAAGGTGAGGAAGGCGGACACGCTGATCTATAACTTCGAGTTCCGCAGGGTTGCGGTGAACCCGGCGACGCTGCAGGTAGCGTTCAACTTGATCCCTCAGCTTTCGCAGCCGGTGCGCGTGGGCGGCCCGGGGCTTACATGGTTCCACGACACGCGTGACCCGAGCCCGCTGGATGCGCAGCGGGGATCGTACACGTCAGTGCAGGAGTTTTTTGCGTCTTCGAAGTTCGGTTCGGAGGCAAACTTCAATCGCACGGACGTGACCAACTCGACGTATTACACGTTCGGCAAGCACAAGTATGTGCTGGCACGAAGCACCCGGCTGGGATTTGAAACGACTTTTGGCGTCAATCCAAACATAGGCAGCGCGAGCTGCGTGGGGGCGCTGTTGGAGACGAATGCGACCTGCAACGCAGTGCCGCTGCCCGAGCGTTTGTATGCCGGCGGGGCGACGTCGCACCGCGGCTTTGGCATCAACGATGCGGGACCGCGCGACTTGCAGACGGGTTATCCGGTGGGTGGCAACGCGGTGTTTGTGAACACGACTGAGTTACGCCTGCCGGCTCCTACGCTTCCTTTCCTGGGGGACAGCGTAAGCTTCGTCGTCTTTCACGATATGGGGAATGCTTTCACGCACATCTCGGATATGTTTCCCAGCTTTACGCACTTTCATCAGCCGGACCAGGCGACCTGCGCGAACGTTTCGGGCGCATTCGGAACGTGCAACTTCAACTACTATTCTCATGCGGTCGGGCTGGGCGCACGGTACAAGACGGCCGTCGGACCGATTCGCGTCGACTTCAGTTGGAACCTGAACCCACCGGTGTATCCGGTGATCTACGACTTCAATGGGGCCGCGCCATATGAAGGCCAGGCGGGCCACTTCAATTTCTTCTTCAGCATTGGACAGGCTTTCTGAGCATGAGCGCAACGGGCAAAAGACGAGTGAGCAATACGGGACTGGCGGCCGCGCTGGCGGTGGCGATGGTGATGTTGCCTGCTGCGGCGCAGATCATGCATGGTCCAGCGCCGCTGGTTGCGCCGGCGCAGCCGATTGTTCCGCCCGTCAACACGGAGCAACAGGTGACGCTGGACAGCGTGGTTGTGATTGTCAACGGCGACCTGATTCTTGAAAGCGATGTGGACGGGGAGGAGCGCTTTGCTGCGTTTCAGCCGTTCAGCGAGCCAAAGCCGGTAACGCAGCAGGAGTTGATTGAACGTTTGATCGACCGCGCTCTGATTTTGCAGCAAATGGCGCTGCAACCCGAGTTGCCGATCAGCGATGATCGGGTCGACGCCCAATTGGCGACGTTGCGCAAGGGAATTCCAAAGTGCGCAGCCTACTCCTGTGAGACCGATGCGGGGTGGGAAAAATTCGTCGCGGACCAGGGCTTCACCATCGACGAATTGAGGGAGCGTTGGAAGCAGCGCATGCAGGTATTGCAGTTCATCGAGGACCGGTTTCGCATGGGGATTCGCATTGAGCAGGCGGACATAGACGAGTACTACAAGAACACGATGATCCCGATGTACGCGAAGGAGAAGATGGCGCCTCCGGCTGAGGCGACGATTGCGGACCGCATCCAGGAAATATTGTTGCAGGAGCAGGTTAATAAGGTGCTCGACGACTGGCTGACCGCACTGCGCGCGCAGGGAACTGTGCGCATGATGAAACGCGGAGAGGAGGCGCCATGAGCACGGACGACAAACTGCCCGATGCCGGTGGTGAGGCTCGCCTGCCGTTGCGGGAACCAAAGGAAGAGCCGCGGGTGAAGAGGCGCAGCATGGTATTCCATGTGAGCCGGGCGATGGCGTGGCTCATAGGTGGCGTGCTGGCGCTGGTGATTCTAACGGTGGGCGGCTTTGCGTGGTACACAACGACGGACGATTTCCACGGGCGCGTGGGAAAGGAGATCGTGTCGGTGCTGGAGGACGCAACCGGCGGGCGGGTCGAGGTCCACGGCGTGGAGTTCGCCCTATGGCGTCTGACAGTCGATGTGGATGGTCTGGTGATTCATGGACTGGAAGGGCCGGGTGAGGCGCCGTATCTTTCCGCGGACAAGATCGAGGTGCGGATCGGGATTTCGAGCTTCTTTTCGCGTGCGTCGGGCGTAGGGGTGAAGTCGCATGTGCGGCTGAAGCTGTTGCGGGTCGAGCATCCGCAATTTCACCTGATCGTCGACAAAGACGGTAAGACCAATCAGCCGGAGCCGAAGCATCCCACGCCGAGCACAGAGCCAATGCAGGACACGCTGCTCGACCTGCACGCGAAAGAGGTGGACGTGGTGAACGGCGTCGCGCTGTTGAATGACAAGGCGATCCCGTTCGACATGGCTGCGCGCGATCTGAACGCCGAGGTGCAGTACCTGAAGGCGAGCGATCGGTATGGAATCACGATCACCTTGAACGATCTGCGGACGAAGATGGACAAGGAGCCCGAGGCGCAATCGAAGCTCCATGTTGAAGCGGAACTGGGCCGCGACACAGCCGTGCTGAAGGCGCTGGAGTTCGATTCGGGCAAGGCGTCGGTGCTGCACGCGTCAGGGACTCTGAATCATTTCGCGCGGCCTGATTGGCAGGTTGCGGCGAACGGAACGCTGGAGTTGAAACAGATTTCCCTGCTGACTGCGACAGACGGCCTGACGGCGGGCACGGTAGATTTGGATATTAAGGGACATAGCTGCGCGGTGTCGGCGGTGGCGGCGCAGACGCGTCCTCGCTTCTGGCAGCGCAAGCAACCAGCCACTCCTGCGAAACCGGGTGTGGTGCCGTTGCCGCCTGATCCGGAGTGCTCGGCGGGCTACCTGGTGGTGGGCGGTGCGAAGCTGCATGGCGGCGGGTATGACATTCCGAATGTGCGGCTGCATGATATTGATGGCGGCGCTCAGTTGCACATTACTCCCAGGGAACTCGTGTTGACGGCGATGTCGGGGTATCTGCCTGGAGGCGGAAGCGCGGCGGGCGAGTTGCGGATTGTGAACTGGCTTGGCGAGGCGCCGTCGGCGAAGTCCGCGACTACTGTGGCTGCCGTTAAGACTGCGAATACGACCGCGGTCTCGGTCGGGGCGAAGCCATTAGCTCACGCGCCAACGCCGCCTCCAGTTGGGATGGCGCATGCCTATCTGGTGGCGACGGTGAACGCGATTCCGCTGCGCACGATCATGGAGGTTACCGAGACAAAATATGGTGATCTCGGGTTCGACACGGCGGTGACGGGCCCGGTGAAAGTGGAGTGGGGAGGTCCCGTGGTCGACGTCGCGGACTCGGTCCTGGTGGATGCCGACCTGAAATTCCGGCCGACTGGCGTGGGACGCGCTGGTGCGCTGAACAACATTCCCATGACTGGCGAGGCAGTCGCGCGCTACGACGGCAGGAGGGAAGTGGTGAACATTCAGCATGTGATTTTGCTGACGCCACAGTCTTCGACTGAGGCGGAGGGTGTGCTGGGAGTAGGTCTCGGCGATCCGCTGACCGATCTGAAGGCGGACATGACGGTGCGCGATTTGGGCGAGTTCGACCAGTTGCTGCACACGCTCGACTTCGAGGCGAATGGCAAGAAGGGAACCGCGGCGGTGCCGGTGGTGCTGCACGGCGCGGCGGTGTTCCACGGTTCCGTAGCCGGCAGGGCGGCCGATCTGGATTGGAAGGGCCACGTGCAGGGCACAGGGCTCGAAGTGAAGCTTGGCACGGAATTGGACACCCTGATCGACTCGGTGGTGGCGGATGCGGAGTTCTCCTACGACGGCGGACTGCTGGTCGCAGGCTCTACGATCAAACGCGGAACCGCAGTGCTGAATCTCACAGGGAGCATGAAGCCGCGCAAGGAGCTTTCGCGCAAAAGTCTCGCCAATTACGTGTGGGACGACGGCACGGGCGTGAATGCGACGGTTCAACTTGCGAACGCGAGCGTCGCGGACTTGCTGCAGATTGCCGGGCAGCAGCAGAAGATTCCGTTAACCGGAACGATCGCGGTGAATGCGAAGGCGTCAGGGACGCTGGGAGATCTGAACGGGAGCGGGAAGATCTCGCTCCTCAAGGGAGTTGCCTATGGAGAGCCGTACGACTCGGCCGTGGCTAACCTGTCGGTGCATGGGCAGACCTTCGAGGCCAGCCAGGTCGCGCTGTCGCTGCATGGAGCACACATCAGCGGCAACGGTGGATACGATATTCAGACGAAGCATCTGCACGGGCACGTCGAGGGCGATGGCCTGGTGCTGTCAAAGTTTCAGACATTTGCGAAGGCGAGGCCCGACGCGGATGGAACGCTGACACTGGTGGCGGATGCGAACGGCACGGTGGAGGAGCCGGGGTTGAAGGCTACCGCGAAACTGGCCCAGGTCAGCATGGACGGCAAAGCGCTTGGCGATGTTTCGGCAGACATGCATAGCGAGGCGGGCACGCTGTTTTATACCGCGCAGTCTACCGTGGTCGGTGCGACGGTGGATGCGTCGGGGCAGACGCGGCTGACGGGCGACTACGATACGCAGGCCAAGGTGAATTTTTCGCGGCTGGACCTCGGCACGCTGATTGCGCTGTACAGCTCGACGAATGTGAAGGCGCAGTCGTCGATTGGTGGAGTGCTGACGGTGAACGGGCCGCTGCGAACGCCGACTGGCCTAAGCGGTACCGCGGAGCTGAATGACTTCGATGTGAAGTTGCAAGGGGTCGAATTGAAGAGTGCTGGTCCGCTGCGCGTGAGCCTCAGAAATGGGATGGCGACGCTAGACCAGGTACACATCACTGGACAGGATACTGACCTGCAGATGAGCGGCACGGTGCAGGCGTTTGGCGCGACCGGCGCGAACGGCGGCAAGCTGGATATGAAGGCCAACGGAAGCGTGAGCGTGGCGATTGTGCACACGTTCGATCCCGATATCCTCTCGAGCGGGAAGGTGGAGTTCACCATCGCGGCGGGGGGACAGGTGAAGAAGCCTGCGCTGACCGGCAAGGTCCAGTTCGACAACGTGAATGCGGCGATGGACGGCGTCCCGAACGGCCTAAGCGCGCTGAATGGGACGCTGATCTTCAACGAGGACCGGCTGCAGGTGGAGAGCCTTACCGCGATGACGGGCGGGGGCCAACTGAAGATTGGCGGCTTCCTGACCTACAAGAATGGCGTTTACGCGAACCTCACCGCGACCGGAGATGTGGTGCGAGTGCGGCTATATGGATTGAGTACAACTGCGAATACGAACCTGACACTACAGGGCAGTCCGCAGAGCATGCTGCTGAGCGGGAACGTACTGATTACGAGGTTCGGGGTCGGACCCGATGTAGACTTTGCGGCGTTCTCGTCGATGGGTGGGGTGAGCACGCCGCCGGAGCCAAACGCGGCTTCGAACAAGATCAGCCTGGACGTACACGTGACTAGTTCGCCGCAACTGGATTTCCAGAATACCTTTGCCAAGCTGGTTGGCGCGGTCGATCTGACGGTGCGCGGGACGGTCGCCGAACCGGCCGTATTGGGCCGCATCCAGATCACAGACGGCAGCGCCACGTTCGCCGGCACCAAGTACCAGTTGCAGCGTGGGGACATCTACTTCAGCAATCCAGTGCGCATCGACCCGACTATCGACATCAACGCGACTGCGCGGGTGGAGACGTACGACGTCACGGTAGGGCTACAGGGCACGATGAGCAACTTGAAGCCGACGTATCGCTCGGAGCCCCCATTGAGCGAGGCAGACATCTTCGCGCTGCTGGCGCTGGGGCGTACGCAGGAGGAGGCGCAACTCTACCAGGAGCAGCAGGTACAACAGGGCGCGAATCCGACGACCAGCGCGCTGCTGGGTGGGGCGCTCAATGCCACGGTGAGCAACCGCATTGGCAAGCTCTTTGGCGGCGGCACAGTGAAGATCGATCCGGCGTTTGTGGGGACGCTGGGCAACTCGACCGCGCGCATCACGGTGCAGAAGCAGCTCTCGCGGCAACTCTCGGTCACGTATGCCACCAATGTGAACTCCACGGCGCAACAACTGCTGCAGGCTCAATACGACCTGACTCCCAATGCGTCGCTGGTAGTGACGCGCGACGAATCCGGCGTGTTCAGCGTGGTCTACAAGATACGTAGGCGGTACCGGTAGGGTAGTTGTCGCGGCATAAAAATCTTCCGAAACGAATATCCCTCCTGCGGGCATCTGCGTCCAATGGTGTGGCATCGGAGTCTGCATCCCGGGGGCGCTGGACCCATCGGTTTCTGCGCCGGGATCTGTAGCCGAAGGAGGAGGAAAATGTTCATGTTCAAGAGAGATGGCTTGCTTTCCGTTGGCGTGGGTGTGTTGGGTGTCTCGCTGATGATTGGGGGAGCGACGGTGGCGAAGGCGGATGCGGGCAGTGTTGAGGCGGACGTCCACAAGGCACTGGACAACAAGAAGTTCCAAAGTGTGTCCGCGGCGGTCCATGGGCCCGAGGTGGTCCTGACCGGGACCGTCGACACCTATGCAGCCAAGGAGGAAGCGGACAATCGCGTCCACCATGTGAAGGGAGTCAAGGGGGTCGAGAACGAGATACAGGTGGCCGGGTCGACGGTCGAGGACTCGCAACTCCGCGACAAGTTGGCGAACGCGTTGGCCTACGACCGGGTGGGATACGGGACGACGGCTTTCAACTCCCTTACCCTTGGGGTGAAAGACGGTGTGGTGACGCTGGGCGGCACGGTCTACGGGCCTACGGACAAGGATTCCGCGCTGAGCCTGGTGGCCAACACTGCCGGAGTTAAGGATGTCGTCGACAACATCGAGGTGGCACCGCTATCTCCCATGGACGATCAGTTGCGGATTGCCTTGGCGCGCGCGATCTACGGGACGCCGCAGTTTGAGAAGTATGCACTGGATCCGGCGAAGCCGATCCGGATTACCGTAGTCAACGGCAATGTCACGCTGACTGGGGTGGTCGACAGCAAGATGGACCACGACATAGCTGGAGTCCGCGCGAACACGGTTCCCGGAGTATTCAAGGTCGTCAACAACCTACAGGTCGCGCAACCGGAGGGCGGAAAATAGCGGGTTCGCGCGGGCAGAGCGATTGTGCGGACAGATCGACGGCGGGTGCGGCGTGGCCATTCTTCCCTTAAGATAGAAGGATGGCGAATGCGTGGAAGAGTACCGGCCTGACGCTGGAGATGATCAAGTGGGAACACTCGATCTTCGCGCTGCCATTCGCTCTGACGGGCGCGGTGTTGGCGGCTGGCGGCTGGCCGCGGCTGTCGGTGCTGGGGTGGATTGTGGTATGCATGATTTCTGCGCGCTCCGCCGCGATGGCCTTCAACCGGCTGGTGGATGCACGGCTGGATGCGGCCAACCCCCGGACGGCGATGCGCGCGCTGCCCAAGGGAACGCTTAGCGCTGGATTTGTCGCGGGATTTGTTGTCGTCTCGGCAGCGGTGTTTCTGCTGGGCGCGGGCATGCTGAACCGGCTGACGCTCCTGCTGGCGCCGGTGGCGCTGGGTGTCGTGCTGGCGTACAGCTACATGAAGCGGCTGACGCGCTGGTCGCACCTGGTTCTGGGGCTCTCGCTGGGCATCGCGCCGTCGGCGGCGTGGATCGCGGTGCGCGGTTCGTACGATGCGCGGATCCTGGTGCTTACGATTGCGGTGCTGCTTTGGGTCGCGGGCTTTGATGTTCTGTATGCGTGCCAGGACTTTGAACATGACCGCGTGGCCGGCTTGAATAGCGTGCCCCAGGCGTTTGGCCTGACTGCGGCGTTTTGGATCGCACGCGGGATGCACGTGGGGATGCTGTGCATGCTGCTGTGGCTGGTGCGGCTGTTCGGACTGGGCCCGCTGGCCGACGCAGGAGTGGGTACGGTGGCGGCGTTGCTGTTGTACGAGCACAGCATCGTTTCGCCGCGCGACCTCCGGCGGATGAACGCAGCGTTCTTCACCTTGAACGGTCTGATTTCGGTCGTCTTCTTCGGGTTTTTTGCCGCGGATATTCTCTCGCGCAAATAAAGAGGGCCCACGCTGGGTGGGCTCCTCTTGTGAGTGAGACGGGCAGCGAGGCTAGCCCGCTATGCGGAACGCTTGTGCTGGACTTTGATGTCTTCCGCTTTCGCGTTGACCGAATCCTTGACATTCTGTGCGGTGGAAGTAATCTTCTCGCGCACATCGTGTTTCTTAGCTTCGGAGTTCGCGCGGGCATCCGCGGAGGCGGCGCTGGCAGCGTCTTTTGCATTGCCCCAGGCTTCCTTGGCTGCACCCTTCACCTGATCGACGGTGCCGGAGTTGGCGAGCTTGTCGTTCCCCAGCGCTTCGCCCACGGACTGCTTAACCTTGCCTTTGAACTGATCGAATTTTCCTTCGGTCGTATCACGATTCATGGCCTTACTCCTATGTCGCTTCGGTTGAGCCCTGACTGATCCCCGTTTTGGGGCTCAGTCTTAGGCGATTGATTGGATAGTTCACAGATGACGTCAAACAGCTCGTCTTCCGGCGAGCAGATTGAAGATGATGCTGATGACGGCAAGCACGAGCAGGATATGGATCCAGCCCCCCATGGTGTAGCTGCTGACCATTCCGAGAAGCCACAGCACCAACAAGATAACGGTGATCGTCCAAAGCATGGGTTTTCTCCTGAGACTTGCCCGGCAATCATTTCTGCCATAGGCCTGTGAAATGCCAACTTCCTATCGCCCATGTGGTAAGTTGCGAGGTACTGGGATGAGGTTGCCAATTGCGCGTCAGAAATGAATTTTCACAAGAGTACGAGGGTTGCCTGTGAAGGTTGCAATTCAGGGGGAACTGGGTTCAAACAGCCACATGGCCGCATTGGCGATGCTGCAAGATGTTGCAGCGCAGGGTGCGGGGTTGGAGATCGACGCCTGTGCGACGTCGGCGGAGGTGTTTGAGCGCGTGGTGTCGGGGGCGGTGGATGGAGCGGTGCTGCCGATCGAGAACAGCCTGCACGGGTCGGTGGCGGAGCATTACGATCTTCTGCTGGCGCAGCCAATTCGGATCGCGCGCGAGAGCCTGCTGCGGGTGCGGCACAATCTGATTGCACGACCGGGCGTCGGTCCGGACGACATCAAACGGGTGATGTCCCACCCGGTAGCGCTCTCGCAATGCCGCCACTGGCTGGCCGCGCGACCGTGGATGGAGGTGGTGAACTTCTACGACACCGCCGGGAGCGTGAAGCACGTGATGGCTGCGGAACTGGACGACACCGCCGGCATTGCTCCAGAACTGGCTGCGCGACAGTACGGCGCCGAGGTGCTGGTGGCGGGGATTGAAGACCACGCGGAGAATTTCACACGGTTTCATCTGCTGCTGCGGGAGCCGCCGCTGCGGGCGGGCGGATCTATGCCGGTGGCGGGCGCGAACAAGTCCAGTCTCGCCTTTAGCGTGGAACACCGCCCAGGATCGCTGGTTCGGGCGCTGGAGGTGTTCGCGCGGGCGGGGGTGGACTTGACCAAGATCGAGTCGCGACCCGTGCCCGGGAAGCCGTGGGAGTATGTGTTCTTCGTCGATCTGCGGTTTGAGTCGGCTATCCAGATCGACGGCGCTCTCGGCCAGCTTGCCCTCCACTGCCACATGGTAAAGGAGTTAGGGCGGTACGCCGCGGCGTAAGTTACTGACGTCAAAGGACGAACACCGAGTTACGGTCGGCAGGCCAGATTCAAGGGGCAGGCATTCCAGGCCGATGACCTGAATGGGACGGACGGCGTCCAATGGGAATACGCGCGTCCGGGAACGGGTTGCGACTTTCGGGATGCTTGCTGCATCCAATGAAGGAAATCTGATATAAAGACACTCAAGGATAATCATGGCCAATGACTTCGTAAGCGTAATCAAACCAAATGCAGCAAAGTCTTCGGAAGAGCCGGAGGCACCGAAAGCCGGACGGGCGATTCCGGTTCTGCCGGTGCGGGACACGGTACTGTTTCCTCATGCGGTTCTGCCGCTGACGGTTGGGCGGGAGAGCTCAATTCAACTCATTCAGTCGCTGGGCGAGGAGAAGACAATCCTGGTGGTCGCGCAGCGCGATGCTCGCCAGGACACGCCTGAGGCGGCCGATCTGCATCACATTGGAACGCGGGCGACGGTACACAAGGTTGTGAAGATGCCCAACCAGAGCCTATTTGTATTTACCGAGGGCAACGAGCGGGTAAAGCTCGGCGACTTCAATCAGATCAGTCCGTTTATGACCGCGGAGTGCGAGGTCGTGGAGGAAATCGAACCGGCGGCGTCGCCCGAGACGGAGGCGTTGCAGCGCAACGTGGTGAGCCAATTTCAGCAGATCGTCACCTCGTCGCCGACGCTGTCGGACGACCTGCAGACGATCGCGATCAATATCGAGGAGCCGGGTCGGCTGGCGGACTTTATTGCGTCGTCACTACCGTTCCTGACGACCAGCGACAAGCAGGAGTTATTGGAGACGCCGGACATTTCGGCGCGGCTGGAGCGCATCAACAAGCACCTGGCGAAGGAGCTTGAGGTGCAGCAGTTGCGCAACAAGATCCAGAGCGAGGTGCAGGATTCGGTGCAGTCCTCGCAGCGCGATTACTATCTGCGCGAGCAGTTGAAGGCGATCCAAAAGGAACTTGGCGACCTCGACGACACGCAGAAGGACATCGCGGATCTGAAGGAGAAGATTGAAGCCGCGGGCATGCCCGAAGAGGTCAAGAAGGACGCTCTGAAGGAGCTTGCGCGCCTGGGCCGCATGAATGCGATGGCGGCGGACTACTCGCTGACACGCAATTACATTGAGTGGCTGGCGGTGCTGCCGTGGTCGAAGTCGTCCGCGGGCGAGGTCGACATTCTTCGTGCGAAAGAGATTCTCGACGAGGACCACTACGGCTTGAAGAAGGTGAAGGACCGCATTCTGGACTACCTTTCTGTGCGGCGATTGAAGCCGGACATGAAGGGGCCGATTCTGTGCTTCGTCGGGCCTCCTGGCGTGGGCAAAACGTCCCTCGGCCGGAGCGTGGCGAAGGCGCTGGGACGGAAGTTCTCACGCATTTCGCTGGGCGGCATGCACGACGAGGCGGAACTGCGCGGACATCGCCGGACATATATCGGCGCGCTGCCCGGGCAGGTGATTCAGAGCCTGAAGCGGGTGGAGACCAACGATCCTGTGTTCATGCTGGACGAAGTGGACAAGCTGGGCCGCGACTTCCGCGGGGATCCGGCGAGCGCATTGCTCGAAGTCTTGGACCCGGAGCAGAACAATACGTTCCGCGACAACTATCTCGACCAGCCGTTCGATCTGTCGAAGGTGCTGTTCATTTGCACGGCGAACCAGCTTGACCCGGTTCCCGCGCCGTTGCT
>Ga0302197_10001803_pt1 | contig 20223 bp, 15 predicted proteins | sample II_Bog_N2_1_FD_193526 | JGI IMG/M metagenome (GOLD analysis project Ga0302197, IMG submission 193526) | Peat permafrost microbial communities from Stordalen Mire near Abisko, Sweden - II_Bog_N2_1 | ecosystem: Environmental > Terrestrial > Soil > Wetlands > Peat | place: Sweden: Abisko...
GACGGGCTGCAAACCGTTTTGCGCAAGCGCTTCGGCGGCGGTCAGACGTTTTTCGTCAGCGCGAACATGGCCGAGGCCGACGAGAAATCGCGCCATGTGCGCCAGCGGCACGAGGTCGCCGCTGGCGCCAACGGAGCCTTCGCTGGGAATTTCCGGTAGAATGTCGCGGTTGAGCGCGGTGACGAGCAGTTCAACCACTTCCGGTCGGATGCCGGAAAAGCCGCGCGCCAGCGCGTTGGCGCGGGCGGCCATGACGGCGCGGGTTTCGGTTGCTGACAATAATTCGCCCTGGCCGACGGAAAGATGATGCAGCAAATTTAATTGGTGCTGCTCCAAATCCTCCGGCGAAACGCGCGTGCCGCTCAACGGGCCGAAACCGGTGTTGATGCCATAAACCGCGCGCGGTTCGGCGGCGACTTTTTCCACCAGCGCACGGCTGGCGCGCATGGCCGTGCGGGCGGTGGCCGGCAGTTCGCAGCCGCTTTGGTAGTGCGCAATTTCCCAAACGTCGGCGAGCGTTAGGTCGTGTCCCGTCAGTTGAATCATCGTGTCCCGATGGTATTTGGTTTGTGGTTGTGACGGCAACAGATTGTTGCGCGTCAAGGGAAACCTTGACGTTGTCACGCAGTCACAGTAAGGTCTTTTGCAAGCCGGAACAGAAATGTTCCGGCTTTTTATTTTGCTTTTGAGTCCGGCCAGACGGGGACAAAATGAAACCACTGCTCCGGGTGGCGGTGGATTTCCGGCTCGAAGGCGGACATGATTTGCTGTGTGAATTGCCGACGGTTTTCGCGGTTGCCCAAGGCGGCACGATCATAGGTAAACTCCGGCAGGACTTTCGCGGCATATCCGCCGGCATCGCGGGCGATCACCACACCAATCAAGGCGCAACCGGAGGCGCGGGCGAGCTCCGCCGCCGCCACCGATGCCCGGAAGGGCTGGCCGAACAATTCCACTTCCACGGCTTTGATTCCCGGCGGACGGTCAATCAGTAACGCCACGTTTTCACCCGCCAGGAGCCGTTTGATGATTTCCACAAAATCGAAGCCGCTGTTGCCGATGATGAACGTCTCGATGCCCCAGCGCGCACGCGCAGTCCGGCGCAGTTCCGTCAGCCCGCTGCCCGGTTCCGCCTGCGTGAGCACAACCACCTTGATGCCCCGCCGCGCGAGCAGCGCGCCGCCCAGCTCCCAGTTGCCAAGGTGCGGGGTAAGCAGCAACACACCTTGTTTTCGGGCGCGGGCCTTTTCGAAGATGTCCCAGTCCGAGCCCGCCAGGAGCCAGCGTTCCATGGAGACACCGCTTTCAAACCGCCAGAGTTCCGCGAGTTTTACGGCAAACCGGCGGAACAATTCATGTGCCTTGCGTTTCGCCAGCCGCCGGTCATGGCCGACCACGGGCAGCAGGTTGCGCACGACAATTTCCCGCCTTTGCGGATGCAGCCGGTAATAAATTTCCGCCACGCTGACGCAAATTGTTTTTAGCGCGAAATCCGGCAAAATGCGGACGCAGATCAAGCCTGTTTTCCACAACCATACACGGTAAAAAACCGACGGCTTGGACTTTGGACTTTGGACTTTGGACTTTGGACTGAATTTCACCCACCACGCCGGCAACAGGAAAATGGAAATCAGCATGTTTGCAGCGATGCCGGTGGCGCAGATTTTGCCGAGACTTGCCATGCCGGCGTTGCCCGACCACGCGAGCGAACCAAAACCGGCGATGGCCGTGCCGCCGCACAACAGCAGCGCCCGACCGATGGAACGTCGCACCATGACGAGGTCGCCGCCGTGCCGCCGCAATGCGAGCTGCATGAAGATGCCGTAATCCACGCCTGTGCCCAGCAGCAGCGGCGCAGACATCAGGTTGAGCAAATTCCACGACCAGCCGGCCGTTGCCATGACCGCGAGCAGGCAAAGCCCGCTCAACAGCAGCACCGCCAAGCCGAGGAAAATTTCTGTCGGTCGGCGAAATGCGAGCCACAGCGAGGTCAAAACCAGCAGCACCATCGGCGTGACCACCGCCCACATTTTTTCCTGCACGCGCTGGAGCGTGGTGCTGCCGAGCAGGCTCCAGCCCGACAGCAGGATTTTATTTTGCGCGAGCTGCGAAGATAAATTTGCCAGCGCTTTGGAATCGGTGTGATTGGTTGCCGGATAAACCAATCCCATGACAAACCACTGGTCGTCGGCGCGCGACACAAAGCGTTTCAGCAGCCAGCGGCTAACGTCGTTGGTCGGCCAGACGGTGCCGGTGGCGGCCGCGGCGCGCGACCAGATGCGGGTCAATTCATCCGTGAGCAGCAGCGCATTGGTGTTGAAGCCCGCCGCCAGCGCGGCCTCGCTCAAGCGTGTCCGCTGCCCGGCGAACCACGCGGCGGTGACGCGGTTGGACGCCTGAAATTCCGGTCGCGGCCACAGCGCAGTCGGCAGCAGAAATTCACCGACGATTTTTTGCGTCCGCGCCGTGTTCAGCGTCTTTTCCGCGAGCGTGAGCCGTTGGTAAATTTCGTCTTCGTCCCGACCGGAGAGGATGACCCACAGCGCGTCCTGCGGAATGCCCATTTCGGCGGTGATTTCTTCCAGCGTGGTTTGCGCCTGGCTGTGCTGCGGTTTCAGGGCGTCGGCGGTCTGGTCGAGCTTGGGCCGGCGAAAAAATAAAATCGTCCCCGCGACAATTACCAGCACTGCCGTCAGCCATAAAATTCTACGGCTGGAAGAATTGTTCGCCGGCGCGATGGCAACGGCGGTTTCGCGCGGCGGAATAAAATAGCTCCACCAGTTCGCGGTGAACGGCGTTGCGGCTTTGCGCCGGCCCGGAAACAGCGGCGGCAGATAAATCATCACCATCACCAGCGCCGCGAGCGCCACGCCGATGGCCACGAGCGTGCCGAGTTGCGCGAGGCCGGGCAGCCCGCCGAAGTTCAAGACCAGAAACGCGCTGATCGTCGTGATGGCCGCCCACAAAATGCTCGGCGCGATGGCGCGGCGGATTTCCGGCACGCTCAAGTGCGGATGCGCCAGCGCCTCCTGGTAATGCACCACCGCGTAATCCACCGCGAGGCCGAGCAGGATCGCCGCAAAGCCCATGCTCACGATGCTGATGGTGCCGAGAATCAATCCGCCGAGCGCCAGCGTGGCGGCGAGAATCAACAGCAGCAGTGTCAGCAACCACAGCATTGGCAGCCAGCGCCGGTGCGTGAACCAAAAAAGAATGGCGATGACCATCGCCGTGCCGGTGACGGAGCCGCTCAAATCTTTCTGCATCTGCGAGGAAATTTCCGCCACGAACACCGGCCGGCCGGTGAAATGAATTTTTATATCCGCAAAATTCGTGTCGCTGGCTTGAATATTTTTCACCGCCGCCGTGATGGCTTGCAGCCAGCCGGTGCATTCGCGGTAGCCGCCGAGTTCCGGTCTTGCCTCCACGAACAGTAGCCGGAACGTGCCGTCCGCCGAGGCGAACATTTTCTGGCCTTGATCCATCGAAAGCCCGCTGACATTGGTGAGCGCCGGCAGTTCCAGCAAATTGAACGGGTCGAACGCGCGGCGGGCCAGGTCGGTGGGCGAGAGCGAAGTGGCGAGCGCCTCACGCGTCTCGGCCAGCACCGCGCCGATATTTCCCGGCGCGAGCCGGTTGGTCAGCGCGGCGAAGTCTGCCGGCGGCTGGTTGAGCCAGAGGCACGCGAGAATTTCCGCAAGCTGGCCCGGCTGTTCCAGCCACGGCGGCTGCCACGTCACGCCGCTGATAAGATTGGTCTGCTCCCGCAGTTTTTCCGCCAGCACACCGGCGAACTGCTCCGCCGTTTCCGCGCTGGTGGCCTGGACGGTGACGACCAGTTCCCGCGCGTTGGTGAAATGTTTCTGATAAATTTTCAACCCCTGCACGGACGGTTCTTCCGGCGGCAGCAAATCCAGAATCTCCACATCGAAGCGCAGCCGCCACGCGCCGACAGCAATCGCCACCAGCAGCGGCACCCACCACCAGCGTTTCAGCAGCGCCCTCATGGTGAAAGAAAACCGGCGATGAATTCACCCGTGCGCCGGTTTTCCAGCCGCCAGCCATTGTCCGGTGACTGCGTGAATTGAAATGTTTCCGGCAGTGTTTTGCCATTCAGCGCGGCGGACAGGTAAAGCCAGGTGAACCGTTGCGGCGGCCGGCCGTGTCCGGTGAAGCCAAGCTGCTGTGATGGAAACTGGATGAGCCAGTTCGTTGTCGTCGTCTGCGCCAGCGTGACCGGCAGCAGTGTTTTGGTGAATTGCAGGCTGCTGCGGCCGTCGGGATTTTGCGCCAAAACAATTTCACCGGCGAGTTCGGGATATTTCAAACCGGGTTTCCAAATCGCCTGCCCTTGCCGCACGATCCAGCCGGAGCCGGCGGTGGTGAAAAGTGTTTTGTCCGGCGACGTCATGCAGCCGCCGCCAAACACGGCGAACGCCGCCAGCACCAGCCAAAAAAAAGATTTTTGCACGCTGCCGCTCACTTCGCCGCGTCGGGATTGGCGCGGTGCTGGACGACCGCCACGGCGATGGACTGGACGTTTTGCAAAATCTGTTTCGCCGCTTCCGGGTCCTGGATTTTCAACCCGAATGTTTTATCGAGCGCCACGACGAGTTGCAGTGCGTCCACGGAATCCAGCCCGACGCTGTCGGGGCCGAACAGCGGCTGCTGGTCGCGAATTTCCTCCGCCGTGATTTGGAGCATGAGGTTTTCGATGAGCAACTGTTTGATTTCAAGTATGAGTGCGGGCGTGATTTCCATGATGTATTTCTTCAAAGCTTGTCCGACTTGTCGGCGCCGGAGCAAGCCTGAAAACGGACGCCCGCCGCCTGCTGGTTGCAGCCGACGAGGCTGGCGATGGCGGACGGAAATTTCTTTTCCGCCACGGCGGCGCACGCGGCCACGCATTGCCAAGCGGCGGCGGCCACGAGGCCTTCGCCTAAAATTGTTTTCGGACTCAATCTTCTGCCGGGCCAGTTTTGCCACGCGGCAATTTCCGGCGCATCCGTGCGCGGGCTGTCGCCGAGACCATCGCAGAGCAGTTCATTTTCAATCGGGCCAAAGGCTTCACGCATTGCCCGCGCCGCTTGTGTCCGGCTTTTGCGCGCGGAATAACTTTGCGGCTTGGTGATGGCGCACAATTCCGCGCCACAAGAAGATTCCGCCTCGCGGCACAACGCCACCGCGCCCGCGCCGGCGCTGATGATTGCGGCGTGTTCGAGGTGCCAGAGCGCGTCGGCGCGCAGCCAGTTGATTTCCTCGGTGCCAACAACGACGGCCACGTCCACGCGGTTTTGCCGGAGCCAATCCGCGCCGAGCGCCAACCCTTGCGCAAAGGTCGCCGGGTCACCCATGAGCGTGCTGACGAGCGGCGTGTTTTCGAGCAGCGCGGCCAGATGACTGGCGGGCGCGGCAAAAACGGTTTCCGGAAACAGCAGCGGGCTGGCCGTAGCCGGATCGGCCAGCGCTTCCTCAAAAAAACGGTGGGTGTATTGCACGCAGCCGGATTGCAGGCAGACGATCAGGCCGATGCGCCGGGCGGAATCCGGCTTCAGGTTTTTCAAGGCTTCCAACATGGCCCCCGCCGCGTAATGGGTGATCGGGCTGCTGCGCCGCAACCGCGGATGTGCGAGAAAAGCCGGCCGCACGGCGGGTGCCGGCACGGCGCGCATCCGCAACGGTTTTTCCCAGCCGGGTCGTTCCAGCGGCTGCACCGGCAACGGTTTTCCGTCGGCCAAAACTTTTTGCATTTCCGCCGCGCTCCAGCCCGCTGGCGAAACCGCGCCGTAGCCAGTGATGAAAATTCTGCTCATGCCCACCTCCGAAAAATTAAAGTCGCGTTGATGCCGCCGAAGCCGAACGAATTGGAAAGCACCATGTTCACCCGCGCATTTTGCGGCTGCGTGACGAGCGGAAATTTGCAAACCGGATCGGGCGTTTCCAGCGCGAGTTCCGGCGGCAGCCATTGGCCGCGCAACGCCATCAGGCAGACGACCGCTTCCACCGCGCCTGCGCCGCCGAGCAGATGGCCGACGCTGGCCTTGGTGGAACTGACCGGCAAAGTCGCCGCGCGGGCGCCGGCCCATTGGTTGATGGCGGCGGCCTCGGCGCTGTCGTTGAGCGGCGTGCCGGTGCCGTGCGCGTTGACGTAATCAATTTCCGCCGGCGTCACGCCTGCGGTGGCGCACGCCTGAGACATCGCGGCGAAGGCGGCGTTGCCTTCGGGATGCGGCTGCGTGAGATGATGGCGGTCAATCGTCGTGGCGTAGCCGATGATTTCGCCGAGGATTTCCGCGCCGCGCCGCTGCGCGCTTTCCAGCGTTTCCAGCGTGAGCATCGCCGCGCCTTCGCCCACGGCCAAGCCGTCGCGGTTTTTGTCGAACGGACGGCAGCGCGTTGGCGACAACGCCTGCAACGCATCGAAACCGGAAAAAACCAACTGGCTCAGAACATCATAGCCGCCAGCAAAAACTTTTTCCGCCGCGCCGCTGCGAATGAGTTCCCACGCCTGGCCGATGGCGCAGGCACCGGACGCGCAGGCGTTGGAAATGATGTTCACGGAACCACCGAGACCAAGCGCGTCGAGCACGATGCGGCTTTGCGAATGGGATTGATATTGAAAGGCGCGTGTCGGCTGGCGGCGATGCAAACGCGGCGTGCGCACGGCTTGCCGGAAATAATCTTCGCCCAGCGGCATGCCGCCGGAAGTCGTGCCGAGCACCAGCGGAATTTCATCGGAAGCCTGCCAGCCGGATTGCTGCCACGCTTCGACAGCGGCAAGCAGCAGCAGCGCGCTGGCGCGGTCGAGCCGCGCGGATTGCCGGGCGCTCAAAAGCGTCGCGGGCATTTTTCCCGGTAGGTCAACTTCCGCCGCCGTTTTCACGCGCTGGCGGCTGGCGTCAAAAAGTGTCACGAGTCGGAACGCCGTTTTTCCCGTGCGAAATCCTTCCGCGTTTTTCTGCCAGCCGAGGCCGAGCGCGGTCACGATGCCCGCGCCGGTGACGACGACGCGCGGCGATTGTGCGGGCAGCGGATGAGCCGGAAAATTCATGCGCAAAAATTATTGTCCCAAGCTGCTGGCCAGCCGGTTCACGCCGCCGCGAAACGCAAAGTTCATCGGGTAGAAAAAGTTTTTCCACGACGTCGTGCCCCAGAGCCGCTTCATGATGGACGGCACGGTATAGACTTCCTTCAATGCGCCGTAGTAACCTTCGAGCAGTTGGTCGGGCGTGAAAGTTTTGGGCTGATAGACCACGTGGTTGGCGTCGTAAAGATCCCAGTCCTCGGTCAGCAGGCGGCCTTCCTCCGTGAGCCGCTTGTGCAAACGCGTGCCGGGATACGGCGTGAGAATGGAAAAATAAACCACCTCCAGCTTCGCCTTGATAACAAATTCCGCCGTGCGGTCAAAAACACCGGCGTCATCCGTGTCAAAGCCGAAGACGAACGAGCCGTCAATGCCGATGCCGTGATCGTGGATTTTTTTGACGACATCGAGATATTCGCTGGGCTTGTTCACGCCTTTGCCGATGGACTTGATCGCGTCGGTTGAAAGCGTCTCGAAGCCCATGAACAAGCCGGTGCAGCCGCTTTTTTCCGCCAGCTTCAAAATCTCCGGGTCTTTGGCAATGTTGACCGACGCCTGGCCGAACCAGTTCAAATTCATGTCGGCGATGCGGCTGAAGAATTCGCGGGCGTAGGCGCGGTTGCTCACGATGTTGTCATCCACGAAGAAGACCAGATTTTTCAGCGTGAGCAAACCGGTGAACGGGCGGAGCATTTTTAATTCCGCCAAGACTTCATCCTGCGGGCGGTTGCGGAATTTGCCGCCGAACGCGCTGGTGACGGCGCAGAATTCGCAGTCAATCGGGCAGCCGCGCGTCGTCTCCATGAAATGAATCGGCAGATATTTTTTCGGGCGGAACAATTCCCAGTTGTTCGGCGGCAGCCCGGCCAGCGGCGGCCAATCGCCCGAATGCCGGTAAAGCGGTTTCAGCGCATTTTGCGCGAGGTCTTGCAACAGCGCCGGCCAGAGAATTTCCGCTTCGCCGGCGACCACAGCGTCGCAATGTTTGAGCGCCTCCTGCGGCAGGCAGGAAACGTGCATTCCGCCCATGACCACCTTGATGCCGCGTCGCCGGAAATGATCCGCGATTTCGTAGCCGCGCTTGACCGTCGTGGTCATCGTCGTGATGCCGACGAGGTCGGCGGGTTGGTTGAGATCGAGCGGCTCGATTTTTTCATCCACGATTTTCACGTCCCATTCCGGCGGCGTGAGCGCGGCGACGCGGAGCAGGCCGAGATTCGGCAGGCGAAACATCATGCCACCGGCCATCAGGCTGTTTTTGACGTTCGGCGCGATGAGCAGGAGCTTTTTCATTTCGCGACCGGGGTGGGTTGCCAGAGACGTTGCATGGCGGAAAGATAGCTCCACAGCGGCCCCGCCACGCCGCGCTTGCGGAGCCGCTGGATCAATTTCTGATAACCGGGCAGGGGATCGCCGGCAATCCAGCTCGGCGAGCGCCGCGAAAAATCGCGCAGCTTCGCGAAAATAATTTCCTCTGTCAGCCCCGGCGCGAGGTAGTAGGCCGGCGCGAGCAAATCCGCGTCCGCTTGAATGACGCCTTCCGCCACCGCCTGCGCGAACAGCGGCGTGCCGGGATAAATCCTCATTCCCACCACAGCCATGATGGCGGTGTTTTTCAGGCGCAAAGAATTTTCAAAACCTTCCTGCAACGTCGCCAGCGTTTCGCCGGGGCCGCCGCAAATCAGAAAATGGCAGTAGTCAATTTTCCGCTGCCGCGCCAGCTCGCTTGATTCCAAAACATCCGCGAACGTGAAATGCTTGGCGTAAGTTTGCAACGCCACGTCGGAAAAACTGTCCGTGCCGAATTCGATGTGCGTCAGGCCGGCGCGCGCCATCAAATCCATCAGCTCCGCCGTCAGGCCGCGCGGGCGCAGGAAGCAGCCCCAGGAAATTTTCACGTTGCGGCGGAGGATCGCCTCGCAGATTTCCGTGACATGGCGCGGCGTGGAATTAAAAACCGAGTCCACGATGAAAACAAATTTCGCGCCCTGCCGGTGGAGATTTTCCAACTCGGCGGCGACGACTTCCGGCGACCGTCGCCGGTTGTTGTTTCCTTCGATCACCGGATAAGTGCAGTAGCAGCAAAGAAAATGACAGCCGCGCTGTGTCTGGAGATTCAGCGTGTCGCTCGCGGCGAGATAGGTCGCGGCGATTTCCGGTGGCCGGTCGGCTTCCGTCAGCGGCAAATCAATCCAGCCGGGCGTGGAAGGATTGACGACAATTTTTCCGTCGCGCCGATGCACGAGGCCGGGAACGCGATTAAAATCGCCGCCGTTTTTCAAGGTGTCAACCAGCGCCAGAATGCCCGGTTCGCCTTCGCCGGCAATGCCGTAATCCGCGCCCGTCAGCGCCAATAATTTTTCCGGAAAAATGCTGAAGCCCGCGCCGCCGAGCACCACCGGGGCTGGGCTGTGCTGGCGGATGGTGGCGGTGAACGGCGCAAGTTCGTCGTAAAATTTTTCCTGCTGGCGGATCAGCACGTCGTCAATGTTGCGCAGCGAAATGCCGACGAGATCCGGCTGAAACTCCTTGAGCGTCGCCACCAGCGTGTCGAGATTGGAAAGCCGGTCGAGCCAGCGCGTCGCGTGGCCGGCGTTGCGCAGCGCGGCGTTGATGTGCGCCAAGCCCAGCGGAAACACCGGGTCGGGTGCCGTGCAACGATTGGCGCTGATGAGCAGAACGCGGCTGGACATGAAATCAAGTTTTAGCATCGCCGACGGCTCTCGTCGCGTTCAATGCCAGATAATCCGCCATGCTTTGTGGGGAAGGCTCCAATCCTTCGACGGCAAGGGCGTCCAGCACGCGCGCCTCGTCCATGATGAAGCGTTCGCGCTTGTAGAGCAGATAGTCGCGCTGCAAATCCGCCGGCGTCAGGTTGATGGTCACCAGGTTTGCCCCCGCGCGCAGCCCGCGCCGGTAGCCGCCATCGGCCTGCGCCAGATTCAGCGCGCTCACCGCCGGGATGAGCCAGTCGGGATGGAGCAAACGCAAGACCGCCATGCAGTTCAACGTCGTTTCCACATCGCCGGCCGGAGCTGATGCGAGCGGCGTGGATTCGCCGGGAATAAACGGGCTGACGCTACAGCCCGCCAGCGGCAGCGAAGCGGCCAGTTCGCAGTTGGCCAGCAGTTTTTCCGCGCTTTGCCCCGGCATTCCGGCGATGAAGCCGGAACTCACGTTCCAGCCGTTTGCTGCGAGCTGACGGATATGTCGCTGCCGTTCAGCCAATTTGCCGGGTGCCTGCCAGCGTTCGTAATCGGCGGCATTGGCGGTTTCAAATTTCAAAATATAAACCGTCGCGCCTGCCGCCTGGAGTTCCGCATAAATTTCCGCGTCCAGCGTGCCGAGGCAGACGCTCAAGCCCAGGTTCGTTTCGCGCCGCAGCGTGCGGAGCAGCGGCAGCACCACCGCGCGCGCCGCCACCGGGTCTTCGCCGCTCTGAATGTTAATATCCGTGATGGCGGCCGGGCGCCGGTGGATGAGCAGTTCGGCGATTTCATCATGCCGGGCGCGGGCGCGTTCGAGCGAACGGTTGTCGCGCCGCATTCCGCAATAGGTGCAATTTTCCCGGCAGAAATTGGAAACCTCCACCACGCCGCGCACAAAAACTTTGCGGCCAAATTTTTGGGATGCCGCCGCCATCGCCCGTTCGTGCAAGACTTTTTGGGCCGGACCGCGCGCCAGCAGTTCTTCGATTGTGGGCTGAAACCTCATGAGCTTGAAGAATGTTATTTACCAGACGTTGCCGCTGGCAATGATAATTGCTTTGAATGGTTTCATTTATTCAATCTGGCCGGAGGCGCATGCGCTTGTTATTTTTCGCCGCGTGGCAAATTTACTTTCCCCTCCCGAAACCGGGCCAGTCCCGCCGCGAGTGAGCTGGTGGCGCCCAGCGCTGGTGCAATTGTTCCGGTTCGTGCTGGTGGGCGTGTTGCTGGGTTGGCTTTACGCCTGGGGCGCGCCGCTGATTTACCGGCAGAAAAGCACGCCCGGCTTCTGGCTCGGCTGTGCGCACGGAGCGCTGATGCCGATGGCGCTGCCGAGCTTGCTCCTGCAAAAGGACGTGCCGATATATGCGACGGTCAACGCGGGACGCATCTATAAAATCGGCTACATTGCCGGCATCAACGGCTGCGGCTTTGTGGTCTTCGGCTTGTCGTTCTGGAAACCACAGCGACGGGCGAAATGCTAATACGCCAAACTGCAAAACACCTCCATCACGTTCACCGGACCGCCAGCCCAGTAGTGATTACGCGGAAAATGAAACGTCCGGTCGGCGCGGTGAAAATTTAATTCCGTCGGTTGGTCGGGCTGGTTGGGATCGTAGGCGGTGAACCGCAGACCGGTTTCTGTTTCCGCCAGGTCATACAGCATGATGCCGTGGTTGATGGTCAATTGCGGGAAACGGAAGAGATGCGCGATGACTGCCCGGCGCTGCGGCAAGGAACGCACCAGTTGCCCGGCCATTTTCTCCTGATGCCATCGCAAGATCGGCAGGATCATCCGCTGATGGCTGCGCAGGACATACGATTGCCACATTCCACCGCAACTGGCCATCAACGCCGGTGCCTGTCCCCGGCTGAAACTCCGCAGCGAATCGTAGCCCGGCACGACGATGCGTTCCGTTTCGGCGCAAGCCTTGCGCGGATTGCGCGCGACCACTTCGCGCACCAGCCGGCGATAAGTTGTTTCGTCCGCCACCGGCAGCGCGTCGTCGAACCGGGCGTGGTAAAAAAACTGGCGGGCCGAACGCACCATCACAAAACAACGGTGGGTATAGGTGCGCGTCGTCGCACTGCGCCGGGAAATCAGCTTTTGGGCTGCGGGATTTTCGAGGTATTCCCAGACCAGTTCATTGGCGTAGGCAAACGTGTCCCGGTCAAACTCGAAGCGGCGCAGCGGCGTGGCGGACGCGGAAATCATGCTTGGACAAGCATTGGCTTTCGGCTAACAAAAGGCAATGCTGTATGAACGCTGGCGGCTAATGGCGCGCGAACGGTCGGCGGAAATCGCCTTGAGCGAGTTCCCGTCCGGTCGGCAATGGACGTTTGCCGGGCTGGCTGAAGCAGCGGAAAAACTTCCCGCCGCGCGAGTGCCGCTGGCCTTCGCTCAAGGTCATTCCGCCGAATTTATTTTCGAAGTGCTCCGCGCCTGGCGCGACCACGCCATTCTGTGTCCGCTGGAAATCGGCCAGCCACAACCCACGCTGCCCGCGCCACCCAAGCCGGCCTGTCATCTGAAATTGACTTCCGCCACCACCGGTCCGGCCCGCGCCGTGGTGTTCACGGCGGAACAACTGGCCGCCGACGCCGGAAACATCGTCGCCACGATGGGACTGCGAACCGAATGGCCGAACCTAGGGGTAATTTCCCTCGCCCATTCCTATGGCTATTCCAACCTGGTTTTGCCGCTGCTGCTCCACGGCATTCCACTGGTCATCGTTGCCTCGCCGCTGCCGGAAATCGTCCGGCGTGCGGCGGAAAAATTTTCCAACCTTACGCTCGCCGCCGTGCCCGCGCTCTGGCGGACATGGCAGGAAACCAACGCCATCCCGCCGCAAACCCGGCGGGCGATTTCGGCCGGGGCGCCGCTGCCCGCCAGCTTGGAGCGCGAAGTGTTTCAGACGCGCGAATTGAAAATTCATAATTTCTATGGCTCGACCGAATGCGGCGGCATCGCCTATGACGATACCGAAGCGCCGCGTGACGACGACGCCTGCATCGGCTCGCCGATGGGCAACGTTAAGCTCGATGTTGACGATTCCGGCTGCCTGCGCGTCACCAGCCACGCCGTGGGAAGTTCCTACTGGCCGGAAAGTGACGCCACGCTGGGCAGCGGAATTTTCTCGACCAGCGACCTTGGCGAATTACGCGACGGCTTGGTTTTTTTGCGCGGGCGGTTGAGCGACCAGATCAATATTGCCGGTCGCAAAATTTTGCCGGTTACCATCGAGCAGGTTTTGGCCGCGCATCCCGCCGTCGGCGAATGCGTTGTTTTTGGCGTGGCCGGCGGCGGCAGCGACCGCAATGAAACCATCGCCGCCTGCGTGGTGGCGCGTGAAAACATTTCCGCTGCCGAGCTGAAACAATTTCTGCTCGCCCGGCTGCCGGCGTGGCAGGTGCCGCGTGAATGGCGCTTCGTGTCCTCGCTCGCCGCGAACGGGCGCGGCAAAATCTCCCGCGCCGCGTGGCGGGAAAAATTCCTGGCGGCGGAATAAAACATGGTGCCGCCGCCAAATCCGGTTTTCTTTCGCGCGGAAATTTGTTTTACTCTCGCCCACAAACCAAACGTGGCATACCGGCAACCATCCCAATCCGAGGCGCAATGAACGAGGTCGCACTTTCATCCGCCGCTATTGCGGAAGCGCAAGCGGCGGCTTGGGCGGAAACTTTCCGCCACGCCGGCGCGCATTCACCGTTTTACCGCGAGCATTTCGCCCGCGCCGGGATTTCGCCGGGCGCGAAAATATCATTGGACGAAATCAGCCGCATCCCGACGATTGACAAAACGGTTGTTTCTGAAAACGCGGAAAAATTCCTCTGCGTGTCGCGCGAAAAAATCGTGGACATCGTCACCACCAGCGGCTCGACCGGTCAACCGCTCGTCTGGCAGCTCACCGAAAACGACCTCGAACGGCTCGCCCGCAACGAGGAGCTTTCCTTCGCCTGCGCCGGATTCACCGCCGCCGACACCGTGCTGCTCGCGGTGGCGATGGACCGCTGTTTCATCGCCGGCATGGCATATTTTCTCGGCCTGCGCAAACTCGGTTGTGCCGTCATCCGCGTCGGCCCGTCCACGCCGGCCATGCACTTCGACATGATCCGCCGGGTGCATCCCACGGCCGTCGTCAGCGTGCCGTCATTTCTCGCGCACCTCGCGGACAAGGCGGCGGAGGCAAAATTTGATCTCGCCGCCGCCGGTATCCGCAAGGCCGTCTGCATCGGCGAAGCGGTGCGCGAAAATGATTTTTCGCTGAACCGTGCCGGACTGGCTTTGGAAAAAAGCTGGGGCGCAAAAATATTTTCCACCTACGGCGTCACCGAACTGGCTGCCTCGCTTTGCGAATGCAAAGCCGCGTTGGGCGGCCATTTGCATCCCGAACTGCTGTATCTGGAAGCGCTCGACGAGGCGGGCAATCCCGTGCCCGATGGCGAAATTGGCGAACTGACCGCAACGACGTTCGGCGTCGAGGCCATGCCGCTCATCCGCTACCGCACCGGCGATTTCGCGGCGATCCACCGCGCCCCGTGCCGCTGCGGTCGCCGCACGCTGCGCATTGGGCCAATTGTTGGCCGCAAAAATCAAAAGCTGAAAATCAAGGGCACGACGGTTTTTCCCTCGACGCTGAAAGCGGTGCTCGACGCCGCGTCGGAAATTGCCAGTTACGCCATCATCGCCCGGCGCGAAAATAATTTGGCCGACGCCGTGGAAATAAAATTTTCCAGCGCGGCGGATCCGGTAAAAATCATCGCCACGCTCAAGGAACTGTTTCAAGGCGCGGTGAAAGTGATTCCGCAGATTTCTCACGCGACCCCGGCGGAAATCGAGAAGCTGCAACTGCCCGATGGCACGCGGAAGCGGCGCTACTTTGTGGATTTGCGCTACTGATATGCCCGGCGAACCGAACATCTGCATTGTCATCCCGGTTTTCAATCACGCGCTGACTGTGGGGCGCGTCGTGCGCGAGGCAAAAAATTATTTTCCCGTCATTGTCATCAACGACGGCTGCACCGACGGCACAGACAAGATTCTCGCGGTGGAAAACGGTATCACTGTGGTCACACTTACGCGGAATCAAGGCAAGGGCAAAGCGCTGCGCGCTGGATTTGCCGAGGCGGAAAAACTGGGTTTCACCCACGCCATCACGATTGACGCCGATGGCCAGCACGCGACCAGTGAACTGCCGCTATTCGCCGCCGCCAGTTGCCGTCAGCCGGACGCATTCGTTATTGGGGTGCGCGATTTGGTGAAGGAAAACGCGCCGCGCGAACGCCGCATCACCAACAACATTTCCACTTTTTGGTTCAAGGTCGAAACCGGCGTGGCGCTCGCCGACACGCAGTGTGGCTTCCGCAGCTATCCGCTGGCGCGCATCAACCCGCTCCGGCTCAAGTCGCAGCGCTACGCTTACGAACTCGAAATCATGGTCAAGGCCGCATGGGCGGGCATCCCGTTCGTCGCACAACCGGTGTCCGCCGATTACGCCGCGACGACGTCGCGGCTCTCGCATTTTGACCCGTGGCGCGACATGGTGCAAATTTCCGCTTTGCATTCGCGGCTGTCCATCCAGAGTTTTTGCGTGCCGCTGCTGCTGCGGAAAATTGCCGCCACCGGCGAATTGCGCCACCTACCGCGCGGGGCGCGCGTGAAAACCATTTTGCGCCTGCTGTTTTCCGAAAACACGGACACGCCGGCTAAGCTCGCTGGTGCGGTCGGGCTGGGATTTTTCTGCGGCATCGCGCCGATCTGGGGTTTCCAAATCATCACCGCCGCCGCCATCGCCCACAAATGCCGCCTGAACAAGGCCATCGCCGTGACGGCGAGCCACATTTCATTTCCGCTGGCCGCGCCGTTCATCATGGCGGGCGGATTGTTGTTTGGCCACTATCTACACACGGGCGCGCTGCTGCATCTCGATGCCACGACCTTGCTGAAAGAAATTCCCACGCGCTTCGCGGAATGGTTTTTCGGCAGCATCGCGCTGGGCATCGTCGTTGGCATTACCGGCACGATTTTCACCTGGCTCATAAGTTCGCTCGTGTCCGGCAAAAATAATTCACCGGCATGACCGAGCGTTTTGTCCAACTGCACCTGTTTCTCGCGCGGCACCGGAAAATAATTCTGGTGCTGGCCGCCGTCTTTGTCGTCGCGGCGGTTTTCATGGGAGGCCGGCTGAAACTGAATGAAGATTTCACCGACATTCTGCCGATGTCTGCGCCTGCCATCGCCGAACAGGTCAAGGCGCTCAAACACATTCGCCAGGCTGACCGCCTTTATATTGATGTCGCCACCGGCACGACCAATGCCGAACAGCTTGCCGATGCCGCCGGACAAATGACCGCTGCGCTGCGCGAAATTCCCCAACTCGCCGACGTGCGCGGCAAAATCAATGTGGCCGACATGGGCGCAGCCTATCAGCAATTGCAGGCGCAACTGCCGTCGCTGCTCAATTCAAACGACCTGCGCGCGCTCGAACCGCGGCTGGCGGCGACGAATTTGGAAGCCCGGCTCGCTTGGCTGAAAAAATCCATGATGCAGCCGCAAGGCCTGATGTTCAAAGATGTCGCGCTGGCCGATCCTGCCGGCATCAGCGACGCCGTGTCCGTGCGGCTCCGCAATTTGCAGGCCGGCACCGGCGACGCACGCATCGTCGGCGGGCGCATTACCAGCGCGGACGGCTGCCATGTGCTCCTCAACGCCACGCCGGAATTTCGTTCCTCCGAAACCGGCAAAAGCGCCGCGCTGGTGGCCGCCGTGCTGCAAGCCGCGCGTTTGGTGGAAGAAAAATTTCCGCCCGGCGCGATTAAAATTTCCGTCACCGGCGCGCACCGCGCTGCGCTCGACAACGCCGTGATGATCCGCGCCGACACCACGCGCACCAGCGTCATTGCCACCCTCGCCATCGCCGGGCTGATCATTCTCGCGTGCCGCCGCCGCTGGCTGGCGTTGCTGGCGTTGCTTCCCGTCGTGTTCGGCGCGCTCGGCGCAGTCACGGTTTTCTTTTTAACCGGCAACTTGGTTTCCGCCGTCGCGCTCGGCTGCGGGAGCATGTTGATTGGCGTGACGGTGGATTACGGCATTTACCTGGTTTACACGCTCGACAATTCGCCGCCGGCCAGCCGTGAAGAGTTGGCGCGCATGGTCGCCCGGCTGGTGCCCGCGCTGACCTTTGGCGCGCTCACGACGATGGCCGCATTTTTGGTCATGTTCCTGTCGCCGATTTCCGGCCATCGGCAGCTCGGCTTGTTTGGCGCGGTGGGCGTCGGGCTGGCCGCGCTGTTTGCGCTGTTGATTTTGCCGCTATTCATCCCGGTCAAAGCCGTGGCCAACGCCCGGCCGCTGCCGCTGACGGCGCTGATGGAAAAAATCTTCGCCTGGCGCGAACGAAAAGAAAAAATGATTTTGTCAGCGCTGTGTCTGTTCACACTGATTTGTGCGGCGGGCGTGGTGCGGGTGAAATTCGACGGCGACCTCGCGCGGCTCAACGGCGTGACCCGCAGCACGCAGCAGGATGAAAAAAGCATCCGCGTAACCTGGGGCAAGGCGCTTTCGCTGACGACCATCGTGGTCGGCGGCGCGACGCGCGACGAAGTCATGGCGAAAAACGAACAGGTTTTTGCCGCGCTGGAAAAACTGCGCGGGCAAAATATTTTTGAATCTTTTTCCTCTGTCGCGCCGCTGCTGCCGTCGGCGCAAATCCGCGCGGCGAACTGGCGTGACTGGCAAAACTTTTGGACGATGGAACGGCAGGCGCAACTGCGCGATTCCCTCGGTGCCGCCGCCACAAAACTAGGTTTCCGCGCCGAAGCTTTCGCACCATTCTTCAAAAAGATTTCGTCGCCGGAAATGGCGGCCGTGCCGGAAACCAATTCCGCACTGAACCGGCTGACCGCCGATTTTTGGAGCGAGCGGGATGGAGAAATCTTTTTGACCACGCTGGTGAAAGTGGCGGACACGGAAAAATTCCGCCAGCTTCGCGCCGCCGTAAAAACCGCCGTCCCGGACGCGCTGCTGTTGAACAAAGCGGCCCTGTCCGACGAAATCACGCAAGTCGCGCGCCACGCGTTGCCGGTGTTTGGCCTGCTGGTGGCGGTGCTGAATGCGTTCCTGATTTTTTTGCTGCTCGGCCGAATTGAGTTGGTGCTCGTCACGCTGTTGCCGATGGCGGCGGGAATTTTCTGGACGTTGGGAACGCTCGGCCTGTGCGGCCTGCCGATTGACGTGGCGAATTTTGTCTTCGTCATTTTTGTCGTCGGCGTGGGCGGCGATTACAGTTTGTTCCTCGTGTTGAGCGAGCTGGAACCGTTGCGCGGCCAGCCGGAACGGACGGCGGCCACCGGCGGCGCGGTGACGATGTGCGCGCTGACGGCGCTGCTCGGCACCGGCGTCCTGGTGCTGGCGCATCATCCGGCACTGTTCTCCGTCGGGCTGACGGCGCTGCTCGGCATCAGCTTTAGCTTGCTGGCGACGTTGTTTCTCGTGCCGCTGTCTGTGCGCTGGCTGGCGGAAAACAATTTGCACCGCCTAATAATTTTGAACCCGAGCGCCGCGCAAACGCGCCGCGCCGTCGGCCGGCTCTACCGTTTTCAAGGGCCGTATGTTTCGCAGTTCGCGTTTTGGAAAATGAAAACCGACCCGCTGTTTTGCGCCGTGGAAAAAACCGCGCCGGCGTGCGGGGAAATTCTGGACCTTGGCTGCGGCTACGGCCTGGTGGCGCACTGGCTCACGCTGTTCAATCCTGACCGGCGTGTGAGTGGCGTGGACTTTGACGCGGAAAAAATCCGCGTTGCGCAAGCCACGGCGAGGGCGAATCCGCAGGTGAGCTTCGATCGGCGCGACATTCTGGAATGGCCGGAATTTCCCGCGTGCGACTGCGCGTTGCTGTGCGACGTGCTGCATTATTTCCCGCACGATCTCAAGGCGGACGTGCTGCGGAAAATTTTTACCTCACTACGCCCCGGCGGCTGCCTGATCATCCGCGACGCGATGGCGAAGGAAAATTCCGGCCACCGAGCCGTCGCGCGTTCGGAGAAATGGGCGGTGCGCCTCGGCCAGAACCGCACGCGCCACGGCCTGCATTTTGAAGACGAAAAAGCCCACCGAGCATTACTACGCGAGGCGGGCTTTGCAACAATCGAAGTCCAGAACGGAGCCGGCCTTGGATCAAATTTGTTGCTGATCGCGAAATAGGCTAGGAATGCCACCGTTCGATTTTAGTCAGGTATCCAACTGTGCAATGATTTGTAGTGCTGAAATCCGTTTGACAACGCGGCCCCTTCGGGCGCAGCATCACGGCAAGGCTGACAATGATCACTCTTGGGATGCCACGTTGGCGCAGCCTCAAAGAAGAAAAAACTTAATTATGAAACAGATTCGCCGACTCACGTTTATTGGAATGTCTTTCCTAGCGCTGCTGACCGCAGTGCCGTCAATCAAGGCAGAAACCGAAGACGATCTAATTGCCAAATTCTCATCACCAGACGAAGGCAAGGTGCTTTCGGCTATGACACACTATAAAAAGCTTTACCGGGATAGCACAAAAGCGTTTCCGGTGCTAAAAAGTCTATTGACCGATTCGCGCCAGAAGGTGAGAGAGCGGGCGGCAGGCATGCTAGGGGCTATGCATGCAGATGTTAACGAGCAAGATGTCAAGGCTATCTGCGCGTTGTTGAAAGAGCCAAACGTGGGCGCAAACCAGGAAGGGTTAAAATCCTTGCGCGGACTCCAAGGACCGGCCGTGGCGGGAGCCGTGCCTGATATTTTGCCTTGTCTGAAGAATTCAAATTCTTACGTAGTTCGTGACGCTTGCCGAACCTTGGCCGTTTTGGGTAACAAAGATGTGATCCCTTTGATCGAACCTTTGTTGAACAGTCCTGAATCGAAAGTGAAGAAGGACGCGCAAGACGCCATCACCGCCTTGCGTTCAAAATCCTGAAACCCGGCCGCAGAGCAGACTGTAAAGCGAGTTGGAAATATGCGCTTGAGACGGAAGCGGACGCGCAATGGCGTGAATTTTGAAGAGGAAAGCTAGGCGGGTTTTGTAAAAATAGAAATTCAGAACGATTCCGGACGGGGATACAGCCGACTGATTGACGTTGTCAAACCGGTTTAACGACAGTCATCCTTGGACAGAACCTTGACCCGGTCAGATTTTTCGCCGTTCAGAAAATCCTTTTTGATTTGCTCAACTCGGGCATGTTGACTCGCCTCATATTCAGCTACCCTGGGCGAATTTGGATTGATGGCAATTGTCCATTTTTCCCGACGGCTGAAATCGACCAACTTGGAACGATGGGCGTCATTTTTCGTCATCGGCGACAGAAAGATATTGGCCGTGACCCATCCCGGGGCGACGTCCACCATGATGTCATAGATCTTGTCCGGAGCCAAGTCTGCCTGAACGATGGAAACATGTTCCG
>Ga0302197_10001810_pt1 | contig 20188 bp, 17 predicted proteins | sample II_Bog_N2_1_FD_193526 | JGI IMG/M metagenome (GOLD analysis project Ga0302197, IMG submission 193526) | Peat permafrost microbial communities from Stordalen Mire near Abisko, Sweden - II_Bog_N2_1 | ecosystem: Environmental > Terrestrial > Soil > Wetlands > Peat | place: Sweden: Abisko...
AAGACTGCAACCTTAGACGAGATCATCAAAACTGCTGATTTCATCACCCTGCACACACCATTTGTTGATAAAGCCCTTATTGGTGCCCAAGAATTAGCGCAAATGAAAAAAGGAGTAGGCCTGGTTAACGCATCACGCGGTGGATTAATTGACGAGCTGGCTTTGGTAGATGCATTAAACAGCGGCCAGGTTTCTTTCGCAGCGCTTGATGTTTATGACAACGAACCAACGCCTCGCGAAGAGATCCTTAAAAACCCTAAGATCTCCCTAACACCGCACATCGGTGCCGCTACTAACGAAGCACAGGAAAGGATAGGTGTTGAACTTGCCAGTTTAATTATCGAGCACTTCAAAAAATAAGTTATTTACGTAACACATAAACAAAAAAGGAGCGTCAAGCTCCTTTTTTGTTTATCTAATTATGCCATTATTAACACAGTTCATTGCGAGGAACGAAGCAATCGCGAACTTTGCATATCTGCTTTTTTACTTGCGATTGCTTAGTTCCTCGCAATGACATATTAAAGACAATAGCCTAAATTCTAAATTTCATAAGAAATCCCTTTCTCTGGAATAATAGTCTTATACCCCTGAAACTCCAAACTATCAGCCAAAGCCTGCATGCTTTCTGTTTCACCATGCACCAGGAATACACTTTTTAGCGAAGATTTATCCTGTTGTTTAACCGTGTTCATCAAATCCTCATGATCGCCGTGGGCACTCAACACATCCGTTTGTTTAATAGTAGCGTAAACCGCCAGATCACGGTCTTTTATATGTACAATGGAATCTCCACGCAATAACCGGTGACCTAATGTACCTTTAGCACAATAACCTATAAATAATATAGTGCAATAATAGTTCTGGATATTATAAAATAAGTGATCCTGTATACGGCCACCCTCCAGCATACCCGCGGAGGATATAATAATACATGGCTCAAAATAATTAGATACCTGTCGGCTATCTTTCAAATTTTCAACGTAAGTCAAATTATCAAACTCAAACTCATCGCCCGAGCTTTTATAAAAGTCCTGCGCCTCCTGGTTTACCAAATTGTGATATTTGCGAAAGATTCCCGTCGCCATAGATGCCATCGGGCTATCCACAAAAACCTTAACCGGTGGCAGCAAACCACTGCTGAATATTTTATTCAGCGCGAAAACCAAGGATTGTGTACGCCCGATACTAAATGCCGGGATAATCATCCGGCCCTGTTCTTTAATACAGCATTTCTCAATCACCTCAACCAAAGTTTCCTCAACTGATTTTCCCTTGCTATGAAACCTGCCCCCATAAGTGGATTCTGAAACCAAATAATCAACAGGTGGTAAAACTTCCGGGTCATTCAAAACAGGATAATTCTTTCTGCCAATATCACCTGTAAAAGCGATGGACTTCTCAATACCATGATCGTTAATCTTAAACACAGCCGCGGCAGCGCCTAATAAATGCCCAACCGGGATAAAAGTTAACTCAATATCGCCGTTAACTTTAAAAGGCCTGTTAAAACCGATAGTTACAAAACGTTCAACCGTATCCATCACATGCTTCTGCAAGTAAAGCGGCTGACTGTTGGTATTAAATTTGCCTTTGCCCTTACCATATTTGCCTTTGGTTTGTGCCTTCCGCATAAAAATACTTACCGAATCAAGCAACAGCAATTCAGTCAGATCGGCGGTGGGAGGGGTGCAAAGTATTTGACCATTAAAACCCAATCGTAATAAAGTAGGAAGATTCCCCGAGTGATCAATATGCGCATGCGTTAACACCACCACATCAATTTCACCAGGATTAAAAGGAAAATTTTCATTCGACTGTACACTACGGTCTTTTTCATAATCCAGCCCGCAATCAATCAATATTTTATATTGGCCAACCTCCAGCAAATGCATGCTGCCGGTTACCTGTCGGGCCGCCCCGTGTATGGTTAATTTCATTTCAGCACAATTAATCGTCCGCTTTCAATAGGGGTATACAATTTAACGAACAACTAACCCTTCTTAACGTATTTAGCTCTTAGTAATAATATAATAATAAACAGCAATACAAATATTATTGCTGTAGCAGTTTTTGATGTTTTAGATTGCTTTTCGTCAGCTATTTCTGCAGTTTGTTTTAGCTTATCATTTTCAGCACGAAGCTTATTGATGGTAGCCATGTAACCCGTTGCATTGCTATCTACTTCAACAGCATGGCTTTGTGCTTGGTTTTGCTGAAAAGTACGATAATCAAGCAAGATTTTAGTCTGTACAAAAATGTCATTATCCGTCTTGACAATATCCATCAAAATATCATTAGAATGACGAATATCTTTCTTAGTCTGTAAGCCGAAGATGCCGGTATGCTCTCTCAAACTTTGGTCATACTGCCCGAATTTCTGTTTTCTTAAAGCCAGCATGCCATTTATTTTTTTACGCTGCGCCTGGTAAGCAGCAGAATCAGTACCAACCTGCGCAAATGCATTAACAAGAAAGAAAGAGAATAGAGATAGTAAAAGTATTTTTTTCATATTTTTATTGAAAGTCCAATATAACACTATCGCCCAAATGTAAGCCCAGTAAACCGCTGGCATTACCTTTATTAATAGCAATTTCCAAATGATCGCTTATGCCGAACAAACATAGTTTTTCGCCTTCGGGCACTTCGCTGTAATGCCAACTTAAATCGCTGATAGTTTCATTGCGCTTAAAATACAAAATAAAACGCCTGCCTTGTTGTATATTGTTGAAAAACTCTTTAGTTATATTGGTAATCACGTTCTGAAATGAATCAATATAAATAACCGAACCTTTAATTACGTTCTTTTCAACCACAGGTTGCAGGTTCATTTTCTTTTCGATGGTATCAATTGGCTCACCAATTTCCTCCAGTTTTCCACCGCTTGCCAAATGGCAGGCTGCCTTAACAAAAATATCTGCCAATGGAAAATGCAAAAATTTGAGGTCCTGCATAATATTTATTTCCACCATCTCATCCGGGTCGGCATTAAACATTAGCGAAAATATGCCATTATCGGCTCCAACAAAATAATGGTTCTTATACTTTATGGCCAGATATTTTGTATTGTTATTAAAAACCGTATCAATGCCAATTAAATGCACAGTATTGTCAGGAAAATAATGAAAACTATTTTTTAATATGAATGCTGCTTGCTGTATATTAAAGGCGGAAACATTGTTAGTAATATCAACAATATTTACAGCGGGCAAAAGCTTAAGGATGCTGCCTTTTAGCGCAGCCTGGTAAATATCCTTATCGCCCAAATCTGTAGTTAATGTTATTATTGCCATTAATATTTTAAATTATTATTACTAATCTTGTAGAAGCATTAGCAGCTGCAAATATTCAATTTTTAATTCATAAAAATCTGCAACTAATTAAATCAATTTGTATTGAACGAACTTAAATTATCAATTGAAAACGTTAACCCCGCTGTTTTATGGGGACCGAATAATGATCATTTTGAGATCATTAAAAAGCAATATCCTAAACTTAAATTAGTTGCCCGTGGCAGCGAAGTTAAGGTGCTGGGGGATGAGCACGAGATAGCGATTTTTCAGGAGCGGTTTAGCCATTTAATTGCTCATGTAGAAAAATATGAAACGCTGAATATTACCGATTTGGAAAGGATACTCGGCGCCAAAGCATCATCTTCATCAACTACCACAGAAACATCTGTTGATAAGTTCGCGAGTGGCGAAGTAATCGTATTCGGCCCTAACGGTGTGATGGTAAAGGCCCGTACAGCAAACCAGCACAAAATGGTTGATTGTATTAACAAAAGTGATATACTTTTTGCCATTGGCCCTGCAGGCACCGGAAAAACTTACACCGCGGTTGCTTTAGCCGTTCGAGCTTTAAAAAACAAAGAGATCAAACGTATCATATTAACCCGCCCGGCTGTTGAAGCAGGGGAGAACCTGGGCTTTTTACCGGGTGATTTAAAGGAAAAGATAGATCCGTATTTGCGCCCATTATATGATGCCTTGGATGATATGATTCCAGCTGAAAAGCTGAAGGTTTATTTAGAGAATCGCACCATTGAGATTGCGCCACTGGCATTTATGCGTGGTCGTACCCTGGATAATTGCTTTGTGATATTAGATGAAGCACAGAATGCGACCGACATGCAGTTAAAAATGTTTTTAACACGTATGGGCCCGTCTGCCAAATTTATTGTTACAGGTGATGTTACACAGATAGATTTACCTAAAAAACAACAATCAGGCCTGCACACAGCTTTAAGGATACTTACCGATATTAGCGGCATAGAAATAGTTTACCTAAGCGGAGAAGATGTGGTAAGGCACAAATTAGTACGTAAAATATTAGCAGCCTACGGGGATATACAATAGGAGAGTATCAAGTAGTTAGTATCAAGTATCAAGATTTGAAGTACTGATTTTACTATGCTCACCTCAATTAAAAAATACTAGCTACTTGATACTAGCTACTATATACTAAAATATGAATGCAATAAAAGAAACACATTTTAACTTTCCGGGACAGACGAGTTTTTACAAAGGGAAAGTACGTGACGTTTATACAATAGACAATAAATACCTTGTAATGGTGGTTAGCGATCGCATTTCTGCGTTCGACGTAGTATTACCTGAGCCTATTCCATACAAAGGGCAAGTGCTAAACCAGATTGCCGCAGGCTTTTTGAAGGCTACTGCCGATATTGTACCCAATTGGGTAGTGAATGTACCCGACCCAAGTGTTACCATCGGCCGTATTTGCGAACCATTTAAGGTTGAAATGGTGATCCGTGGTTATTTAGCCGGCCATGCTGCCCGCGAATACGCCGCGGGAAAAAGAGAGGTTTGTGGCGTTAGTTTGCCCGAAGGTTTAAAAGAAAATGACAAACTACCTGAGCCCATCATTACCCCGACAACAAAAGCATCTGTAGGGCATGATGAGGATATATCCCGTGAGCAGATCCTGGCCAAGGGTATTGTATCCGAAGAAGATTACATCCAATTAGAGAAATATACCCGTGCTTTATATGAACGTGGTACCGAAATAGCTAAAAAACAAGGCCTTATTTTGGTAGATACAAAATATGAATTTGGCAAAGCCGATGGTAAAATATTTTTAATAGATGAAATTCATACACCGGATTCATCTCGTTATTTTTATAGCGAGGGTTATGAGGAACGCCAGGCAACAGGCGAGTCTCAAAAGCAACTTTCAAAAGAGTTTGTACGTAAATGGCTGATAGAGAATGGTTTTCAAGGAAAAGATGGACAAGTTATACCTGAAATGACCCCTGAAATTGTACAGTCAATATCTGAAAGATATATCGAGCTTTATGAGAAGATTACAGGTGAAGCATTTGTGAAACCTGAAAGTGGTGAGGTATTAAAAAGAGTAGAAGGTGCAATTAATCATGCACTAACTTCATTTTTATAAAAATATTATAATTAAAGTTAATATATTAGCTTAAATAATTTACGAAAATGAAATTTGCTGTTGATAAACACGAGAAATACATTTTGGTTAAGCTTAATGAATCAAAGTTAAATTCATTAGTTACCCCGCAATTAAAATCAGAACTGATCTTGATGAACACAGAAGGGCAGCGTAATATAATACTTGACCTTTCGCAAGTAAAATTTGCCGATTCTTCAGGTTTGAGTAGTCTGTTAGTTGGCCACCGTTTATGTAAAAACGCGAATGGTGTATTTATACTTTCGGGCCTTTGTGATGCTGTTGCAAGGCTGATAACTATTTCACAGTTAGACAGTGTGTTATCTATAGTCCCGGGTACGGAAGAGGCTATTGATTTAATATTTTCTAAAGAAATAGAAAATGATCTAAAAAAAGAAGCAAAATAGTAGTATTTATTGTTTACCCTATATGAAATTTGAGGTAACAATACTTGGCAGTAGTTCTGCAACACCCATTTTTAACCGAAACCCTACATCGCAAGCGTTAAATATCAATGAACGGTTATACCTCATTGATTGTGCCGAAGGTACACAACAACAGATGTTACGCTTTGGTATAAAAGCGAGTCGCATAGACTATATTTTTATTAGCCATTTACATGGCGATCATTATCTTGGCCTTATTGGCTTATTATCATCATTACATTTAAATGGCCGCAGTAAATCCATTACTGTTTTTGCGCCGCCGCATTTAAAGGATATCATCAATCTACAACTAAAATACTCCGAAACCACGCTACAATATCCTATCCAATATATTGATACTAATCCAAATAAGGCCGAAGTAGTATTGAGTAACCAGGATGTAATAGTGGAAACCATCCCGCTTGATCATAGAATTGACTGCACCGGTTTTTTATTTAAGCAGAAGAAGCGTAACCGTAAATTGCTTAAAGAAAAACTGGAAGAACTAAAAATACCGATTGAATACTACACCGCGCTAAAAAAGGGAGTTGATTATACAACCAATGACGGAAAAGTTTATAAAAACGACACGTTAACTTTAGATCCGGAAGAACCTAAGAGCTATGCATTTTGTTCAGATACTATTTATAACGAACAATATTTTGATCAGATAAAAGGCGTTACCTTGTTGTATCATGAAGCCACTTTTTTGCATGATATGCTGGATAGGGCACAAAGCACCTTTCATACAACGGCCTTACAAGCTGCCACAGTTGCTTTAAAGGTGGGGGCACAGGAATTGCTTTTGGGGCATTTCTCAGCACGCTACAAAACTCTTAATGAGTTACTTGACGAAGCCAAAACAGTTTTCCCTCATACAGAACTGGCTATTGAAGGTAAAACCTTTGTTATAGGTGAATAAACTTAAGTGTTTTATAATCTGTTATTTATATCATACAAAATACAACTTTTACGTTGCTATCCAACACGTCAAATAATTAGTCTTTCTTCCCACCAAATACCGAGAAGCTCACATAACGCTTAGGATGTGCTTTAATGTCAATAAACAAGTTATTTAAATTGGCGGTAGCATCATTTAAATTTTTGTACATGTTATTATCATTTATAAGCAAGCCTAAAGAGCCTTGGCCATTATTTATTTTGCCGATGGTAGCTTGCAGATCAGCTAAAGCTTGGTTGGCGCTGCCTAAAGTTTGTTTTATGTTTGATGATGCCAACTGATTGCTGAAGCTTTCAAAATTTGTTGAAATAGCATCCAAATGAGATGTGCTGGTTTTTAAATTACCCGATACAATCTCGGCATTAGTCATAATTCCATTTATATGATTAGATTGTGTACCTACCAGGGCATCAATCTTTTTAGTTGTACCCTCCAACGTTTGTAATGAGTTGGCTATACTGACAAAGCTTCGGTCCACATTTTTTTGAAAATCAGGATTTAATATTTTGTTAACAGCTGCAAGCGACGAATCTAATTTAGATATTAAATGCTGAGCTTTCATTTGTATTGGCTGCAAACTTTCGGCCAAACTACCTTGTATATCAGCTTGTAAAGTATCCTTATCAGGCGCTAGTTGTTTACTGTCGCCATATTCAAACTTAATCGCTTTACCGCCCAAAAGGTCAGTGCTTATTAATTGCGCGTGAGTATTTGAAGGCACGTTATATTGAGGGTCAATACTAAATTCAACTACGGTCTTTCCGTCAGGGCGCAAAACCATTTTTGATACCTGACCTACCTGAAAACCGTTTACCAATACCGGTTTTGATACCGATAAACCATCAACACTATTATAAACAGCATAGTATTTGTTTGAACGCGAGAAAACATCATTACCACTTAAGTAACTGTATCCTAATATTAATACCGCTATACCAATGGTGGTAAGAATTCCGATTTTTGTTTCGTTTGATATTTTCATTACTAATATATGTGTTGTAACAGGTGTCAAATTTAGTTCAATTGCTTAATAAACCTAACACCAATTAGTAAACTTTGTTATTCAGCTGCATCCTCAACTTCTTTTTTGTAATTGGTTAATGCCCTAACTAACGAAGCTACAATTTCATCCTGTCCACTTTCTGAGTTTAAATAAGCCTCATCATCAGGGTTATTTATAAAACCTGTTTCAACTAAAACCGATGGCATGGCGCTGTGACAAAGCACTAATACTCCCTGCTCAATTACACCATCGCTATGCCTGCCATCGTGGTCAACAAACTCCGTATTTATCAAATCGGCTAAGTGTATACTTTGTTTGCGGTATTTGGTTTTTATCGCGTTCATTAAAATAACTGTTGTAGGGTCATTTGGGTCGCCGCCACCATTTCCGGTTTCATCAACAGCCTCATCCTCATTTAGTTTTTTCCTAATCACAGATTCTTCTTCTTTAGTTCGATGAAAACCATACACCAGTAATAATACGCCCTTACCCGAGCGATCGGGTACATGTATGCGTCGCCCGTGAGAATATTCAACCTTGTCGGGCAACGAGTTACAGTGTATCGAGATAAAAACGTCTCCATTGTTCTCATTCGCTATTTCCGAACGTTTTTCCCATGAAACATCTTCAGGCGTACTGCGTGTTAAAACTACTTTAACACCTGCCATGTCTTTTTCTATGGCAGTTTGCAATTTAAGTGCAATGGCCAGCGTTACATCTCTTTCATTGGAATATGACCCCGATGCACCACGAGAATAATGCCCACCGATTCCCGGCGGCGGGTATTCACCGTGCCCCGCATCAATAATCACAGTTCTAAGCTTGTAACCTGAACTGGTGAGGGTATCGTTTTTAAAGTTGTATAGAGGGAAAGAAAATAGTGAAAAGGATATTAATACCAGGGAGAAAGTGCAAATCAATCTTTTCAATATTTTATTTTTCATTATGTTTGGGAGCTGTTAAGTTATTTCTGCAAAAATACTATTCGTAATCTATTTTGAAATTCATTAAACTGTTTTTTCTGCTCGAAATTGTGTTAATAGTGAATGTTTCTGCTGCTTCTAAAATTAGCATCCGAAACACTTACAAGCCTGTTATTGATACTATTATAAAGCTCGATACTGCAAAAGATAAAAAACTTCTTAAAATTAAACAATCTGCCGGTAATAAGAATGTCAAAACTGCAAAAACTGACACATCAAAACGAAAAAGTAACGACGGTTTAGAGTCTGAACTGAAATTTAGCGATGATGACTCCACAATAACAGATAATGTACACAAGATTTTGTACTTATATGGAAAAGCGCGTATAAAATATCAGGATATTGAAATGGATGCCGATTACATCCGTGTCGACCAAAAAAACAACCTCATATTTGCCAGCGGAAGCATTGATCCGGTAACGCATCGATATATAGGAAGGCCAATAACTAAACAGGGGAAAGATAAACCTGTTGAATCAGATTCACTATTATTTAACTATAAAACCAAAAAAGGAAAGGTTTATAATCCCGCTTCAGAGCAGGATGGTAACTTTATTTCGGGGGGGCAGGTTAAAAAACTTAACGATGATGAAGTTGCCTACCGCAATGTACTCTTCAGCACCTGTAATAAACCATTCCCCGAAACTGATTTTGGTATAGTTATTACCAAGGGTATCGGCGAAAAAAACCGTATCATTTCTGGCCCGGCTTATCTTGAGATTGAAGGCGTTCCGCTGCCATTGGCCATACCATTCGGCTTTTTTCCAAAACCTGATCATAAAACATCCGGGATAATACTGCCAACCTTTGGCGAGGATCAACAATTAGGTTTTTATATAAGAAATCTAGGCTATTACCTGGCCCTGAATGATTATGTTGATTTTACTACTCAGGGAACTTATTATTCAAAGGGATCATATGATTTGAACGAGACAGTTCACTATTTAAACAGGTATGAGTATTCAGGTAGTTTTTCATTAAGCTATGGTTCGCATAATTACGGCCTCGAAGGCGATCCGCCAGCAAAGGATTTTAACATCACCTGGTCGCATACTAAAAATCCCAATGCAAGCCCAGGCAGTACCTTTAGTGCATCGGTTAACGCTGGTACATCAAGCTTTTATACCAACAACCCGGCAAATTCAAATTACAACTTGCAGGCACTTACGCAAAACAACTTAAGTTCCAGCATATCATATAGTAAGCAATGGCTTGGTACCCCGTTCAATCTTAACATAGCCTTGTCACATAGCCAGGATCTTACAGCTAAAACCATTACGCTTGATTTACCTACGATCAGCTTTAACATGTCAACCCTTAGTCCGTTTGATTCAAAGGACAGGGTGGGGGAGCAAAAGTGGTATCAAAAAATCACCGTAGGTTATAGTTTGCAGGCTGAAAACAATATTAACGCCATACCCGAAAATGAATTATTTAAAGGGAATACCTTATTTAAGCGCATGCAAAATGGTATGCAGCATCAAATACCAATCGGGTTTAACCAAACGATTCTTAAATATTTCCAGTTTAGCGCCTCGGCAAACTATACAGAACAATGGTATTTACAATCTATAAATGAACATTACGACCGTAATAACCTAATCAACCCTACCTTACCGGTTATTGATACCGTTGGCGGCTTTAAAAGGGCAGGGGAATACACCTTAAGTACAGGCGTATCAACAAAAGTATACTTTAGGGCCGATTTTAAAAACAGCAAGCTAAAAGCTATAAGAGAAGTAATGACACCATCATTGTCTTTTTCTTACCACCCCGATTTTTCTGATCCAAGCTTTGGTTATTATAGAACCATTGTTAGTAATGCTGTCATACCATATCCCGCCACCGTTGCCAATTATTCAATTTTTCAAAACGGTGTATATGGCGGCCCTTCACAAGGCAGGGAAGCAGCCATGAACTTAAGTATCGATAATACAATCGAAGCCAAAGTTCGCCCTAAATCCACAGATACATCACAAACTGATAGAAAGATCAAACTGATCGATGGTTTAACTTTTGCCGCGTCATACAACTTTGCCGCGGATTCTTTTAAGTTATCCCAAATCTCGTTTTCGGGTCACACGGCTATATTTCACGAAAAGGTTAACTTAAGTTTTTCCGGATCTTTAAATCCATATGTAACCAACCTTCGCGATTCAATAGGCGGTGGTTCTATACATAAATACGTACAAATGGTTGATCATTATACCTTCCAGGATGGCAAGTTTCCAACACTAACATCATTTTCAATTTCAGCGAGTGGTAGCCTTAATCCGGCTACATTTCAACCGCGCACCACGGGGGCTCCTGTTGGGGCCTTACTGGCTAATCAAAGCACCCAACAGGCGCAAAGGCTGGCTTTAATAAATAGTGATCCCGCTGCGTATGTGGATTTTAAAATCCCATGGAATATTTCATTCAATTACAACTTCTCATACGCGAATCAGTTAACTAGCACCAGTATAGCTAACACGTTAATGTTAAGCGGTGATATTAACCTTACTCCAAAGTGGAAAGTGCAATACACTACTAACTATGATATCAGGGCAAGGCAATTAGGGAGCGCCACTTCGTTTTCTATTTATCGCGATTTGCATTGTTGGGATTTGTCGATGCAATGGTTGCCGTTTGGGTATTATAAATCTTACAACGTGACCTTACGTGTTAGATCAACAATTTTGCAGGATTTGAAGTTAAGCAAGAAAAGTGATTACACCAGCAGCCCTTATTTTAACAATCAATAATTATGCTTGCAGAAATAATAACCATAGGCGACGAAATATTGATAGGTCAAATTGTTGATACCAATTCAGCATTTATAGCCCGAGAACTAAATAACGCGGGTATCAGTGTAAAGCAAATTTCATCGGTATCTGATGATCGTGAGCATATTTTAACCGCGTTGAATGAAGCGGCAGCCCGTGCCGATATTATTTTGATAACCGGCGGCCTCGGCCCAACAAAAGACGATATAACCAAGAAAACCCTTGCAGATTACTTTAATGTAGGGTTGATAGAAAATAAAGAAGCTCTTGAAAACGTCCAGCGTATTTTTAAAAGGATTAGGGGTGAAGATGCTATTATGCTTGATGTTAATAAGCAACAAGCCCTGGTACCCGAGAATTGCGAGGTTATACTGAATAAAAATGGTACAGCGCCGGGTATGTGGTTTAATCACAATGGCAAAATATATGTATCGATGCCGGGCGTACCTTTTGAAATGATGTACATGATAGAGGATGAGGTAATACCAAAGTTAAAAGCTACACTAAAATTGCCTTTTATCATTCATAAAACCATTTTAACAGCCGGCGAAGGTGAATCATATTTAGCCAACAGGATTGCTGATATTGAGGATGATCTGCCATCAGATGTTAAATTGGCTTACCTGCCTAAATTAGGCCAGGTTCGTTTAAGGTTGAGTGCCTATGGCGAGGATCAGGCTTTACTTCAACAAAAGATAGATGAATTTGCTGCACGGATAATTGAACGCGTTAAAAATGTTGTGGTTGCCGAGGAAGATATTCCTTTTGAAAAAGTTATATTAAATATTCTGACCCAAAAAGGCCAAACCCTCTCTGTTGCCGAAAGTTGCACAGGTGGTTATATATCGCACTTGTTTACCCAGCATCCGGGGGCATCAAAAGTATTTTTAGGTGGGGCGATAAGTTATTCTTATGAGCTAAAAGAAAGCATGCTGGGTGTTAAAGCCGAAACGTTAACACAATATGGCGCTGTTAGTGAACAAACAGTTACTGAGATGGTTGAAGGCGCCCTGTATACTTTTAAGTCTGATTACGCCTTAGCGGTTACAGGTATCGCGGGCCCGGATGGTGGCACCGAAGAAAAGCCCGTAGGCACAGTATGGATAGGAGTAGCCACCGAAGGTAAAACGCAAGTGAAAAAGTTCACATTTGGCAACAAGCGTACGCAAAATATTGAGCGAAGCGCTATTTCAGCATTATTTATGTTGAATAATTTAATAAAAGATAGTGGAAAGTAAGCTATTCTTTGATTAATTTTGACTAGACTAACTATATAATTTGTGTATGGCTAAATATCAACTATTGTTACCGAAAATGGGCGAAAGTGTTGCTGAAGCAACAATAATCAAATGGTTAAAGCAACCAGGCGATTATATTGAAGCCGACGAATCGGTAATGGATATTGCAACTGATAAAGTTGATTCTGAAGTTCCATCGCCTGTATCAGGTACATTGATAGAACAACTTTATAAAGTAGACGATGTTGTACAGGTAGGTGCTGTTATCGCTGTAATAGAAACCAAGGAAGCCGGCGAAGAGGTTACAACTAATTCTGTTGAGACTCCAACGCAAGTAATTGCCGAACCCGTAGCAGTAAAAGAACCTGAACCTGTTGTACCTGAAGTTAAAGAACAAGAACCGGCGGTTGCAACTTTTGATTCTATACCCGGTACAGAACAATTAACTCAAAATACAACTCCGGTAAATCATTCACCGGTTAATGATAATATAAGGTTTTACTCGCCATTGGTTAGAAGCATTGCTTCACAAGAGGGTATTGGCAACGCTGAACTTGATGGCATACCTGGTACAGGTGCCGAAGGTCGTTTAACCAAAGATGACTTGTTGCTTTATATACAAAGCAGGTCAGGAAACGCCCCTGTAAGTCAGCCATCTTCTGTACCTACAACTACCCAACAAGCACCTGTATTTAGCTCGCCAAAACCACAAGTTATTACAGAGCAAAAAGCGGCTATTCCTGAAAGCAAATCACAACTGGAACCTCAACCAAAAACTGAGAGCAAACCTAACCCAACTCCTGCGCCAAAAGCGACTTCGGTTTCAGGTGGGATAGAAATTATTGAGATGGACCGTATGCGTAAGTTGATTGCTGAGCACATGGTTTACAGTAAGCATACATCGCCGCATGTTACCTCTTTTGTTGAAGCTGATGTTACGTCATTAGTTAAATGGCGCGATAGAGTTAAAGATAAATTTGAAGCCAGGGAAGGTGAAAAAATAACCTTTACACCAATATTTATTGAAGCTGTTGTAAAAGCTATTAAAGATTTCCCGATGATAAATATATCGGTTACTGGCACACAGATCATCAAAAAGAAGGACATTAACATCAGCATGGCAACCGCGTTGCCGAACGGAAACCTGATAGTACCTGTTATTAAAAAGGCCGATGAGCTTAACCTGGTTGGTTTAACCAAAGCGGTTAATGATTTAGCTAACCGTGCACGTACCAGTAAGCTACTGCCTGATGATGTAAAAGAAGGAACTTTTACTATCACAAACGTTGGCTCATTTGGCAACGTAATGGGTACACCAATAATTAACCAGCCACAGGTAGCTATATTAGCTGTAGGTGCTATCAAAAAGAAACCAGCTGTAATTGAAACTAAACAAGGCGATATGATAGGCATCCGGCACATGATGTTCTTGTCATTATCATACGATCACCGTGTAGTTGATGGCGCTCTGGGCGGTATGTTCGTAAAAAAAGTAGCCGATTATTTGGAAAACTGGGATATCAACAGAGAGATATAATCCACACATAAACCAAAAAAGATTTCCGCAAGAAATCTTTTTTGGTTATAAATAGTGCATTCTCTAAGAGAAAAACACACTATTTATAACGATTCTAAAAAACAACAATTACAACTATCGCTTGTTATATCCGTTACCTTTGCGCAAATGCTCAAACGGATAATTGCCATATGCCTGCTTGTTGCGCTGATTAGTTCAAACTTTTCACGTTTCTTTATATATGCAGGTTTTGAGCTGAATCACAAATACATAGCCGAAAATCTTTGCATTAATAAAAACAAACCCTGGATGCACTGCAACGGGAAATGTTTTTTTATGAGAAAGATTAAAGAAGCACAGGATAACGAAAAGAAGCAGGATAGGGCCGATCAGCAAAATCACTACCAGGAAGCACTTCCGGTATCGCAACCAGTATCAACTATCGCATTTGCGACGCAAAGTTTAAAAATAACTTATCCCAATACTGCAACACCTGAAACCATTCAGCGTTCATATTCCATATTATTACCTCCAAAAGTTGCTTAATAACACTTTAGTGTTTATTCGAGCTGCCATATTGATGGCGCAAAAATTTTAATCTTTCATTTTTAATTAACGCATCGTTGCTGGTATTAAACCAAGCAACATGATAGCGTTGACTGTGTATTATTTTAAACAAACAATATGTTTACTATTTCAAAAAGAGGCGAAGGTATTGCCTTGCTGGCTATCTGTAGCTTTATATTTATTTCAGCCTGTAAAAATAAAGCTAATTATACAGATACCCGAAAACAAGTACTAGCCATGCATGATAAAGTAATGGCTGATGGTGGCAAAGCCGAAGGTAAAGAAATGCAGTTTGACGCGCTGCTCAAATCAGGTTTAAAGAAGATAAAGCTTAGTCAGCCTTTATTAGATACCACTGCGGCACGAATCCAAATCATCTCCTTAAATAAAAAGCTGAGTAATGCAGATGACCAGATGGAAAGTTGGATGCATATCTATAACAATGATTTTAAAGGAAAGACCGATCAGGAAACATTAGATTATTTTAATGACCAGAAAATCAAGGTTGCAAAACTTGATAGCCTGTATCAATCTGCGCTAAAATTATCTGACGACTATTTAAAGCAATTGAATATTAAACCCGCCGCCGCAATGGCATCTGATAACAAGATGAAAATGTAATATCATCATTGTCAGACAATGAGTTAGCAAATCATTTTTTTGCTTAGTAATTACATAAGAAGATACTTCCCGGATCTAATTCGGGCAGCTATTATTCTTATATGGAAAAGATATATGAAAATTGAATTACGATTTATAAAAATACTTTATATCCTGTTGTTTCTTTGCGTTAGCATATCAGCTAAAGCAAAAACCACAACGGGAATCGGAGTTATAACAGGAAAAATAACCGATAAAACTACCGGACTGCCAATATACGCAGCGACTATTTCTATCCCCGACATAAAAGTTGGGACAAGTACAGATAATAAAGGCAACTATTTATTAAAACAATTACCGGATGGCGAATACCTGATGCAGGTATCGGCAGTTGGTTATGGCAGCGTGACCAAAGTGATTAATTTGGGCAATACATACTCAGTCGATTTTAAATTATCAGCCTCAAATTATGAGCTTTCGGATGTTGTGGTAACAGCTTTAGGTAATACAACAACCAAAAAGCGCGCCCCTATACCTATTTCGGTAGTAACACACAATATGATTTTACAAAGTGTTGCCAATACCGCTGTTGACTTGATCGCACTACAACCCGGAATCAATGAAACGACTGAAGGAGCAGGCACTACTAAGCCACAAATTAACGGACTTGGGTTTGACCGGGTTTTGACTTTGATGGATGGAGTACCACAAGAGGATTTTCAATGGGGGGATGATCATGGTTTACTTGTTGATCCTTATTGTGTTTATGACGCGGAGATCATTCGTGGCCCGGCTTCGTTACAATATGGTGCCAGTGCAGAGGCCGGGGTCATCAGTTTTAAATCAGAACCCTTACCCGAAAATGGGGCCATACTGGGTAGCGTACTTACAGAATATCATACCAATAATGGATACTTGGGAACATCATTACATGTTGCAGGTAATCATAATGGATTTGTATGGGCGCTTACTGCAAGCGGGGAGGAGGCGCATAGTTACTCCGATCCAAAGGATGGCTACGTTTGGGGAACGGCATGGAATCAAACTAACACCCATTTAATACTTGGCATCAACAAATCATGGGGTTATTCACGTCTTACCCTAAGCGCCTTGCACCGTAGGATAGAGGTTCCTGATGGTAACCGAGATAGTACAGGTCGTTTTATGTTCGACTCACCTCAAAATGGTAAGATATACCCAACCCGGTCTGATTTTTTATCTTACAGTGCAGATATAGCCGGGGATAAGATTTTGGACGAATACCAGGCCTGGTGGCAAAATAGTATTAATGTTGGCAAAGGTAGAATTGGCCTGGATGTTGGCTTTACCAGGAGCGTTCACCATGATATTGATACCGGACGCATAGGATCAGGTAATTTATTGGTTAATGATATTCCTTACTCTTTCAAATACCAAATAACTGGCGAGAATTCAGGATTGAAGTTAACCACCGGCATTAACGGTATTTACGAATTTCAGAATAACGGAGCAGCGCCGCTCGCACCATATATAGCCGATTATGAAATACCAAATTACACTAATTTTGAGATAGGAGGATATGTAGTACTGGAGAAAAACTTTAAAAACTTAACCCTTAGCGGCGGAATTCGCTTTGACCGGACTGATTTTGTGGGCGATCCGATGTCGTTGAACAGTGCCGGTAACATTGTGCCATCTGGAACACCCGGATCTGATGTTCAATTTACGGGTTTCAATAATAAATATACCGGCCCGTCTGGAAGTATTGGGGCATCCTACCAATTACCCAACAATAATTATGTAAAGCTTAATATATCAAAAAGCTATCGCGCACCGGCTATCAATGAATTAACCAGCAATGGTTTAAATATTGGCTCGAATGCAGTGCAATTAGGCAACCTAAACCTGAAAGCTGAACAAGGGTATCAGATAGATTTTGCTTATGGTTATGATGGTAAAGATGTAAGCCTAGAGGCTGACGGTTTTTACAACCATATCAGCAACTTTATATTTGCTGATCGTACTGACTCGGTTTCGCAGGGATATCCGGTTTATCAATACGTATCTTCTAACACTGCTATTATTACCGGCGTTTCAGGATACCTTAATATACATCCCGCGGCTGCAAGGTGGTTAGAGATAGATAATGGCTTCACCTATATCTATTCTCATATCCCTAATGCATCTGATTCAACCAGTCATCTTCCGTGGATACCGGCCCCGCATTTAACTTCTGAAATTAAAATAAGGCTGAAAGATGCACATAATTCAATTATAAAAGGAACCTATTTTAAGTTCGGGGTTCAGCATGATTGGGCGCAGAACAATATTTACAGCGCGCTTTATACCGAAGTGCCTTCTGCACAGTATACTTTGTTTAACGCGGGTATAGGAACCAATTTTGTAAACCGCAAAACAGGCAGGGTGATATGTTCATTATTCGCGAATTGTACGAACCTGACCAATGTGTCTTACGCCGACCACCTGAACCTGGCGCAATACTTCCTGGCATACAACGGGACGCCGGTTACGGTAACCAAGCAAAACCAAGGCATTTACAACATGGGCAGGAACATCAGCTTTAAATTTGTGTTCCCGTTTGGTGGCAATACAACTAAATCGTCAGTAGAATAATGATAACCGGGGTATTTCTAAAGGCATAGAAACACCCCGGTTATTAAAGAACATATCGCTGTATGTACCACCGTACATGTGGAGCATCTGATACACTTGGCACAAAAAAGCATCCCAAAAGTTCCTAAACTACCCCTAAAAAGCGGTTTTTAGATTGCTTTCGGGCACTTTTTTAGGTCAAAAATGGCTATTTTAGTGCTAAAATCGACTAAAAAATGCCTGTTTTTATCTGTTTTTTGGTGGTTTTTGATCAAAAAATGAGTGTTTTTATCAAAAAACGACCCCTATTTTTCGCGTTTTTTAAGCAAAACAAACGCAAATTGTAAATATCTGAAACAGTAATATTGATAGAGTAGGGGCATTGAATTCATTTTATTTGTTCTTTCCGTCTTTGTTGGTGTAGTCACCAAAAAATATCTCGAATCTAAAAAAAAGTTATTTTCTAACCTCTTTACTTTTAAAGTCGGTAATGGTGCTTCCATCATAACGATATACCCCATTGGAGGTGCCAAACCAAATACTCCCATCAAAAGCTTCTAAAATCCCACAAAGCATTCCATCCTCCGGCTTTATTTCAGTTACAGTAGGTGTTTTATTGGACAAGGATTTTCCATCATAACGGGAAAGCACCATTTTGCCATTACCAATTACTGAACCCGGCAAAAACTTTTCGTCAAAACGGGAAAGTGCCAAATCCTGGCCGTTAGTAGTTTCTGAACAGGTCCAAATATTGCCTTTTTTATCCTCGTAAATATAACCAACAGAATTCTTCGTGAAGTTGATAAATGTCTTGCCGTTATAGCGCCAAAGGCCATCATTACCCCCCAGCCAGATATTGCCTTTTTTATCCTGGATTATAGAACGAACATTCGTAAAAGGTTTACCGTCATGGGTGAAAACTGTAATTTTTTTTCCTTCATATACGAAGGTATTGCCTGTTGTAGCAAACCAAAACTTGCCTGTTTTATCTTTTGGTTTCAGACTTAATATTGTCTTTTAGCAAGTCTGTGTTGATTTGTCCTCTGCAGGAAGTGCAAAAAATAAGCGTCAAGAACCAAGCGTAAATCTGTGAGTAGCTTTTCATTTTTTTAATTACATTGTTAATTAGTAAACACCATCTCCTGGCTGAATGATTTTAAATCAGCAATACAAATTATTTCTGCCCCCTCATTACTTTTTAAAGTCTTTTAACGGTCTTTCCATCATAACGTACACCCCATCAGATGCGCCAATCCAGATACTTCTGTCACGGACTTCTACAATCTCAAAAAGACCGTTTCCCCCTGACATAATTTCGGTTACTGTTGGCTTTTTATTGTACAAGTACTTTTGATCATAACGCGAAAGTGCCCAATCTTCGCCATTATCCCAATAAAATCTCATAAATCGCTTTCAAAACATTTCTAATAAAATACCTCATAATTAACATTAGGATGTTAAGTAATTCGGCCATTTAGAGAGCGGAAGAATACCGCAATATGGGCGACGAATCAGAGGGCTGTATACCGTTAAATTAACGGAAAACTAGAATAACTCAGGTCATTTAGCAATACGCAATAGACCATACACGAAAGTAAATAAGTTTTTCGTAAAAAAAACATTAAATTACAAAGAGCCTGATAATGAGGGAGATTATTTTCAAAAGGGCGAAAAACTTCGCCCCCACCCTACAGGAGTAAAAGTTTAAAGGCGTATGAAAGAAGCTTATTAACGCCATCATTAGAAATTTTACCCTCATCATTTTGAGGGTTAGGATTAAATAATTTACTATCCATCTCGAAAACAGTTTTAAACAATTGCTTTTCGTCGGTCAAAACTAAATATTTAGAACCAGGAGCCAAGGCAAGTATATACCGCTCTTTCGCATCACCAATGGTGACAAAAGAAGCGGAGATACTGTCAGACCTAATTTGCTTTATTTCGTTTATTTTTTCAAGTTTATCAGAAGAACTAGAATTAAAATAAGCCACACTAACGTCAGAATTATTTGGAGGAGAAATTACAGTTATACACTTCCAACTACCCTGTGAATCTACATTATAATAGGAGACACTTTGACCTTTTACAAATGTAACTGCAAA
>Ga0302197_10001813_pt1 | contig 20158 bp, 9 predicted proteins | sample II_Bog_N2_1_FD_193526 | JGI IMG/M metagenome (GOLD analysis project Ga0302197, IMG submission 193526) | Peat permafrost microbial communities from Stordalen Mire near Abisko, Sweden - II_Bog_N2_1 | ecosystem: Environmental > Terrestrial > Soil > Wetlands > Peat | place: Sweden: Abisko, Stordalen...
GGGCTCAAAGAAGATTGTCTGAACGCACTGAGAAAAAGGCTCGTCGATGGGCTCAGCCCTGCCCGCGGACACGGAGGCGTCCGATACGCCGGATTGATTATAACGCGAGCAGTTTCCCAGAGCATTTTCGTTTGGATGGGATGGTATCTGGGGAACCCGGATAGCCGGACTTGTACTGTTGACTTCAGGACAACGCGCTCACCGAGATTGCGCTTGTGGCCAAAGAAAAGGCCCATCCTCAACGATCTGTCGAGAACCACACCATTGCAATGCGCAGAAATCGGAACTCACATTGCTCGGGACGAGACGCGATTACGTCCTGCGGCTTTTGCCGTGTAAAGTTGTAGGTCCGCTTCAACAACGAGTTCAGATTGTGCACTAAGAAGACGTATTCGACTGCAAGATACACCAAAGCTCGCAGTAATATGCCCCTCGCTTGAAAGTCGATGCGGCAGGCCCAGATCGCTAATGCATTTCCGAACTTTTTCGGCCAGTATCATCGCGCCCTCCAGAGAAGTCTCCGGCAAGAGCAGAACGAATTCCTCACCGCCATAGCGGGCCACAACGTCCGTCAACCGGCTCGCGGCTCCGGAGATAGCCAACGCCACTTGCCTGAGGCAGTCGTCCCCGGCAATATGACCGTATGTGTCATTGAAAGCCTTGAAGTTATCGACATCAAGCATGATCAACGACAACTCTCCTCCAGAGCGAGTGTGCCTGGAATATTCATACGCCAGCATTGCATCAAATTGAGCGCGGTTCCAAAGCCCCGTCAAACCATCGGTCGCAGCCAAAAGCGCCAGTTTCTCCTGTGCGACCTTCAGCTTGATATGTGTGGAAACCCGAGCTTTGACTGGCTCGGGATCAAAAGGCTTTGTGATGTAATCGACGGCTCCCAATTTCAACCCCTTCGTCTCGGCCCCAGCGTCGCCGAGGCTGGTAACGAAGATGACTGGAATATCTTTGGTGCGATCGTCCTCCTTCAACCTCGTGCAGATTTCATATCCATTGAGGCCCGGCATCATCACATCGAGCAAAATCAAATCGAGCTTTGTGCTGGTTGCAATCTCAATGGCGGTCGCGCTACTGGTCGCATAAACAATCTCATAGTCAGTGTCCAGTGTGTCGGCCAATAGCACGATGTAGATATATTCATCATCAACCAAAAGAATTCGAGGTCGTGCTTGCGAAGATGCATCCGAAGAGCCGCTTGGTTTTCGCAAGGGAGGGCGCTCGGCAAGATCGTCAACTCGCAACGATGTTGCGATGATGGTCCGATCCCGGAATCTTTCTTCGGCAGCCAGGGCGGCGTCTACAAAACTCCGGATGAGAGATTTATTGCCTGCTTGACGACCTATTGGGGCCTTAGGAAGGATCTTCGGCAAAAACGGTCGTCCCGCAAGATCGTTGGATGCGATCTCGGTGGGCAGACTGGGGTGCTCACTCATGAACCCAACCTCCCGGTGGATCGGACGAGATCCATTTCCAATGAATTGACTGCAGCTATGGCCGGAATCAATTTCCGCTCCAAAGCTTCGATCAAGAAACTCATCCCCGCAGTTCGGCCATCTCTGAAGGCTAGTTCCACATCGGATGCCGATTCGGCCAAATCCTTGGCTTCCAGTGTCGCCGCGAGCCCCTTGAGCGAATGGGCCAGCCTTTCGGCATCCACAAGATTCCCTTCAGCGATCAGGTCCCTCAGATCAGCAGCGGCCGTTCCGAACTGATCGCGGAATCCGAGCAGAATCTTGCGAAGGAGTTTGGGCTTGCCATTGGTTCGGATTAAGGCAGTCGCAATATCGAATGGTGGGAGCCGATCCGGAATGCACTCCTCGCCCGGTGCGGCTTCCACCAGAGTCGCCTTCGGTTCCACTCGCACCTCAATCCTCTCCGGCATCCAGCGAACAAGTGTGCTCATCAATCGAATGGGGTCGATCGGCTTGGTAATATGCTCATTCATTCCCGCAAGCAAGCTTCTTTCACAGTCGCCCCTCATGGCGTGTGCAGTCATGGCAAGGATAGGAAGCTTGCTGAAGCGATGGTCGGCGCGAATCAGCCTGGTCGCCGTCAATCCATCCATCACCGGCATCTGAATGTCCATCAACACAAGATCGTACGGCTCCGCCGCAATGTGGTCGACACCATCCTGGCCATTGACCGCGACCGTGACTTCAATCCCCAAATCAGCCAACAGTTCGGTCGCTAGTTCACGATTGATCGCGTTATCCTCGACCAGCAAAACCTTCCTGCCCACTAATGAAGGGGGATTAGGTGGAGGTTCCTGAAGCGGCTCCGGAGTCGAATCATACGGTTTCGCAGCGAAGATAGCTGCAATGGTCGCAACAAGGAGTGACTCGGCAATGGGCTTGACCAGAAAACCATCCAAGGACGGATCGTTCAACCCACCCATAACCTCCTCGTGCTCGTATGCCGAAATCATCAGAATTGCGGGCATTTTCTCGTATTTCAGATGCGCTTTGAGCCTGCGGGAAGTCTCGATCCCGTCAATTCCGGGCAGTCGCCAGTCCATCAAAACCAGGTCAAATGCTTCTCCGTCTTTGCGCGCACTGGATAGTGCGGACAATGCTTGTTCGCCAGAAGAAGCTGACCTGACAACGAATCCATTCACGCGAAGCATGTTGACCAACAGAACCAGCGTATTCTCGTCGTCCTCCACAACTAAAATTGATTTCTTTTGCGTATCGCTCGTGGTCAGGCAAGGCGATTGCCTCAAGTCGCTTGTGTCGATGCCGAATGTGGCAGTGACGGAAAATGTGCTTCCCTTGCCCAACTCGCTCTCAACGGTAATCGTTCCCTGCATCAATTCGCAGAGTTGTTTGCTGATGGCAAGACCCAACCCCGTTCCCCCAAATTTCCGCGTGATCGAAGGATCCGCCTGGTTGAAAGATTGAAACAGATTCGCGATCTGTTCTGCAGTCATGCCAATTCCGGTGTCGCGCACCGAAATGCGCATTTGGACTCGATCGGCAATCAAATCTCCAGCGACCACCCTGACGACGATCTCTCCCTGTTCGGTAAATTTGATCGCATTGTTGAGAAGGTTGATTAAGACCTGGCTTAACCGCAGTGGGTCCCCTGTCAGGTTCCTGGGAAGGTCCCGCCCAACGGAGAACACGATTGCGAGTCCCTTCTGCTCTGCTCTATGAGATACGATGTCGTTGAGATTGCTTAACACCTTGTCGAGCGAGAATGGGATGTTCTCCAGTTGGAGCTTGCCGGCTTCAATTTTTGAAAAGTCCAGGATATCGTTCGTTAGACTCAACAACGATTGGGCCGCGCCACTTATCTTGGTAAGGTAACTGTGCTGCTTTTGACTTGGGTCCGATCGCGAAGCTAGATAGGTCATGCCAATGATCGCGTTCAAAGGCGTGCGAATCTCATGGCTCATGTTGGCAAGGAAATCCGACTTGGCGCCATTGGCTACTTTTGCATTCTCTGTCTCTTCGCGCAATTGCTTTTCCTGCTGCTTGGCGGCAGTAATGTCGTTGCGGATCGATAGAAACTTCGAAGGATGCCCATCCTCGTCCATGAATGGCACAATGATGCTGTCCACCCAGTAAAGCGAGCCTTCCTTGGAGCGGTTGCATATCTCGCCCCTCCACGACTTGCCGGAGGCGATGCTCTTCCACATAGCGGTCCAGAACGCTCGGTCATGAACGCCCGAATTGATGATGTGGTGTGTCTGACCCAATAATTCTTTCCGACTGTATCCGGAGATCGCACAGAACGTATCGTTTACATCAGTGATGCGGCCCGCACGGTTGGCGACAGAAACAATGGAGTGCAAATGGATGGTGCGCAGCAAGTCTGCGTTTTCGCGAAGCGCATCCGCGGCCTGTTTGCGGGCGCTGTTGTCGGTGCCGATCAACAGATATCCGATGATCCCATCCTGAGCATCGCGCAGCGCCGTTACAGACATCACCGCCGGCAACCGGCTGCCATCCTTGCGGATGAATGTCAACTCATAGATGTCCTCAATGCCACGGGATGCCTTGAACACCAGGGCCTCAAAGCCAGGGGTAATCGGGGTGCCAAGTTCTGCGCTGAGCATCTGCGCACGCGTCGTCAATTCCTGAGAGTCTGAGATGTCGGCAGGAGTGAGCTTGTTCATCACGTCAGAGGCTGTGTAGCCCAGCATGCGCTCGGCGCCTACGTTGAAGATCTGAATCACGCCGTTTGCGTCCGTTGCGATGCTCGAGAAGTTGGCGCTGTTGAAGATGGCTCTCTGCAATGCTCCCGCTTTGAGCAGTTCTTCCTCGGCCCTCTTACGTGCCGTATTATCGGTGCCAATCAGCAGATAACCGATTACCGAGTCGTTAGCATCGCGCAGCGCTGTAACAGACACGATTGCTGGGAAGCGGCTGCCATCTTTTCGAACATAGGTCAGTTCGTAGATGTCTTCGATACCACGCGAGGCCTTGAACACCAGGGCCTCAAAACCGGGCGCAATCGGGGTTTCAAGCTCGGCACTCAATGCTCCCGCGCGCGCGATCAATTCATTTGGATCAGAGATATCGGCGGGCGTAATCCTGTTCACCACGTCGTCGGCCTTGTATCCAAGCATTCGCTCGGCGCCCACGTTGAAAATCTGAATGACGCCATTTGCGTCGGTAGCGATCTTTGAAAAATTGGCGCTGTTGAAGATCGCTTTGCGCAATGCCTCTGCCGTGAGTAATGCCTGCTCCGCATCCTCCGGCTTGGGCATGTCGCGAATCACTTTGGCAAAGCCGGACAGACGGCCGTCTTCATCGCGCAACGCGGTTATCACAACGCTGGCCCAATACATGGACCCATCCTTGCGCACGCGCCAGCCTTCCTCTTCAAAGCGCCCCTTTTGCGCGGCTATTTTCAGTTCGAGTGCAGGCTTCCCCAGCGCTGCAATCGCGGCGGGGTAGAACGTGGAAAAGTGGCGACCGATGATCTCCTCGGCGCGATATCCCTTGATCCTCTCCGCGCCTTCATTCCAGGTGACAACCAATCCCTCGGAGTCGAGCATCAGAATCGCGTAATCCTTGACGCCCCAAACCATGCGTCGCAGGCTTTCGTCGCTTCGCCGCTGCTCCTCTTGCTCTTCGCGCAAGATTAAGCGCCGCTTGTGGCGCCTGACTGATAGTGCGAGGCTGATCCCTCCACCAAAGGCAATGAGGATGCAGATGGCGCCCGTCAGTAGGTATTCGTCCCGGACGCTTCTGAGATATTGGTTGCGCAGAAGCATCTCGCTCGCGTCGAAGGATGCATATTGCGCGCGGATTTTATCCATCAATACCTTGCGTTCCAGAGTCTGTTCGTAGCGAACTTCATCTGAATCGTGGATTGAATTGTCGGCGCGCCGCGCAATTGCGCTCACAGCTAACAGCCTCCACTGCTCAAAGCTGCGTCGAATGCCTTCGACCACGCGTTTTGAGGGGGGATCGTTTGAGACATGTTCATCCAAAGCAGAGAACTTCGAATCGACAACCTGATCCGCCTCTCTGTATGGCTGGAGAAACTCGGCCCTGCCTGTATATTGAAAGCCTCGAAGACCGGTCTCCATGTCAACATTGAGCTTGAGCAACTCCCGCTCGCCGCCGACCACATGACTTGTGAGTTCAACGTTCTGTTGGGCTGTCGTTAACGATCGAACCTCCAACAGAAGCGCCGACCCCAGAATCGCCAAAGCGGCGACTGGAATCACTAGATGCTGCGAGACTCTGAGCTTCTTATGATCCATAAGACATACGCGCCGCATCAGTCCTTTGACATGGCCCCGCAATCTCAGGAACAAAAGAGACTTGATCCCGTGATTGTCCACGCCCGTCTCGGACCAAGTAGCTAGATCCTTGGTTCGATTCTTTGCGGTCAATACCCATATCGGCCGCCCCTGGAGGAGTTTTGTACTTTATGAAGCACGATTGGGGCCAAAGTACCAGGATGGGAGAAGATGGCATTTTGACATCTAAAGGAAAGGGTTTAATGGGAGATTCGTCTACATATAGGAGATTGGAAGAATCGTACTGACGAAACAAAAACGACGATATGTCGTCTGTCGGACTACATGTCGTCTACTCGCGCGATCTCAATCCCTCATCAACGTGGCATTCAATGGCGTCCGCGCAATCCGCTTGTCCTCCGATACATAGCCACCGATACGGGATGAGCTGCCGTGGTTGATTCTTTGCGTGTGGGGAGAAATGTGACCAATAATGATCAGAACTGCACTTATGCGGTGAGTACACTCTGCAATAAGCGCAGAATTCATGAGGAATGCAATGGACCCCGGAACCAAATACGATGTCGCGAGCGTGTTAGAGCGAGATACACAGATAACGATCGCAAACTGGCTGGCGCGCGTTGACGAAGAACCAGGCCTGTTTAAAGTCCATTTGAGTGCGAAAGACCGATGCGCGCATCTGCCACAGTTGTTCCGCGACTTGGTCGCTCGTCTGCGTCATCCGCTCCCCTTAGGTTCCCGCGCTCTAAAGTCACTCGGTGCCGTCGCTCATGGTCGTCTTCGTTGCGATCAAGGTTACACCGCAACCATGATGGTGGAAGAATCGCGCATGCTTCAGGTTTCCATCTTCGAGACGCTCGAGCGGAATGTAGAGGATACCGAACCTGGGGTACTGCTGCTGTACGTAATGGCAATCGCCGACGAGGTGGATTCACAACTGGCTCAAGCGATGACCAGTTACGCCTCGAAGGGTTCCCTTGCGCCTATCCAATAAAGCCATCAATTCAATACCGGGGCCGGCGAAGAACGAGTGAGACTTTGGCCAGAGCTTTCAACACCCGATTTCACGAGCCTTTGCTGCCTTTTGTGATTTCTTTTGCTTATGTGCGTGGGAAAGCCTACGTTACGAGCGAAGGTATGCCACGATGCGCTCTCCTCATTCCCGGGAACAGGCTGTGATGGGTACGACCAGGCTCGAAGGGTCGGAGCTTGCTCAACTGACTCTTGAGAGCGTCTTCGCACAATGTTCCGATGCGATCTTCGTCACAGACAGCGACGGAATGATCCGCAGCGCGAATCCAAAGGCTACAGAATTATTTGGATATACACACTCGAAGTTGATCGGAATGAAGATCGATTCTCTGCTGCCGGAGCGCTTCAGAGACCACCACCCGGGCCACCGGGTGAACTTTTGCACTGAGCCGCGAACGCGCCAGATGAGCCGCGCGATGAAACTATTCGGTCTGCGCAAGGACGGGACTGAGTGCCCAGTGGAGATCATGCTCAAACCCGTCCAGACGCACTCAGGCCCGGTTGTGCTGAGCTTTGTCCGCGATATGACCGAACAGATTGCCGCGCAGGAAGCTGTTAGGCTCCAGGACCGGCAGATACGTTCCATCGTCGACAGCGTGCGCGACTATGCAATCTTTCTTCTCGATCATGACGGCTACGTTGTCACCTGGAACAAAGGTGCTGAATCCATCAAGGGCTACAAGCCGGAAGATATCGTCGGAAAGCACTTCTCGCAGTTCTTCTCACAGGATGATATTGAGCGCGGGCGTCCTGCGGAACTGCTCCGGCTCGCCGGCACACGAGGACGCTTTGAGGAGGAAAGTTGGCTGGTGCGCAAGGACGGGTCGCGCTTTTGGGCCCATGTCATCCTGACTGCCGTTTGCGATGAGGCCGGGAAGGTAACGGGGTACGCCAATGTGGCGCGCGACATCACCGACTACAAGGGAATTGCCGATATGGTCATGCTGCAGCTAAGTAGCGCCCTTTTCGCCAATTTGGACGTTCGGAACCTGCTGAGTGTAGTGTCCAAAAGTATCTGGGCGGTCATTCCCCACGACACGGCGACCCTGGCGCTCTATGATGCAGCGGCAGATGTGCTGGTGATGCAGTCTCTGGGACTGGTGGAATACGGCGTTCGACTCGACGATGTACGCCTGCCCATTGCGGGGTCGCCAGATGGGGAGGCATTTCTTACACGCGAACCTGTGATATTGGACCGCATGAAGGGTTCTCATTATTCTGCGGCCTCCGTTCAGCAACTGACCAGCCTCGGAATGCAGTCGGGGTGTTGGGTACCGCTGATTCATCGCGGCGAAGTTCTCGGAACCCTCGCCCTGGCCAGCCGGCTTGAGGCCGCATTTGTCCCGCGCGATGCCAGCATCCTGACCCAGTTGGCAAATCAGGTGGCAATCGCTGTAGGCAACGCCGTCGCTTTTCAAGAGGTCACGAATCTACGCGATCGCATCGATTTGGAAAAACAATACCTCGAAAGTGAAATCAACTCGGAGCATCTATTCGAAGACATTGTGGGCGAGAGCTCCGGCTTGCGCCAGGTGCTAAACGAAGTTGCGATTGTCGCCCCCACTGACACCACAGTGCTGATCCTGGGCGAGACAGGCACCGGAAAAGAATTACTTGCGCGTGCGATTCACCGGCTGAGCCCGCGCAAAGATCGGGCATTCATCAAGTTGAATTGCTCGGCGATTCCAGATGGCCTGTTGGAGAGCGAGTTATTCGGCCACGAAAAGGGCGCTTTCACCGGCGCCATCATGCGAAAGCTGGGACGCCTGGAGCTGGCTCAGGAGGGCACACTCTTCCTGGACGAAGTGGGCGACCTGCCACTTCATCTGCAACCCAAACTGCTGAGAGCTCTGCAGGAGAGAGAGTTCGAACGCGTGGGCGGGACTCGGCCCATCAAGTTGAACGTGCGCCTCATAGCAGCCACCAATCGCGATCTGGCAGAAATGGTTCGTGAAAAGCAGTTCCGCGCCGACCTTTTCTATCGGCTAAAAGTCTTTCCAGTCTTTGCTCCGTCACTGCGCGACCGCGTCAGCGACATCCCGCTCCTGGTACGACATTTTGTGGCAATCCACAGTCGGCGCATGGGCAAGACGATAGAAACAATTCCCGAACCCGCCATGGAAGCGCTGATGCGCTGGAAGTGGCCGGGCAATATACGCGAGTTGGAAAACTTTCTGGAGCGGGCGGTGATCCTTACTCCCGGTTCAGTGCTTCATATTCCTCGCGGCGAACTGGTAATCGAAAACAATGAGCCGGATGCCGCAGAACACATCTCCACCCATAAGGCTGCCGAACGGGAACATATCTTGCATACGATGCGCCAGACCAAAGGGCACATTTCCGGAGACGATGGCGCGGCCGCCCGTTTGGGCTTGAAACGAACGACACTAAACTCCAAATTGAAGAAGCTCAAGATCGCCCGAAGAGACTATATGTAGTCTCGCAGACGAAATATCGTCAATTTTGCTTCGTCTTTACTCTCGATAAAAAGCTCTCGCCGGTACACCGGGTTCTGATTAAACCTTTTCCTATAAGCGTTCAGACAGCCTCCGTAGCCTTTTCGAGAAGTTTGGCCACTAGCATGCCCTATCAAGGGCAAATACAACGGATCCTTCTTCGGCATAGTGGCACATCAGGAACCCTTCGAGGTCTCAATTTCGGCTGCCTTAGGAACGCTATGAACACATTACAGCTCCACGGATATTACGATTACCGGCTGGTTGCCCTGTCGGTCTTCATATCGATCCTTGCGGCCTACGCTGCGCTTGATCTGGCTGGCCGCATAACCAGCGCCCATGGTTTTGGCCGCCAGGTCTGGCTCTTCGGCGGGGCGATCGCAATGGGTAACGGCATCTGGGCCATGCACTACATCGGTATGGAGGCGTTTCAATTGCCCATCCCGGTGAAGTACGACTGGCCCACGGTTCTGCTTTCGATGATTGCCGCCGTTCTCGCTTCCGGCGTGGCGCTCTTCGCTGTAAGTCGCCCAACCATGGGCCTGCGGCGTTTGATTGTTGCCGGCCTCATTATGGGCGGCGGCATTGCCGCAATGCATTACATCGGCATGGAAGCGATGCGCTTGCAGGCCATGTGCATGTACTCTCCCGGGCTCGTCGGTCTTTCCATAGCCTTGTCCATTGGCGTTTCCATGATTGCGCTGCACTTGACGTTCTCTCTCAGAGATCAACGTCCGGCTCAAATGCTGCGCAAGCTGTCGAGCGCCCTCGTCATGGGTCTGGCGATTCCCATCATGCACTATGTCGGGATGGCCGCAACCAGTTTCGTGCTCTTACCCCAAATGAACGGCAGCATGCAGCACGCCATTGACGTCTCCAATTTCGACGCCTCCAATTTCGACGTCGCCGGTGCCGCGGTGATGGCTGTCCTGCTTCTTGGCATGGTGTTTCTGGCATCGTTCATCGACAGGGGTTTTTCGCTCCAGGAACAACTTCTGGCCGCAAGTGAATCGCAGTTGAAGACCGTCGTCGACACCTTGACCGAAGGGATCCTGGTCCTCGATCACCAGGGGAAGACCATACTCATCAACCCCTCTGCGACGCGGCTGTTATCAATGACCGAGGGTTCCGGATATGGAGCGGTTGTAGAGCAGTTCGAGGCCTTTGCGGTGGACGGAGAACCACTCCCATTCGACCAGTTTCCAGGCGTTCGCGCTCTGCGCGGTGAGTTTGTGCAGAACTACGAGATGCTCTGTCGGCTGAAGTCGAGCGGGGAGACCGGCGTCAGAGAAATCAGTACCGCTCCCTTACCCAACAAGTTTGGCGAGTCCGGGAACATCGTCATTACCATGCGTGACATCACGGAGCGCAGGCGGATCGACGAGGAGCGTACCCGGCTGGCCGCGATCGTCGAGTCCTCCGAGGACGCGATCATCAGCTTGACCGATCAAGGCACCATCCAGAGTTGGAATCGCGGCGCCGAACGGCTTTATGGATACACCGCTGACGAAATGATCGGAGAACCCATCTCGCTGGTCCTGCCGGAAGGCAAAGCCGACGAAGAGAACGAGACGTTCGCGCGGGTCCAGAAAGGCGAGACAATCGAGCCCTATGAGACGATACGCAAAACCAAGAGCGGTCAGTCAATCGATGTCTCGCTCATTATCTCGCCGATTCGGGATGGTAGAGGCAACATCGTTGGCGCCGCAAAGATATCGCGCGACATCACCGTGCGAAAACACCTCGAACACCAACTCCGCCAGAGTCAGAAGATGGAAGCGATTGGCCAACTGACTGGCGGCATTGCCCATGACTTCAATAATCTGCTGGGAATTATCCTCGGCAACCTCGACCTGCTGGAGTTTTCCATTGAAGAGAATGGCGAGGCGTCGAAGCAGGTCCAGGCCGCCCAGACGGCCGCCGAACGAGGCGCCGACTTGATTCGCCGCCTAATGGCATTATCCAGCAATGTGGAATTGTCGGCCGCTGCAACATCCCTGAATGATAGCGTGCGCAATCTGGTCGAATGGGCTCCCGCCCTCGGCCCCCACATCACCTTCACAACGAAACTGGATGAATCGATGCCACCGGTCTTCGTAGACGCTGCTGGACTCGAAAGTGCGCTTCTGAACCTGGCCGTGAACGCGCGCGATGCCATGCCAAAAGGTGGAATCGTCACTATCGCGACTCACCTGCGCACACTGGATGAAGACTACCCACCTGTCCGGACGGGCGAGTTGAAAGCCGGCTGCTATGCATGCGTTTCCATTTCGGACTCCGGACATGGCATGTCCAAAGAAACCCTGGAACGCGTCTTCGAGCCGTTCTTCACAACCAAGCCACGCGGCAAGGGAACCGGCCTCGGGCTCGCCATGGTATACGGTTTCGTCAAGCAGTCTGGAGGAACGGCGCGCATCTACAGCGAGATTGACTTTGGCACGACTGTTTCCCTCTATCTTCCTCTCGCAGGGGAAGCGCCAGAACCAGTTCCGACTCGCAAGCGTCACCACAACGAAGCCAGGTTGAGCGGCACCGTCCTTATCGTCGACGACGAGGAAGGCCTGCTTAAAATCGCCAAAGCCTTTCTCGAAGAAATGGGCTATACCACCTATCACGCGCAGGACGGCGCCAGCGCTCTGGCCGTGGTTGAGCAGCACAACGACATCGATCTGATCGTCACCGACATCCTCATGCCTGGCGGGATGAACGGAGTAGAACTGACTGAGAAGATTCGCGAGTCTCTGGAGCAGGTCAAGGTGATCTATTGTTCCGGATTCCCGGCCAATGCCCTGGCGGAGCGAAGCATGTCGCTGGTTGATGGACCAGTGTTGCATAAGCCATATCAGCGAGCCGAGTTCACCTCCGCCGTTCGCGCCGTCATGGAGGGTGTATGAGCAGCACGACCCAGCGCGGTCCTTTCGGAGATCCTCCAAGCCGGGCGTGGACGCCGTCTGCATCATCCAGCCAGGCAACGCTCGGCACCATCCTGATCGCTGACGATGAAGAGGCAAATTGCGAACTCTTGACCCAAATGTTGCAAAGAGAAGGATATGAAGTGCTTGTTGCAAGAGACGGCGATGAAGCAATCACTCTTATCGGCAGTAACCAAATAGATCTGGCTCTGCTGGACGTAAAAATGCCGCGCCGGAATGGTTTTGAAGTTTGCCGGTTCATCAAGATGAACCCGGAAACCCGGCTGGTGCCCGTAGTGATGGTGACCGGCCTTATTAATACCAACGACCGCATAACGGGAATCGAGTCCGGTGCGGACGATTACCTGCGCAAGCCGATCCGCCGGGAGGAATTATGCGCTCGCGTCCAGTCTCTGCTTCGTATCAAGCAATTCACGGATCAATTGGCAAGCGCAGAGACCGTCCGCTTGCTGGCCGAACGCCTGTCGCTTGCCACCGCGGTTGCCAAGGTTGGTGTCTGGGACTGGGAGTTGGCCTCGGATGTCCATACGTGGGATGCCACGATGTCGGCGATGTACGGCTTCCTGCCAACCGGCCCAATCAGTTACCAAAAATGGTCTTCCGCGATTCATCCCGACGACCTGCCCGAAATGGAAGCCGTGATGCGCACAACACTTGCCTCGAAGGGCGAAGGATCTGGGGAGTTCCGCATCGTTTTAGCGGACGGAACCATAAGAAATATCTCAGCGGTTTATAGGGCCGTTCTTGATGCGAACGGGAACCTCTTTCGAGTAATCGGCGTCAATGTGGATGTCTCAGAACGCAAGCAGGCGGAGGAAGCACTGCGGAGCAGCGAAGCGCGCATGACCCATTTGGCGATGCACGACTTCATGACCGGCTTGCCGAATCGAATGCTTCTAAACGAGCGGATTGGACAGACAATCGAACTTGCACGGATGAATTCCAAAAAGGCAGCACTGCTGTTCCTCAATCTGGATGGATTGAAACAAATCAACGATTCCCTGGGCCATCCCACGGGCGACAAGCTTATTCAATCCGTCGGAAAACGTCTGTTAGATTCTGTTCGCGCCTCAGACACGGTTTGCAGGTATAGCGGCGATGAATTCATCGTGCTGCTCTCCGAAGTCGAGCATCCGCAAGGCACTGCCATCGCCGTGAGAACCGCGCTGGAAGCGGTTGCAAAGGTCCATTCCATGGATCAGCATGACCTTCACATTACCGGCTGCATCGGCGTCAGCGTCTATCCCACCGACGGTATGGACGCAGAGACGCTCATCAAGAATGCGGGCACCGCCATGTACCAGGCGAGGGAAAATGGACGGCCTAGCTATCAATTCTTTAATCCCTCCATGAGCTCAAAAGCGATAGAGCGGCAATTCCTCGAAGAGAACCTTCGGCGCGCCTTGGACCGGCAGGAATTGGCGCTTCACTATCAACCAAGGGTCAACCTGAAGACCGGGGCGATTACCGGGGCGGAAGCGTTGCTCCGCTGGAATCATCCGACCCGAGGACCCATCCCACCCACGCAGTTTATTCCCGTCGCCGAACAGTGTGGTCTCATCCTTCCGATCGGTAGTTGGGTGCTCGGTGAAGCATGCAGACAAGCCCGTGCCTGGATGGATGCGGGCTTGCCTGAAATGACTATGGCCGTGAATGTCTCTGACCGCCAGTTTGAAAGCGAGAACTTTGCGAATGATTTGTTCGCGATCTTGCATGACACCGGCCTTGACCCCAGATTCCTTGAATTGGAAGTTACCGAGCGTCTTCTTATGAGGCGACCGGAGGCCACTGCATTCATCCTCCAGACCTTGAGAGAAAAAGGCGTAAATGTCGCGATCGATGACTTTGGAACGGGCTATTCAAGCTTGAGCTATCTCTACAAGCTTCCGCTCGATTCGTTGAAAATCGATCAGTCGTTCGTCCGTCAGATTAGTGAGACTCCCAATCTGACAGGCATCGTGAGCGCAATTATAGATATGGGCAAGAATCTCAAGCTAAGTGTTGTTGCTGAGGGCGTTGAAACAGCGGAAGAGTTGGACTTTCTTCAATCTCGAAATTGCGATGAAGCACAAGGGTTCTATTTCAGTCCAGCCGTGCCTCCCCGCGAGTTCGTCAGGTTGTTTGAAGGGGCACGCTCATGGAACAAGCCCGTCCTCTCGTATGCGGGTCCTTGAAAGTCATCTCTGGACTGCGTGGGGTGTCTTGCATCCGCTCCTCATCAGGCCATAGCACATCGAAGTCCGGCTCAGTCTGGAGTCCACGATTTGTATCGGGACGAATCCACAGGCGAGCTTCAGTTCTCACAAATCTTGCATCTTTCGACTGGAAATCGACTTTAGCCATGGCCACTCCCGTTCTTAAATTTGAGCACTTAGAAGATCGAGCTTCTATCGATGTTCTCGTCGTAAGTCCAAACTCAAAACTACGACTGGAGCTCAATGAAAAGCTGAACCTTCCGCGTTGGAACGTAATGCAGGCTGGCGGAGGCGCCGAGGCATTGGAACTGCTGCGAGACCTTGGAGCTGAAGACGGTGTCCTGCTTCTCGACCCCATGTTGCCGGACCTTGATCCAGATGAGTTTCAGGGGATCGTTGCAAATCGATTCCCGAATATCCGTGTGTTAATCCTGAATTCTCACACAGGTCAACTCCTGGTGGGAAGTACTCCGCCAACTCTTGTGTCATCCGAGCTTGCGGATGAAGTCAATCGCAGCGGATCGGTGCGATGCGACCCCATTCCGTCGATGGCCAATGAAAACCTCTGGAAGATTCAGGACTGTACAGTCAAGCTGCGTAGCATGATCGGGGACTCGGAGCCGATCCGCCGCACCTTCGCCCTTACGCGCATGGTTGCGGCTCGCGATACAACGGTGCTCATCACGGGTGAAAGCGGCACGGGCAAGGACATGATCGCCAACGAGATCCATCTGCTCAGCCCGCGCAGAAACCATCCGTTTGTGGTGGTAAATTGCTCTGCAATCCCCGAGACACTTCTGGAAGCGGAACTGTTCGGTTATACCAAGGGATCGTTTACCGGCGCGCTGCAATCGCGGATCGGCCGCATTCACTCGGCGCAGGGCGGCACGCTTTTCCTGGATGAAATTGGGGACATGCCCGTGGCGCTCCAAAGCAAGCTCCTGCGATTCCTTGAGCAAGGGGAAGTGCAGCGACTAGGCAGCAATGAAAATCTCAAGGTCGATGTCCGCGTCGTGGCAGCCACAAACGCAGATCTGAAGAAGCGTGTATCAGTGCAGCAGTTTCGCGAAGACCTCTACTATCGACTGGCAGTGTTTCCCATTCACATTCCGCCATTGCGCGAACGGATCAGCGACCTGGAGGATCTGGCTATTGCGTTCGCCGCAAGATTTCGCATCGGGACATCTCTGTCCCGGCGAGCGATGCAGGTTCTGAGGCAACATAACTGGCCGGGCAACGTGCGTGAGTTAAGGAACGTGATTGAAAGGGCGACGATTCCGGTGGGGTCAGGGCGCGAGATCGATCCCGAGCACATTATTTTATAGAGCGCATTACTGGCAAAGGGATTTCCAAATAAAGCATTGGGTGCGTCCGCGCGCACATTCCGCGCGCCCAACTCGCGGAACCCGTGCCCTGGCGCAATGTGGTGGGGGTTTGAAACGGATTCCCGATTTGGCTACTTGGGCACTCCGAGAAGAAACGCAGAATTATTTGCTGTTCAATCCCCTTATGGTATATTGACTTTGCTTTCCAACAGAGCGGGCAGATTTCTCCCAACCCTCTCATTTCGTTCGAACCCAGAAGCATTGCAATTCTTTTCCCAGAATCTGGCACCCATCCCAAGTGTCTGACGCCCGACGGCAAAGTCTGGCGCGCACTTCAACTTTCCCCGGGGGTTGGTCCATGCAGCTTCGTGGCGTTTTCTTAGCACTCCTCTGTGGATGCTCGATGAATGTCGGCCTCCGTGCAGACTCCATAACAATCGTTTCGCAGAACACGCTTCACTACGGATGGGGATCCACCAATCCCAGCCGCATCTGCGATACCACCTGCGAGGACAAACTAAAGTCGCTGATTGCGAACATCAAGCTGGGCGATGTGACGGTGATGCAGGAGATCATGCCGCAGGCGGAAAGTGATCTGCTCACGTCGGAAGGATGCACAACCTGCGGCTATGCCGAATCGCTGTCGTATGGAAATGGCTTCTATCGAGAGCGCTACTTGTGGGTCATCACCGATCCAAAGAAAGTGAAGGCGGGAGCAGTGACGGAGTGCTCGGCAACGGGAGCAACCTGCACTTTCTCGCGGCCACCCGCGGCGTTGAAAGTGAAGAAGGCAAACTCGACCAAAACGATTGTGATAGTGGATTTCCACGCAGTCTGGGGCCGTAGCCAGAGCCTGCGCATTGCCGAAGCAACGCTGATGCCCGACCTGGTGAATAAGCTCAGCGGTACCGGCAATCTGCCCGTTGTGGTGGGCGGAGACTGGAACCTCACCGCGGATGAGATCAAGAGTGCGGCAAATTGCAATGCGACTTGCGCCGCTCCTGATGGACTCACCACGCTCAATCCGAATGGCAACCCGTCCAGCTCATACGACCACTTTTATAAGAAGAACACCACAGGCGTAACAAAAACGCCGAAGGTGATTCCCGCCAATGTAGGCGATCAAAAATGGAGATCCGTGGTCTCCGATCACCTGGGCGTACTCGCCGGCTACAGCTACTGAGGCTCGAAATGCCCGACGCTTTCTCGCGAACAAGCCGCTGTGCCCGCGCCGCAACGCCCTTGTGCTTTCTGCTGCTTTGTCTCGCCAGCGTTCACGGGCCCAGCGCGGATGGACAAAGCCCGGCGCATCCCACTCCATTCCGCGACAGGTTTGTTGACGGCAGCGGACGGCGCGGGCCACTTATGGTGCCGATTCCGCAGACCGAGGCAACAATCGGCGCACGCAGCGACGAAGCGGACTTTGGCGGAGAGCCGGAGATTCGACACCGCGTGCAGGTGTCACCTTTTGCGGCCGGACAATTCGAAGTTACCAATGCGGAGTTCGCCGCGTATCTGAACGATGCAGCCGCGCAGAAGGCCAAAGCGCCCCGAGTCGATGCAGCGGCTGTTCCTGACGCGGCGGGATTTGATGCCGCCGTCGGGGAACAGTTGCACAAGACAGCCGCAGGCTGGCGGGTCGCCAAAGATGGAGAAGACCTGCCTGTGGTGGGAGTCTCATGGCATGCGGCACAGGCCTATGCGCGCTGGCTTTCGGTGAAAACGCGCCAGCAATACCGCCTTCCCACCTCGGCAGAGTGGGAAGTGGCTGCGCGCGGGGGCACAGAGACCACGTGGTGGTGGAGTGACGCAGCCGATGACCCCGACGCGAACCAGGCCCATGCCGACCACACCCGGCCGGCGGCTGGGCTCGAGCCGAATCCGTGGGGACTCTATGGTGTCGAGGGAAATGTTTGGCAGTGGACCGGTGACTGCTTTCATCGGGATGCCGCCGCCCTGGCTGCGCTCAAGGATCCGGATTTTTTCGACGCCGGATGCGGGCTTCCTGAGATTCGCGGAGGAAGCTTCAAAGAAGGGCCGGAGTTTGCGCGGTCGGCCTACCGGTCGAACCTGCCGGCGGCAAGCGCACTGAAGAATGTCGGATTTCGCGTGGTGCGCGCAGCAGGCGCTCGACCGCATGGACAGGGAACAGCAGTGGAGTATGGCCCCGGTGAACCCGCGGAAGTGTGGGCATTGGCGAGCCGCGGCGAGGGGGCCCCGGAGTTCGAAGGCCTGACTGCGGGCGGACAGCTCCCCCCACTTGCTCTCGGTGCGCACTTGCTGCTGGCGGATACCGCATCTGGGCTTGTGCTGTTTGACGGTAGCGTGCCGGAGTCCGGTGCGATTCGCGTACACAAAGTGGTCCGGCTCACGGGAAAGATATCCGGTGTAGCTGCGGGTAGTGTGGTGAGCGCCAAGGTGGGCACGGGCGAGCGCATCGCTGCATTCGACCGGTGGCTGCGCGACAGCGGAGCAACCTCTCCGCGCGATGAGCGGGTTGATGCCAGTTTTGGCGTGCCCCTGCCGCTATCGCCCGGTCACTGGCAAAAAGCGCGCGTGCTCGACGGTGAGTTGGACTCCGGTTGGATCTTTGCTGATTCGCCCCAGGTTGTCGTGTTCGATTCCGCCGGTAACGCGCTGGTGCAGGACGTTTCGCTTCCTGCAGATATAAAGGCACACGCGAGCTTCGACGCGGGACAGCTTACACTTGAGCCGACCCGCACACTGGATGTCTCGGTGAAAATTCCGGAGTCGGATTTGGAGCTTCCGCTGACTCTCGGCGTGCATGACATTACGCTGGGTGACGCGCCCGCCGCAGAGGTGGGCCGCTACCTGGCAGCGCTCGATCAGATCGACCCGCGACTGTTCGGTCTCCTGGTGCTGGAACACGGATATGCGCTGCCACCCAACGGCAATGCGCACCTTCAGTATTTGCCGCCGTACGCCGAGCTCACGCTGCTGGTGCACGATCCACGCTCCGATCAAGCAGTGGAGCGAAAGGTCGAGCTGACACGCGAGGCCACGGCCAAAGTGGCGCTCACTGAGCAGCGCGGATCGCCGGCCTCCGCCACCTTCAGCGGGCAGGTGCATCTTGGCGACACAACAACCGCCGTGGCCGGGGCGACAGTGGTAGTGAGCCAATATCCTGACCGCCGCGAGACGTTGACCGACGCCGAAGGCCGGTTCAGCGTAGATGGGATAGCGGCAAAGGAACCTGTGGATGTAGCTGTAACCGTACCTGCTGCAGCGGCCGGTTCGATCTATGTGCGCTCGCAGGTGTTTCGCCAGTTGGACACAGCCAAACCGGCAGAGCTCGCCATCTCCGGCATCGACCGGCGCGCAGAGCGTGTCACGCCTTCTCCAACCGGCCATGGATTCGGCACGCTCGTGCGCAGCACCGCAAAGGGTCCATCCAAAAATGTGAACAATCCCCAATGCGCCAATCTTGTGGACGAGCAATATTCCCTTTACCAAAGCTGGCTTGCGCAAAAGAACGGCGCGGCACAAAATGAGTTCACGATTCAGGAAGCCAGGCCGCCGCAAGTGAAAATCAGCGTTTGCACCACCGGAGATTGGAGCTTTCTTTACGCCCAGAACGTTATCAGAGCCTTCATAGGAAGCGGCAAAGTCACTGAGGAAGACAAGTCCAAGGACCCGGAAATTGAGTGCCAGTATTTGCCATCCTGCGAAGAAGCTTGCTATACGAAGGTTTTTACAATGCAGGAGATTCAGCCCCCGGTCGATCGCTTGATCGCCTTCAAGAACAAGAATCTGTTCGCTCTCGGTGGGTTGAACGTGGAAATCTCGCCCATCGTCGAACTCAGAGATCTCGACCCTACTGCTGTTGTCGCGGACGGCGACGGATACGTGGCGCTTTGTGGACTCAACACCAATCCAATTCACATTTTTGCCAGCGATCCTCAAGGTAAATACGAATACGACTGCTCCATCAACCTTTTTGATTCCGCATGCGTGGCCGTGGTTCCGGATGGCGTGACCAACACTCCCAGCGCCTGTAACCAGACTCTTACCCCACAGAGCTGCGCTGTGAAATGACCACCATCCTCAAACCCGTACCCGGATCGACGCGTGTCTACGCGGAACCGCTGGACGCCGGCGGCCCCGCGTTCCTCATGTATCAATTGCCGGCCGGGACCGTCGATCCCTTGCCGAGCCTGACCCTGGCCGAGGCATGGGAGGCAGGCGGGTTCTTCCTGACTCAGCCAACCGCGCCCGCAAGCGAAAGCGTCTTGGAGACGCAGGCGGCCTATCTCGATACGACGCCCAATTTCTTCCCTCCTGTAACCCATGCGAGTTTTGCCTGGACCGAATGGATTGAGACCGCGTTTGCCGCGCCAGTGCTGCTTGAGCTCGCCGGCGTCAAAGGCGATCCGGTTACTGTCTCCGCGCCCGGTCAGCTTGGTGCGGGGCCCTACGGAATCGTGTTGCCGATGCAGACACCTGTTTCGGCCGCGTTCGATGGTGC
>Ga0302197_10001817_pt1 | contig 20122 bp, 14 predicted proteins | sample II_Bog_N2_1_FD_193526 | JGI IMG/M metagenome (GOLD analysis project Ga0302197, IMG submission 193526) | Peat permafrost microbial communities from Stordalen Mire near Abisko, Sweden - II_Bog_N2_1 | ecosystem: Environmental > Terrestrial > Soil > Wetlands > Peat | place: Sweden: Abisko...
ACACTGATGAAAACGTGGTCGGTTACTACAATACCGGCGACCGCATGAAGTATTGGGGAAAACTCGGCGCGTTCTGGGGTGGTTTCTGGGGTTTGCTGTTCGGCTCCGCATTCTTCTTTGTTCCCGGTGTCGGCCCGTTGCTATTCGCAGGACCAATTGTCAGTTATATCGTCGGCGCACTGGAAGGCGCGGTGGTAGTGGGCGGTTTGAGCGCGCTGGGTGCCGGTCTTTACGGCATGGGCATTCCCAAGGACAGCATCTTGCAATACGAGACGGCAGTTAAAAGCGGCAAGTATGTCTTGATCGCGCACGGTTCCGATGTGGAAACAGTTCATGCGCGCGAAGTCATCAGCCGCACCAACCCGGAAGCGATGCAGGAACATCAGGCTTCTTCCTCTAAAGAAGCGTGCGCGGTAGGGGCGTAAAATTTGAAGCAGTTCAAAAACTTACATGCACGCGATGTCTTGTGAAGCTGACGTTCAAGACAAGCTAATTTCTGCGATAGTCGATGGATTCAGCGGGCACTTGGAAAAACCCGTCAAGTAAAGACTGATGATGCTCTGGACTGACTTAACCCATATTTCCCAGATTAACTTTGCAAGCTGAAGTTATTGACCTACAATAAAGGCGCATAAACAAAGGCTTTCCTGTATGTTGAAACAACAAAAAACGGAAAAACCAGCGGGTGCAGGCAAAAAAGAGGCTCTGCGGGTGGTTTTTGATAGTCGTTTGAAGCTGGAGTTTCACGGTTCCAAGGTCACGTCGGATGCCGGATTGTTGGCCTATCGGGAACTGGATGCGGCACTGGGTTTGACCGACTTGGGGGATGAGTTGCTGAACGATTGGCGGACTGGAAAGAACACGCAACACTCGATGGTGGCGCTGATGCGGCAGTCCATCTTCAGCCGGTTGGCAGGTTACGAAGACACCAATGATGCCGAACGGCTCTCCGTTGATCCTACCATGCGGCAGATTGTTGGTGGGCGAGCCATGGAACACACTGCAGCCTCCACCAGCCAGATGGGACGGTTCGAGACCGAGGTGTTGACCCAGCCAAGCAACCTGAAGGCGTTGACGAAACTGTCGGGCAAATGGATTGACCGGCTGCGGGAACGCCAGCCGATGCGGGAACTAATCCTGGACATGGACAGTTCCGTGAGCGAGACCTACGGCGAGCAGGAAGGCACTGCTTACAACGGACATTTCGGCTGCACCTGCTACCATCCGTTGTTTTGCTTCAATCAGTTTGGCGATCTGGAGCAGTCCCTGCTGCGCGACGGCAATGTGCATAGTGCCAAGGATTGGCGGGCGGTGCTGGAACCGGTAGTGGCACGCTATCAAGATAGAAAAGTCCCGCTTTATTTTCGGGCTGATGCCGCCTTTGCCAACCCGGAACTCTATGAGTATCTGGAAGCCCAAGGGTTTGAGTATGCCATCCGGCTGCCGGCCAATGATGCGTTGCAGCGGGACATCGCGCCACTGCTGACCCGACCGGTGGGGCGTCCTTCAAACACGCCGGTGGTGTGGTTTGCTGGTTTTTTGTATCAGGCCAAGAGTTGGGATCGTGCCCGGCGAGTAGTGGCGAAGGTGGAATGGCACAATGGCGAACTGTTTCCTCGTGTCGGATTTATCGTGACCAATCTAACCCGGCCTGCCAAACGGGTGGTGCGGTTTTACAACCAGCGTGGCACGACGGAACAATGGATCAAGGAAGGCAAGAACGCGGTCAAATGGACAAGACTGTCCTGCCATGACTTTGCAGACAACCAAGTGCGGCTGCAACTGTTCGTGTTGGCTTACAATCTGGGCAACTTTCTGCGGCAGGCGGTGCTGCCGCCAGCGGTGCGTCACTGGACATTGACGACGTTGCGGGAGAAATTGATCAAGATCGGGGCGAAGGTGGTTCGCCATTGCAGAAAGATCGTCTTTCAGATGGCGGAAGTAGCAGTGCCGCGCGAGTTGTTCCAGACCATTTTGGAACGGATTGGACGGCTGAGATTGGCAACTGCGATGTCAGGATGAAGGAAGAGACTCAACCATCACATGAAAACAATGGAAAACACGGAATATGTGTCTCTGCCGCCGGCTCAATCGGCCGGTTGGGGACTAAAAATCGGCGGAGACGAGGCCCATATCACCGAAAAGTCACTTTTTGGAACACCAAAATGGCTTGCGAACCCAAGTGCTGGGAGGATAATCGCGAAAACGACTGGGAAAACTTAATTTGAAGCCATGAACGAAAGATCAAATGGGAAATCCCGGTTTACACACCTTGAGTTTGATCCTCTGCTATCAATGCGCAGAACCTGAAAATTGATAAATGCACAACCACCACTACCGAAATGAAAAAAATAACGATTAAACTTACAATGGCAACGCTCGTCTTGCTTTCAACCTTTGCCCTCCATCCCCTGTCATCCCGCGCGCAAGGCAGTCTCACCCCGCCCGGTGCGCCCGCGCCGACAATGAAGACTCTCGCCCAAATCGAGGCGCGCACACCAGTGGACGCCACCAACACTCCGGGAACGGCTTTTGTGCAATTTGTCATAAACCAGCCGGGCTCGTATTACCTCACAGGAAACATATCCGCCGTGAACAAAACCGGCATCACTATTCAAACCAACGATGTCACCCTGGACCTCAATGGATTCGCCATGACGTTTACCGGGCCCGTCTCCACCTATAACGCAATCGCGGTGGTCGGCCAGGTCGCGCAAAACAACGTCGTCATCCGCAATGGCACCCTGCGGGGTTGGGCATCCGGAGTGTCCGCGCTCGGCGGCTATTGCGAGTTGGACCATGTAAGGGTGTATGGGTGCGTGGGCAATGGGATTCAGATTGGCAATTACTGCACTGTAAAAAATTGCACGGCCGTGAGCAATGGCGGCAACGGCTTGCAGATCGGAAATTTCTGCATCGTCAAGGATTGCCTGGCTTCGTCCAATTATACTGATGGGATTTACGGAGGTTCGGATTGCCTCGTCAGTGGTTGTCACGCGGACAATAATGCCAGCGACGGAATCGTCTTGAGCAATAATTTCAACGCCAGCCAATGCATTGCGGATGGCAATATTTACGGGTTTAGTCTACTTGGCTATGGCCGGATTAACGATTGCACGGCCAACGCCAATTCCAGCTATGGAATAGCGACACAAAGTGGCTGCTTCATCAAAGACTGTGTTGCTTCAACAAACCTAAGTGGCATTTCTTGCTACAACAATTGCCTGGTGATCAACAATAGCACCTCCGGCAATACTCAAAACGGGATTGGGACGGTCGGCAGCGGTAATCGCATCGAAAACAATTATTGCTGTAACAACCAGTCCGGCATTTTTTCATTTAATGGGCCTGGCGCGGACATCATAGTTCGCAACACTTGTGTGGGGAACAGCGGAGGAAACTACTACCCGACAAACGGCACCACGTTTGCTCCGATACAAACACCAGCCACGGCCACCAATCCAAACGCGAATTTTTGAACTCAGACAATTAGCAGCGCTTCGGCATTGCCTGCCCATGAAAACAAAAACCGGAATAAGCATGAAATTCAGGACCAGCAAACCGGCTTGGGCGGTAACAGTGCTCGCGCTGCTATCCACCGTGACGCAAACCCAGGCATTGGATTACATCGCCACCGTCACCAACACCCCGAACTTGCTTGGGTTTTGGCAGTTTGATCCGGTCTATCAATCAAACAGTTGCGTCAACGGCTACACTGGAACGTTACAAGGCAACGCCCAAATCGGGCCGCCGGGATCCGGCTGTCCGCTGGCTTCAGACCCGCCGACCCAGGCCTTGCTGCTGAATGGAACGAACAGTTACTTGACCACGAGTCTGACGGGCCAGATTAGCAGCCAGGGCACCGTGCTGGCCTGGGTTTATCTCACGGCGGAACCTTCGACCGCCGGCCATATTTTCCAGGTGACCTCACAAGCGAAGACGGACGACGATTTTGACCTCCAAATCCAGACCGACAATCAACTCTATTTCTACACGGACACGGGAACTTTCACCGTTTATCCCGGGCCGCTGCCGTTGAATCAATGGCAATTCCTGGCCGTAACATTTGTCGCCGGATCCACCCGCTCCATTTATTTGAACGGCCAACTGGTGGCCAGTTCCACTGCGGGTGCTCACTCCGTCAATAACACGGCGTTGTGGATTGGCAACAATCCGGTATTTGGTCCGCGCCTGTTTCAGGGCCGCCTGGATGAAGTGGCGATATTCAATCGCGCTTTGTCGGCCTCGGAAATTGGGGCGATTTATGCGGCCGCGCAGGCGAGTCCCACCACCATTGATGCCGCCAATCATTACGCCTACGGCGCGAACATCGGCTGGGTGGATTGGCGCGGAGACACCAATAACGGCGCGGTCATCGGTGAATATGTCTGTTCCGGCAACCTTTATTCCGCCGACGTCGGCTGGATCAATCTCGGCAACGGCGCGCCGACCAATGGCATTTACTATCAGAATCTTTCCGGCAATGATTTTGGCGTCAACCAGGACGGTCTGGGCAATTTGCGCGGCTACGCTTACGGGGCGAACATCGGCTGGCTCAACTTTGAAAGCACCGGAGCGCCGCAGGTCAATCTGCGAACCGGCGTCTTCAGCGGCTTCGTCTGGAGCGCCAATTGCGGGTGGATCAGCTTGAGCAACGCCGTCGCCTATGTGCAGACGGACACCCTCTCGCCCGGGACGCTGGCGCCGAACGGTCTGCCCGTCGCCTGGCTGTTGACTTACTTCACCAACATCAATGTCAATCCCAATGCGGATCCGACCGGCAAAGGCATGACCATCGCGCAGGACTACGCTGCGGGCACGGATCCGAACGACATTAACAGCGTTCTGCGCATTACCGGTGAAAGCTTTGCCTCCGGGGGCACGAGCGCCAGCCTGACGTGGAGCAGCGTGCCGACGCGCTATTACTACATTCAGGAGTCGTTGGGCCTCAGCCCGGCCAGCTGGAGCGACAACGCTGCCGGACTCCTTTCGCCGTCCGCCGGTTCCACCACCACCGCCGGCTTCAGCGACACCAGCGCGTCAGACCGATTCTATCGCATCCAGCCCGTGCAGCCGCTGGTGCCGTAAGCGGTTCTCACATCCTCCAGTGACTCAACCCAAACGCAATCCTTCAGCGGGATACGCGGGTTTGCCAGTGTGGATTTCCAAGCTCATGATTTTTGGCGGTGAATTCGTTGCGGCAACCGATGCTCGTCCACCGATTGCAGCCAGCGAATCGCCGCTTTCAATCCGGCGACCTCTCGACGCGGAAGATGTGCAGGCCAACGACCGCGCTTTGCAGTCCGGTGGCGGTCTTTTTTCCTCTTATCGCTCAAGCCGAAACGTAAAGTTTTGGATCATCACCGAATGCGACCGGTCGGTTACAACCGTGCTGTTGCCGGAGGACTACTGAATGAAACAAATTGGATAGACTTCAAAGAGCTTCGAGCCCGGTTCGACTTTGTGTCTGTGATGGAAACATTCCAGCGTTGAACTGCTCAAATAGCGATCCTTGGCCGCAGCATCGGATGTTCTCAGTCGGCCCATTATTAAGCTAATTTCAAAGACTTGCAACTGGTGATTTGCGCTACTGCCTCCAACGGCCAAGCCTTCAATCTTCCGAGTATTGCGCACAGGGTTGGACATAGGCTGTCCAAGCGCGGTTTTCCCTGCCGTCCAACACAACCTGCCGCTCGCTTTCAGCGTGGCAATCGTATTTAAAAGCGTTGGCGGAAAATAAGTCCGCGCTGCTGGTTGCGCCCACATGGGCGGAAATCGACGCGGTAAAGGAGAAGGTCCGGCAGGAAGTTGAAATTAGCCGGTCGGTTGGGCGATGTCATTCCGGCAGACGCGCGTTTGCTGGCCGGTGACGAGGTGTCGGTGGATCAATCCGCGTTGACCGGCGAATCGTTGCCCGCCTCGCGGAAATCCGGCGACGCCGTGTTTTCCGGTTCGATCATCCGGCGCGGCGAAATCGGTTCTCGGACACTACGGACACATCCTTTCTACAGCTAGCGGACTATTTTTGCGAACACTTCAACCCTTCTGCAATTCCAAAAGTTCCAATCCAAACACCTTGGGCTTTTCTGCGGGAAGTCCAACGCCAGAAACTTTACCCGGGGGTGACATTGTTGTTGCTTCAAGAAATAAAATCATTATGACTGGCAGCGAACTTTCGATCTGTTCCTAAAGCTCGTGAACACAACCAGACTAAACGGCATCAGCCTGCTCGTGGTGGAGGATGAACCGCTGCTCCGGCGGCAGCTCCTGGCGCACCTCGAACGTCAGGGGGCCGAGGTCACTGGGGCGGAGTCGCTGGCCGCCACGCGCCAATGGCTGCGCGACGCCAATTTTGATTTTGTGTTGCTGGATGTGAACCTGCCGGATGGCCTCGGTTTTGACCTGCTTCGGGAAAAAGCTTTTCCGGCCGCCACCTCGGTGATTGTAATGACCGCCCAAGGCGGCGTGGCGGGTGCCGTGGAGGCCATGCGGCTTGGCGCGGTGGATTTTCTCGCCAAACCGTTTGACCCGCAGGAATTGCCGTTGGTAATCGCGCGCGCACGGCAAACGCGCAGCCGGTCGCGCATCGAGGAAAAAAAATCCGGCGAGATTGAGACCGCCGCGCGCGTATTCGTTTTTGGCAAATCATTGGCCGGCGTCGAGGCGCAGCTTGAAAAAATCATCCGCGCCGACACACGGATGCTGGAGCAACTGCCGCCGGTGCTGGTGCAGGGTGAGACTGGAACCGGCAAAACCACGATCGCCCGCTGGTTGCACCAAAGCGGGCCGCGCGCCGCGCAACCATTCGTGGAAGTGAACTGTTCCGCCCTGCCGGATTCGCTCGCCGAATCGGAATTGTTCGGCCACGAACGCGGCGCCTTCACCGATGCGCGGACAGCGCGGATGGGGTTGTTTGAGGCGGCGAGCGGCGGAACTTTATTTCTGGACGAACTGCCGAGTTTGTCGGCGGGATTGCAGGCAAAAATTTTGAAGGCCATCGAGGAAAACCGCATTCGGCGGCTCGGCGGCACGCGGGAAATCATGGTGGATACGCGGGTGATCGCCGCTACGAATCGTGATCTGCGGGCACTCGTCGCCGCCGGACAGTTCCGGGAAGATTTGTTTCACCGGCTGGACCTCTATCGCGTCCAAATCCCGCCGCTCCGCGAGCGCGGCGCCGACATCGTAATGCTGGCGGAAAGTTTGCTCGGCCAGTTGTGCAAAAAACACCGGCTGCCGCTCCGGCACATCACCGGTGCGGGCAAAACGCGGCTGCTCGCCTGCCGCTGGCCCGGCAATGTCCGCGAACTGAAACATGAACTGGAACGTGCGCTGGTGTTTGACGGCGACGCGGATTTGACCCTCGAACAACTAACCGTGCCGATTGCCGCGCCGGGTCCGGCGGCAAATCCAGACTGGTTGAATCCAAATTTTTCTTTTCCGCCGGAAGGTTTCGTGCTGGAGGACGCGATGGGGGTGTTGATCCGCCGCGCGTTGCAGCAGACCGAAAATAATGTGTCGGCCGCGGCCCGGCTCCTGGGCGTGTCACGCGATTTTTTGCGCTATCGCCTCGCGGGCAATCATCCGCCGCCGGCGGGAAAATGAGATCTGTCGCGGCGGACAGTGCTGGGGTGAATTGGGTGTGGTCACCCGTTTTAAACTGGCCGACGACAACAGTCATTGACAACTTAATTAATGAAAGCCAATGTTTTTGAGGCTTTTCTCAGTTAAGTCATTCTGGCATGTGTGTTGCTGTTGAATATTAATGGAACCGGCACTGCCGGATCTTAAAAATGAAAGCACTTCAACTTCTCGTTTTGGCAATGGCCGGTCTGGCCAGCGTGGGCGAACCGCAGGCGGTTCGCGCGCAGGCAACAGCAGCGCCGTCGAGTGCGCCAGCCGCCGTGGTGGTGCCTCACGACGGAAATCTGGCGGGGGTGCCGGCGGGAATCAAATCTTTGATCGCAAATTTTGATTCCACGCGCGATGCGTTTCTCGCCAAACAGGAATTGTTGCAGGCCGCGTTGGGCACGGCGACCACGACCGCCGAGCGCGCCGCTATCCGCGAACAATTGCAAGCCAACCGCACCGCCTTCCTCGCGCAGCTAAAATTATTTCGCGGACAGTTGAAGGACAATCTGGCGGCGTTGAAACTAAAACTCAATCACGCAGAATTTTTACGGATCATTGACGCCGCCCAAAGCGCCGCCGCTGAAGGCGGCCCGGATCACCACCGCGGTCATTGAACGCCGCCAATTTTTGCCGCCGCTTCCGACCAGCCAAAGTTTCAAATGGGTGGCCTTTGCAGGCTGCCAGTCTTGTCGCGCCGCTTCCCGAAAACGGCGGCGGCAACGCCAGCTCCTCAGCGGAATTTTTTTTGCCATGGTTCCGATTCTGCCGGCCGAGGATTTTTCAAGCGCGGCCCCCAATTTGATTTCTAAAGACACGCGTCTGTGGACGGAATCGATGCTGTGGAGCGAGGCAGCGGAAATCACTTCGGGCATCGGTTATCGTGACAACATTCTCTTGAGTCCGTTTCATCCGCAGGGCAGTGGCTTTTTCGTCAACGGACTTGATTTCATGACGACGCGCTTGCCGCTCGACGGCTGGCAAATCGTCGGTTCCGTGGTCGGCAGCGACACGCATTTTTGGAATGATGCCGGCGCGCGGCGGGAAGATTTGTTGCACGCGAGCGGCCGCGTGGAGCGAGAACTGCCCGGCGGCTGGCAGGCGGGGCTGGAATTGCGAGGCCAATATGAGGATCAGGTGCTGGACATCTCCACCAGCCAGGGAACCCCCGCGACCGCGTTGGTTGAAGGGGAAGGCTTCACCGTTCAACCCACTTTAAAAAAAATTCTGCCGGCCGGCGTGTCGCTGAAAGTGGAACTTCCGATCGCCAGTTGGAATTTTGAATCTCCATTGGACAACTACAGCGAGCTGGGGCCAGTGCTCACGGCCGCATGGTCCGTCAAAACCAGCACCGAAATCAGCATGAGTTATTCATACACCGATCAGCCGCACGATGCTTGGCTGGCGCTGGATGCCTACGGCGGACCATTGCCGCAACGATTAGAGATTCAGATCCAGAAAATCGAACTGGCGTGGGATCAATCCTGGGATGCCTCCCAGCACTGGCACACCTCGACACGCCTGATTTATCCGGAAAAGCAGGACAACGGCGGCGGCTTTTTCAACTATGACGAATATGAAGTGGTGGAAGATTTCCGGTGGCGCACGGACAATTGGCAAATCCAGGTCAGCGGACTCCTGGCGTATGAAGATTATCCCGTGCAGACCAGCGTGCAGCATGGTTCACAAACCCTTTATCGCAACACCCTGGATTTATCGCTGGAAGCCGAGCGGCGGATTTATAAGAACTTGAAAACCTATGCGCAACTTGATTATCAGCGGGCGCTTTCCAATGAGATTCTCGGCGCGGGCAACTACCATTCCGCCACGGTTTCCGGCGGCTTGCGATATGAATTTTAAAAACCGGCGGCCGTGGAGTAACCTTCCACCGCCTGTTCGCATATAAGTTCTAGTTGAAAAATTGATGAATGTTGCCGCTCCCATCGCCTCCGCCGCCCCGCGTTTCCGTTGGCTGCCGCTGCTGGCCGTCGGCCTCGCACTGGTCGTGCTGGGCGGGGCGCTGGCATGGGCGGCGCTGGATTTGCGCGAACGGATTCAGTCGCAAATTGTCCAGGGCGACGCCGAGATTCTCGACGCCGTGACGCTCATGCAGCATCTCAACGATCAGGCGGAAGGCCGGACGCTCGCCACGTTGGAGGACCCCGGCGAACAATTTCAGCTCGCGCTTAAAGTTTCCAAGTTGCGCAACGTGCTCGGCGTGCGGCTCTACGCTGCCGACGGAAAATTCGTCAACGCCTTTCCCGCTTACATTACCGATGCGGCGCTGCCGGCTTCCGCCCTCGAGGCGTTGCAGCAACTGCATCCCGCCAGCCTTTTTTCCGCCCGCGCCCGGATGGACGAACAGGATATGCTCGCCGAGACCAATAGCCCCACGGCGGCCTTGTTGTTCGTTGAAGTTCCGTTGCGGACCGCCGGACAACCGCGACTCGCCGGCGTCATTCAATTCATCATGGACGGCGGCAGCATTGCCCGCCAATACGCGGCGTTGGACCGAAACCTTGCCTTGAAATTTGCCGCAATTTTCCTGATGGGCGGCAGCATTTTGATCGCCGTTCTGGTCTTCGCCTTGAACCGAGTTCAACGGGCAAACCAAAAACTCGCCGAACGGACAAAAAATCTGTTGCAGGCCAACCGCGAACTCGCGCTCGCCGCGCGCACTTCCGCCGTCGGCGCGGTTGCCTCACACTTGATCCATGGTTTGAAAAATCCCCTGAGTGGACTGCGGCATTTCGTTCACGCCCACAACTCCGCTGTCCCGGATGATTCCGACTGGCAGGCCGCCAGGCGCACCACGCAGCGCATGGAAGAATTGATCAATCGTGTCGTGCGCGTGCTGCAGGAACAACAGTCGGGCGTGGAGTATGAACTTTCCCTCGCGGAAACGGTCAACCTGTTGCTACAAAAAGCGCAGCCGCTGGCCGACACGGCGGACGTTCGGCTGGCGCAGGGCATTTTGGCCGAAGGCAGGTTCTCCAATCGCGAGGCGGATCTCATCTTGCTGATTCTGGAAAATCTGCTGCAGAACGGAATTGAAGCGACTCCGCCGGGCGGCGAGGTAACACTAACCGTGGAACGTGACGCCGAAGCTTTTATCTTCGAAGTCCGCGACCAGGGCCACGGTTTGCCACCCGGAATGGAGTCGCAACTGTTCATGCCTTGCAACTCCGCTAAAAAAGGGGGCGGTGGCATCGGTTTGGCTATTTGCCGGCAACTGGCCATTTCTTTGAATGCCACATTGAAACTTGCCGCAAGCAATGCCTCCGGTTGCATTTTCCAGCTCCGCTTCAAGCAACAGCCTCAAGAGCCAAACCCAAAGACTCCGCTTCAACGCACGACTTTTCATATTGAATAAACTCGGGTAAAGTGATTTGTCATCGCCATGTGTTATCGGAAAGCCATCATGTTGCTGGTCTTCTGCGTTACCGGTCTCAGCCGGCCGAGCCTCGCGCAGAAACTCTTATGGCACTGGTCCAATCCCCAGCCGCACGGGAACGACATCGTGGGCCTGGCCTGGAACGGTTCGCTCGGCGTGCAGGTGTGCGAACTGGGCCAGGTCTATACCAGCCCTAATCTGACCGACTGGTTTCCCCAAAACAGCGCGCTGACCAACGATCTACAGGCCGTAACTTTTTTTGGCAGCCGCATCATCATCACCGGCGCCAATGGTGCCATTGCTTATTCTGATGACGGCATAAATTTCAGCAATTGCTCGGCGAACACGGCCAATTGGCTAGTGTCCGTGGCTGCGTCTGCCACCAAAGTGGTGGCTGTCGGGGACAATGGCGCTGTTTACACGAGCACCAATGGCGCCAATTGGACCTTGCAAAGCGCACCGCCCGGCCTTGGCGATTCCTGGCTAACCAGCATCACCTACGGCAACGGTGTTTTTGTCACCACCGGGGACACGGGTTATCCGGGAGGAATCAGTTATATTGCCAATAGCGGTGACGGCATCCATTGGACCAACCAAACTCCCACCGCCCTGTTCACTGAAACTAATGTCGGCGATTTGGAGAATGTGGCCTGGGTGAACTCCTCCGGATCGCGGACCAATTTCCCTTACCCGGGTTTTTGGACGGTAGGTGACAACTATGGTAAAGCCTCTAACAGCTATGCACTCTACAGCACCAATAACGGGGTAAGCTGGAGTTTGTTTAATTTCACCATTCCCTCGTCCAATGTTCTCTATTCAGTTGCCACGGACAAAACGACGGCGATGCTGAGTGGAAACTCCGAGGCTCGGCTCGGTTCAGCTAACTCTGGCCAGATTCTTTGGTCCGAACAGACCGGCGTCGCCCTTACCAATGCACCGCCCTGGACTTATTTTGCCGGAATATCACAATCGAATGGCCTTTATGAACTGGCTGGTGATGACGGAATGCTGGTGCAAAGTTACCTTGCGGGCGGCAGCTACAATTGGAACACAGCTTATGATTCAGTTCGCGACTGGTTATGGCAGGTGACCGCAGTTGGCGGCCTATATGTTGCCGTTGGCGACAATGCTCGCATCATGACCAGTGGCGATGGGGCCGATTGGGATGTGGAAGAAGTCAATTTAACCAATTCGATAACCGGCACCAACACAGTTTTTCTTTGTGTCGGTGGCAACACTAATCTACTCTTGGCAGCCGGTTCCCAAGGCAGTCTCGCGGCCAGCCTCAATACCAGCGTTCCCATCGTTGAAACTAATCTTGATGGCAGTTTTAGCACCAACAATGCCAGTGCGCTGGGCGTCATCTGGTATTCCTTGTCCGCGCCGGCCGCAACCACAAACGATTTGGGCGGGATCTGTGTCTTCAGCAACCAGTTTTTTCTCACATCCGACGACGGATTAATTTTCAGCCTGACTTGCACCAACTTCGCGTGCCTGAATGCTACTAACGTCAACCCCTTGATTGGCGGCCAAAACTGGACCAAGGCCAGCACCCCCGTGACGAGTGATCTCGCCGGCATCTGTGTCCTGACCAACGCTTACGTGACCAATGGCCTGCTGGTTGCCTGCGGGGACGCCGGAAGCATCCTGACCAGCTCCAATGGAATCAATTGGACGGTGCGGACTTCCGGCACCACCAACGGCCTGTTGCGAGCGCGTTGTCTAAATGGAGTTTTACTCATCACCGGCGAAAACGGAACGTTGCTCTCCAGCACCAATGGAATCAACTGGTCTAAGCCAAACTGTGGAGCAACCAACTGGCTGACAGACTGCATAATGGTAAGCAACTCCTGGTATGTCATTGGCAATGGAGGTGTGGTTTTGACCAGCACCAATCTTACCACTTGGAGCAGCGCTGGCACAATTACGGCCAAATCACTCGAAGGAGTGGCGTCACAAAATGGCCAACTTGTGGCCGTTGGCTTTGAGGGAACCATTCTTCGCAGCCAGATTGAACCGGTGACATCGCCCATTTACATATACAACTATCAACTAGTGGACAAATACAATATTTTTTCGGTCGCGGGCACGGTCGACGAGATGTTCACTTTGGACTCGAGCACCAACCTGACGACTTGGGTTTCCGGTCCGGAATTTAATTTGTTCTACGGGGACGGCACGCTGGATTTCTACCAAGGTTTGGCAACGAATGCCCCGCTCCTTCAATTTTACCGGTGCACGCCGGTCCCTTGATCGGCCTTTTTATTACTTTTTAAGACGGTAGAAATGATTGCCGGCTGACGCCATGGGCAGCGTCACTAAGCTTAGGCCATTAGTCAGCAAGGATTGATTCGTGACATTCACCCAGTTGGCGCTGGCCAGGTTGGTATTTTGTTGCGGCGCAAACCCGCTGGCGGAAACAAAATTTTGCCAGGATAAAAGCAAGTTTGTGCCGGACCGCGCAATGCCTAACTCCGGCGCGCCCTCCCACAAATAGATACCGCCCGGATAGGCCACGGCCGATAACACGCTGCCGTCCGCCGAGGCGGCGACTGAATTCCAAAAACCAAGGGTGCCACCGGCGGTCCACGAAACCCCCGTATTGGTAGAAATATAAATCAAACCGTCGCCGTAGCCTGAATCCGCAGCGACGATGACGCCGCCGTTTGCGGACACGACGACACTTGCCCACTGGTCGGGTGGCGCACTGGTAGCATTCCAAGCAACTCCCGCGTTCGTTGAGACATACACCAAGCCGTCGCCAAACCCGGAGTTAGCAGCCGCCATCACGACGCCGTTTGATGACATAGAAGCGCACGTCCATGGATTGTTGGGTGCCGCGGTGACATTCCAAGTGAGGCCAGAGTTTGTGCAGATATAAATTGAACCATCGCCAAACCCGGAGTCAACCGCGACCGCTTCTGAACCATCGGCTGAAACAGAGATTCCTGCCCAGTAATCCATCGGCGCGCTGGTCGCAGCCCAGTTGGTTCCGGAATTTGTGGAGGTGTAGATGAGCCCATCGCCGCTGCCGGAATCCACCGCATAGAGTTTCGCGCCGTTGGCTGAAGATGCGACGGCGAGCCAGTAATTAGTCGGGGCCGTGGTCAGCCTCCAGGTTTTGCCCGCATTGGTGGAGGAGTAAATCGGCCCCGCATTGCCGTTTAGATCCTCGTTCGCGACCGCTATTAGTTTATTGCCATCGGCTGAACAAGCCACCGCCTGCCAAGAATAATTGGTGGGCGCGCCGGACTGAAACCAGTTGCCACCCATGTTGGTGGAAGTGCTCACCACGCCGCCATTCCCATAACCATCATCATAGGATACGGCGACAATTTTGGCGGCATTGGTGGAACAGGCGACGCCCTGCCAGTCGTAATTTGTATTGGCACTGGTGAGCACCCAATTTTGAGCATGGCTGGAAAGGCAAGCAGCCGCAACGACCAATTTAATAAGATACCAGCGACCAAAACGGAATTGATTCATGGCAGTCTGATCATTTGAATTTTGCGATTCGTCCGAACATCGTCATCTGGCCTGATATGACAGCTACTGAAAACGTTGCTGCCAATGAATCCGAGGTAAAAGGACCCATTGGCAGCATTTGAACTGTTTTTTTGCGGAACAACCACGATTAGTTATCAAACTTTTGTTTAACTTAAAGTTTGCAAGGCCGCTCCTGGTGAATCAAGGGGTAGTGACGGTTACGGGCGGATTTGAAAGGTCTCGGCGGATGCTCAAACCAGCGTAAGGCACCAGAACGGTATTGGTGGAACCGTTATTAACCGTATCCAGCACCCCGATAAGATGGGCCAAACCTGTCCGCTCCGTGAGCGGAACAACATCGGGATCAAGACTGGAAGGCAGTTCCTCATCATCCACCACCTTGTCGAGGCTGTCACGATCAAGCACCACCAGCACCGGCTGCGGACAGCCGGTTTCCGGATTGAGGTTTATTCTCCCCGCAATGGTAAAGTAACCACTTAATAGTCCGTTAGTCGAGTTACCATTGGCACCGATTTGCATTACGGCGACAAAGTGCGCGTGACTCGGACCGGCCAGACTTGCCCCCTGCTGTTTCACCGAGTCTATCATGGTCGTCGTTCCGATGGTGGTAATGACATTAGATGAGGCCAAGTCATACACTACTAAGCTGGCCGAACTCAGATCACATTCAAAGTTCATCGCAAGCACCTGATTGGAATTATTCATGGATAGGCTCCGGCCCATCGCAAGATTAACCAAGTTGTGGCCTGCGAAACTGAAGTTATCGTAGACCGGTTTGCCAGTCACAGGATTTATTCCCTGCGTCAATCCGACAAAATACCCCGTGGTGCGAAAGGTTTTGACAGTGTTGGTGTCTGCGGCTCGAGCGGTGCCGGCGGTGATTACGAGGGCGGCAACGGCCGCCAATCCAAGGACAATACTTTTTTTTGTGTTCATGTTGTGGTTTCTGTTCACGCCCGGCTGGACGCTGTTAGATAATCAGATGGCTCGCCGGGCAAACTTACCATCCAGATTTTTATGGCAAACAGCCACGCGTCGTTAAAAAGCATCACGTATGCCATGCAAATTAATTAATCATAAGATTCAGCCCCACAATTTGTTAAAAAAAATTCTTAACAACTAAATATTCCAAATTGGGTGAATTCACCCGAAAAATTCAATACTTTGAACCTGGTTTGCGGGTAGCACCCCGATCGGGTTGAATCCGGGGAAAGTCTTAAAACCAAGGCTGAAGATGGAACTTCGGAAGGATTACTTTGAACCAAACGCCAGTTGGCATCGCTCGAGTCTGCCTAGACCGCCGTGAGACGAGTCTCAAGCCGAAAATTGGTTTGGTCAGCCGCTTAATAGCCGTCTTCGCCGTGCCATCGGGCTTTGGGTCTGAAGCTTGGCGGTGACGGTTAATCCACCGACTTTTTTCAAACGTAAATCATGTTCAAAACGTGAGGCCATTGAACAACGCCAGTTTTTGGACCAATTTACTGCACTGATTCGTAAGTCATTGATTATCAATGGAGCGGGTTAAGGGAATCAAACCCTTGTCTCGCCTTGTCAAATTCGGTAAACCAATGTTACCGGCCCAAGTGATGGGTGTTGGTCATTTTTTGGATGACTTGGCTGACTATAATTGAAACGCGACCGGCGCAAGGAAATCGGCTTCAGATTGACGCACACCGCATCGAAGCGGGCGGGATGAGACATTCTTCCTGGTGGCTTGGCGATTTCAGCGCACCTCAATCCGGCATTTTTGATCCAGTTGGTGACAAATGCGTCGGACCTGCGGTTCCAAGATCTTTTCAGGTTGCGCCGCACACACCTGAAAAATCTGCTTCGGATTTAAAACGTAAAATGAGTCGCAAGGCACCTTGAGATCCACCATCCAACCCGGCAAGGTCAGAATTGCCGTGGCCCAAACATTTTCTCCGGTGGTTTTGCCCAACCAGGCGGCCAAGGTTTTCGCGTTGTTTTTGGCTTGGTCAATGCCGTAACTGTCGGGTTTCCAGTTTGGCCAAAGCAGGGATTTCCCGTCAAATTGCACCCGGTATTCTTTTTTACCATCCTGATTCAAAGGCTTTCGCCGGGTTTTGGTTTCCACCACGAAGACACCGCGCGGGCCGACCAGGACGTGATCAATGTTGAAACCATCAAAGGGAACATCGTGGTAGATTTCAAAGCCCAGTAAAATCAGCCGGGACAATTCCTCGCCGACGAGCCGCTCACCTTCGTAACCAAGCCGGTAATTGGCTCTCATGCGGACCAGACTGTAAATTTGCATGCCAAAATAAGCCGACGAACTGGCTGAAATGACAAAGAAGAATATTGGGAGGGTGGCGTCCTTGGGATGCGAAACCAATAAAACGACCGTCAGCAGACTTGGAAACATAACCAAACCGTAGGTTTGCTCGGTCAGTTTCTCTTCCAATGCTTCAAGCTTGATGCGGAGCGCTTCACCGGCGGGGCGACGTTGCAGTTCTTTGAACGGCGCGTAATTAAATGCGCGATGTTCTGTTCGCTTCCTGAAAATAATCAACACAGCCAAAACGACTGGCAAGAGGCAGAGCCCCAGCGCGATCAACAAATTCAAATTTATTTGCACGGCGCAAAGTGTTCACCAATCAACCGAGCTGACGCAAGCCGGAGTTGATTCGCGGTGCTACAAGAAGAAAACCCACTAATTTTGCGGAGGTGTTCTATGCGCGCGGCCAGGCAAAACTCTTCCTTGGTGATGAGGGCGCGATCGCGGATTTAACCAAGGCCGGCCAGCTGAACCCGGCGCTGGTATTTCACCCGGCCTCGGGCAATCCCTTTGGGCTCTTTGAACGCCACACCTATGTTTTGCAAGAACTCAAGTGGTATCAGTTTATGACGTGGCATCAATGGCAATTGATGGCGGTCATTGTTATCATCGGTGGCTATGCGCTGCGCGCCGTGCGCCGGCGTCGGGAGGCCACATCCGCGGGTGCAGCGGGAGCGGGCAAGTAAAATGGTTCAGTTTTTGAAATTGAGCGGTTCGGCAATGCGGTCAATCGTTTGTTCATCACAAATCTGTCACGCTACCTTCCGCGGCGTGACCATTCATTTTGAGCCGGCTGGTCGGCAAAAACCATTTCGCCGGCACTGGCTTTTGCCTGGTGAAAAGTGTAGAATCAGAGCATGAACCTTCACCGGACATTGACAAAGTGCCTGACCAAGCACATTGAAGCCAGGCGATTGATTTTTCCAATTTTTTTGATGGCGCTGTTGCTGTTGAACACGACAGGCCATTCCTTCACGGCGCTGTATGTATTCGGCGACAGCCTGTCTGATACCGGACGCAATCCAGCGCCAGCGGGGACTAACTATTATGAAGGTCGTTACTCCAACGGCCCGCTCTGGGTGGAGTATCTGTCTGTGGATTTGGGGATACCTTACAATCCCTCCAACAATTTTGCCGTGTCCGGGAGCACGACCACGAATCTTCCGGCGCAAATTGCCGGTTTGAAAGGGGCCACGGGGCTGCAAACCGCGCTGTTCACGCTCATCTCCGGCGGCAATGATTTTATCGCCAACACTTCAACGGGACTCGTCAACAACACCACTTGGGGCATTTTCATCACCAACACGGTTGACAATTTGACGAATGCGATTGGGAATCTTTACACCAACGGCGCGCGCCACATCGTCGTGGGTAACCTGGCCAACCTCGCACAAACGCCCATATTCATCCAAGATGATGCGGGAACTTATTCAAATCTGGTGGTCTCAAAGGTGAATTTGTTCAACCAATTGCTGTATGCCGCGGTTACCAATGAAATGCTGCAATACGCCGGATTGCGGCTTTACCTGCTGGATGACAATGCCGGATTGAGTAACGTGTTGAGTGCGCCGGCGGCATACGGTTTCACCGTGACCATGCAAGGTGCCTTGGACGACCCCGGCCTTGCGGACAAGAGTTTCAACGGTCCCGGGGCAAACTATGTGTTCTGGGACGTGCTGCATCCGACGACCAAATTGAACGCGTTGACTGCAACCGCCGCGTTCGACGCCGTTGCGGCCGAACTGACGATGGGGCGCAGCGGCACCAATTTTACCCTCAAAGCCTCCAATCTTTATCCCACACTGCCTTATACCATCCAGAGCAGCACCAATCTGACGACTTGGTCAAATTATCTGGCGTTCACTGCCACGAGCACAAATACGACGATGACCCTGACCAATCAGCCGGTAACTAGAGCTATGTTTTACCGAGTGAGTTATTAGTGTTCTGCCTTAGCGAAACCTTGCGCGCCGATCTGGGATCGATTTCATGTCTCCGGCCTGCGTTTCAATTTATTGAGCGGCGTGGTTTTTTAGTTATACCAAGCGTCCAGCTAAATCCTCGACCCAAAGACAGCCTCCGCGGCAAGCCCGGTGAAGCGCTCAAACTCTGTGTGATAAAGGTCGGCGCGTTCAGCAAGTCATCAGAAATGGACGTCGAAAATATCCAGTGCCAGCGCAGCGATTGAAAAAGGCGCTGGGGTGCCACTGGGACGATCTGCTGGGATGATGAGCCCTCCACCCAACTGGCTGCCACTACTCCGCCGCATATTTTAATCGCGGTCCCAGCGTTTGCGTTTTGGGATTCCCGACTTGTCCGGCGATGAACGCGAATGGAATTGAAGAAAACCATATTACAATGCCGCAGATGGCTTGGGTTTTATGTCGGCTGTCCATGAGTCAGTTTGGTTATGCACGCTGCTCAGACCGATTATTAACACTGTTAAACCCAAGGTCCACATTCCGATCTTCCGCAAACAAATCCGCCACGCTTTCCCATTTGCCCACCGCATTAGCTGAATCCTTTAAGCGCGGCTGGCGCTTTTGCCATGGGACAATGGGAATGAAAAGCGCGATTGTGCCAAAAACCATCAACCACGCGGATGAAGGTTCCGGCGTGGGCGAGAAGGCAAGTCTGTTTCCAGAGGTGGACGCGAAAATGCTCTCGGTTCCGTCGGGCAATATTTCCTGGACATAGTCAATTTGGGCTACGAACAAGTCGTTCTCACTATCGATCGCAATTCCATAGGCGTCACTTAACCCGGAAGCAAAGGTGGTTTCTTTCCCATCAGGGGTAAATTTATAGATGAATCCACCGTAACCATCCAACACAAAGAGATTATCCGCGTTATCAAAGGCCAGTCCGGTTGCGCTATATAGCATGCCGGCAAAAGTGCTTCGAGCACCGGTCGGTGCGAATTCATAGATATTGCCTTCGAGTCCTAGATCTGCTTCAAATAAATTACCTGCGCTGTCAAACGCCAGTCCAGTCGGACCAATCAACCCTGTGGTAAAGGTGCTCTGTGCTCCACTTGGCGTGTATTCCAAAATGCTGCCGTTGTTGCCTGCCGCCACAAATAGATTGCCGGCAACATCAAACGTCAAGGCAGTAATATTATACAATCCAGAGGCAAATATGCTGCGGACTCCAGCCGGTGTGAATTCATTTATGTTGTGACGTGACTTCGCTTTTTCGGGCCATTTGATGTGTTAGTCTGGGACGCAAGAAAGGACCAGACCAATGAAAGGCAAGCGGTATACGACGGAAGACAAGATTCGCATCCTGCGGGCGGCGGA
>Ga0302197_10001819_pt1 | contig 20111 bp, 15 predicted proteins | sample II_Bog_N2_1_FD_193526 | JGI IMG/M metagenome (GOLD analysis project Ga0302197, IMG submission 193526) | Peat permafrost microbial communities from Stordalen Mire near Abisko, Sweden - II_Bog_N2_1 | ecosystem: Environmental > Terrestrial > Soil > Wetlands > Peat | place: Sweden: Abisko...
AGGCCTCCACAACCGTCTTATTCGAGATGCTGGCGATTGTCTCAAGCGCACCCAACCGCTCTTTGATTTCTATCAATTCCGCCTTAATTTGATCTGACGAAACCTCGAGCTGAACAGTAGCGTTCGATGGCTTGCTTTTCATTTCTTTAGTGTTCGCTGTTTTGGATTTCATTTCTTTTTCCGCTCAACCGGCTGCTCGCTGACGCCGATCAAGCCGAAATCGTTCAGATCAAACAACCTGACGCGCTTTTTGTCGTCTCTTGACTCCATTAGCCCCATCGCTGTGCACCGCTGGGCTTGTAGGCTTTGAGCACTAACCCAGCGATAATGGCCGGATGCCCGTCGCGAATGCGTTCACCTGCGTGTTGTGGGCACTGTGCAATACCGTCAATGACCAAGATCGCTTGGTCCCTGCAGTTTTCGCACTGCCTGGTTTGGACTGGAATTTCTACTTTTGCGTGCATGGCTACTGGCATTTCTAGCATCTCCTTTGAGTGTAAGCCACTAAGAAATCCTAATCCTGAAACGCTCCGAAATACAAATGGTGGCCCTAAACGGAAAAGGGGCAGATTTCTCCACCCGTAATCCACACCCGTATTTTGCTCGTATTACCCGTACAAGACGACGTTAGGCAGCCTTCTACGTCTTGTAAGTTGTTGGTTTCATTGAAACTCGGTCTCTTTTAAGGCGTGGGTCCTGGGTTCGAGCCCCAGCGAGCTCACCATTCATAATAAACGACTTAATCTAATGTGAGTGGACATCCAAAAAGGCTGCTGTGATACGAAAGTGATACATCGATATGTTCTGCGGAAATGTAGAGGGTTTCGAATGTGTGTTTGTGGTGTTGCACTGAGTCGCACGCGCTCGCATTGAATTGCACATAGTTTGCATTCCGCGCCGATTGTACGGAAAATCAATTCGCAGGGACTTAGGCTTTTCCTCATTGAATGTCGCCTGAAGCCATCGATTTCGCATTCCGAATCCGATGGCTTCAGGCGACGTCACTTCAAACGCCTTCTGGCGTCTTCCCTCTTCGATCGGTTCCAATCTCAATCTGCACGTGGATTCGGGCCGCATTGATCCGTCCCGTGAATGCCGTTCTGACGCCCGTGCAATCGGCATCCTCGCGAATTGCTGCGCCGGCAAACGAGGCAGGATAGATGACGATGGCGTCATTCGGAATGTCCAGCTGGGCGACCTCCTTTATGAGTTGCAGAATCGCGTCAATCTCATTGGCCGTCCGTCCTAGCCGGTCGACGTCCATCGTGGGTCGCGTGATTGGCGCCTGCCAGGTGCTGAGCAACAGCGCGCCTTTCAATAGGAACTCTCCGCCTCCAGATGTGCTCGCATAAAACGCTTGACGCGGCACACGTTCGCGTGTCGCTCAAGCTGATCCACTTTCATGCGGCATCGCCTGCGATATAGGTCAAGCGCCACCACACATACCCTCGATGCCAAGCTTGTTGGAATACTTAAAGCAGCCGGCGACCGTCTATTCCGGCAAATCAACGCAAACCTTCGAATAATCCAGCGTCAACATGATTCTCTGCGCTCTGCTCGTAGGAATCTATGTGATTCGATAAGTGTGTGATTACAAAAGACACCAACCATTCGACCCGCCATAGAGCCCGCGCCTGTTCTCGACCGCTCTGAAACGGAGGATGAAGATTGCAGTGACGATCTTTCAGAGCCAGGAATGCGTGACGCCTTCCGCACAGACATCTCACGAATCTCGCTTGCTATTTGCGGCATGGTCGAATTGAACGTCGATCCTGGATTTTTTGGGCGAGGTGCATTGCTGCGTATGCCCGCCATGGGCGCCACCGTTCAGCCTCGGCTAGCGCCTCTGCGCAAGACAAGTTTGGCCTCAAGCCGGAGAGACAACGCCTTGACTCGAATTCATTCGATGGAAACGCGTCAGGTTCTCCGAAGGCTCGCATTGCGATATAGTTCGCCATGCTTTCATTGATGCCACCGATCGCTCCCAGTTTAGAAACTACTTGTTCCAGCGTCCTGGACGTGGCAAAGCTGAGATTTCTGCCAATGGTGGAGGAGGTGAGCTTGCGCATGGTGTTGGCGCAATCATGGCTGATGCCAGCCTTTGACAGATCGGCATGGGCAAGGACATCTGGTCGAGGGAATAGATACTGCAGACCGCGAATCGGAGAATCCACGGGGGTTCCGAACATCCGGACAAACCGAGCCACCAACCGCCTTGGGCCGCTCTTTGTAAGCTTTTGTCCGAGGACGGCAAGCGCGGCTGCTTCGAATCCGTCCCACACTCCGGGCACCCTGAGTCCAGGACGCAGTTTGATAAGTGCCCGGAGTTTTGGGTCACTGGATAAATGGCTGGCGATCTGAATCGGATCGGCACTCAGGTCGAAGATGCGGCGGACCCGCTCGACCGCCTGCGCCAACCCTTCATAGCTGGCCGTTTGAAGGTGAACAATAAGCCGGGATCTGGCTCCATCCGGTCTGACAGTTAGAATCCCCGGAACTCCGCCGACCTCGATCGTTCGCTGGTACGAGTCGTCTAAGACGAGCTCAACCCCGGGAATCGCCCTCGATTTCAGAAATGCAATCAACCTGGTCCAATCGAAGGGCCGTCGATAGGGAAGGCGAAGTTCCAGCCCGCCTTGACGGGCCTTGGGTCTCGATCCATCTACGGCACGGCGCAGTTCACTTGGAGACTGTCCGGTCGACAAACGGATTGCATGATTGAACTCCCGAATGCTTTTGAATCCCGAGCCAAACGCAATCTGGGCCATGGGGAGCCCCGATTCATCGATAAGCTTTCTCGCCAGATGAACCCGGTGCGTCGTTGCGATCTTAAGTGGGGACGCACCGAGGTGCTGCACGAAGAGACGGCGCAACTGGCGCGAGCCGATTCCTAGCCGTTCAGCCAGTTCCTCCACGCCTCCATCGTTCAAAGCTCCCTCCAAAATCAGTCGAAAGGCGCGCGACACCACGGCGGACGTGCCGACCCACGCAGGCGTACCGGGTGCTGCCTGCGGCTGACAACGCTTGCAAGGACGGAAACCGGCCGACTCGGCAGCCGCGGCGCAGGCGAACAGGAGAATGTTCTTTGGCTTTGCAGGGGGAACCGGACAGATGTTTCGGCAATAGAGTCCGGTGGTAGTTGCACCTGCAAAGAATCGTCCATCGAAGCGCGGATCGCGGCTATGGATGGCCTGCCAGCAAATGGCGGTGTCAAGCCCATCCTCGCCTCTTACCGCACGCAGACGAGTGCGAATCGACCCCGAAGCCGGAATCAAGCCAGGATCCATCATTGGTCGCATCTCCTTCGCAACAATCGAGCCTACGTCCGCAATGATAGGAGCGTACTTATAAAGACGATATAAGAGTCGCTGGCAAGTTTCGGACATGACGAACGTTTGCCAAGCCACTGTGTCCGAAAGTTGCCAGCCAGGATTCGTGGAGCGGCTAGATTCTAAGCAGGACTAGCGAGAGAGGAAACAAGATGGCGTTTCTCAAGAGATTTTTCCTGAAACGTAAAGTGTCGAGGGATCGAAAGGCCATCGAGAGTGCTTTGGACCTTCACCGCCGGGGCGAAGTACGCCGCGATGGTCTGGCTTTAACTCAAGCATCGCATCGTCTGGAGATCGAATGGCGCGCGCGCGACGTTCACCCGTGGGATCGCGCCTGTGATCCGGGAAAGCGAGAGTCTCTTTTCGCCGAACAGTTCTTCGCGGATACAGATGCAGCGCTTTCCGGTCTGTTCGACGAAATGCCAGAAATAGATGTGATTGAGTTCAGGGTGATTCATCCGGACTCCGGCCAGCGGATTCTATCCGGTACCGTGGTACGCAAAGATCGAGTGCCGGGCACTCGAGGTTTCTCAGCGAGGACCAGGCTTTGGCACAGAGGCGTCACGCTCACGTTCATTGTCACCGTGGTTCTCGCGCTGGGCTCAGGCGCCAGATGTGCCCAGTCGCAAATTGCCAAGACAGGTCCGGAGTCCGATGCCTCCAATACAAGCACCGACCTCTTCATCATGGTCGGATCGGACTTCGATCGTCCCGGCCTTCTTCCTCGCGCAAATTACAATATCGGAATTGGTCACACTTTTGGCTTCCTGAAGAAGGATCCGATTGGAGACGAGTTGACCTTCGGTTATACCTATGAGAACGCCGGGACCCATGGGTTCCTCCACAGTGCATATGGAGAGCACACCGAGTCCGCAGGAGTTATGAAGAACTTCTCGTTACCCAGGACAAAGACTTGGACTGGCTACACATGGATACAAAGCGGCATAACAAGTTTTACCGGCAATTCTCACATTCAAAACAGGCTCGATAGCGGTGTTTCCCTGGGAGCAATCGCTCATTTCAATAACAACAACTCACTCTGGCTGCAGGAGAGCTACAGCAAGGTCGTTACAGTCTCTTGGTACACGACTTCGTCCATTGGCTACACATACAGTTGGTGAAGACATCGCGCCGCCGGAAACTCGATATCAGATTTCTGGAATCTGTTCTCTGAACCTGTAACCGACGTAAGCATCCGTCAACAAGTATTGCGGATTGCGCGGATCGTCTTCTATCTTCTTGCGCAGTTGGCGGACAAACGTTCGCAGATACTCAAGTTCATTTCCATACTCCGGCCCCCACACGGACTTTAACAAGCGCGCGTGTGGAATGGGCTCACCTGCATGCATCATCAGATAATGAAGAACCTCGAATTCCTTCGGCGTCAGATGAATCGAACGACCGCGCTTCTGCACTCTGTATTTCACAGGGTCAAGCTCAAGCTCGCCGTGGCGGATCGGCGAATCGCGATTTGCGTCCTCGGCACTCCGCCTTCGGACGGCCGAACGCAATCGCGCCGTCAACTCCCGAACCTGAAATGGCTTCGTAATGTAATCGTCCGCGCCGGCATCAAGCGCCAGGACTTTGTCGTCCTCGCTGTCCATAACGCTCAACATCAAGATGGGTAGCCGTGCCACCGCGCGACGGATGCATCGGCAAGCTTCAACACCCCCCATGCCCGGCATATCGACATCCAATAGGACAGCATCGAACCAATTTACCCGGCAAAGCGAGAGAGCCTCCTCGCCTCGGGCTGCTTCGACGATTGTGAAGCCCATTCCCGATAAGGTCACGCGCAATGCTCGTCGCGTGGAGCTATCGTCGTCCACAACAAGAATCGTACCCTGGCCTTCAGTCGACTGCTCGGTCTTCAAAGCGCCCTCCTTGCGTCCGCCGGCAAGGAAAGAAAGAATGTGGTTCCTTCCTTCTCGTCGCTAATCGCCCACACGTGCCCGTGATGAGCTTCCGCGGCCTTCCTCACAACGGAAAGCCCGATTCCTGTGCCAGGAACGGAATCTTTCAAGTCAGGAGAACGGTAAAAACGGTCGAATATCCGCTCCCGGTCCTCAATCCGAATCGTCGATCCAAAGTTATGGACAGAGATGAGAACCTCCGAACGATTCTTCCGTGTTGCAATCTCAATGGGCGTGTCGGGAGTCGAATACTTTCGCGCGTTATCGATGTATTGGGCCAGGATCATCTCCAGCAACGCACGATCAACATTGACCGCCAACCCAGGATCTTCCATCACCAACTGAATCCTCTCCCTTTCCGACTTCTCCGGATGCGCGGCCAGCACATCGAGAACTAGATTCTGTACAACCACACTTTCCGTATTCAGACCAACTTTTTTCGCCTCGAGTTTTGCCGCCTGAAGCAACCGTGTGCACAGCTTATTCAAGCGAACCGCCTCGCCATCGATCAGCATCACTAAGTCTCGTTGCGAATCAGTCAACTCTCCCAGAGCAAGCAATCCCGAACTGGCGGTCTGCACCGCGGTCAAAGGCGTCTTCAGCTCATGCGCCAGTGCATCCATAACTGTTGCACGCAATTGCTCGCCTTTACTGGCATTCTCAGCTCTTTCTTCTTTCTCGATCCATTGGTGACGATCGATGGCAATGGCCGCAAGGGTCGCGAGCGCATCGATCAACAGTGAACTGAGGTTGCCGCGCACAACGAGCGCTCCCACCGGCGTTGATCCGGCAAGCAACACGCGCTCTGCGGTGTGCGATTGCAAGTCATCTCTTTGGACGCCGCGCAGATAGCATTCCTTGGCTATGTTTTCCTCGCCCGTGTTCCACTCGCCCGCTCTGTCCTGGCGACCCAGAGCCATATCGAACACGGCAATTGCCTGCGCACCAAAAATCCGTTGAATCAAGACCACCAATTGCGGGCCGGGCGCCTGCTTCATATCCAACAAAAGTGAGTTTCGGCTCAACTCGTAAAGCTTTTCCATCTCCAGCCGGTGAGTTGCCGCATCTCCTGCACTTCTGCGCTCGCGTGCGGAAAGCCTGCTGATGATGAGTGCCGTTATCACGAATGTACCCATGGACACCCAGTCCTGTGGGTCCTCAATATTGAAAGTGAAAATCGGCGGGGTAAAGTAATAATCCAGGCAGGCCACGGCCGCTAAAGACGTGAGTGTCGCCGGCCAGAAGCCCCCCAAGGTCGCCACTGCTACAACTACAAGCAGATAGAGAAATGCCATCGTCGTCAGATGAACCTGGAAGGCGATTCCGTAAAAGGTCAGCAACCCAAGTCCGACGAATCCGGCGACCCACCGCCCTAGAACACGAAGTCTTGCCATCGGCTCATCCCATCTTGAGACAGTTAGGTCTTCCATCTGAATTGCAGATTGCCCGATAGCGCTTGCTCCGATCATTTAATAGAGCGTATCTTGCAATAAGTGAAGAATCTATAAAGAATGAATCAAATTAACATTAGGTGATTGTAGGGAGTCCGTAATTCTGTTCGGCTCCCTACCTCACATCTTTTCAGATCGGCGCACTGCCATTATGCACGGATGCCGCGCGTTATTCCGCGATTGCAGGGGCGCTCTGACCTGCCATCCGGCCATACTTTGCTACCAGCGCCCCGTTCTCTGAGGCCTTGTACCTGTAGTACTCGTATAGGTTGCGCGCCGAGTCTACGGGCCGCGGATACTTCGCCAGAGTGCTTACGATGGGCTGGCTGCTCCTCCGATCCAACTCTATCTTCTCCTCCGCGGCAAGTTTCGCATACCGATTCTGCTCCTGCCCATAGTAGCCGGCTAGAACTTTGTATTGCTCCGGGGCGTGGGCATTGAGCGCCAATTCCTTCAATTGCGCTTGAGTGTAATGGGCGTCAGTCTGCGCTGAAGACATCGCGCCTTGTGCCAAACCAACACCGGTGAAAGCGATTGACAAAATACACGTTGCGATCAGTTTCCGGGTCATGAGTTTCTTTCCTCCCATGCTTAGTATTGAAGTAAAAACATGATGGCCGCATGAAGAGAACCATTCGAACGACATAAAACTTCCACATTAAGAGAGTTAACGCCGCTTTGCTGTCTATTTATGGCGATTTGCTCTCTAGATATAAAGAAAATATGAAGACTCATGGTGGCCTAACTGTATGGATAAAGCTGTGCGGCCGCGAAGGTATCTTGCCATATCACCGGCAACCCGCATCCAGCGAATGCCAACTCCCGTCAGGTCGACATGGAAGCCAGACCGTCACGCTAGATTCAGAGTGAGACGGTCGGTCATGCCATTTTCTTAGTAATAGATATCCTTCATGGTTCGTGCGTCTTTGACCATTGCAAGGAACCTGCCGGCCAGCTCACGAATTCGATCGACCTGACGGAAATGCAGTGCCTCCTTTGGCAGCAACTGTCCTCCCAGACCGATAGCGGTTGCGCCAGCAAGAATAAAGTCGCCTGCGGTTGCCTGGTTTACTCCTCCCGTAGCGATCAATGGAATCTGCGGCAGGGGAACTTTTAGAGCTCGAACATATTCGGTGCCGCCGATGTGCCCTGTAGGGAATATCTTGACAAGGTCCGCGCCAGCCTTCCAGGCCGCTATCACCTCCGTAGGCGTCAGCGCTCCTGGAAGAACGACAATGTTGACTTTGTTCGCATAGGCCACCATCTCAGGGACAAACCCTGGGCTCGTCAGAAACCTCGCTCCTGCCTCGACACAGTGTTGCGCGGTCTCCTCATCCAATACCGTTCCTGCGCCTACAGCCATGTCCGGGTACCGCGTCGCCAGGTCGTTGATAACATCCAGTGCGCCTGGCACGGTCATTGTGATCTCGACGACCGGAATGCCTGCTGAGTAGATGGTCTCCGCCGCAAATCGCGCCAGGTCCCGGGACGATACACGCACCGAAGGCAGAATGCCAAACTCTTCAATGCGCGCTCTAACTTCGTGTCTCTTCATCGACTGGCCTCTTCGCACCCGTGAATCGAATAATCCCGCCACTCGTTCGTCCAAACAGAAGCAGCGATCATTGAATCTCCTCGTGTCCCACGGCAAGATTCATTTGGCCAGCGGCCGTCATATACGCGCCGATCAGCTGCAGATAGGCCAGTTGAACCGCGCGGTAGTCGCTCTGCGCGTTGAGAAAGTCCATCAGCGATGCACCTCCATGCTGGTAAGCAAACGTCACAGTGTCGCGAACATAAACCGACTGATCGAGATATTGCGCTTTGTATGGCTTAATCAACGCAATATTGCTGCACACCAATTCGTAGGCATCGTCAACGTCGCTGAAGACCTGCGCCTTGGCTGCTTCGGCAGCCTGCTGGCTTCTATCGATATCGATCAGGGTGCGTTTCTTCTCGCCCTGGTTCTTGTCGAAGATGCGCATTGGAATGCTGACGCTGAAACCGAGTGTCTGGTTGGCGTTCGGGTTATTGGTCGAAGAGTTATAGGTGTACCACGCGCCGAAGGTGGGATCCGTGGAACCATTGGAGATCGCGAGCTTATGATTGGTTTGCGATTGCTGAATGGTCTGAATCGCCGCCCGGAGGTCCGGCCTGTTGTCCATCGCAATCTGGTGGTAATCGCTCAGAGGCTGGAGTTCTGGTCCCAGATCGAAGGTTCCAGTCACGTCGAACTGGTCGACCGGAGTGCGATCGTCGAGCAGCAGCAGGAGCTGAATTTTCTGCGTACGCAAATTAACGATTGCGGTCTCGATTTCAGACTCATATTGCACACGCTGAAGTTCGATCCGTGCCAGGTCGATCTTCGCAAGATCGCCGGCATTGAAGCGGGCCCGGCTAATGTCGATGATCTTGTCGTAATACTCCAGATCAGCCTTCGCCAGTTCCAATACCGCCTTGGCCTGAAGTGTTTGAACGAAAGCGGAACGCAGTCCGAACACCAGGTTGCGTTCCAGGTCTACATGTTGAGATTGGGTAATCTCCGTGCCTTCCCTGGCGCTCTCCAAGCGAAGTTCGCGCTTGTGTTCCCTTTCGTGCAGGTAACTGAAATTGGGCTGTTCGGTCGTGCCCTTGACGGGAGTCCAAACTCCATCATGTGGTGCGATCTGCGTGCCGTCCACCGCGACCGTGAACTGCGGATTGGGCCGGAGAAATGCTGTGATTTCCTCGGCTTTCATCTCATCCACGTTGGCCGCATCCGCCTTCAACACCGGATTTACCGCCTCAAACTTTGCCTTCACCTGCTCCCATGAAAGCGCGCTCTGAGCACTCGCGACAGTCGTCAGGAATGCGAAGACAAAAGCACAACCACCAATGTTCCGCTTTAAGAAGTATTTCGTATTAGCCTTCAAATGCCACCTCCGGTTTCGGCAGCGTATCCCCATCTCTCGCGACCCAGACATAAAGCGTCGGCAGAATGAAGATGCTCAACACGAGAGCTGCCATGAGTCCGCCCACAATGACAATGGCAAATGGGCGCTGCGAGTCGGAGCCGATGGCGTGCGACATGGCGGCGGGAAGCAGGCCCAAGGTTGCCACCAGCATTGTCATCATGATGGGGCGAAGCCGCAGGACGGCGCCTTCGATCGCAGCGCCCTCCGGAGTGTACCCTCGGGCTCGAAGCTGATTGATGTATTCAAGCATGATGACGCCCGTCTGAACCGAAACTCCAAACAGCGCCAGGAAGCCGACACCGGAAGATACGCTGAAGAATGTGCCGGTCACATAGAGAGCGAGCAAGCCTCCAACGGGAGCCATGGCCACGTTGCCGATAAGCAGCAGCGCCCACTTGAAGGAACGAAACATGGCGTAGAGAATGATGAAGATAAAAAAGATGGTCAAGGGAACGATGAGGGCCAGCCTTGCTTCGGCTCGCTTTTCGCTATCGTATTCTCCCGACCACTCGAGGTGATAGCCACGCGGTATCTGCACATTCTTGCCGATCTTATCGATGGCTTCCCGGACCGTGGTGCCCAGATCGCGCCCGCGAACCTCAAAACGGATGGCCACATAGCGGGAACCGTCTTCCCGGTAAATGTCGTATGCATCATCGCGAACCTGGACTTTGGTCAACTGAGCCAGCGAGACGCGTTCTCCCGAGGGAGAGAGGAGTCGAATATTCTGGATAGCCTCCTTGGTATCGCGATAAGGTTTCTGATAGCGCACGACCACGTTGTAGACCGCTTCTCCCTGCAACACCTGGCTGACAGGGTTACCGCCGACCGCGGTCTGAATTGCGTCTTGCACATCGGCCACGTTGATGCCGAAGCGCGCAGCCGCCAGGCGGTCAACGGTTAGATCGATATTTGGCTGGCCCGTATCGCGTTGAATTCCCAAATCCTTGATCCCGTCAATGTTGGCCATGACTTCTTTGATCTGTTCGCCCTTTTCCTCGAGAACGTCCAACTCCGGCCCGTAAAGCTTGGCGCACAGCCCGCCTTTCGTGCCGGTCATCGTTTCATCCACGTTATCTTCAATGGGCTGGGAGAAATTCCAGAACGCCCCTGGGTTTTTCTCCACTTCGCGATCCATCGCGGCGATCAGTTCCTCCTTATTCTGATGAAAAATGGGCCGCCATTGGTCTTTCGGCTTCAAGTCGATGAAGTATTCCGTGTTGCCGAACCCTCCCGTGTCGGTTCCATCGTCGGGCGCGCCGGCTTGCGAGACGACTTTGTTGACCTCGGGGAACGAAGCGAAGATATAGCGGTTTTGCTGGGTGAAGAGCGTGCCCTCCGTCTCGCCTACGCTGTTGGCCATCGCGCCGCGCGCCCAGATCGCTCCTTCGTCCAAATGGGGCAGGAACTCTGAGCCAATCACGCCACTGAACGCCAGAAAGAGAGCGACGGCCATTGAAGCCAGGCCAACGCCAAAGGTGATCCAGCGATTTTCGATGGCCCACTTCACCGCGCTCCGATACCGATCCTTCAGAAACTCCATTACCGGGTTGCGCCATTCCTTGACACCATGCGGGAATAACAGGGCAGCAAGCACTGGCACAATGAAAATGGAGAATACGATGGCGCCGAGCAGCGCGAAGGCTACTGTCCAGGCCATAGGCCGGAACAAACGTCCTTCGACTCGTTGCAGCGTGAAGATCGGCATGTACGCGGTGATGATGATGGCGATGGCGTAGAAAACCGGCCGCTGGACCTCGTGAGCGGCGTCACGGATCATCTCCACCGGCGTCTTCATGCTCATCGTAATGCGGCCCGCTTCCGGCATGTGGCTCGCTTCCGGCGTTGAGTCGCTTCTGTGGTGGCCCAGATGCCGCATGATGTTTTCCATCATGACGACCGCGCCATCCACAACCATTCCGAAGTCGAGCGCGCCAAGCGAAATCAGGTTTGCGGGGATATGGCTCAGGTTGAGAAATATGGACGCGAAAAGCAACGCAAACGGAATGGTGAGCGCAACGATAAAGGCTCCGCGAACATTGCCGAGGAAGAGAAACAGAATGATCGTTACCAGGATCATCCCCTCGCTGAGGTTGTGCAGCACCGTGTGCAGCGTGTAATGAAGCAGGTCGCTGCGGTCGAGCATGGGAATGACCTTCACACCCTCGGGCAGGATGTGATTGTTAAGCTCGTCCACCTTCTTGTGAATCTCTTCAAGCGTGGGGCCTTCTTCGGCCCCCTTGCGCATCAATACGCCGCCCTGGATGACGTCGGGCTCATCTACAACGACGCCGTCCGGACGATGATCGGCCCTGGCCATATGCCCCAGCCGAATTCTCGGGCCCCATTCGACGACCGCGATGTCCTTTACGCGAACTGGAGCCCCATTCGAAGTCGTCAGCACGGTGTTTTCGATATCCTGCACACTGCGGAAGAGTCCGAGTGCGCGGACGTTCAGTTGCTGCAAGCCCTCTTCGACGAAGCTGCCGCCGGCGTTCACGTTGTTGTTGGTCAACTGGTTCTCCACCTGGCTGATGCTCAAGCCGTAGGTGATGAGCTTATTCGGGTCGACGCGCACCTGATATTCGCGCGCGGTGCCGCCAAAGTCGCTCACGTCCACAATGTTCGGAACTTTCCTGAATTCCTTGTACAGAGTCCAGTCTTCGATGCTCCTCAAATTCATCAAATCGTACGCCGGATTCGAGCTCCGGATCGTGTACCAATAAATCTGGCCGGTGGGGCTCCAGTCCGTGCCGATTTGAGGCACCACGCCAGCCGGCATACTGACCTGTGTGAGCCTTTCGAGAACCTTCTGGCGGTTCCAATCGTTGACGGATGAATCGTCGAAGATCAACGTCATCAGGGAAAGGCCAAAAATTGATTCTGACCGCACGGTCGTGAGATGCGGAATCCCAAACACTTGAATTTCGACGGGAACCGATACTTGCTGTTCCATTTCTTCTGCGGAATGCCCTGGCCACTGGCTGATGATGTTCACGTAATTATCGGCGATGTCCGGATAGACCTCAACGGGCATGTTGTGAAACGACACCGCCCCCCAGAGGAGCAATAGCAACCCCACTGCCAGCACTACGTACCGGTTATTGAGAGCAAAATCTACAAGATTGCGAATCATGCTTTCTTCCTCAGGCCTCGAAGTTGAGCGTCATTCATTGTCGATGACATTTTGGAGATTGATCGCATTTGTCACGACCTGCTGGCCAGGCCGCAACCCGGATAGAATCTCCTGCATATTGTTCGGCAACTGATCGCCACTGACGACCTGAATCCGCTTGAACTTCTCTTGCACAGGGACGAATACCCAATCGCGGTCGTGCAGATGCACGATCGCTGACGACGGGACAGCCGTGTAAGCCAGCTTCTCCTTGCCGAACAAAGTGGCCGTGCCGTACATACCCGGCCGCATCATCCCGCCCGGATTCGCCAGTTCGATACGGACCTTCGCTGTGCGGATATTCGGATCGAGAATCGAGCCAATGTTGCTGATCGTGCCCTTGAGGACTTTGTCCGGATAGGCGTTCAGCTTGATGTCGGCCGGCTGCCCGACGCGCACGTTGGCCATGTCGCTTTCATAAACATCACAGACGATCCACACGGAGGACAGATCCGAAATAGTGAATGGGTTCGGTGTAGCGTAAGCCTGCACAGCCGCCCCGTTCGTCACTTCCTGATCGGTGATCACACCGGAAACCGGAGCGACAATATCGACAATTCCCTTCGGGTTATCCGGATCACTGCCGAGGAGGTGAAGATGCTCGGTGGAAGTATCAAGGGTGGTCTTGGCGTCGTCCTCTGTGTCTTGCGCGACCTCCAGGTCTCCCTGCGCTATGGCCCCGTGCTCGTACAGTATTTTCGCTCTATCCAATTGCTTGCGCGCAAGCAGCTCATCGGAGATGGCCTTGCGGTAGGCGTCGAAGCCTCCCGAAATGTCGTCGCTGCGAACACGCAGCAAGAGCTGACCCTTCTTTACTGTGTCGCCAAGGCGAGCGCGAATGTCCACAATGCGGCCGGAGGCAAGCGAAATTACCGGAACATTTCGCGCGATGTCCGGAATTACTGTTCCCGTCACGAACAATTGCGACGGGGCCTGGTATTCGGTTGATGTTGCGATCGGATATTGCTCCGGATGCTCGACTGCGAAGAAGGAGACGTCCACTCCGGAAACCACCTTGGCCGGTGGCGGCGCCTCCGCATCCGCATTTACCTTATCGCTCTTGCAACCGCCAGCGGAGAGAAATACGGCCAGAGCTATCGGCAACAAGCAAATACCAACTGCTTTGCTGTTCATGTGATTTCCTGCACCTTCTATTGTTCTGAACCATTCCTTTACACGGCACGGCACGACACGGCACGACAACTCATCCCCACCAATCAAGTGGTGAGTCGATGATTCATGCGCCGAATGTATCGATGTCCTGAGACAGCGCCGAAGATTACGGTATCTCCAGCGCTGCTCATTCGGTTCGCGGACATAATCGTGCCCGGCCTGCTGCACCAGGCGATTAAAAACGGACCATAATTGCAATGGTGCTGACGGTTTGGTCTTTGCGCAAATCGGGCCACCAGATTGCGCTTGTGTTGGCTCCGTTCCCGTTCCCTGCGCCGTAGCATGTGCTTTCGGCTAGGCTAAGACTTCCATAGCCGTAGCCGGATGGAGCTCCACTGGCACAGGCATACTGGCCAGGCTGACCATTGTTGAGAGGAGGACCGCCCGCGAATGCCGGAGGCGTGATTCCGCCGCGGCCAGTCCAGTACGGCGTATCCGAGTAGCGATAACCAGTCTCAAGCCGGAAGGTGATGAACTGGCTGGGCATGTAGTCGAATGTGACGGTCCCGTCATGCATCTGGGCGCGATCCCCACCATTCTCGGTATAGTACGGGGTTCCGGTGATTGCGGTGGCGCCGTTGATGGGAGGCAACAGGGTGAGGTAACGCCCCGGATTGCTCATCTGGCCTCCGCCCAAAGTCACAGCGTAAAGATCCTTCTTGAACCAGAAACGCTGGTAGGCCATCCAGCCTACAAAGGCCTGCTTTGGTCTGCCATTCTTGCTGTTGTGGCAGTTCACTCCGCCCGCATAGGTGGAGTTAGATCCCATCTCAGGAGAGAGACCGTGCGGATCATACGGTCCGGTGGAAGGGCCGCCGCCATATTCGCAACCGGCATCGCCAGTAATGGTGAATGCAGCCTTGTCAAAGAAATTGCTCGGCTTGTCGTAATACTTGACCTGCGCGCTATAGTCAGCATGAACGCGCGAACGACCGGGGTAGCCGATATCGTCTTCGCCCAGGCCATAGTTGTTCCAAACAAAATCCAGGTAGGGCTTGGGGCGCCACAGGATCTGTCCGCCGAGTCCAGGCTTGCCGTTTGGGCGTGCATAGGTCTGCCAGCCATTGATGATCCAGGGCTCGATCTTCAGTTTCGCGGTTGGGAAATACTGTATCCGCAGGCCGTTGAAAAACCACGGCGTGTTTGATGAGACAAACGAAGGCTGATAGGTCCAGTTATCGAAGTTGTAGTAGCTGAACAGGCCGATGTATGAGACGAAGATGCCGGCGTCCACGTTGAGACCGTGAGCCACATCCCAATGATAGCCCCCCCATGCCTCAGAGACGTACTTGTACGCGCCCGCCAAATCCCATTGACCGCGGCTCGGACTGGCGTCATTGCGAACCGTAGTCGTGGCGAACAGGCCGTTCATGGTAAGGATGCGCCCACGTACATTATTGATGCGGATGTCGCCGCCGGCGCTGATCTGTTCGAGTTGCCACTCGTCGGAGCGAAACGTCTCGGTCGATCCACCCAAGCTGTCGTCGTGGGGATGGTTGTAATCGAGCGTATAATTCGCGTCCGCACGAAATTCCGGCGTGAAGTACTTCGTGCTCATCGGACTGTCAACCGCATGACCATTGCTGTTGAGCCATGTCCAGTCGCCGGGAAATGGTTCGCCCTTCTTCGTGACCTGCGCGTCGATCTCGGGTGTGGCGGGAGCAGCGGCCGCAGGAGGCGCAGGCGCAGCCTGCATTTCTGGTACCGCCGAGGTTGTTCCTTCCGCCGAGCGAAGGGCATTTACGTCCCGCTCCGCACTGGCGGCGTCATCTGAGCCGCTGCGCGTTTTGAGTTCGGCTTCGAGTTGAGCGATGCGAGCTTTCATCTCTGCAAGCTCTTTGATAACCGCTTCGTTATTGAGCGGCGCGGCGACCGAAGCTGGTATTGCTGTCGAACTAGGCGTTGACGGCGAAGCGGGCGTTGGGGCAGGGGTCGCGACATTTGCCGTGTGAGCAGGCGGCGTCGCCGGGTCCTCATCCTTCGCCGAAGCGATCAGTTCCGCAGAGCCCCCCGTCTTCTTCGGCGAGTTCGCGAGCGAAGCGAAGTCTACCTTGCCCGGCGGCGCCGGCGTGTTTTGAGCCTGACAAGCAACCTGCGCAGTTATGCCGCAAAATATTATTCCTGTTGAAATGACGATCCTGAAGTGATTCTTCATCTCTATCTGACCTCCACGACGCTTGACGTCGGCGGGCTAGAACAACGTTGGCTCTCTGTGAGGGATAACTAGCATAGAGATTCAGTTCCCTCATCCCAAGTCTTATGCGAGCGGTGTAAAGTTTCCGCAAGGAAAATGAAGTGATTTCGATAGGGCAGCAAGGTATGGCGCCTCTTGGCACAAAGTGTCCCTAGCGCCACTTACTCGCGTGGAGAAAGCGGCTAGTTATTTTTCAAATTGACCAACGATCCTCCGAGTATTCATCGATACGCATGAGTGCCGCATGAAGAGTCACACAAAATTGCATAGTGAATACGCTCGAAACTTCTGCCTACATTGGAAAATCATGAACTCGATTGCCATGTATATCCCACTCCACATGTACGCATGAAGCGGAGACAGTCTTAATCAATAATGGTGCGGGCGTAAAGATTGCGTATGTGACTTGAAAAAAGTTATGAACGTCTTATAAGTATTCGATAAGTAAGTAATGAGTATTGAATCGCCGCATGTCATCGCGTCGGCGCGCGGTCCCTAGCCGCTTGTCATGGATAGGAAACTTAGTCCTGAAATTCCCTGATTTAATCTTTACGATTTTCGGGCTAATATTTCGATTGATGTTACTCGAACTGGGACGGGTCTGCGCTTGAACCAACGGGGCGGGATTCACCTGGCACAGACTGAAGACGCGACGATTCGCGGGATTGGAGGAGTGCATGCGGCAGGCAAGAGATAAATGCGTGCTCACGGCGTTGGTGGCCATCGGGGCTTGGACGCACAGCGCTGCGTCTCCGCTTTGGCAGGTCCATCAGGTCCCGGACCAGAGTGGCGTCTACTATGTGGGTCCAGAGGTTACTTCACCGAGGCTGGTTCGCACTGCATACGTGCCATACCCTGATGGACTTTCCGGCAAGAACGTGCAAGGGATGACTGTGCTGGCCATGATCATCCAAGCGGACGGAATTCCAGCACCGATTCAAGTACTGCGCAGCCACGGCGACGCGTTTGATCGGCTCGCAATTGCCGCCGTGAAACAGTCCACGTTTGAGCCGGGAAGGCTGGGAGATAAGCCGGTTCCCGTCTGGATCGACGTGCGCGTTGTGTTCCGCGCAAACCGGTCCCCGGCAACACCTCAAGTTCTCATAACGGAAAGAGATCTGCCGCCTCCAGATGAGTCACAGTTTGAAGACAAGCATCGAAACCCGCTTTCGTATACAGAACCCATTCCGGTTCATACGGTCGATGCGGACTTCGTCGATCCGTTTGTCAGCCACCCGTTTGAACAAGCAGCTGTCGTAACGGTAATGGTGGGCGTGGACGGATTGCCGAAAGATGTCAGGGTGAGGCGCGGTCTCGGGTTTGGGTTGGACAAGAAAGCGGAGGCCGCTGTCTGGCGTTACAAGTTCCTACCAGCCACCAAGAAGGGTCAACCCATTGCCGAACAGCGAGAGGTCATAGTCAGTTTCGCCAACTTTTGATTTTTGCGCTTCGCGGCGATCCATGAGAGACCCGGTAAGAGTCAACTAATTTTCTTTTTTGCTGGCATAGGTTGTCTCCGTGCGTTGCGCAGGTTCAGTCAAGGGCGCATGCTCTGTATGCGGCGGAGCGAACCCTTGACGGGTTCTGTGCAACGCGCTACACACGGCGGCCAGCAAAAAAGAGAGACCTTTGCTGCCCGTGCAGCCCGCTATTGATAGTCATTGGCCGCAAGTGCTCCTCATTGCGATGCTGCATCCGGCTGGGTAATTGGGGATCGACTCTCACCAGGCGCGCGAGTGCGCAAGCATTCACAAGATCGCTTTTTCTGGCTGCTCTTGTGGATCAGCTTGAGCCGAATCGGATTCGCCACGATCACCTGCTGACGAAACTCGCCGAGAACGCGGCTCGCCCACCGCTAATGAACGCCCACTCCTATCGCAATCAAGCACGAACCCAATACTCCCAAGTGCGTTTTGAATGCTGCCGGCGAGCTCTTTATCAAACCTTCCTCGATTACGACTCCGTCCTCGTTCAGACCACAACAGTGGCTCTTCCGGTCGCCGGGATCGATCCGTACAGCTCTGTTCAATTCGAACCCCCTCCGGGCAACAGCGCGATTAGGGAAGCTTACGCGGACTCCCTGTCGGTCTTCTCGCGCTATCCTGACAGCGGCAGGGCCTCTCGGCTTGGTTGCTGCTATCCAGGGAAGGTCATCTCTTTGGTTGCACGACTCCTGCGGGCCGCCTTTTGGCGCGCATCTCAAGAAGTTCCTGAGCTTGAGCAGCCTTGGTAGTTTGTACTTGGCGGAAGAGAAGTTTGATCTGTTCTGTTTGTATCCTGTCTCCACGCAGGAGCGGTTCAAGCGCGTTCATCAGCAGCATTTGGATTGCGACGAGTTCCGTGAAGATGTGCATGGGCATTTCAGGCTGGTTGGCCAAATTGGTGCCTCCCAGCAGCACCTCACGAGCCCATTCGCGAAGGTTCTTCCCACTTGCTTCGGCGGCTTTTAACAATGCCCTTTCTTCGGTCGGAGTGAACCGTGTTGCAATACTCCGAGTGCGGGTCTCTCTGCCCCGCAGCCGGGCGAAACGGTCTTCGATTCGAACGGTTTCGGTTGTCATATCATCGCCTCCTTTGCATCTCTCCACGGCCGTTTCCAGACGCAACCGCCAAAATTACGCGGTGTTCACAAGTTGCAATGTTTCAACGCATTAACAAATAGAAACACTTGGTTGCATCCGCAACCTTTTCAGGGGTGGAGTGTCGAGATACACCCGGTGCGCAGCACCGTGCACTTAAAACTCACCGTATTCGAGTACTAAAGCTTCCCACGCACCGGCGACTTCGGGCGACTGCCACGCGCGGCGAAACAAGCTTTGAATCGACTTCCATTGATCCATGGAAAAATTGAAACTGATTCCGTTCTCACTCGAACGGAAGGACACGCCGCGCTCTTCGTTCTCCATGATCCCAGTCCAGGCGGTGAAATAGTAACCCTTCCACTGAGTCATCGCCGGTTCCAGGTCGAGCAGTTCCAGCATCCTTCGGAACTCCGCAATCCTGGGGTATCCGAACACCGGATAACGAGGCATAAGGGTGCCCGGAAAGAGCAGTCGAGGGATGAAATCGTTCCCTTCGTCTCGCACCAAATCGAGTTGGAATCCGCCCTCTTCGAACGAGGGCAATCCACGCTGGACGGGAAACTCAAAATCCCCGTCGTCTGTCTCTGCGCGGGGCTTTTCTCTTAGGGGTTTTCTGTGCATGGCATAATGGCCCCGTGCGCAGACCCGCCATAGGGCCTTCCAGTGTGGCCAAAGCGCATCGTTCAGCTTCTCGGCATTGGAGAACTTCTCATCGTCCAACATCGTGTAGAGATTGCGAACGGCCAGAATCGGCCTGCGCCTCAGTTGAGTCGGGTTCCTCAGCATCTGAATCGTGCGCTTCACCACTCGCCGAACGTCGTCTTTCGCTACCTCTTCAGGCTCCTTCAGCGCCGCCTGCTTGTCCTCTGGAAGGGTCTGCAAGTATACCCATTCCAGGGACACTCTCGACGGTTTGCGTGCGACGGCATGAGCTGCGAGAAAGGCTTCAAGCATATCTGCCAGGGACTCATAGGATAGCTGGCCTTGTTCGGTGCTCGCGAAGGATTCTGCACCCTGTGTGCAGCAATAAGCGATGAGCGCCCACTCAGCCTGCGAAAGCGTCAGCCTTGCTTCTAATTTCTTGCGCACTCTGAGTAGTGATTCCGTTGGCTGAAGGAGCAGACCCACCACTTCGATGCGGTCGTCTTTGGCGGACTCAAGAAGCTGGTTCGCGGCTTCTGAAGTGGAGACACTCTCCCCGGACCTCAGCGCCATCATCTGCTTAAGCTTATCGAGCCGCTCGCGAAGCTCCTCGGAGATGCGAATCGAAATGACCGGTTGATGCTGTTGGGATCGGTCAGCCATGAGGCTCCTTCGACAAATGATTACAGACCAACATT
>Ga0302197_10001822_pt1 | contig 20092 bp, 19 predicted proteins | sample II_Bog_N2_1_FD_193526 | JGI IMG/M metagenome (GOLD analysis project Ga0302197, IMG submission 193526) | Peat permafrost microbial communities from Stordalen Mire near Abisko, Sweden - II_Bog_N2_1 | ecosystem: Environmental > Terrestrial > Soil > Wetlands > Peat | place: Sweden: Abisko...
CGTTTTGCACGCAGGCACATATTTAACACCTTTGTTTACAGGAGCGTGAATAAATTGGTGGCTAACGGATAATTGGTTTTAAGATATTTAATAGAAAAGCTCAGGATGATTATCCTGAGCTTTTTTTATTAAACTATAATCTACTGTCTGTATACAAGGTATAAACCTTCCTGCCAGATAAAGCAAACGTAATTCAATGAAGTTTTTTAACCTATAAAAAACTGCTGACTGACAATTTTTCCATTTTCAACTTTGTAAACGCAAATCTCTTCAATCATTTTATTTCCCTGCCCCTTAACTGTAAAATTCATGGAAAAAATTACACTAAAGTAGCTCCCGGCAAAAATGGCTTCGGATACTTTAATGTCATGAATTTCGACATTGGCGAGAAATTGTTCTTCGCGCTCAATCAGGTTATGAAGGCCGGTAAGCGGCACATTTTTTAAATTTGGATCAATGCTTACCGCGTTATCAGCATATAATTCAGTATAAGCTTCAACAAATTTGAGCTCATTGCACAATGACGCTAAGCGATTGGCAATTTCTGGTATGGTGTTCATGTTATTTAAAGTTATTTGTAATACTAATCAACGTCGATAATATTGATTGTGGCAAACATTTAATAGTTAAAAGCAAAGAATGATATACAAATGAGGAGACTATATGCCTGTTAAGCTTGTCGCTTGTAGATCCCCCTTGCCTGTCTCGAGAGGGGCACTTTGTCAATTTGTGGTACTACTCTTTTACCTTATCCCAGGAATCCCTGCCGAAGGCTAAAACTTTGGTTACGTTGCCGCTTGCATCTTTGGTGAACACCAATGGGAAACCTATTTGCTTGTTTAAAAAGCTCTGCTCGCCAATGGCAATAAAGTTCACTTCGCGGCCATCCCAAAGTTGTTTAAGTGTCAACCCATCCGCGGTGGCGGTGATTTGCAAATAAGTGCCTTTCTTGTTTTCAAACTCGTATTTACCCTCGAAGGCTTTTAGCTGATCCGCGGTAAGTTTAACTTCTGCCGGGGGTGTATAGCTTTTAATTTTATTCCATTGCTGTTGCCCCGCTACCAAAGCCCCGCTAATTTCGCCGGCTGTATTTTTAGAGAAAACAACTGTCATGGTTTCATCGCCGTCAGCATCGGGGCTTTCAAAACTAAGGTCGGATTTGCGGGTTAGCGTAAACTGTTGCTCGCCTTCCAGTGCTTTTGCCAGCAATTTATCGCCAACAACGGTAATTTTAAATACGGAAAACGAATTGTCTTTTGCCTGATAAATCCCTTCAAAAGCGCTCAATGGTGTATCGTCGGTTAAAATTACTTTGTGCCTTATACGCGTTGGGTTGTTTGCATTAGCGTTTGCACTAAGTGTTACAATCAAAATAAGCACGAATGCAAACTTGCAAGCGTAGCTAAATATTTTTTTGGGTGAAGCAGGCATTGGTTTTGGTTTTTTGGTGAATGGGTTAGTAAACTACTAATTTACAATTGATAACGGGATTATGGGTGAGATATTTTAATGCGGATTTATTTGAGGAGGTTGTTGTTTTGTATATGTAGTATGGGTGCGTTGGCTTGGGGAGGTAATTAAGCTAAAAGCTTAATAGATTTTGGGTCGAGGTTGTAAACCGCGACAAGTTGGAGAAGCTCGGTCTGTGTATAATTAAATTGCCTTTTCATAAACTAATAAAAAAAGATATTTTTATGCAACTAAATTTTCATCCATCGGCCTAATTATTATGTCTAAAACGTTTATTTACCTGTTATTTGCTTTGTTGTTAGCGGCGAATGCGAATGCGCAAAACATTGTTGATTTTCAGCTTGCCGCTCCTACAGCCAAAGTTAACGCCAATCTGTACCGTACTATTAGGATAATTGACCTGAGAAATGATACCACATCAATGGGTTTTGTTAAGACAGGATTTTTTGACAGAAAAGGCAGCGTAATTCCTAAAATCCCTTTAAGAGCACAACTGAGCCAGTATTTTTATAATTTGGCTGATACTGCAGGAAAAACCAAGGAAATGGTGCTGCTATTGCGCCGTGATGTTTTTGAAGTAACGAATATAGGTAGCCGGGATTATGGAAGTTTTAGTTTCCGGGCCGGCCTTTATGAGGTAAAAGACGGACAATACCAGCAAATTGTATCCATAGACACAGTTGCTACGGTAAGCTCGGCCATGACGGTTACTACTGCGCTGTTAAACACCGGGAATAAGCTTATGGGCGAATTTATAAGCGGCCATGTTTTTGCCGAACCCAATGGCGCTGTATACAGTTATCATGATATTTTTCATCTTGACAGCGTAGAGAAACGCGCTATTAAGTTGTACAACACACAAACTTATGCAGATGGATTGTATTTGACTTATAAATCGTTTATGAACCAGGTGCCCGATAAACAGATAACTGTTGAGCCCGGTGATGTAAACTATGGTGTTGTTAAAGCTGTGGATGCTAATGGGAAAACGCAACGGGTTAGGCCGCAAAAGGTTTATGCGCTTGTATATCACGGGCAACCTTATATTTCGTCGCGGGGGAATTATTATCCGCTTAAAAAAGAGAAGGACGATTTCTATTTTACGGGTGCTGTACAGGTTAGCTCGGGAGTGGGTAATATGGTGTTGGTTTCGAATTTCGGGGCTTTGGGCGCTTTGATTGGTTCCGGAGGTTCTGAAGCTACATTTTATGTTAAGCTTGATTATATGAATGGCGGTTTCATTCAAATCAAACGGATTGAGGATGCGGCCCCTGTGCCAAGCAGTACTGGTGAATGATAGGGAGAACAGATGAAACATGTATGAATATCTGGTTGTTGGACAATACGCTACACATCGATTAATTTCGAAGCACACTTAAAGTAATGTAATTAGAATTTCAAAGACCGATATGTACTCTTTCACAAAAGGGTATATACAAATTTCTGGAATTGAATTGGCATTAATGCTGACACTATTTTGTCAGCAGGCCTTTACGCTTATGCTTCGAGCATTACAGCCGGGTTTGTCACCTGGTAAAACATACTCCTTGCCTTTCTAAAAAGATGGATTTATTATAGTTGTAATAACGCTAATTTAAGTTCATCCATTATTTCGTTAACGCCCTTTTCTCATTTGTAAGCACCTAATTTATTCAAGTATGTTTGGATCATCAAGCTGTCTTTTTCCTTCCAGTCTGTATCCTCGTCTAATTTTTTGATAAGGCGTTTGCCGTCATCATTTATACTTTTTGACACCGATGTCCCTAAAGTGTTTTTAATATCTTCCCTAGCCTTTTTTATCGCGGGGTGTACAAGTTTCGCCGGTATTGGCATTGGTTTGCCCTCGTGTTCAAGCCGCCATTGGGAAGCCAAACTTGGCAATGGGTTGCCTTTCACGTTTCCTGCCTTCTCATTTATCTCAATTTCGTCATCGTTTTGTTTAGGCGATTCAGGGTAATAAGTATCATTCGCTACCGTACCTACCCTGCATAGGGGAAGAAGGAGTAGTAGATTTGGCATTAGACCTGATTACTTCGATATAGGTTTTGATCACATCCCTGTGTTTTCCCAAATCTTTCACCATTTTATCATATTCTTGCTCTATGGAGCGGCCGGTGGTCATTAAAGCGTCCTTAGCTTCGGTTCCCTTGTAAATTTGGGAACCTAATTCCTCAACGTTTTCCGTAATACGCAAGTGATTATTTTAACGCTTAACAAAACACTTACTGAAACCGGTGCTTTCGCTTTTACGGGGATAGGTATCGCTATCGCCACTACCTGTTATGGGATTTATATGGTGTTGAGAGGTTGGAAGTTACCTAAGCCGTAAAAGGAGAATACTTTACCTTAAACCTGATGCTCCGGCTCAGTGCTTGGAATTATTGCTTTTCTAAAATAGGCTGAAAACTCCGTACCCTCTCCGGGTTTGCTGGTTACATCGAGCTTGCCATTGTTTGCATCAATAAATTGTTTAACTAATATTAAACCTATTCCTGTTCCGCCTTCATTGTTGGTACCATTACCTGATATTCCCTTTCCGGCTACTTTGAAAAGCTTACTCATTTTTTCGGATGAGATGCCAACACCTGTATCCTTTACATGGATTGCAATGTAAGTTTCATCTTCCGAATAATATATTTCAATTGTGCCGCCTTGCGGGGTAAACTTAATAGCATTCCCAATAAGGTTTTGAATAATAATTTTCACATGGTCAGGGTCACCATTTATCCATCTATCCCCCTCCAAATAATGATGAAGATTTATGTTTTTATTTTTCGCCACGAAATTTGATACGGTTATTATCTCAGTGGCCGTATTTGCAAGATTAAGCGTAACAACATTATTTTTAATACCCGATTGCTGGCTATTTGCCCAAAACAATAAATTATCCATCATCAAAGCAACAATGTTTACCTGATGGTAAAAATCCTCCAATATTACCGCCTGTTCTTCAGCATCTATATCACCGGAACGTATAAAGTCCATTGTTTGCTGTATCGTTGTAAAGGGGCTTCGAAGATCATGGCTTATTACCGAAAACAACTGATCCTTGGTTTGGTTACTTTCATACAATTTCTCCTTTTGTAAGGATATTTCTTGCTTTTGCAATTCAATATCGTTATTTCGTTGTTGTAGTACTTTGTTTAAAGCCTGCGCGCGCCGGGTGTTCCTGATAATTATTACAATAAAAATGCATAAACATATAGCGACCGCTTTTCTGAAAAAAGAAAAGCGTTTATCAAATAATAAGGTTTGTTCTTTAGCTTTAATGTCCTTTTGAAGCAGAATGTTATCCGCCTGCTGCTGTTTTAAATGAAGATAATTGATTTCCTTCTCCTTTTCGTTGGTAAGAAGGCTGTCGTCCGATTTCTTTAATTGCTTTTGATATACATAAGCCTTTTCGTAATTTTTTACTGCCGCATAACTATCAGAAAGAATATTTAGCGCCCTTATTATATCCGATCCTGATTCAACTTTTTTTGAAAGTGTTAAACCTTTTTCTGCATTTAAAATTGCTTTATCGTATACATGCAGTCCATAATAGGTTTGTGCTATGCCTGAATAGGCAAAATCTTTTTCCCAGTTGTCTGTAATATTGGAATTTATTACCTGCTGATAATAAACTAACGCAACCTGATATTTTTTTAGATGAAAATAGGTTTCGCCGAATTGGTTTAACACCATTAATAGCAAATGATCATCATTTTTCTGCTTTGCGAGCGACATTGTTTTATTAAAATAGTAAAATGCCTTTTCAAATTGCCCTTTCTCATTATAGCATATACCCAAATTAAAATAGGCCTTACCCATTTCCGAGTTATCTTTTAGGCTGGTAAATATTTTTAGCGCTTTTGTAAAATAAGCAATCGACTCATCAATTTTATCCTGTACGAGATAAACAAGGCCCATATCCTGATATGCCACCGCTATTCCGTGCGGATAGTTTATCCTGTTACTGATGCGCATCAGTTTTAATGATACATCCGAAGATGAGGTATAATCGCCTAAAACATAATAAGCCCTGTCGATATAAGTTAATGATATTGCTTGACCTAAAACATATTTTTGGGATTCTGCTAATTGTAATGCTTGCTTTGAAAAATACAATGCGCTATCGGCATTGTTGTATAAGTATTGGTCCGAAAGATGATTAAGCAATGTTATGCTGCCAGTATCAGAACGGTAGCCTTTTTGGGATTTTGATTTTTGCCATTTAGTTAACAGGCCCCCGGTATTTGTTTGCCCAAAAGTTACAAAACTACTAAATGTTACCAGGCAAATAAAAAGGGGCCTAGCTAAAAATCTGCTTAAATGCATTATAAACCTCGATTAGAATATATTCAAACTAATAAGTTTCTAAAAATAAGAAATTATCAAATTTGCCTACCAATATAACTAATTTATTACCAAATGTTAACTTTAAGGCAATTTTTAGGGTTTTAATAAGCTTAGAAGGTAAGCTATTAGAAACAGAGCAGGCTATTTTTGAAAACCACATGTTTCACTTGCACCGTAGTACAATGCAGCCCAAAATTGAAAGTTAAAGGCATAAAAAAAGGCCTAATTCTTGCGAAAAAGACCTTTCAAAATGGTGGGAGTTACTGCCCCCGAACCCTATAATATTTTAGACTGATTTACAGGCAGTTATCAATTACTCAAGTTAACTGGTACTCACTTTGGTACGCTGCCTGAAAGACCATGCAAATATAATGTATTTGATGTGTATTTTAAAATTAACTAGTTGATTCGAATCCAGCTGGGATCTCGAAATATAAAAAACTTGTCTTGATTGATGTACTTCATTCTTTAACAAGCAGTTTCAGATACGTAAAAATCTTACCACTATGCTCCGCTTCGTGATAGTTAGCGGCTTGTAGTGCTTGGACATGATTTTTTACTTGAAGTCCCATGGGTAACTCAAAGGCGACATAGTTGACAAATATTCTTGATTCCAGATCTGATTCGAGGCGGTTAACTGTATCAATCAATAAATGTTTCACCTCATTAACATCAGGAGTAATTCTCCAAGAACTTGGAGACGATCCGATTTTGAAGGACTCCATGAACTCTTTAGATATATACATTGGTAATCCGCTACGCATATACATATGTCTTTGTTGGGAAGTGATACAATGACCAATTTGCCTAATTATATTATTGTTAAAACCCTCTGGAATTTTAAATAATGTTTCGTACCCAATGGTTTCCATTAATTGCACCAGCCTAGTCCTGCTAGCTCTTAGAATTTCACATTCGAAACGTTCATTAATCATTTAAATTAGTTTAAGTACTTATTAACGGAAAAGGTCGAAAGGTTCTCAAAGTAACCATTTGACATTAAAGTTTAAAATTGACATGTCAATTTTAGAAAGATACACGACAGCGTTGAAATTAATTTAAGACATTTCAATACTCTTTGGTTCGAAGATAATCCTGATTGGATCACATTAGCTTTATGAACCCCACGAGATTTGAACGGCTTGATGGAAAGTATTAGAGTTTTTTCAAGTATTTTATAATGTTTCGAGCCCTTTCCAGGAACAACATGCCGTAAGTTGCACGCGGTGTTATGGTCAGATTTAGTTTGAATAGTAACTTCACTATGTGGCTATCCCAAGAAATAATCATTATAAGCAAGCTTCGCCAAATTATCGAAGTTTTATCAATTAATGAATATACATCCTATCGAATGAAAAGCACTGGGAGGTTGAGCATATATAATAATTAAACTTTCAATATATTTTGAAAGTTTAATTTTAATCCTTTCCTTTGTTAATGGAATTACCTGAAGCAAAACAAAAGTTCATCGAGGCTTGGGGAAAGCTTGGCTCAGAGTGGGGGGTTAACCGCACGATGGCGCAGGTGCATGCTTTGCTATTGGTAAGTCCGGATGCGCTGACTACCGAGGACATCATGGAATCGTTAAGTATTTCCCGAGGCAACGCCAACATGACCCTGCGCGAATTGATGAGCTGGGGCCTGGTGGAAAAACAGCTTAAGGCCGGAGAGCGAAAAGAATATTTTTTTGCCGATAAAGATACCTGGTACATTGCCCGCCAGGTTGCAAAAGAGCGCAGGAAACGGGAGTTAGATCCTATCATCAAAATATTGGGCGAGCTGACTAAAGTTGAGGGAGATAAAAAAGATCCGGCTTATCAAACTTTCAACAAATCAATAACCGATATTAATAAATTGGCTAAAAATGTAGATAAAACACTGGAGACCATGTTAAAGGCTGACGAAAGCTGGTTTTGGGGCTCTATTCTAAAAATCTTTAAGTAGATTTTTTTTATTATTTAAACTTTCAATTATTACTGAAATTTCAATATTATGAATGCGCTTAAAAATTACCTGATCCTTTATGATGCCGAGTGCCCTATGTGCAGCATCTATACTAAAGCGTTTGTAAGTACCGGCCTGCTTGAACAAAACGGCAGGGCATCTTACCAGGAAACACCCGAAGCCACTTGTCCGCTGGTCGACAGGCAACGGGCTGTTAACGAGATTGCTCTCGTAAACCAAACAACCGGCGAAGTAACGTATGGCATCCAAAGTTTATTCAAAGTATTCGCGGCTGCGGTGCCGTTCCTTAAGCCCTTGTTCGAGTTAAAACCATTTTTATGGCTCATGAATAAAGCGTATGCCTTCATCTCTTATAACCGTAGGGTAATTATACCCGCTGCCAGCGAGCAGTATGCCTATCAGCCAACATTTAAATTAAATTATCGCGTAGCTTACCTGTTGTTTACCTGGGCGCTTACCGCTTACATCCTTACCGCTTATGTGCATTTGATGTATGGCTTGCTACCTGTTGGCACAGGTTACCGCGAGTACCTGGTTTGTGGCGGCCAGATATTTTTCCAGGGATTTATCGTAAGCATCATCGCGTCAGCAAAAAAATGGGCCTACCTGGGCAATATGATGACGATCTCTTTTGCAGGGGCGCTATTGCTGTTGCCGGGCTTGGTTATAGCAGCTTATGTTAGTCTGCCCCCGCTGTTTTATGTATGCTACTTTATGTGTGTTGCCGGTTTAATGTTTTTGGAGCACATCCGCAGAACAAAATTACTAAACCTTGGCTGGGTTTTAACCATCAGCTGGGCCTGCTATCGTTTGTTGGTTCTTTTACTTATATTTTTGAATAGATAATCATGAAATATCAAAAAATCATCCTCGCCGGTGGCAACGGTTATGTAGGTACCGTACTGGCTAATTATTACAGGAGTTTAGCTAATCAGGTTATTATACTTGCCCGCACGGCTAAAGAGCAGGACGGCAATATTAAAACGGTTGTTTGGGATGGTAAAGCACAAGGCGACTGGGTTAAGGAACTGTCGGGTGCCGATACGCTGATCAATCTTTGCGGCAAAAACGTTAATTGCCGCTATACCGAAAAAAATAAGGCAGCCATTATTGCTTCAAGGGTTTTGCCTACCACGGTTTTGGGCGACGTGATCGCGGAATTAAAAAATCCGCCGGCCTTATGGATCAACGTTACCTCAGCTACCATTTACCGCCATGCAGAAGACCATCCGCAGGATGAAGAAACCGGCGAAATAGGTACGGGCTTTTCTATTGATGTTTGCCGCAAATGGGAAGAAACTTTTTTTAATATCGATACTCCTAAAACCCGGAAGATCGCCTTGCGGATGAGTATTGTAATGGGTACTGCCGATGGTGCATTTCCGCGGCTGCTTAACCTGGTAAGGCTCGGCCTTGGTGGTATGCAAGGCAATGGACAGCAATATGTATCATGGGTGCATGAGCAGGACGCTGCCCGCTGCATAGAATGGCTATTTGAACACCCTGAACTTGATGGGGTGATAAACTGCACAGCGCCAACGCCAATAAAAAACAAGGTATTCATGAGCTATATCCGTAAAGCAGGTGGTATGTCTTTTGGGTTCCCGGCACCGGAATGGCTGCTTAAAATGGGTGCAATTGTTATTGGAACCGAGACAGAATTGATCTTAAAAAGCAGGTGGGTTTTACCTAAACGATTAATTGATGGCGGGTTTGTTTTCAAATTTCCGGAAGCAAATGCCGCTATTGAAAACATCCTGCAAAAAAAAGATAATTAATATAAAGCCATGCAAAATTCAATACAACAATGCCTCTATTTTGCCGGGCTTGCACAGGTTACTTTGGCGATAGGAAGCTTGGCAATACCTCCAATATTAAACTGGCGGTTTGAATTAGCGAAGGTTCAGCCATTGATAAAACAAATGTTTTGGACTTACGCCGGGTACATTTTGGTGATCAATCTATGTTTCGGATTACTATCTGTTTTTGATTTTAAGGAGCTAACTAATGAATCAACACTTGCCATGCTGGTTACCGGCTTTATTGCTTTATATTGGATCTCGAGGATTTTAGTGCAATTTTTATATTTTGACAGAGCGAGTTTCCCTGTAGGTAGGTGGAATATGGTTGCGGAAATAGTACTGGTGGCTCTTTTTATATTTCTAAGCGTGGTATATAGCCTAGCTTTTTATTTCAACTATCAACACAACTAATTATTATGGAACTTTTACTATTTCATATATTTTATTTTGCCTGTATAAATCTTTTGGTTTTACTGTTGGGCTATTTATTTGTTAAAAACAAAATGGTTTTCGCTGGGTGGATCCTGATGATTGTTTCTATACTGGGCGTCTATTTCATTTTTATGCATGATCATCCAATAATAAGGATGCTATCTATAATTGCAACTACATTCTCTGCTATGAAGGTCATTGCCGTAACCGAGAGTTATAAGACAAAACCGTTAACCCTCACCTTTAAACAATGGTTCACATTTGCCGGTGGATGGGCAGGCATGCGCGCCGAACCTTTTGAAAAGTTAGGAACCGCACCGGTACTCGGCGGATGGCCGATGGTCAGGATGGGTATCACCCGAGTTTTATCAGGTTTGCTGCTGATATTTATCGGCCACAAATTACTGCTGCTCAATCTTGATAAACAACTGACTTATATCCTCGTTAGTGGATGCTTGTTAGTTGGCCTTAGCCTGATATTGCATTTCGGGATGCTAAGCATCAGTGCAGGGATGTGGCGGTTTTCTGGGGTTGATACCTATTTATTATTCAGGCAACCAGCCAAAGCAAGCAGCCTTACCGAGTTTTGGAGTAACCGCTGGAATATCGCTTTTAGCGAGATGACTTCAGTAGCGATATTCCGTCCACTGAAAAATAAAATAGGGCCTGCGCCAGCGCTCATGTTGGCTTTCATGTTTTCAGGGCTGCTGCATGAGCTTGCATTGAGCGTACCGGTAAACGCCGGTTATGGCTTGCCAATGATTTATTTTGTGATACAGGGCAGTGTTGTGTTATTTGAAAAATTTTTGATAAGCCGCAAAGTAAAATTCCTGCAAAATGGGATAGTTGCCTCAGTATGGGTTTTCTTTTGGTTGGTAATACCCATGCCCCTGCTGTTTCATCCTGAATTTATTAAACAGGTTGTATGGCCGTTAGCCGGTTTAAGGCACCAGTTTTAATTAACAAAATTGAGATGATAAATACTGAAGTACTAAAGAAGGTTTATTGGAAGGACTTAAAGAATTTAACAGTCCTTGAGTTGCTTATTGAAAATAACCTGACCATACCTTGGTTGTTGATTTCATGGCTGTTTGCCTATAAAGAATATTATATTTTAGCATTACCCTTTTCGGCATTCTTCTTCCTTACCGGGCTAAGGCAAGTACATAATGGTTTTCATAATTCTTTGGGAACTGGTAGGTTTCTAACTTGGCTATCATTGTACTTAAATAGTATATTAATGGTGGTTTCCATTCATGCGGTAAAGTTCAACCACATCAGGCATCATAAATTTTGTTTGACGGAAAATGATTATGAAGGCAAATCAGCCGCAATGAGTTGGTATGGCGCTATAATATACGGGCCTGTGCATATGTTTTTAATTCATAAAGTTACCTTGCAGCTTGGTAACAAAAAATATGCAAAAAACGTGATAGCAGAGTTGATTTCTGCCGGGATATTTTTGCTTACCGTTTTTTACTTTAATATAAGCTTCCTGATTTACCATATTATTGTGATGATCGTAGGTGAATTTTTGATGGCTTTTTTTGCAGTCTGGACAGTGCATCACGATACACATGAAAGCCCTGAGTTTGCGAGAACACAGCGTAAAAGATGGAAAAATAAAATCACTTTTAGTATGTTCTATCATTTGGAGCATCACTTGTTCCCGGCTGTGCCTACTATAAAATTACCCGAACTCGCAAAACGAATCGATATTGCAATGCCTGAACTGGAGAAAAAGCCAACTTTTTAATTGTCCTACTAAATCTAACATAGACTTTTCGGCCTCCTTTTTAAAATTTATTCTTATGACCGGTTTCTGAATTTCAACTCTATGATCGCTGATACTATATTCTGGCTAAAATCATCTTTGCAATTTCATGTTATCAATGTGACTGGTACATTGTTTAGCGCGGTCAACGTAACTTTTAAAATCGCCGCATTCATTCAATACTTCAGCATAGTACTTAGTATTACTAAAACGGGTGTTTAATAATATCAGCGGTATATCCACTTATCGAGAGATGTTATTGAAAACTGTTCTTCCGTCGGAAGGTTAGAAGTGCCGATTAGCTTAGAAAGTGCGGACCTCAATTCTTCCAATTCTATAAGGATTTGTTTTTGCATCGGGCTGTTGATATAATCCGCCTTAAACCAAGGACTTCGCCGTCCGGATTTCTTAGGATAACGGAAGATGTAGTTTTTGCAATATTCGAAGGCTTGAACATAGTAAATCGAGCGGTGCCGCAAATTTGCTGAATATCGCGCTGCTTTTCAAAATCAACCTACGGAACAAATCTTTTATTATTATTTATTTTTAAACCAAACCATTTTTATAAATATTATCCTTTACGCCAAGGTAGTTACCATTACCAGCATCAATGTTTTTTTGATTTTACTTTCATCAACGAAGACAAATAGTTAGTTATTTAATTCATCTACGTACCCTTTTATCTATTGTGAACTTGTTAACAGAAAAATTATTTCATATTATTTTCGTTGAAGAATGACGTGCTAAAATTGAAATTTATAAAAAATTCCTTAAGGATCCGGCAGGTAGCTAAATATTGTTTAATTTCGTTATTTACCCTTGTCGCCTGTGCTAACGATCAAACGGATAGAATCCTAACCGAAGAGCATGAACCAGTATGCCTTTCACCAGCTTGTGATTATTATCTCTTTTTATCAAACACTGAACAATAAATATGCGACTCAAACTTAAAGCTATTCTGGTATCATTTATATCGGCGGCATCCTGGCTCAATGCCTGTGCGCAATTTACAATGACAGTAAATAAAGACGGAATATTTGCAAATGAAACCAAGCTCGACAGTCCCATTATTAAACAAAGCCTGATAAATATATTGGGAAATGATTACCGAGTTTTTAATGGGATAAACACGATTTACACCTACGATAAAACAGGGGTTTGGCTGTATGAAATTCCCGGAAGCGGCAGAATAGCTGACATAGCCATCGACTTCAGTAATGAGGCGTACAAATTTTCGCCTGCAAGCACATTTACAGGTTTCATAACCATTAATGGCCAGCGCGTCGACCGCAATTTTACGAGGGATAGCTTGATTAATTCCAGGGACTTGTATTTTAATATGGCAGGTTCTTCTTCAACTGGTTATACAGCCGTAACGTATAATAATGAATCAATCAGCTACGACTGGTCGTTAATAATTTGTCGTCGGTGTTTACAATCTGCTGCTTCGAAACACTATAAAGTGCGTTTTGTAACCGCCCAAGCGCATGATTTCAACCCGACTATTAATTGATGGATTAACTCAAACGTCAATTGTAACTCAAAGGTAATCTGTTGTATTAGCTTTATCGGGTGGTTTTCCCTAATCCTTTAACCTGCAGCACGTTTTTTATTTTTTGAATTGACGTTTTCAATACCGGCGGCACATCGCGGCAGTTGATTACACTATACCAGGAAGCGACGTATTGCGGTTAAATAATACCAGCAAATGCAAAAAAACCATTCTTTTTTTGGTTAGCGCAGCGGGTATATTTAGCAGGTGAAGAAATTGCTACTGCTATTATCGGTGCTGGTTGGGGCCGGCTGCAAAAATAACAGCCCGGCCCCTCAATCGGCCAGCTACTTCATGAGCGCGACGATCAACGGCAAGGCGTGGCAGGTAAAGGGTTATGGAACCGCTTACTTTGCCATCTATACCAATAGCCCGACCGGGAACATGCTCAGCATTATGGGATCGGATACAACCAAAGATGACACACTGTGCAGGTTCATGAGCCTCAGTTTTTATTCCAAACCAAAAATCGGCACCTACTATTTCAATAATAACGGTAGTATTTTAGCGGTCGGTGGTGTGATGGCCACCTATCTTTATGACCGCGGCCCGCAGACGATCGACAAATGGAGCACCGGCGGCCATGTGGATATCAGCCTAATCAACGACAATGAGATCAAGGGCGATTTTTCCTGCACCCTTGAAGGCGATGCCAATGATACCACTACGACGACCATTACCAATGGTAAGTTTGATGTGATCAATGAGTAAAGATGCTACCGGTTCATAGGTATTACGAAACTCTTAAGCTTTACAAACCTGTCGCCAGATTTCGTTACGTTTAAAGATTGCTTCGCACCCATTAAACTCCACCGCTTGCCATCGCTCAAAGCCAGAACATTTATTTTATAGACCTTATACGCTAATACCCAATAATAAATAAATGTTCCTGTCTTTACAACCCAAGCCTCGCAATCTGTCACCCGGTTTGCTTCAAGCAAAGTCGTTTCTCCATATTCGCTTTCTCTGCCTTTATATACATTTCGTTTATGCTGCGCTTTTACTTGGCTTCAAGGAAGGATTACTTAAAAAGCTTGGTGAGCGTATCCGTCAAATAAGGATTGACAAGGGTATTACAGGTGCAACTTGCCCATTCCATTGGCAAAGACCAGCAATCCATACAACGATTAGAAGCAGGGAATATCAATCCATCATTTTTCTATCTAAATGAAATAGCCAGGGGATTAGATGTGTATCTAAACGAAATAACTAAACTTTAAAATTATCTCTTTAACCGACTCCCGGTTGGAAAGCCTTGTAAATATTTAACCGATGAGGAAGAAAAATCTCTATATACCGTTAAAAATCTGTTTTATTATGTGAGCTGTTCAATTGCCATACTGAAGCTCCAAGCAAATGAAGATTGCTCCCCTCTGTAAAAAGTTCTACTTCATCACTATTTTCCTTTTTTGGGAAAACCCTGGTTGTAAAAGCATCTTTATCATTGATAAAGCCTTCCACTACAGACCCATCTATAAACAGGTGGATGTTTACTTTGCGATTGGGTTCAAGTGAATAATTGCCTGCCCTAATTTGTAAAGGGATATATTTTTTCAAACTTGATTTACGCTGATCAATAATCAATTGTTTTTTTTCAAAATCAAAATAAATCTTTGTTTGCTCAGAACCGTCCGGGTTTTTCCCAATGATCAGCCCAAACTTAGTGCAATTGCCAGGTATGATTTCCGCTGATATTTCAAGTTGATGTTTGCCGCTGCTTAAAAGCAAATTTTTTCCAGGATGAATTGTTGTTTGATCAAATTGCACCATTTTTCCGCGAAGTTGTTTAAGCCCTGGGTAGGGATGCTGATAAATGATATCGTTCTTCAATTCCCAAACTCTTGGGATACTGTATAGATGTGTCCATCCTGCCGCATACGTTGCCCTCGCACTCGTCTCATCGGGAATGATACCTATAGCAACGGTGCGCCCACTGGCGTCATGCGTTACTGAAGGTGATAACAAACGATTAATTACTTCAAGCCGCTTTGGGATCTTGCTGTCAGGAATAAACTTTTCATTTATAAAGTTGCCGGTCCAATACAAGGCGACAGCAGGTTTTTCCTTTTGAGGCACTTTATTTACCAGCAATATATACTTACCATTCATCTTCCAGAAAACCGGCATCTCCCAAAATATACCGGAATCGTCGTTCGCGGGATCGCCGATAAATAAAGGATGTATAAACTGCCACGTTTCAAGGTCCTTTGATTTGTAAAGCAACACGGTGCCTTTCTCTGTTCCGTTTTCCGTCAATCCAAAGCCTATGATCATATACCAGCAATCACCAGCTTTCCAAACATAAGGATCATGGAAATCCTTTCGTGAATATTCAGATGGCGAAGATTTTATAATGGGATTTCCGCTAAATTTCTCCCATTTAATTAATTTTTCATCTTTCGGTCGCGCCATGCAGATATCAAAAAACGATTGACCGGCCGATGAATAAATAATGACCGGCTCACCGCTATCATCTAAAAAACTACAGCCGGACCATATGCCGTTCTCATCATAACCGGGCTCAGGGGTGAGAATTGGTTGGTGCTCTGTCCAATGAATCAAGTCTGGGCTGGTAAAATGCCCCCAGTTGATCTGCCCCAAAAACAAGCTGGCTCCATTTTTTTGATTGAAAATATGATAAAGCCCATGGTAAAAGATCAGTCCATGTGTTTCGTTGGTCCAGTTTGCGGCGGGCAATAAATGATAGAGTGGTCGGTCAAAGTCCCCTGCAAAGCGGCTGTCTGGAATCGCTAAGTGCGGGGTTTGCCTTGTCAAGTTTTTTAACCCTGCCGTCCATCCATTACCTGCAGTTTCTTTAGTTGATAACTCAACATTGTCAATGATACCGTTAATCAGGGTTAACGGAAATACGCCTATGTTCTTATCGCGCCCATCGCGACCAATAGTCAAGCTGTCAATGCCGGGCGCAAACAGGCTGTCCGGCGAAGCAATCGAGATAACTGATTTTCCATTGATCAACAACTGAGTCTTCATAGGGGTGATATTTAAACAGATATTAAACCATTGAAATTTTAAAAGCTGTGTGGCTACCGGATAGTATGATAATTTATCGTTATTAAATACAACAATCATTGGTGTCCCAAATTTGTCGATATCTGCAGCAATCCAAATGTTTTTCTGACGGTTGAACAACGTAAAGAAGCCCGCTGTATCGGTCGGGTAAGTCTCCAAAGCGAAATAACCGCTTATCCGGGCCATTTTGTGAAGTGGTTTAGATAAAGTTGTATATAGCCATGTTGAATATCCATCAGTTCTAATACCGGTGCCTGTTATCCCCTTTACCAGTTCAGGTGAATGCATTCTAGAGGTCAGTTTTAAGTCGATCCGTCCGGAATCGTCTGCCATTGGCGCAGGCTTTTCAAAGTTCCAGGTCATCTGTCCCCTAGTCGTAATGGGCATAAAAACCGCGGAGATGATTAAAAAAATAAAAAATATCTTAAAATATTTACAACCCACCTGATAAAAATTGAATGTTAGCTGATTTATTTAATTATTTATTCGGCGTTTTGCGATAAGGAATGAGAAAACGGTAGAAGGAATTTATTAATGAATTGGAAATCAATAATAATATTAAAACACAATTAGCTATTTCTTTATGCAAAACCTTTCGGGCAATTTCTATCTATTTTTAGATATTCCCAAATCTGTTTTTAGATCATCGATCAGTGAAATGTTAATTGAAAAGCAACTTAGGTTGGTTGGAACTACACTATATGGATATTACATCAGGTTTGATCAGGCTATTTCGTCAATTTCTTAACACAATTAGATGGCGGATTGAGCAATATTTTTTTGAGTTCCGGTGAATGGTTCAAGGAAGTGATTTTTTCTTTTTCCATTATTATTTAACGTCATAAGAGGCCTGGGAACTAAAAACACCATCATTGGCTATACCCTGCACAATTGCCTTGTAAGTCCCTGGTCGGGCATTGTTATTAAAGCTGATAACTGCTTCCCCATTTTCATCGGTATTAACCATAGCTTGCCAATACTGTGTTGTATTATGTTTTACATCGTCAGGATTAGGTTCATTCGGATTAAATGGAACATAGGGCACGTAGGTAATGGTAGGATGAATACTTGTAACGAAAGACGGCATAGTTTTAAAAGGACAATGATAAATCACCGTTATGCTACCGGTAAATGTTTCATAGTTGTAAACCTGGCCCTCTTCCGCCATCTTTACCCCGACATGATATGGACAATTAAGCACATTGAATTGACATACATAGTCATGGCATACGCCACTGCTATTCGGTTTGCCATTGTATTCGGTCTGCTGTGTCTTCTTTGCTGTTATGACCACTTCCTTTAATAAATGATTATTTGATGCCAGCAGGCTTCTTTCCGCTTCAGTAAACTCATCAGATCTAAGAAACGGCTCAAACAGTTGTTGTTTAGCCAGGTAGTCATCTATACCGGCCCAGCGGTCCTTCATTTCAATTTTAAAGTCAGATTGGTTCTTATCTAAAACTGTAAGCAGAATTTTCACATCATTTTGAGTTCGTAAAGGCAAATACGGTAAATTAAAGTGACCGTCAATATCAGTTTTAAACATGGCTGTTTGCCCTCCGGCGATCATCATGTCCACCGGTTTTTTGATTTTTTTTTCATTATGAAGTACATAGCCGTCATAAGTTCCGGGTAGGATGTTAGAAATCGAATCTGATGCTGATGAAGACAATACGCTTTCAAAATTTAATAATAAGTTGTTAATCCTCCGCTCGTTAAATTTACCGGATGACTGTTTGAACACCGTTATATCGGGAAGATACCGCTCAAAAGAATCGAAAGCTTGTATATTCTTATATGCCGGTGTAATGGCCTGTTGTAACGCACAAGAAAAAGAAAATATTCCCCGTACAGGCTCTCCTTTTGAATTCACAACTTTTAACCTGATTGTTGTTTTTGAGAGCGGTTTATAAGTCGTCGAATCAGTTTTTAGTATAACGCTGTATTGTTTATTGTTTTCAATCGAGATAAGTCTGTCTTGTTGTAGCCGGCAGGCTTTGTCAAACAAGCAGACATGAACAAGACCTGGTTCCCAGGACTTTATTGGAATACTAAGTAAGGTTTCTTTCTTATTCAATTTCAAATAAGCACCCAATAACATAGACTGTCCATTATGTATAAAAAGCACACATTCAGATGTCGTATCCGGGTGATCAACGATTACTTTAATGGTATCGTTTACTACCCTTTTCACCGGCATTAAATTCCAGGCGTCATTTGTAATAACGGGGAAATTCTGTATAGGAATTGGATCTTCGCCTTTGGTCTTAATATAATATTTTTCACCTGATTCTGGTTTAAATCTGAATAGCGCGTTTCCGTCAGTGTCTGTGGCGAATGAAACAATCTCATTATTATTTCCATACAAAACACATTGCCTGGAGAGGGCCTGGCCTAAAGTGTTTCGTAAACAGCAGGCAAGCTGCGTGATTTGTCCGTTTAGTAAATTTCCACAATTGCCGGAAAAATCTACTATTTCATTTTCCGAAGCCCAGGTTAATGGCCGATTAAAAGCCATCTGGTCTTTTGCAAGTTCGATTTTTCCTGTGATTGCTAAAGACTGGTTAGCCAAGGAAGCAGGAAGGGTGAATTTAAATTCGCTGGAATTGATAAACTTTTCATTGAACCCTTTATAAGGTTTACCATTTACGGTAACAGTAAATGCTATATTCCCGCGAATTTTAGTTACGTCTTCAGTTTTTGAAACATTGACAGTAAAATAAATAGCACTATCAGCCTGATAGCCGGAAACCCGCAATTTAAATGGATCTTTTCGTAACCCAATAATATTTATGGGCTGTCTGAAGACATGAGGCTTTTTTTCAGTTATTAATTTATTCGTATATGCAACTAAACAATATTGACCGCTCAGCAGTGAATCGGGAATCGGAAAATTAGCACTGGCTAATCCATTTTCCATGGCAAATTTTTGGCTTGCGACCACTGTCTTATCCATCTCATTGACAAGGATCACATGCAGGGTATGGTGCTCCTGGATCTCCGCCGCATGCATCAGATAAGCAGCGAACCAGATATTTTCATTTGCTGCGTATACACTTTTATCTAAATGAAGGAATAGATCTGAGTGTTTCGCCGTGTCATTAAGATTTAGTTGCCTGGAAATTTTTTTGAAAAGAGAATCCGGTTGCTGGGCCACAGCAGTTAATGGTAACAGAAATAATAAAATGTAAAAATAGATTTTCATATCTATGAAGCTTGAAAAACGTAATTATTTTCGGTTGACTTTAACTATAGATTGGTTCATAGTAAAATCTATTATAAACTTGAGATGAATTAATTGCACGTAAATTGATATTGTCAAGATTAAAAAACGAGGTATCTCGATTACAGGTTAAAAGTCTTTCAATCTGATCTAAATATTCAAGTACCGGAGTATTTTTGCCGCTGTAATGCGCCAATATTATTGGATAATTAGAATCGTTCTGTTCAATGCTTCCCATACACTTATGGGCGTAACTATAATAAGCATGATCGAATGATATAAAAGTTGCGTTATTCATTTTATCGTGTAAGTGATTAGGTATAATGTTTAAAATTAAATTTTTCTTAAACTATCAATAAATTGATGTCGACTTTCTTACATTATCGTAGAGGTCAAGTGGTACTGGCTTTAAATAACAGCAAAAGTAACCTAATTGGAATACATTGATTTTCGTTATTATTTCAAAACATATAAAATTATTACAAAATTTAAAGTTTTAATAA
>Ga0302197_10001836_pt1 | contig 19985 bp, 19 predicted proteins | sample II_Bog_N2_1_FD_193526 | JGI IMG/M metagenome (GOLD analysis project Ga0302197, IMG submission 193526) | Peat permafrost microbial communities from Stordalen Mire near Abisko, Sweden - II_Bog_N2_1 | ecosystem: Environmental > Terrestrial > Soil > Wetlands > Peat | place: Sweden: Abisko...
TCGTGGCAGTCCGTGTGGACAACAGCAACGACTACAAGGAGCGAGCCACAGAAACCAGCTACGAGTGGAACTCATCTGCCTTTAATCCCTGCTACGGTGGGTTGAACGGCAATGTCCGCCTGCATCTTACCGGTAAAACTTATCAAACCCTTCCCCTCTACAGAAACCTGGAAACCAGCGGTATCTATGTCCATGCCTCGAACTTTAATATCGCCGCTGGCACCTGCAGTCTGACCGTCGATTCGCAGGTTAGGAATGAGGGAGAGCAGCAGGTGATTACTCTCGGTGTCGATGTTGTCGATGCTTCTGGGAAAAAGATCGCGTCGTTTGAAGCCGACCCTTCGGACATGGTGCAGGGGCAGACTGACATCATCACGGCACAGGGTAACCTTGCCGGAGTTCACTGGTGGGATGTGAGGGATCCTTATCTTTATGATGTCTACACCACGCTGACGGTGGATGGGAAAGTGGTCGATGTCTGCCGCACCCAAACCGGTTTCCGAAAGGCGGAGTTCCGTGGTGGTGTCGGAAAAGGAGGGTTTTACCTCAATGACCGTTTCGTCTACCTCAAGGGCTACGCGCAGCGGGCCTCGGACGACTGGGCCGGATTGGGACAGGCCTATCCTGACTGGATGCATGATTTTAACGCAGCGTTGATCCGTGAGAGCAATGCCAATTACCTCCGCTGGATGCATGTCGCTCCCCATCCTGCGGATGAGGAGGCCCTCGACCGCTACGGAATCGTCAACTCCTGTCCTGCTGGAGACAAGGAAAAGGATGCCGACGGACGCCAGTGGGATCAGCGCGTAGAACTCATGCGCGACACGATCATCGCCCTGAGAAATCATCCCTCCATTTTCTTCTGGGAGGCAGGAAACAACGGGATTTCCGGTGACCACATGCGACAGATGGTGGAACTTAGAAAGACATGGGATCCCGATGGCGGTCGCGTCATGGGGTGTCGTGATATCAAGGACGATACAGCCGCCAAGAGCACCGAATACTTTGGGATCATGATCGGACAGGACGATGGAAAGGATAAGCGAAAAACGCCTCAGGATATTTTCAGAAGCTACAGTGAGGAGCGACGTGATCTTGCGCCGTACCTCGAGACGGAGGATTTCCGGGAGGAGGCCGCCCGTCGGTTCTGGGATGACTACAGCGCGCCTCACTTTGGATTCAAACCGGGCCCCAACGATACCTATGGGCTGAATTCTGAAACATTCTGCGTAGGAACCCCGGGCATCAACGGCAGGTATGCTAGCGATGGGGCAATCAAGCGTTACTTTGATTACTACAGGAACAGGATCAGTAACACTGATCCAGCGCATGCCAAATGGGCTGCTTACGCCTCGATCTACTGGTCCGATTCCAATGCCGATGGTCGCCAGGATAGCAGCGAAGTCTGCCGTGTGAGCGGCAAGGTGGATTCTGTGCGTCTCCCCAAACAGGCGTTCTACGCCTACAAAGTCATGCAGGCCGAGTCACCCGACATCCATATTATCGGTCACTGGAACTATGCTGACGGTGTCACCAAAACCATGTATGTCGTCTGCAATTGCGACTCGGTGGAACTGTTCGTGAATAACCAATCCAAAGGTAAGATTGATCATCCCACCGATGGGTATCTCTTCCCGTTCCCTTCGATCACTTGGGAGCCGGGTAAGATCAGCGCTGTCGGATATCGGAGCGGAAAGAAAGTTTGCGAGACCGCGATCGAGACAGCAGGAGCTCCGAAAAAGATACGCCTTACCCCTATCCTTGGGCCTAAGGGACTGCAGGCCGACGGGTCGGATGTTGCGCTTCTCGATGTTGAAGTGCTGGATGCTCAAGACAGACGGTGTCCCTTGGATGAAGACCGCATCGACTTCAAGGTGGAGGGCCCTTGTGTCTGGCGCGGAGGAGTCAATAGCGGGATCCCAGGTTCGGTCAACCAACTCTATCTGAACACGGAATGTGGTATCAACCGGGTCTCCCTGCGCTCCACGCTGACGCCGGGAGCGATCAAGGTCACCGCGACGCGTAACGGTTTGGATCCCGCAACGGTGGAGCTGACATCGCTTCCCGTGGAGAACACGAATGGTCTGATCAAGGAAATGCCACAGTCATGGCCCGCTCCAACTCCCACCAAGTGATCATGGGTAGTCATCATGAGTCGGTGTCGAGACAAGAGTCTTGAGAAGAATAGCAGAAATCTCACGCGGGGCTCGCGGGGGCGCACGGAGGAAATAGAGAGAAATTTTTATTTGAACTCGGGCGTGCTCACGCCGCTCGCCCCTCATGGGGTTGCCTGCTGGCACTCCTACCAGCTCCCGCCAGTCGCTGGTTTCCTCCCTCTCCGTGCTCTCCGCGAGCCCCGCGTGAGAATCTCAGAAACTAATCCAGAGTCGATTCTGGTGGGCACAGATATTCTTAAAACGCTCTAGGAGAAGAGGCCTCGAAGCGGAGTTGTTGAATCAAGAGGTAAGTCAATGGGGGCGGGATTGCAAATGGCCCAGGAGCAGCCCTGTTCTGAAAACAGGCGTCCGCTGGAAAGGCTCTCGAGCACGGCTTCGCGCAGACCGGTAACATCGAACCCGGCTTCCTCTCCCTGCCGGTATTCACTGATGAATTCCATGGGAATGTCATGAATGCCCCCCGAGGAAAGAAGGAGGGCGTTGGTTGTTTCCACATATCCCCGTGTATCGCGAAGTGTGGAGGGAAAGCGGGCTTTCTCACCGCTGAGAACCTTCAGGAACTCCGTGTAATTGATATCCAGAAGTTGCTGAGTGCTCTCCTCACGATCCAAGGAGACTCCCATGGAGCTTTCGAGCTTTGCTCCATCTTCCGAGAGAGTCGCCGAGCCGAGATTTCCTTTCACCTGGATTGAGAAGGGAAATTTATTTTCTGAGGCGTGTGTCACCGCGAGGCTGAAAGCGATGTCAGAAGGGAAGCGCCCTTTCAGGCAGGCGGTGTCGTAGCTCTCAATGCGGCGGGCACGATAGAGTTCTCCCGTCACCTCGGAGGGAACGGAGAAGGTGTCATGAGTCTCTCCGGCGCAATACATGATGGTGTGAATCACATGGGCCAGCGCATTTGTTGCAGGTCCATCGAAGATCGGAGCCCCGTCAATCGACATCTTTCCGGCCCAGCGGGCGCGTCCATAGTAGCCGTCAAGTCGGGGCCAGCATCCCGCCGCGCGAATCGAAAGGATCTTGCCCAGCACGCCTTCACTGATAAGGCGTTTCAGGGCCTGAGTGGAGGCGGCCCCGATCATCTGAAAGCCGACGTTCACGGTGTTGCGTGGATCTGCGGCGATCAGTTCTTCCAGTTGGCCGAGGAGTGGAACAGGAGGCTTCTCGAGATTCACAAAGAGACCCCGCGCCAGACACGCCTTGGTCATCTCAAGATGAAAGGGGATTGGCGTGGCGATGACCACGGCATCGAGTGTTTCCTGGTCGAGCATCTCTCGATAATCAGCGTGCCAGTGGATTCCCTTGCTTCGGAATTCGGCGATCTTATCCTCTCCGATCGTCGGATCGGCAACAGCGACGAGTTTCGCCAGTCCGGCCTCTGCGTGGGTTTCAATGGCAGCACGGTGATAGGCGCCAATACCCCCGGTTCCGATCAGGCCGAAGTTTACAATTTTTGTCATTCTTGGGGAGAATACTCTCTGGTTAAGGGGTGACTGTGGGGCGGAAAAGCAAGATGTTAAGACGGATGGGGGATTTACTCCATCCTCATTTCTTGGTCTTGATGGTGTGTGGGTTGCTTTTTCAAAAACTGCGATTGACGACACTTTCACTCTTTCATATTCTCACCGACCCAAGTTCCGCGCGGTTAGCTCAGCGGTAGAGCACTACACTGACACTTAAGTGCCGTAAGAGAAATCGATACCAAAAAACAGGGTTTGGTACAATTCCTATCTGTAATACAAAACTTGAGTTTGGTACACTAGTTTGGTACAATCTCTCCCGTGAGCAGACCACACAAAGACAAAGGATCAGCGGGTTTTTATGAAAGGGGAGAGCTTCACTGGTATCGTTTTACCTTCAACGGAAAACGACACTCGTTCAGTACGGAAACAAAAATAGGCAAGGCTGGCAGGGTTACGGTTGAAGCCATGCAGATTGCAGAAAGGAAGCGCGAGGAGATTGAAAAAGGAATCGTGAAGGCCGCGGAAGTGACTTGGGAAAAGGCGACAGAAAAATATATTTCCAAGAAACTTCATGAAGATGACTTCACGGTAAACACTGCAACTACGGCCCGTTATGCTTTCAAGAGCTTCTACGAGTTCTCCAAGATTGAGAACCCGCAGAAGGTAACCCAAGAGATAGTGAAGGATTTTTACTATGATCTACGGGCCAGAATGGCCGAGGCAACCGCTAGGAATTACGCAACAAGGGTTTCTATCTTCCTACGGGATCAAGGCGTAGAAATTGAGCCAGTAAATTTTAAAGGGGATGTGAACCACAGGACAGAAATAGTAGATGAGGGATACATTGATGAACTTTTAGGATGTTGTGAAAATAATGAGGTTCTTTTTATTCTTTATGCTGGTTTTTTGGCGGGTATGAGAAAGAACGAGATAGTTATGGCACGGCCCGAATGGTTTCATTTGGGGCTAAATAACAATTCCTACATCAAAATTCCTGCAAAAGATAATGTTACTGGCTTTATTCCAAAATCCAAAAGGGAGAGAAAAATTCCTATTGTTACAGAGTTTGAACAGTTCCTAGAAAAGTGGCCAGAATGGAGAGAGCAAAAATTTATGATTGCTCCAAACGCCAAGGGAAAGAAATACCGCTATGATTTTAGAAAGCCATTGAATGACTACTTGAAGAGCCAAGAGTTTAAAGATCCAGACGGCAACGCTATTGGATGCTTTTCATTTGGGCCCCATGTCATGAGGCATTCTTATATTTCCATCCTTGCACAAAAAGGGACAGATTTGGCAGTAATTTCAGCTTATAGTGGCGATAGGATCAAGACGCTGGAAACAAATTATATTCACATCAGGCCAAGCAGAAGGCAAGTAGAAGAGGCGTTTGCTTCTTCAATTCATTAAACAAATTAAAAATATAAAACAGCGCCATTATTATTAGAGGGTTTTATATCTCTATATTATTTGCCTCTGATTTTATTTTAGCGATTGTATCTTTTATGGTTTTGTCTCTTAGTTTGGAATTTTCTATAACCTCTGAAAACCCATCAAAGAAATAATCATCCGGATCAGCATACTCAAACTCTTCCCCTCTGTATTCCTTGGGAACATATTTTATTGGGCAATCTACAAAGATAGCTTTAACTCCATATGCGTTTGTATTTTTTATAGTTAAATCCTTTATAGTTGTTATTCCTGAGTCTTGAAAGTTTACAAAACCTTTAAAGGTTCCAGTTGCAACTTTAAGGTTATCGCAGCAATTAAAACTGGCAGATACTATACCTTTCTTAGTATCTGCAAAAAATTCATCTTCGCATTTTCCAGAAAAATAAATTAAAGGCGATAAGTGAGTTATTAGGCTACCTCCTAGGAATACAAAAGTAGTTACCTCTAATGGTTCTGTTACATTTAAACACCAACTAGGGTTTTCTTTAATTAATTCAACAAACTGTTCTCCTGTAATCTGTTTCATAGTTCTATTAAATTAGTCTCTGATTTGATTTGTTGTACTACCCTATCTCTTAAAAAAGAGTTTATTACTGTTTCATCAAACATATACTCTTCACCTCTATATGCATTTGGGATATTCTTAATAAAACAGTCTCGAAAATCGGCCTTTACCCCTAAGGTTTCAGGTTCGCATCCATAAAATTCAGAGAGTGTTCTAACCATTGTGCTTGTTATTTTCAGTTTCCCAATTTTTTCAATGCCTGAGTCACTAAAATAGACACCTCCCCTAAAAGTACCGGCTGCAACTTTAAGGTTTTTGCAATTAACAAAGGAAGCAGCCGATCCATATGTATCGCTTCCTGTTACTTTTAAATCTTCTATTTTTTCTACTCCTGAATTTCCAAAGGATACATATCCTTTAAAAGTACCAGTAGCTACTTTTAGATTCTTACAGTTGCAAAAGGTGGCTGATTCTTTCTTTGCGGTGAAGGTTAATAAGGGTGATAGTTGTGTAATGTTACTATTTGAAAGATCAGCATAAGTCGTTATGCTTGTTTTTTCTTTTAAATCTTTACACCAGTTAGGGTTAGCCTCTATGAGATCCTTAAATACATCTCCTGTCATTTTCATTTTTGTTTTCATTTATAATTATTCTTCTTTGGTTTATAGGGAGTTTTCATTGTGAAAACCTTACCTATATTCATTATCCTTCTTTTTTTATAAAAGTGTTTGGAAAAATAAAAATAATTAAAAATATTTTTATAATTCTATTTGGTTAGTCTCTCAACTACTGCTTTTAATCTTTCATCTTCTATACGCCTGAACATTCAAAACTTACATCGACTAGTTGCTGCATTTAAGTTATTCACCCGGTATTTACTGAAAAATGCTTCCCATTACGGGGCAGGGGTCTGAACAATCATGTAATGGTTTCCAAACGAGTTGATGAATTCCCTTGGAAGACTGTTATAGTGCTTAGCAAACTTGAAAAAATCCTTCCAACCGGAAGCCGGATCTGTGCTGTCGGGATAGAAGAGAAAAGCTCGGTCCTGAGATCCATGCAGGAAACTTTTAATCAGATTGAGGAAATGTTCACGCATATGGGAGGCATGGGCGTGAATACCTGATGAACCCAGCGATTCAAAAGGATCAGGAAAAAATAGCTGTTCGTGCGTGTTGACCCACTTGACGAAAATATCCGCCGGGGCCTCTATTTCCGTTTCTGTCCGGCCTTTGGCAGAGCGATACACCTTGCCATAAAGAAAGAGCGTCCGGTCATAGCAATAGTATTGCTCCAAAAGATTCAGAAACTCCGCCGGAGGGACTGGCACCTTGCTGATGTCTTCCGGAGGGATGCAACGACGCCAGCCTCCGAAAATGATGAGCCCCTTGGTTGCAACCTTCATGTGCATGAGCTGTTGCAAGAATGGCCAGAAGGTCTCCCAAGGACCGAAATGCTCCCCAGGGAGAAGCGCCTCGAATCGCTTACTGATCTCGGCTGGCAAGCGCAGATACTCGGCAATCATGTCAGCTACCGCTTGGCGCTCCTCTCGAAAGTGAAGACGGCTTTCGGTTTGTTCACGCGAAGTCTTTTTCTTTCCGTTGGTGCTTTGCTCCTCTTCGAGCAATGGGGATTTTGAGAGAGGGGAAATGTTCATAGTTTTGGGAAATGTTCGGGGTGATTGATGGAAGGAGTTTCCTTGGGAATGTCTTTCTCCTGCTCGGCATTGGCAGAGCGAAGTTTGGCGTTGATGGAGGCAAGGTCTTTCTTGGAAAAGCCTGCGTTGAGAAGCTTTGCACCGAGGTCTTCGGGCAGTGCTTGATTAGGTTGGATGAATGTTTGTGGCATAGGTTGTTGGTTGGTGGGGTGTTTGGGTTTCAGGAAACGGAGGAGTGTAGTGTATCGGATGCGTTTATCCTGAAACTCAAACGAGATGATTGATCCGTCGTTACGAGTCCGAAATTTGGTGAGAAGTTTTTTGGCCTTGAACTGATCCCAGATCTCTTGCCGAAGGCTTCCATCGGGAGCGATGAGGAGGGAGGCGAGATCCTGCACGACCAGTTTTTTCCGTGCTTTGGTGTAAAGCGGCAGCCCTCTTTTCCCTTTGCCTTTGGCAGGGCTGGCGAGTTTGGTGAAAGCCATGTCGCTCATGGCCAGCACTTGATGAGGCCGGAATTTTAACGGTTTGGAATCGGGGCCGAGATTGGCAACAGCCAGGTGGCCGTGCTGAATGCCGTTATCCTCATGGAGTCCAAAGATCCAGTTGCGTCCGGAGGCATAGGCTTTCAGCCAGTCAGCGCAGACGGCACGAAGAAGTTTTTGAGCCTCCTTCTTCTCCATCTCCTTGGGTGTAGAAAACACGATGTGCCTGACTTCTGCGGCTCGGGAATTGGCATGGAAGGAACACAGGGCCTGAATAGCCCATTCCGTGCGGTTACGGGGAAGACGGAATTTCCCAAAACCAAAATCCGCGGTGAGTCCGACTGATTTTCCGGCGATATAGCGGACGAGCTTCGGTGATTTATGCCCCGCCTTGACGAGCTTGCAGATCATCGGGCTCATGGAAGTTTATCCCCCAGCAGTGCAGCGATCTTTTCCAATGCTGCGTTGATGTGATTTGTGTTGAGTGAGCCGTTGAACAGGAGCGCGAGCTGTTGGGCGTTGATGATTGAAATCCGTGTCCTGCGCAGCTCGCTTGCCACTTCGACCAACCTGTTGAGATCGACCTGTTCTGTGAAAGAGCCAAACACCAGGGAGGCGATGTGTTCGCGGAGGCGTGGCGGGAGAGCAAGCCAGCGGTTGGCATGGAGCGGGGAAAGCCTGATGCGGATCTGTTTTGATCTGGTAGTCTGCTCGGTGGGGCAAGATTGCCGTTTTGTCTCAAACGCTTGCGCGTTCTCGAAAACGGCACCTTGGTCAGGGAGAGGCTCTGCCCTCCCCAACACCCCTCTGGAAGTCATGGCTGACTTCATTGGGCCGCACCTCCACTTGTTGTTTTGGTGGCTGCCTGACCGAAAACCTTGCCGATGGAGCGGAAGGAAATCTGCCTTACCAATTGTTTGCGAAGCGTGAGGACGGCCTGACGGCGCAGCTCGGCAATTTGAGTATCAAGGTGGCGTTGAGTGCGGAGGCACTCTTCCTCGACGAGAGCGCGCAGACCTTCTTGGACATGGGAAGGAAGTCCGGTTGGAGTGATCGAGAGTTCACGCAGGCGTTCTGCAAGAAGGCGGGCAGGGCTGAGGGGGATTGGGGCGGGTTCAGTTTTCATTGCTGCCGACCGGAGGTATTGCGCCTCCGATTATCTATCACCTGTATGTGTCAGGGTCGGCTTAGGTTATTTTAATATAATATATGTCTAAATAGATAACTTGTCAAGTAGCTATTTTAGAATAGTTTTATTTTTATGAAAATATTTGTTGACTATTTTTAACGAAGAAAGGAGATGAATAATCTATGAAAAATACAATAATAAAAATAAAACGTGCACAGATAGATAACTATATCATGTGCTATGCTATCAAACTAAAGCGTATCAATCAACAAGATGAAGAAATTTCAATTTCGAAAATCACTGTTGAAATGATTTCTAATAAAAATGGAGGTAGTATCTAATGAGTGCTAACTCTAAAATCAGTTGGTGTGACCATACATTCAATCCTTGGTGGGGTTGCACGAAAGTTAGTGAAGGGTGCAGGAATTGTTATGCTGCAACTTTTGCGAAGCGATTAGGAAAGAATATCTGGGGGGCAGGAATTCCCCGAGTGAAGGGCTCGGCTACTGTTTGGGGAGAGCCACGGCATTGGAACAGGAGGGCGCTTGTTCAGGGGATTCGACCACGGGTTTTCGTGGCGAGCATGGCCGATGTCTTTGATGACGAGGTCGATCCTTCGTGGCGAGAGGAACTCTGGGAGTTGATTCGGGAGTGCAGCGCCTTGGACTGGTTGGTGTTGACGAAGCGTCCTGAGAACATGCTTGGGATGCTTCCTCATGACTGGGGAGACGGGTGGAAGCATGTCTGGTTGGGTACCACGGTGGAGAATCAAGCGATGGTTATGGAGAGAACTCCTGTGCTCCAAGCGATCCCTGCCGCATTGCGGTTTTTGAGTGTGGAACCGTTACTTGGTCCCGTGAACCTTGATTTGGAGGGCATCCATTGGGTTATTTGCGCTGGGGAGTCTGGTGCCAGCTATCGCCCGCTTGATCCTGACTGGGCTCGCGGGGTTCGAGACCAAAGCTTGAAACACGGTGTTCCGTTCCATTTCAAGCAGTGGGGGACCATGAACCAGAAGAAGGCTGGAAGGCTTTTGGATGGAGTGATTTGGGATGATTTTCCGATTTCTCCCGCCGCTTTGGTTGTTTGAGGGAGTGAGTCGGAATGGCTATTTCGCAAGGTGTCTGATGCCTGTCTTGCATCCATCCATAGGCTTGCCTAGCGTACCAAAATGAGTTCCTCCGATATTCCTGATCCCTTTTCCAAACGCTTGGAGTCATTGATAACGACATGGCTTCCAAAGGATGAGAAAGGAGATGTAAAGACTAGATCTGTTTCGCTCTACCTACCTAGCAAGATCCGAGGTGGTGAGTTTATCCGAAAGACTGAGCGTGCAGAGTTGGTCAATGGAACAATGATTTTTATGCTGGAAAGGTTCGGAGGGGCAACCCAGACCGAAGGAATTGGATATTTTAAGGATACATCCAAAGTTCACGCTGAGAGGGTTACTATCTGTCAATCATTCACAGAAAAATTAGATGAAGAAACGCTTCGAGAGATACACCGCTTTGCAAATTCCCTTGCTGGAATCTTTAATCAATATTCGATTTCGGTAGAAATCGACGGTGTCATGTATTTTTTTAATTACAGAGAAGATTACGATGAGCTTCGAAAAGAGATGAAAGAAAAGGGGACGGTTTATGGGTTTGAGAAGTATCTGAAAAACTCACTGACTATCCCTGACCCAGATATGGAGGGGTAACGCCATCACAAACTCCGCTGCATCTGGGGGGAATCATCCCTCGGAATTGCAGTGAAGCTATTTCGATTTTTTGGGAAATCTGTCCAACGAGACACGCTTGTAGGCTTTCTTCTTCGATGTGTTGGGATGCTTCTCGATCCCCAAGATTGTGATGGCCTCTTTTCCTGGGCCGTATGCCCAAAACATCCGTCTTGCACCGGCCTTTCGATTTTCAAGATAGCTCTGCCATACCTTGAAGCCGTATTTTTCCGTCAGGTCATCAATCTCATGGGATTTCAAGCCAGGATGGCGCGGATTGTTGCTTAGTAGTTCCAAGGCTTTTGACCATTTGTCAAAAAGAGCCCTTTCTTCTGCATCCAAGGTTTTTGCCTCAGCCTTTAGCTGGAGGTCGTTCCACAGGTGGAGCATCTCGGGCTCCCCCATGAAGATCGCAAAGCTCACGAGCGGAGGGCGCGTCGGGCTGCCTTGATATCAATCGGGCCAGAAACCTTCCCCGCCTTGAAATTTCCGATGGATCGCTTGATCTGGGTCAAGGTCTCAGCGGAAATTGGCGGATCATCAACAAGCTTTTGAGGGGAAACCAGCATATGACCGCCACGGAGAACTTGAACATGCCAGTGTTTGGTCTTGGCTCCGCGAATGGCGAAGCGGTTTTTCTCGTCGAGGTGGACGATGTATTCTTTTTCGATTTTTTCGAGGATGGCTGGCATGGGATGAAAGAGGGTGGGATATCCCACTTTACGGATTTAATCAGCCTGCGTCAATGGGGCAGGTTGAGTCTCAGGATTGGGATATGTGCGAGGATGAAGGTGGTGTCAGGTTTCCTCCAAATCAGGAGTGCTGAAGCGTGGGATGTCTCCACTCGTGTCAATCAGGATAGCTGTTGGTTCTCGGCTCGACAGAAAGAAAGAACTCCCAAACCCAGTTGATTGATAAATGTCGTTAAACAATGCTCTGATCTGTTCGCAGATATTCGTGCAGCAAGAGGCTTTTACCGAAATGAAGCCGAATCTGTCTTCTTCAGCGCCTTCGAGTTTTTCCAATGTCTCACGAACTTTTTGAGGCTTCTTGTCTCCACTGACACGTCCATTGGCATGAACGATACAATTCCGAATCACTCTAAGATTTTCGCCATCCTGCCACCTTGTTGATTGCCCCGATGAATTCGTCGAAACCCATTTTTCAAAGGCGTTCATGAACCCCTGAGGATAATGTTCACCAAGTCCCTTACACTGCTGGTGATCTCTCTCGATAATGACTCTAGAAAGGCTTTTTGCCCTTTCTTCCATAAGAGCATAGAGCTGAATCAAGAAGCCATACCTCAGGCGTAGCGGAAATTCGCGATGAAAGCTGGCTGAGTGACTTAGGTATTGCATCATGCCGATATCCATCCTTTCTTCTCTGCTATAGCTGGCAAGAGATGCTTCAAGTTGCTCTCTGGCTGATCTCTCGGCACTTGGAATAGCTGCCTCTGAAACCGTGAAATATTTGGTTAAGATACTGAACTCGTAATCAGTTTCTCCACGGTGCCCTGTGCCATCAATAAAAGTTGCAGGCATGGTTTTTAAAAGATTTATGATTTTTCGACGAAAGGACGAGTTCTTTCACTTTGAAAATTACTTCATAAAAAGTGGTTTCCATGAAGTAATAAAAATTGCTAAATCATAGCTTATCGCGCCATTTTGGATGGTATCATCCAGAAATAAATAACCAACAGCACTCAAGGGATTTTTCATTAAAAATACAGGTGCCTGAGGGAAGTGGATTGTAAAAAGACATTTGCTAGCCGTTCCCCACCGCCACTGCAAACTCCGCTGTACCCGGGGGAGGAAAAGAGTTCCTTTCCCTTCTTAAGTAATGTGAATGGCGCTGGAACCATGGACATTGTAGCATCTCTCCCGTTCTCCCCAATCCCTTCCGCCGATTCTCACTCTCAACGAAAGACGCTCTTTGTGAATTCCGACAGAAAAAGTTTCATCCACTATTTCAAGACAACTCGATGGACTTTGGTCGGCCAGGTGAAGGATGGGGATGAAACCAAGGCTGCGGAGGCCCTGGCAATGCTGTGCGAAGCCTACTGGCATCCGATTTATGTCTATATCCGGCGTTCCGGCGTCCAGCCGCAGGATGCGGAGGATTTGACGCAGGGATTCTTCTGTCACCTGGTTGCCAAAAATGTCCTAGCTGCCGCAGATCCTGCCAAGGGAAGATTGCGCAGCTTTTTGTTGGCCAGCCTGCAGAACTACCTTGCTGATGAACGGGATCGCGCCTCGGCGCAAAAACGAGGTGCTTCACTGCTCGTCTCGATGGATGCGAAAACGGCGGAGGAACTCTATCAGGGGGAAGCCCTCGGGGAACTTTCCCCGGATTTGCTTTTTCAGAGGCGGTGGGCCATCTCCATGTTGGAGAGTGCCATGGAGACGCTTGCAAAGGAATTTGAAGAGTCCGGGAAAGCGGAAATCTTCGCCCAGCTCAGGCCGTTTCTTGGATTCGGACAGGAGCCCGAGAAGAGGTATGAAGAAATCTCGCGCTCTTTTGGCATTCCTGTCGGGACGCTGAAAAACCAGGTGTATCGACTCCGGGATCGCTGGCGGGAACTCCTGTTTGAGCAGGTCGGGATGACGCTTGATAACCCTACTCCCGAAAATATCAAAGCGGAGCTTCAGGAGCTTTTGGGGTTCGTGTAGTCATCCTGCAAAAACAGCAGCCCTTAACCGTGATGGATGCCTCAAACCACTTCAGGCCTTCGGATCCGCGCCAGGGCGCGGAATCTTCCTGGGGCGGACTCCACGGACTCGATCCCAGGGAGCTTTTCGCATGCGCCCTTTCTGAAAGTCCCCCGGAGAGTGGGTTCCGGACGGATATGCAGAAAGGGGCGGTTCGTCTCCCGTTTCCTTGGGCAGGGAATTTCATCAAAGGGTCTTTGCTTGCCGTGCTTGGAGTGATCGTCGTCATCACCCTGGCAGTCGTTTGGCTGGCTACTGCAAGAATGCATCGCCCTTCAGTCGTGGGAAAAGGTGGCTCTTCCCATGCCCCGGCTGTGAATTCTGAACTTGGAGCCTTGGCGGAACGGACGCCCGAGGCGAGCCTGTCATCAAAAACCGCAACCCTCAACTCGCCCGATTCAGAACTCATCCGGCTGGAAGCCGCTGCCGCACAAGGGGACACCGTTTCCCAATATCAACTTGGCAACCGGTACAGAGACGGAAAAGGGGTTCCTCAGGACGAGAACAAGGCGGCTGCCTGGTATCACAAGGCTGCGGAACATGGCAGCGTGCAAGCCGATGTGGAGCTTGGGACGATGTATTGGAACGGTCATGTCAACATCCATCCTGTGAATTGGGAGAGGGTGCTCGCCGTGTGGCTGGCGGCTGCGGAAAAGGGCGATCACAGGGCACAGCGCAGGGTGGGGGAGTGCTATCGCGGGCTTAGTTTTGGCGTGCCGCATGATCCGGTGAAGTCCGTGGAGTGGCTTCAGAAATCCGCAGATCAGGGGGATGGGGTCGGAATGTTTGCGCTGGGGCAGATGTATTACGGTGACAGGGGGATTCCACGGAATGAAGCCCTTGCGTTTCAGTGGGTGGAGCGTGCGGCCATCCGGGGCTATGAGTCTGCTGAAGTTGATCTCTCGCGCATGTACGCAAAGGGGTTCTGTGTTCAGAAAGATCCTGTGAAAGCCTATGAATGGGCCCGGAGAGCTGCGGAAACCGGCAACGCGGAAGCCCAGGCGGATCTTGGGCGCATGTATCTGAACGGGGAAGGGATCCCGAAGGATCTCCCGAACGCGGTGGTTTGGAGTCGCAAGGCGGCGGAACAAGGAAATGCAGGCGGCCAGTTCACCCTCAATCAAATTCTCTTCCCCAACCAGCAGGGCAACGAGATCGCGCCAGAACATCTCGATGAATTGGTGGAGGCCGCAGGGAAGGGAAATGCGGCTGCCCAGTACCAGCTTGGGTTTTGGTATGCTCAGGGGAAGGGCGTCAAGGGCAATCCTCAAAAGGCCTTCGAATGGACGCTGCAAGCCGCCGAAAACGGGCATGCTGCGGCACAATCGCTGATCGGAGACATGTATGAGAGCGGCATCTTTGTTCCCAAGGATGAGGTTAAAGCCGCCGAATGGCACTCCAGGGCGGATCGGCAAAAGAAAAGCCAGCCGGATGTTCCGGCACTCGATGCGGAGCATCCCCAGTTTTACGATTCAAACTGAAACAAAATTGACATGGCGTGCCGTGAATCGGGACGGTAAGTGTCGGCAGACCCCCGTTTCATGAATCTTACTCACGCGGAAATTATTGTCTCGGAGAACGGCGTGGAGATACTGCGCAAGACCGTTTCATCCGGCACCTATGTCATTGGACGGGACGAGGAGTGTGATGTTCGCTTGGAACAGGCAAAGGTTCTGGGCCGTCATGCTCTTTTGAGCGTGAGTTCTGAGGGCCTTTACCTGGAGAACCTTGGCGCGGGTGCTCGAACATTGGTTCAAGGGGTTCCTGTCTCGGGATGCTGCAGACTCTGGCCGGGTCAGAAAATTGATGTCGCCTCCTTGATCATTGAAGTGCGGCGTGGGGAAGAGGATGAAACATCCGGCACGAATTACCGTCAGCCACCCGCGTCCAGGAGTCCGGAGCCATGTCTGAAGGAATTCTCGCCGACAAAAAAATACGAGATCGGCGGCGTGGCGGCCGTGGGAGGCATGGGGATGATCCTTGAAGCCCGTGAGACGGCCAGCGGGCGGACTGTCGCCCTGAAAGTTCTGGGAAAATCCGGTCCGGGTGAATCGCTGAACCGTTTCATCTCGGAGGCAAAAATCACTGCCAGATTGGAGCATCCCAACATCGTTCCCGTGCACGACATGGACACGGACGGGGAGGAGCGGTTTTTCTACACGATGAAATTCGTGAAAGGGATTACCCTACATGAGGTGCTGGAAAAACTGCGCGACGGGGATCCGGACATGATGGCCGACTATCCGCTGAGCGCGCTTCTTACGATCTTCCAGAAGATTTGCGACGCGGTGTCCTTTGCCCACAGCCAAGGGATCATCCATCGGGACCTCAAACCCGAGAACATCATGACGGGCGATTACGGGGAGGTGCTGGTCATGGATTGGGGGCTTGCAAAGGAAGTGGGTGTGGAACCTGTCCTGGAAAATTCCGAGATCTCGGAGGGCTCGGCCTCTTCGACCATGGCGGGGCAGGTGCTCGGCACGCCCCAGTACATGTCCCCGGAACAGGCCCGTGGGGAAACCGACACCCTCGATGGGCGGGCCGACATTTACTCCTTGGGAGCAATGCTCTACCAAATACTGTTTCTCAGGCCTCCCGTGGAGGGAAAGAATTCCGGCGAAGTCATCCGCAAGGTGGCGAGGGGTGAGGTCGGATCACGGCTCCATGGCACCGTTTCATCGCCGTTGCCGCATCTCGGTGGAAAACGTCCCCCGGAGTCCCTCCGTGCGGTGATCCGGAAAGCGGTGGCTTTCGATCCGGTACGCCGGTACCGCGCCGTAGCTGAGTTGCAGTCGGATATCGGCGCCTGCCAGAACGGCTTTGCGACATCGGCTGAGAATGCGGGCATGGCAAGACAACTGATGCTACTTGTCCGACGTCATCGGGCCGTGAGTTTCACGGCTTTCTCGGCCCTTGTGATCGCGGCGGTGCTGACCACGGCCTTCCTATTCAGCGTCACCCGTGAAAGAAACGCCGCCGTTGCCGCAAAGGTCGCGGCGGACCGGGAGCGCAAACGAGCGGAAAGTGCCGTCGTCTCCCTGTGGAAAACAGCCCCCGATTTTCAGGCGCTCGCCCGATCTCTGCTCAACGAGGGCCGCCCCGAGGAGGCGCTGGAAAAGATCGGCTATGCCGTGCAGCTTGACGGGAACAACGCGGGGTATCATTTGCTTCGCGCGCACCTACTCCAGTCCAGTCAGAGGCTCGGAGAGGCGGCGGGGGAGTATCGCCGCGTTCTGGAACTGCATCCCGGCGATCCTTCCGCACAGGGAAACCTTGCGCTTTGCGAAAAACTTCTGGCATTACAGGATCATGGAACCGCTCTGGGCAAAGAAGGGCAAAAACTGCTTTTGACCGCCTTGCGCGAACAGAACAGGCTCCTTGAAGCAGGCCCTCTGGCGGCCATTCTCGAGCCTGGCGGCGATCTTGCCGAGGCGGCGCTCCGGGCCCGGCTTTCCCCTTACAGGAAACAGCTAGGCTGGAGGGATGATCGCGTCTGGAAAAGCGCCGACGGCAACTTCGGAGTCTCACTGGAGGGACTCGAGGTGGGGGATCTTTCCGAGCTGAAGGGGCAGAATATCTCCGAACTGAACCTGAACCACACCGATGCGCAGGATCTCCGCGCCCTGGCCGGGCTGCCGCTCCGGGTGCTAACCCTGAATTTCTCACAGGTTTCGGATCTGGGCTCCCTGAGCGGCCTTCCTCTGGCAGATTTGGAAGCCATCGGACTTCCCGTTGACAACCTTGCCCCCCTGAAGGGAATGCCGCTCAAGCGTCTTGTGCTCAACCGCACCAAAGTGGTCTCTCTGGAACTCTTGTCCGGGATGCCGCTGACCGCTCTTTCCCTGGAAAACACACGCATCGCGGATCTCTCGCCCCTGCGGGGAATGCCGCTTCAGTCGCTGAACATCGTGGCAACCCACATCACCGACCTGTCGCCCCTGGCGGGATTGCCCTTGCAGTCGCTCGACATCAGCTACAACCAGATCGGAAGCCTCGATCCTCTGGCCGCCTGCCCACAGCTAAGGCGGCTGAAACTCGCCTCGACACGAGTCTATGATCTCGGCCCTCTCCGGGGATTGAAACTGGACGATCTCGACTTTACCAATACCAATGTTACCGATCTTGCCCCCTTGATCGGCATGCCTCTGGAAAGCCTGAGAATGAGCAAAACCTATGTCAGCGACCTCACGCCCTTGAAATCGATGACCACGCTTCGGGAGCTCGTTTTTCCACCGGGAGCCAGCGGCGTCGGCGTGCTGCGGGGGATTCCGCTCCGGGATCTCTCCACGACGCTCAGAAACGACCTTCCGGCCCAGACCGCAGCGGATTTTTGGAAGGAATACGACGCTGCGGGCGGTCACGAGGGAAAGTGAACGCTCTCGGAGCACCGGCAGGGACGGAGTGATGGCAGCAGGCTGGCTGAAGGAAACCAGGGGGGATGGGTTTGGTCGGTCGCGCGACCGCTGCCTGGCGTGATGATATCCCTTGCCGGTATTACCGGAGAGTATTACCATCATGCCATGAGCACGCTGGTCACAACCAAGGGGCAGGTCACGATTCCGAAAAGCATCCGGGATCGCTTTGGAATTCGGCCCGGTGTCCGGATTGATTTTACCGTGGAGGCGGATGGCATCAGGTTGAGAAAGACCCTTCCCTCGAAGCGGAGCGGGGTTTTTGGATGCCTGAAACATGAGCTAGCAGGGAGGAGCGTGGACGACCTGATGGATGAGCTCAGGGGGGATGGAAAATCTGCGAAACGCCCTTCCCGATGAGTTCCATAGCCGTGGACACATCGGTGCTTCTGTCGATCTTCAAGGGTGAGGAGTCTGGGGCGGCCTGGTTGGAGAAACTAGAGACGCTGGCCGCCTCGGGGAGACTTGTGATCTCCCCCGTGGTAATGGCCGAACTCAGGTCTTTTTTTCCGACAGATGCCTTGTGCCTCAAGGTTCTCAAGGAGCTGGATCTCTCAATGGAGGAATTTTCCGGCGAGGCGCTCCTTTTGGCGGGGGGTATCTTCCGTTCTTATCGGAAACACGGCGGCCCAAGGAGTACGATACTTCCTGATTTTCTGGTGGTGGCCCATGCAGCCGTTCAGACCGATGGACTGGCAAGTGAAGACAGGGGATATTTGAGAAAGTATTTTCCGAAAATCAAGCTGATCAAGCTTTAGGGCATAATCGGGTCATATTGACACATCTCTTGGATTCATGAGACCTGATAAACGGAGGAAAGAAAGAGACTCACGCGGAGCAACCGTGGTTTTTCGCTAGTGGCAAGTTGTGATTTTTTGATGAGGCATTGGAGGTGGATGAGGAGTTTGCGCATGGCCGCGACGATGGCGCATTTGTAGGGTTTGTCGCGATCCCGAAGGCCTTGGACATAGGCAGCGATCACCGGGTTACATGAGGCCCTGTGTTTCTGTGCGAGTCCATGCCCATCACATTGACCCACACGGAACAGCAGAGAACTAAAAAAATCGCATCCACATGCAACCCTTGGCTTCGGAATCCTTAGTTATTGGTAGGCACAGATCCGTTCTTCACCTTTACCATGATTCTCCGTCATCCATTTGCTAGCGACTGGTGTTCCTGTTTGGGGGAGGACATGCCCCTTGGTGATCAGTCTCTCAGGGACTTTACAAAACCCTGCAAGACTTTCGCCGGGAGCATGTCCTGAACGGAAATCCCCAGCGCATTGCATAAAATGGCGATCTCCTTGTCACTGATTCCCCTGACACCACCTTCGATCCTGGCCAGCACATCACGACTCAAATCCCATCCCAACCGCTGACACTTGGCAGCAAGAGCAGCTTGAGAGAGAGAAAGATCATTTCTCCCTTTCCTGATCTGCTGACCAATGAGATTTCCTTTTCTTGTCATGGTATGGAGACCTTGACTCTATCTTCACGCCGAAGTAGAAATGTTTGCATCACAATAACACCTTTGAAGCTACCGTGCATCTGCTGCTATCCACAGGCGGTTTTCCACTGAAAACCGCACAGACTCCATGAGGGCGGCAGGCATACTCTTCACTTGCTGCTTGGGAGTCACCGGGGCGGAATCGGCAGATTTTTCAGAAAAAATCGAGCCCGCGTGCAACCTTTGCTGCCGGATTCCTTAGAGATAGGTAGCATCTTCTCATTTCATCCAATCACCAATTCATTCATGAAACATCCATTCCTTGCCTTCGTCATTGGAACAGCCACCTTGCTTAGTGGAGCAGGTCTCTACGCAGGCAGCAATTACGCCACGCCCTACACTTTTACGACATGGGCGGGAAGTACTACCAATGCAAGATTAGCTCTCCCTAGAGGTATTGCCGTGGATAGGCATGGCAATTTTTTCGTTGCAGACTCTGGAGACATTATCCGAAAAATCGATACGAATGGGAATGTCACAACGATTGCCGGGTTTGATCGAGGAATAATTAATGGACTTGGTGGAATTGCCGTGGATGGGAAGGATAACCTCTTCGTTGTAGATACCTTATACTCTATCATTCGAAAAATCGATATGAATGGGAATGTCACGACGATTGCCGGGCATACTGTGGTGTTTGGAGGTAGCTATGATGGGCAGGGAATCAATGCGACATTTAATAATCCTCAAGGAATTACCGTGGATGCTACGGGCAATCTCTTCGTTACAGATAATGGTAACAATACCATCCGAAAAATCGATACGAATGGGAAT
>Ga0302197_10001845_pt1 | contig 19916 bp, 19 predicted proteins | sample II_Bog_N2_1_FD_193526 | JGI IMG/M metagenome (GOLD analysis project Ga0302197, IMG submission 193526) | Peat permafrost microbial communities from Stordalen Mire near Abisko, Sweden - II_Bog_N2_1 | ecosystem: Environmental > Terrestrial > Soil > Wetlands > Peat | place: Sweden: Abisko...
ACCGTAAAATAGTATTCACCAATGGATGTTTTGATATTTTACACCAGGGGCATGTTACCTATTTGGCTCAGGCTGCCGAATTGGGAGATAACCTGGTTGTGGGATTAAATTCCGATGCCTCTGTTAAGAAACTGAATAAAGGTGCCAACAGGCCTATACAAGATCAGGATTCAAGGGCGTTGATACTGGCATCATTACATCTTGTTTCAGCAGTTATTCTGTTTAATGAAGATACCCCTGCCGAATTAATTAAACTTGTTCAACCTGATGTGCTTGTAAAGGGCGGTGATTGGAAGCCCGAACAAATTGTGGGTTACGATACCGTAAAAGCCAGAGGCGGAGAAGTTATTTCCATTGACTTTTTACCCGGATTCTCAACCACAGCTATAGAACAAAAAATTAAATCAGGTGGAAAGTGAAAACCCTTCCGGCGAAGAATTTAAAAAAGGATATACTCAGGTAGGCAGGCTGGGTGAATTTGGCCTCATTAAAAGGCTCACCGAAAAAATTGTACTCAAGCAACCTTCTACTATTAAAGGCGTGGGAGATGATGCCGCGGTAATAGAACCCGAAAAAGATCATGTCATCCTTCTCTCAACCGATATGCTTGCCGAAGGAGTTCATTTTGATTTGACATATACACCGCTTCGCCATTTGGGATATAAAGCTGTGGCGGTAAATGTTTCCGACATATGCGCCATGAACGGAACACCTACGCAAATTACTGTATCCATTGGTATTTCCAATCAATTTTCAGTAGAAGCGTTGGAAGAATTATACCGGGGAATGCATTTTGCCTGCGAAGAATATGGCGTTGATTTAGTAGGCGGAGATACTACTTCATCCAATAGCGGAATGGTTATCAATATTGCAATTTTGGGTAAGGCTAAAAAGGAGAATATTACCTATCGCAATACGGCGAAGGTAGGTGATATAATATGCGTAAGCGGTGACCTGGGAGCAGCTTATTCCGGATTACTGATTTTAAACAGAGGCAAAGAACAATTTGCCAATGACCTGGAAGCAAGACCTGATTTAACAGGCTATGATTATGTATTAAAAAGACAATTAATGCCCCAGGCGAGAGTAGATATTGTGGAGCTTTTTAAAACACATAGCATAATCCCGACGGCCATGATTGATATTTCCGATGGGCTTTCATCGGAGGTGAATCACTTATGTGAAGATGGCAAAATAGGCGCTATTATTGATGAAGAACGCATCCCAATACATGAAGCTGTAAAAAAAGCGGCTGAAGAATTTAAAAAAGCGGCTATGTCATTTGCCCTAAGCGGAGGCGAAGATTATGAATTGCTTTTCACGCTTTCTAAAAAGGATTTCGAAAAACTAAAAAATTCCGATCTGATAAAACGCATCGGTGAAATTGTTTCTCCCGCACAAGGTGTTTCTTTCCGCGATAAAGCCGGTAAACTGCACCCCCTCTCAGCCAAAGGCTGGGATTCTTTTCCGGGGGAGAATTGATAAGTCGCCACAACTTGTTCATTTTTGTTTGGTTTATATTCCTGTATATGATGGTCTACGGAATCTTTCAATGAAGGACGGAAGCGTATATTGTTTCTATACTGCTTTTATTAATGCAGCGCTAATTTGTCGCCTTTCGACAAAAACGTATTATTTGCTAAATTGCATAACCAACTTTTAAAATGGCTCACCATAGGTACAGTATTAATAAAAGTATTTTAATGATTTCCCGTAAAAAATATAAAAAGGTCTATATTTGACGCACTAAAACAACCCACGAAATAAGCAATGTTATTTAGTTCGTTATTATTTTTATATTGTTTTCTGCCTTTTGTTTTGTTGGGTAATATCCTTATTCAACAGCGCTATAGGAACAAGTTCCTGCTTATTGCAAGTCTTGTATTCTTTGCATGGGGCGGTGTTACTTTTACGTTTATTTTCATGGGTTCTGTTCTCATGAATTATTACTGCGGTATATTAATTTCCAATTACGGGAATAATATCAAACGGAAAAATATAGTACTTACTATCGCTATAGTTATAAACATAGCATTCCTCTGTATTTTTAAATACAGCGGATTTGTTATTGAAAATATTAATCTGTTGTTTCATGATATTGGATTGCACCAAATACCTTCCATTCGAATTGTATTGCCAATTGGTATATCGTTCTATACTTTCCATGAATTATCATATATTATTGACGTATATAGAGGCACTACAAAAGCACAACGCAAATTGGCTGATTTGGGCTTATATATATCATTTTTCCCCCAACTTATTGCCGGGCCAATTATTCGATATAAAGATATTGCAGAGCAATTGAATAACCGCGAATTTTCGTATGCTTCATTTAACAATGGCATGTATCGCTTCCTTTTGGGCCTTGGTAAAAAAGTACTTATTGCCAATACACTTGCCGTTCTTGCCGACCATGCGTTTAATACGGCTCCAGGTGAAATTAATATGACTATGGCATGGCTTGGAATAATTTCGTACACTTTCCAAATATATTTTGATTTTTCTGGATATTCAGATATGGCAATAGGCCTGGCTCTAATATTTGGATTTAGGTTTAAAGAAAATTTCAACTTCCCTTATTTGGCTGAATCTATAAAAGATTTTTGGCGCAGGTGGCATATCTCTCTCTCAACTTGGTTTAGAGATTATCTTTATATACCGCTTGGCGGAAACCGCGAAGGTGAAGGTAAAACATATCGTAATCTTATTATCGTGTTTTTTGTTACCGGATTATGGCATGGAGCAAGTTGGAATTTTATTTTATGGGGTTTTTGTCATGGTATGTTTATAGTTATAGAAACTTTAGGATTCGGCATAATACTGGAAAAGCTTTTCCGGCCCTTGCGGATAATGTATTCTTATATAATTGTGTTATTTGCCTGGGTAATGTTCAGGGCTGATAATATTACGTATGCGGCTCAATATTATAAAGTGATGCTCGGAATGGGTAAAACCAGCGCTAATTTTTTGCAAACAATACAGAATGAAACGGAGAAAGAGCAGATACTTGTCTTAATAATTGCGATAGCAGGTTCTTTCGGACTTTTTAAGTATGTCAGCAAATTCATTGCATATTTAAGAAGTAAAAATTCCTTGTCAATTCTAAACGGGATAGATGTTGTAAGGTTCGCCTTTTCAATATGTATGCTTATCATTTGTACCATATATCTGATTTCCGGTACCTATAACCCTTTTATATACTTTCGATTTTAATACATTATGTTTTCAAAAAGAGGCACTGTAATTATATTTCTTTCTGTGTTATTTCTTCCTTTTATTCTTAGCAGTTTAAATATACCGGAACTCTTTGTGAAAAAAACCAATACTGAAAACAGATCCCTTGCAAAGGCACCGGAAATTAATATAAATGTACTGGATGGATACCCTTCAAAGTATTCGGACTATTATAATGATCAATTTCCATTTCGTGATGCATTAGTTGAAGCATATAGTTATATTAAAACCAGGTGTTTTTATGAATCTCCCATACCTGATAAGGTATCTATCGGGAAAGAAAATTGGCTATATTATGTAGAAGATGAGGTAAAATTATACAACGGGAGCAGGAGGCTGTCTGATTCTTCATTAAATCTGTATTTAAATGAATTTACCCGAAGGGAAAAATACCTGGAAAAAAGAAACTGTTCCATGTATATTTATATTGTTCCTGCCAAATTAATTGTCTACCCGGAATACTTTGGAAAGGATATAAAGAGATACAATAAACAATCAGAAGGTGAGCAATTAGCAGAATATATTCAAAAGCACAGTGATGTACACATCACCTATTTATTATCCACGCTATTAAAAGCAAAAAATGCTTATAACCCATTGTTGTATTATAAAACGGATACACATTGGAGTGATTATGGTTCATTTATAGGATATACGGAGATAATGAGACAGGTAAGTTCTACTTGTAGTAATTTAAAAATACTTACTGAAAAAGATATGGTGACGAGTGATACTGATTTTAATTGCGGTAATTTATCTGTAATGATGCATGCGCAAAACTATTTTATAGAGAAAAGGCATAGCCTGAACCTAAAAAAAACGCTTGCTGTTAATGCACCCAATCAAAATTATCCCCCTCCCGAAAATTTTCCAACCCCCTGGCAATTTCAAAGGAACACACCTGATACAACACTTGCAAGAGCTTTAATAATAGGTGATTCATTCATGATTGCTGCCATGAAGTTTTTGGTGGAAAGCTTCAGTCATACTACTTTAATATTTGACGCCTGGAGGTATAAATTAAACGAGAATATTGTGGAGAAGGAAAAACCGAATGTTGTGATCTATATTCTTTGGGAACCAAAACTCGAGAACATTATCAAGAAACAAATATGAGATATTCTTTTTATCTTATTTCAGAATAGCGCATAACCCTATAACCCGCAAAAGGTTTTTTTCGATAGATTTGGCAAACTCCATCCAATCTCAGCCAAAGGGGTTCTTTTCTGATGGAAAATGAAAATGACTCTTTTACTTTTTCAAATACTCTTTGTGCTTCTCAGTAAATGCCGGGGAGAGTTTTTGGTGGAGTGCAATTACCTGCCAATTTAAACGGTCTTTAAATTTTTCAATAAGATTTTCATGTAACACTTGATGTTCTGAAATTAAGTTCCAATCTAATTTATCTTTAAATTGTTCCAAAAATTCTTCAGACAGGTTTTTATGTTTGGAGATTCTATCCCAATTAACGTCATCTTGAATAAATCTGTCTACTGTTGAATTAAGTTTCATCTCTGTAATCAGTTCATGAATTTCTCTGGCAAGGGAAGGTGTGTATTGCATTTGTTGGGTTCTTTATTATTAAGTAATGTAATAGTTTATTACAACTACGAAAGTATGAAAAATAAGCTTATCCTGAAATCTTAAAGCATTCCCTCATTCCATTCGTTCTTTCAAATAATTATCTTTGACAAATAATAACTAATACCCGATTACTATGGCAATAAAAGATGGAATGATCATGGAATTAAAGCATGAAGGCGAGAATACCCGCAAAATGCTGGAGCGTGTACCTTATGAAAAAGCAACCTATAAGCCGCATGAAAAATCGCGCGCGCTTGCTAATGAAGCTTTCCATATTGCAAATATTACTCCCTGGATAAGCAGGATTATCAGCACCAATGAATTAGATGTAAGCGTACCCGGTGCGTTCCCAAAAACAGAACTTCCCAAAAGCAGTGAAGAACTACTTGCTTTGTTTGATAAAAATCAAGCGGAAGCGTTGAAAAATTTGGAAGGTGCAACTGACGAGGCTTTTATGACACCCTGGACCTTCCGTAATGGTGAGCATGTAATTTTTACCCTGCCCCGGGTTGCGGCTATCCGTAATATAGGGTTGAATCATATTTACCATCACCGTGGACAACTGAGTGTTTATCTCCGTCTGCTCAATATCCCTGTACCCGGCATGTATGGCCCAAGCGCTGACGAAGAGAATAAGTAATCAATTTTTTTGGATTATTAGTCCGTTCTTGCTTAAGGTAAGGCGGACTTTTTTGTTTTAGGATGCCTGCAAATAAAGTAATTGATTGGCTTGGTGGTTCTCTCTATATTTGCATAAATTGTTAAGTAAATTTATCTGTTCCTATGGACTCAAAAGCATTTAAAAAAGCCATACAGCAAGGTATTCCGGGCATATTACCGGAAATGCCTGTATATGATAAGAACATCAATCATGCTCCCAAGCGCAAGGATATTCTTTCAAAAGAAGAAAAGAAGCTGGCCATTCGCAATGCTTTGCGCTATTTCCCCACTAAGCAACATGCCAAACTTGCCAAAGAATTTGCCGTTGAATTAAAAACCTATGGGCGTATTTACATGCATCGTTTCCGCCCGGAATATAAGATGTACGCCCGGCCTATTAATCAATATCCGCATCGCTCCCAAAAAGCAGCAGCCATTATGCTGATGATTCAAAATAATTTGGATGAAGCGGTGGCACAGCATCCTCACGAGCTTATTACTTATGGTGGAAATGGGGCGGTATTCCAAAACTGGGGACAATACCTGCTCACTATGAAATATCTCTCCGAGATAACCGACGAACAAACGCTGGTGATGTATTCCGGTCACCCATTGGGATTGTTTCCTTCTTCTAAAAATGCGCCGAGAGTAGTCGTTACCAATGGCATGATGATTCCGAATTATTCCAGGCCCGATGACTGGGAAAAATTCAATGCCATGGGTGTAACCCAATATGGACAAATGACTGCTGGGTCCTATATGTATATCGGCTCGCAAGGTATTGTGCACGGCACAACTATTACGTTATTAAACGCTGGCAGAAAAATAAAATCTGCGGGAAAGAATGGCAGCCTGGCGGGAAAAATATTTATCTCCTCGGGGTTGGGAGGTATGAGTGGGGCTCAACCCAAGGCTGCGGTTATCGCAGGAGCAATTGGGGTTATTGCAGAAATAAATCCGAAAGTGGTGGAGAAGCGCCACAAGCAAGGCTGGGTGAATGAGGTTTACACGGACCTTGATAAACTGATAGAACGAATTAAAAAGGCAGTCAAGAATAAGGAAGCTGTCTCACTTGCTTATCAGGGAAATATTGTTTCACTTTGGGAAAAATTTGCAGCAGATAAATTAAAAATAGAATTAGGTTCTGACCAAACATCTTTGCATAATCCATTTGCAGGAGGCTATTATCCGGTGGGTTTATCGTTGGAAGAGTCTAATAAACTCATGGTCTCTAATCCGGATGAATTTAAAAAGAAAGTCTATGAATCCCTAAAAAGACAGGTAAACGCCATTCGCAAACTGACCGATGCCGGAATGTATTTCTTTGATTATGGTAATGCCTTTTTACTGGAAGCAGGCAGAGCAGGTGCCAATATTTTCAAGAAAGACGGAACCTTTATTTATGCATCTTATGTAGAAGATATTATGGGTCCCATTTGTTTTGATTATGGCTTCGGTCCATTCCGCTGGGTGTGTACTTCAGGCAATCCAAAGGATTTGCAAGTGACAGATACAATTGCTGCCAATGTATTAGAAGGACTTTACAAAAAAGCCCCTGCCGAGATAAAACAACAGTTGCGCGATAACATTCATTGGATAAAAGAAGCACAGAAAAATAAATTGGTAGTTGGTTCACAAGCCCGTATACTATATGCCGATTCCGACGGACGTATTGCCATTGCAAAAGCATTTAATAAAGCTGTGCGCGATAAAAAATTAGCTGCACCTATTGTGTTGGGCCGCGACCATCACGATGTATCGGGAACTGATTCACCTTACCGGGAGACAGCCAATATATATGACGGTTCACGTTTTACCGCCGACATGGCCATTCAAAATGTGATTGGAGATTCTTTCCGGGGTGCGACATGGGTATCTATACATAACGGAGGTGGAGTAGGCTGGGGCGAAGTGATGAATGGTGGCTTTGGTATGGTGCTCGATGGCTCTGCCGATGCTGATAACAATTTAGAATCTATGTTATTTTGGGATGTGAACAACGGCATTGCACGCCGTGCCTGGGCCAGGAATGACGGAGCGGTATTTACGGCAAAACGAGAATTAAAACGCTCAAAGAATTTGCAAATTACTTTGCCGAATATGGTAGCTGATAAGCTGCTCAACAACTTGTTTTAGGAACGGGTTACAATTGTGCCTCGTCACTGCGAGCATAGCGTGGCAGTCTTATAAAATTCGGAAAGTAAGCGATAGGTAAGATTGCTTCGTTCCTCGCAATGACGAAATGCCGCTAAGCTATATGTCACTATATGTCGCACTTTTTCCATTTTTAAGTTTTTGGGAACACCTCTGAGTCGTTGGACTATAAAGCGATTAGAGCCTGTTTATATTTGTTAACGTAGATTTGAAAGTTAGATCAAATATAAAGTAAAATGTATATTATTAGCAATTAAATTACCGGTCGGGATCCGACAAAAGTCATTGACTTTTTATGAACATAATAAGTTTTGGTGGGACTTAGTTTAAAATCAGTAAAGCTTATCGCCTTTTAATTATGATTTGTGGTGTAGTGCAATATCACCTCCAATATTGATGCTGCCTTTACTTAAACCAATATCTTTTAAATTATTTGTAAGTCCAATGCTATATCCGTAATTAATAAAAAATCCGACTATGTTCAATCCTATTTCAGGTTTAAGATACACATCCCCTTGATGGAAATTAGTTATATAATTAGCTTGAATAATTGCTTTAAATAAATAGTTGAAACTTGCCTCCCAACTTAATGTTGGTGCATAAAGCGGCGTATATTGTGATTTATAATATGCTTGCATTGAAACCGACAACCCGTCTCCTCCATCCGGGTCAGTAGCGGCACATGAGCCGATGTATACCCGCTGGCCCAGTCTTCCTATTCCAATATTAATAATGTGGTATTTCTGATAAGAATATGCAACAATAAGGTTCCAATCCCTGTCATTCCATGTGGATTGCTTTGCCGTTAAATTTGTTGCTTCTGCCTTATTGGTAGAGCCGGTATCGGGTAAATTTTGCCCAATGGCAATATGGCCGAAAACGATAGATGATATTAGCAATATAAAAACTCTCATGATGTAATCCCATACAAATATAAATCATTTCATGAGAGTCATTAACTTTTTAGAAACTTAATAAGTTTTGACAGGTAAAGGAGTTGGATAAATTGCTAATTTGGTCGTTATAAAAATATTATAACAGATGAAGTTATCCAAATGGAGACATATTATTCTTTTGAGCACTTGTTTAATATTTGCTACGTGTACAGCTACGGATAGACTTGTAAAAGACAAAAAATATTTTCTCAAATGGAACCCTCCTGGTACAATTAAAATTGGGAATAATTTTTTCTGTGATCAGACCGAAATATCAAACACCGACTGGAGAGAGTATTTATATTGGACGTGTAAGGTTTTCGGCTCGAAATCTAAAGAATATATTCATGCTTTACCGGATAGTATGGTATGGAATAATATAGGCTTCAATAGAACAAATTGTCTATATAAATGCGTATTTTACTATTTGCGCGGTGTTTCATATCAGAATTATCCTGTAGTTGGCATTTCACAACGACAGGCAATAGAATATTCTAAATGGAGGTCTGACAGAGTAATGGAATATCTTTTAGTGACAAATAAAAAATTCGATTGGGATCCGGTTCCTGATAAAGACACCTATTTTAGCATTGAACGCTATTTTAACGGGAAATATAAAAATATTAAACCCGATTCGAATTTCTCATATTACCCAGTGTATGGTTTACCTACTATTGATGAGTGGAGAATTGCAACTCACTATGCTGATTCTGTGAATAAAATTATTAAAAGAGATAACATTTATGGATATATAAGGTCCGATATCAACCCTTGTTCAAAAGATAGTGATGCTCCAACTTGCCCGGTTTGGGCCGCTTATACATCAAAAAAATATCCTTCTATTTACAACTTGCGTGGTAATGTTGGAGAATGGACATCAGAATATGGAATAAGTGCAGGTGGCAGTTGGTTTGATAAAAGACAAAAAATTTTAACTCAAGATACATTCCATATAGATAATCCAAATGCCTGGACTGGATTTAGAAACGTATGTGAGTGGAAACTTTGGCCAAAATAAAATATCCTTTTTATTCCTACCTTTGAAACATGGCAGACATTCTTTTAAACGACTTTACCTATCTCGAAAAATACAAGGAATTCATTTCCCGTAAGGAATTTTGGTTGGCTGTTAGTGAGCAATTAACCAAGGATTTTGATAATGCTTTTTCCGTTAAGCTGGATGAAGAAAGCGATTTACAAGGCGAGCATATTGCGGAAATATTTGTAAAAGAACTGGAAAAGGAATTACCAACATTCACGCCACGACTTTCAGAAATTCTCTATCGTATTGATGTTCCGGAAGAGCAGATAAATTCACTCAAAAATGTACCGGAAGATATTTACTACCGTTGCCTGGCCGAAATGATTTTAAAACGTATTATTTTAAAAGTCATCATCCGGAAATCGTATTCCGAAAATAAAGCATAAGGCGTGTCAGCATCCTCCATATTCATTTGTCTGCTTGTTTACTTTATCGTATTGATGGGTGTTTCCTGGCTTACAAGTCGCATCAATACGAACGATAGTTTTTTTCTTGCTAACCGCAAATCACCCTGGTATCTCATAGCGTTTGGAATGATTGGCTCCTCTATTTCGGGAGTTACTTTCATCTCCGTTCCAGGTGCAGTGGGTAGCGGCAGCTTTTCCTATTTTGAAGTGGTGCTGGGTTATATGATTGGCTATTGGGTGATAGGTTGGGTATTGCTTCCTCTGTTTTATCGCCTGCAACTGACGTCCATTTATACTTATCTGAAAACCCGTTACGGAAATAATGGGTATAAAACCGGGGCGTCTTTTTTTCTACTTTCCAGGATAATCGGAGCGGCATTCAGGTTATATGTCGCTGTGGAAGTGTTACAGATCTGCATTTTCAATCATTGGGGAATCCCTTTCCTGGTGAATGCTACGGGCATGGTAGCGCTTATCTGGCTATATACCCGAAAAGGCGGAATGAAAACCATTATCTGGACAGATGCTTTGCAAACCACTTTTTTAATTGCTGCTTTAGTTGGCACTATTTATCTTATTTGTCAATCTCTACATCTCAATGTCAGTGGACTTATTGCAAGTGTTCAGAATTCCCCGCATTCACAAGTTTTCTTCTGGGATTTGAAAAGCCCTCAATCATTCTACAAACAATTTGCCAGCGGCATATTTATTGCTATTGCCATGACAGGACTGGATCAGGACATGATGCAAAAAAATCTTACCTGTAAATCTATAGGCGAGGCACAAAAAAATATTTTCTCTTTCAGCATTGTGCAGGCAGTTGTGGTATTTATGTTCTTGGTGCTTGGTTCGTTGCTTTATTCATTTGTCGCTGCCAATCATATTGCCCTGCCTGCCAAACCCGATGACCTTTACCCTACGCTTGCAACGCAGGGCTCTTTTGGAACTCCTGTAGCCTTTCTTTTTGTAATGGGGCTAATAGCAGCTTCCTTTGCCAGTGCCGATTCCGCATTAACAGCATTAACCACGTCTTTTTGCGTGGATATTTTAAATATTTCCGAAAAGCCCCAACCCTTGCAGCTAAAAATGCGTAAGTATGTACATATACTAATGGCAGTGAGTTTAATAGTAGTAATGGTGATCTATAAATTGATTGATAATCCGATAATCATAAATGCCGTATTTAAAGTAGCAGGATATACTTATGGCCCTTTGCTTGGTCTATATGCTTTTGGCATGCTCACAAAAATTAATACCAGGGATGAATGGATCCCTGCCATTTGCATAGCTTCTCCTATAATTTGTTACATAATCAATGAAAATTCCGAACGGTGGTTTTCCGGTTACAAATTCGGGTTTGAAATGCTGATTATAAATGCTTTGCTTACCTTTATAGGACTTTTAAGTGCTTCAAAATTTACTTCAAGGCCTTTGAATGGATAAAATAGTTAAAATATTATCAATCGACGGTGGCGGAATACGGGGAGTATTACCGGCTACATTTTTGAGCGTGCTTGAAGAAAAGCTACAGGAAACATCAGGTAATAAGGACCTCCGGCTGGCTGATTGTTTTGATTTAATTGCCGGAACAAGTACCGGCGGATTACTTACTTGCATGTATCTTACTCCCGATGATAATAATGCATTAGTCGCAAAATATTCGGCCCGCCAGGCGCTGGAATTTTATTTTGGATACGGAAATTCAGCCTTTACACCCAATGTGCAAGGTGGATTTCATAAATATTCTCCCGCAGGGTTAGAAGCCGGATTAAATAAATTTTTTGGGAACCTTAAACTCAGCCAACTGATAAAACCATGTTGCATTACTGCGTATGACATGATTCACTGCGAACCCTTTCTTTTTTACTCGCACAGGGCTATTAGCGACCCGCGAGCCAATTATTATGTAAAAGACGTAGCAAGGGCCACCTCCGCCTTGCCCGGCATATTTCCACCCGCCACCATTTCTTCTTTATCCGATAGGAAACGAACTTTTATTGACGGCAGTATTTTTGCCTATAATCCTGCGCTTCAGGCATATATAAGGGCAAAAAGTATTTTCCCCAATGGTGAAAATTTTCTCTTGTTTTCTCTTGGAACCGGTCTTCCGGCAACAGCATATACACCCGAACAACTAGAGGATACGAGTGAAAAGAACTGGGCCCGTTTACTGGCAGACGTCGCCTTTTCTGCCCACAGCGACATGGTGCATTACCAGTTACAAGAAATTTTCAGGAATAAACCCGGTTCTACTTACATACGCTTGCAGCCTTCATTACGTGGCTTAAACCGGGAGATGGATAACGTATTGAGCGAAAATGTACATGCACTTTATAAAGCAGGTTTGGAATTTGCAATTAGCAATGAGAAAGCAATAAGCGAATTGCTGAATATTATGTAAACAGAGGAGCGGAAAGCTTTTAATAACGACCTAATAACAGAGAATACGGCAAAAAACACTATGTTTGTAAGCAATCCGCACCCCAGAAGTAAATGAGGATAGATAAAATTAAAATAGGTAAGTTACTACTTGGACTCTTTGTTTCGGGATTCATTTTTATTTCCTGCCACAGGGATTCACCTTCCTGGGATACCCAAATTCTTGCACCGGTTGTCAACGCTTCAATGTCAATCAATAATATTATTACTTCCAGCTATATAAAAAATAATCCCGATAGTACCGTTTCACTGGTGTTTACAGATTCGCTTTACAATTTAAATATTGATACGATTGTAACTATACCTGATACGGTATTGAACTATGATGAGACAAATATACTTGGAACTCAAACCATTAATCCGGGTACCGAGATGTTTGTTTCAACCCCAAACCCAACTACAACAATATACCCCATAGGGAGTGTTGAATTGACAGAAGGAATATTGCAATCAGGCTATTTAATTTTCGCTATTAGAAATCCTTTATCTCAACCGGTAGATTATTATTACAAAGTCCTTAATGTTATAAAAGGTACTGATACGTTACATGTGGATACAGTAATAAAAGCCTTTCAGTCATTAACTATAAAAATCCCCCTAAACGGATATACTATTAATTTCAAAGGGCCTTCGGGTAATGGATATAATGACATTACCACGAGTATCGAAGTTTATCTTGATCCGAGTGCAATTCCTGTAGTAATTCCTTCGGGGGATACTGTGGTATCCTCTAAGGTTAGTTTTACTAACGTTATCCCCTATTATGCCAAAGGATATTTTGGTACAACAACTAAATCATTTGGTCCGGAAAATGTGGCGTTCCCTGTCTTTAATAAAATTGTCGCAGGAACTCTGAATCTTCAAAATGTAAGTGTGAATCTTATATTAACAAATGGCTTTGGAGTAGATGCAAGCCTTATACTTTCTAAATTAACTTCCAACCGCAATGGAGATACTATTCCTTTACATGCCACAGGCGTTGTTGGTTCCACCATACATGTAAACCGCGCTACGGCTACTAATAGTCCTGCTCCTGCATCACCGGTAAATCCTTCTGTTCTAAATTTTACTATCAATCCAACCAATTCAAATATAATTAACTGGCTCGATAATATGCCTACTTCTATTGGATATTCGTTGCAGGTTACTACTGATCCCCTCGGAAATGTTTCCGGCTCCAATGATTTTGCATACTATGGCTATGGAATCAGTGCAAATATTAATGTTACTATTCCACTTTCTTTAATTGCGAACAACCTTACCCTTGCAGATACGCTTGCAGTAAACTTTGCAGGTTCTGCTAACACAACGCAGCATATAAAAAGCGGAACATTAACTATTTATGCCAGCAATGGCTTCCCTTTCAGTGCAGGACTTCAATTGTATCTTCTTAATAAGAACAATATTGTTTACGATTCTCTTTTCATACCTGCTACTCAAACTATAAATGCCGCCCCGGTAAATGCTGTTACAGGAATTGTTACAAATCCGCAAAGTTCCGTATTAACTATTTCACTTGATGCAGCCCATACACAGGAATTATTTAATACTAAAAATATTATTTTGCATGCCCGGTTCAATATGGGTAATTTACCTTCAACATACAGGAAAATATACGATTATTACCAACTTGGGTTAAAGCTGGTAGGAAATTTTGATTACCAAATCAATTGATAATACAAGTATATAAGCGTGAAGTTTACTAAAACCATTCCTCTTATTTTTTGCATGATGATTTCATTCCTGTCCACACGGGCGCAATGGGATCAGGCAATCATTCAAAACCCCGGGTCAGGAAAATTTTTAGCAGGTATTTATGGCAATGCCGATTATAATTCAAGCACTATTACAAGCGCTTTTTTGACTAATTTTTTGCAAGGCAGTTACATTAACGACAATCTAAAGCAGCAAGTTGTTTCTAATTTTCAAACTGCCAACAGGTTAGGCTATTCATTGAATTATGGAGCAATAGGAGTATTGTATAATGACACTATTAATAAGAAACATGCTTTTAATTTCTTTGTAGCATTGCGGCATAAGGATTATATAAATGCCAATTTTGCGGCCGATGTTTTCAATATTGCGTTTTATGGCAACGCCCCTTATGCCGGGGAAACGGCCAAACTTTCCCCTTTTAATTTAAACAGTCTAAGTTATCAGCAACTTGAAATAGGTTCCGTCTGCACCAATATAGGAGGTAAAGCAAAATTAGGTGTAGGGCTTTCGTTCCTTTCAGGGCAGCAATTGCAAGAGGTAAATATGTCTACAGGTTATTTGTACACCGATACTTACGGACAATACATTCAACTTAATTCAGACACAAAATACAATGCAAGCGATAGTACACCCGGTCACACCTATTTAAATGGATACGGTGCCTCACTTGATATTTATTTCAGCCTGCCTTATAAAATCGCATCGAAAAATGGCATACTCTCTTGTAGTATTACTGATCTTGGGTTTATCAAATGGAATTCGCGCTCCCTTTTATACAATAAGGATACTACCTATAAGTATGACGGCATTACTATTAATAACCTGAATGATTTGCAAAATGCTGCTATTAATAATCTGTCAAAAGACAGTTTGCAAAACAAATATTTTCCGCTTACCGCTAAATCATTTTATACCAGTATTCCTACTACGGTAAGCATTAATGCAAACACCGATTTTGGAAAAATGAATTTGGAATTGGGCGCTTGGTATATCTTTAATAGCAATTCATTACCCTATTATTATGTGCAGGGCGATAAGAGTTTCACTCATGGCTGGCATACTGACTTGCAGCTTGGTTATGGAGGATATGCTACCTATAATGCTTCTATTGGAGTTATGAAACAAATAAAAAACACAGAAGTTAAATTTGATGTATATCATCTGCAAGGCATTATTTTTCCTGATAAGATGGGGGGTGCCGGCGCCCTAATAGAAATTTTACATACTTTTAAATGAGAATGGCGCAAATAAAAAAGTCCTGCCGCAAGGCAGGACTCTTTTTAATAGAATTACAAAACTTACTTTGCAGCTGGCATAGAAGCAGCTTTCTTGTCAGTGGTAGCTTTTTTACCAGAAGTAGATTTCTTTGTCATAGTGGTCTTCTTGCTAGTAGTAGCAGTGGTGGAAGACTTCTTTTCAGTTGTTGTCTTGGTACCGGTTGCATCTTGAGCAAAGGTAAATGTTCCAAAAGCGAACAAAAGAGCAGCAGCGATTGATAATTTTTTCATTTTAAAATGATTTTGTTGGTTAATAATGGGCGGCAAAAGTATAAAATATTTCATTTCTAAAGCGTTTTTCACGAATTTTTTTGGTGGAATTTCTTTACTATTCTTATTTTCAACCAGTTGTAAAGGACAAAATAACGGCTTTTTTATCCCTTCCCCCACCCTGAATAATAGCCGTTTAATTCCCTTACTTGCCGGTGAAGGTGCCTTTTATGCTACTTCTATGGTGGGGCTGGATGTATTATGGTATAAGAACTACCCCCGTTCATCCTTTCACTTTTTTGATGATAATAAAGAATGGCAGCAGATGGATAAATTCGGGCACTGCCTTACTGCGTATACCATAAGCCGCCTTGCAGCAGCCCTCTATCAATGGAGCGGAGTAAGGGCATTGCCGGCTGCCGTTTATGGCACAAGCTTGGGCATGGCCTTCCAGACCAATATTGAAGTATTTGATGGCTTTTCCAGCCAATGGGGGTTTTCGTATGGCGATATGATTGCCAATACCACAGGCGCCAGCCTGTTTTTGTCTCAGGCAACCGGTTGGGGCGACCAGCGCATCGGGTTAAAGATTTCCTTTCACCCCAGCGATTACAGCCAATACCACCCCGAAGAATTAGGCGACAACATCTGGCAGCAAATGATTAAAGATTATAATGGACAAACCTATTGGGTTTCCATTGCCATTGCTTCCTTCCTTCCGGAAAGAACAAAGATACCGGGATGGGCCTGCCTTGATTTTGGCTATGGAGCCGAAGGCATGATTGGCGCCGTTACCAACCCTACTGTTTACGATGCCAATGGAGTAGCGCTTAATTTTGACCGTTACCGCAAGTATTACATGTCTTTAGACATTAACCTCACCAAGATCCCCACTAACTCCGCTCCGTTGAAGGCCGTATTCGGAGCCGTTTCTTTCATAAAAGTTCCAATGCCGACCTTGCAATTTAGCAGGGGGAAGTTTAAGTTTTACTGGCTATACTTCTAAAAATTTTATCACCTCTTCCTCCCCTGTAAACCACTGTATTTCCTTGTCTTTTTTAAACCAGGTAAGTTGTCGTTTGGCATAATGCCAGGTGTTGGTTTTAATGTTGGTTACTGTTGTTTCCCAATCCGTTTTGCCTTCTATAAAATCGAACAGCTCCGTGTAGCCTACTGTTTTAAGTGAGTTCAGATGCCGGTACGGGTAAAGCCTTTTGCATTCCTCCAGCCAGCCGGTGCCAAGCATCTCGTCCACTCGTTGGTCTATGCGTTTGCGGAGGAGTTCCTTATCCACGTTCAATCCTATTTTAACCACTTCAAAATTCCGTTCGGCAGGTTTCCGTTTTCTAAATTCCGAGTAAGGTTTCCCCGTCAGGTTTATCACCTCCAGTGCACGTATCAGCCTCCGCGGGTTTTGTTTGTCTACCGCATCAAAATAGTTGCGGTCCTTGTCCAGCAGTTCTATTTGCAAAGGTTCCAGGCCTTTTTCCTTGTACAGATTTTCGTAATGCTCCCGTATTCCCTTATCGCCCGATGGCAGCTTGTCAAGCCCTTCACAAACGGCTTTTACAAACAAGCCCGAGCCTCCCGTAAGTAGTACTTTGTCATGCGTTTTGAATAATTCCTCCAGGCATTGCAGGGCATCAATTTCATAATTGCCTACCGAGTAATCATCATCTATATAGAGTGTATTGATAAAGTGATGTGTTGCTTTTTTCAGTTCTTCGGCCGAAGGTTTGGCGGTTCCTATTTCCATTTCCCGGTAAAACTGTCTCGAGTCGGCCGATACAATTTCGGTGTGCAGTTTTTCCGCCAGTAGTATGGATACGGCAGTTTTTCCTACTGCTGTCGGGCCTACTATGGCTATCAGGGTTTTGGTCATAGTTTCCAAAGATAGAGATTCGTTTTATAATTCGGGCGTGCCGGCTGATGCCCAAGCCGTCGGGCTATCCGCTGCAAGTCCTCGCAAGCTCCGGGCTTTCCGCTTCTATCCCTCACGCAAAAAGGCTTGTTTTTCTATTTTAGGGCTTTTTTAACATTTCAAAATGAGAGATATTTTCACGGATTACAAATGCTGTTTTATGGGGTTTATACATTGAATATCAGTTTATTATAAATGAGAATCCGGAAAAACAAAAAGTCGCATTTTGAGGGTCAAGATAATGAATTAAAAAGTGTTTTCTTAAAAAGTCAATGACTTTTATGCTTCCAAAGCCTAAAGGTAATTCGACTAATTGCCGGAAGGGCATTCGTCTGTTCTTTTATCTTGACATAAAAGAACGAAAAGGTCAAGCCAATCTGAGGCGATCCCGCTTTAGGCGGGACCGGCTGCACTTACTTTTCAGATAAATTGATAGGCAACGGTGAACTTTCTTTTGCTTCTTTTCTTTGCTTGGCTGGGAAAGAAAAGAACTTAATTTCTAACCAGACAATTATTTTTTTGTAACATAATGATGTGACACCGATACCAAACAATTAGCCCTGTTTATGCGATGGATTTTGATAATCAAGTCTTTAGAAAAAATGGGGCATATGGCATAAAATTGTTGAGCGTTAATCCTATTTTTTTATATTAAAAATATATAGTACATTTGTTCTCATATTTTATAAGCATATCGTTGAAGCATGAAAAAAATTGGTAAGCTAAGCCTGTTAGGAGATTCGGATGAGGAGTATGCATTTGATGTATATCCGCATAACACCGAGTTTAAAGACCAGCCCGCGGTATATTGTTATACCAACCGCTACCAAAAGGACGGCAAGTGGAAGCACAAAGTGGTGTATATTGGCCATACCGACGATTTAAGCACCGAGTTTTACGAGCACCCTCACCACGATTGTTTGCAAAAGCATAGTGCCAACTGCATTGGCATACATATGCAGGAGGCCGAGAAAGAGCGAATTGCCATTCACCACGATTTGGTTGCTCAGTACGATCCCTCTTGCAACGGCTATACTGTTAATTAGTGTCGGGGGCCGACTGCCTTTCACTCTTACCTAATACTCAAACCTCTGTTCTAAACAGTAAATCTTCGTACTGTATAGTTTCAATGATGCTAATCAGGCCTTTTCTGTTTTCATTCAATCTCAATTCAATTCTTTCCAGCAAGGCCTCTTCCCCGTTGGTTTCAAATGTCAGGTCGGCACTGGTGAGTTGAGGAAACTTTGTTTTGAGTTTTACAGATAAGAATTTCCAGTTTTCCCGTATTCCGTCAAACACATCTCTTTCTGCTGCATTACGATTTATTATTGCCATAAGTTTATAATTAAAATATTGAAAATAACAGAATATAAAAATATATCCATACAACCAAAAAAGTATTACACTTTAATGGTAATATCTTGTACTTATCACAGGTTAATAAGCACGGGTGAATGCAGTATTCTCAATAACCTAATAGGTATAAGGCCTTTAATTCGGGGACAAATAACACCATAATCCTTAAAATGAGTTTTGTAATTTGCTTCCTCATGATTTTTAATTATTCCCGCTAAGTTATGAATAATTATTAAAATACAACCAATACGTTGTACATCATATTGGTTGTTTGCTGTTCTTTTATGTTATGAAAAAGCAGCAGGCACAAAAGAACCTTGGGAAGCGGATAAAAGAGATACGTTTAAAAAAAGGTATTACCCAGGCCCAGCTTGCGGGCGATATTGATAAAGACCAACAATCTGTACAACGCTTAGAGGCCGGTAATATTAACCCCAGTTATTGGTATTTACTCCAAATTGCAGAAGGATTAGAGATTAAATTATCCGAATTATTGGAGTTTTGAGCCGTAAATCAATTTTTTTATTAAAAGAAGGGAATGCCATACACAGGGCAAGTAAGCATTTAAGCTGTGCTTCTCTTTTCCTGCGGGGCAGGCTTTGTAGCGTATAGCCCGACGGCTTGTGCATCAGGCGGCAAGCCATAAATAAGAAGAGAGTTAAAAGCTAAGAGCTAATAGTGAAAGGCAGAGATTACTTCCTGTTTCTCAGTTAGGAAAATTTTCCTATTTTCGTGTCCCATTTTAAAAAACAAGATGAAACTATATCCATTCTCACTGGGCCTGTTGGTATTGGCAGCCTGCAACCAAAAGCCTTCCACAAGCGATGTGCCGGCATATCCCAAAGCCCGCACGGTAGATACGGTTACCAATTACTTCGGCACCAAAGTGGCCGACCCTTACCGCTGGCTGGAGAATGATACCTCGGCCGAAACAGCGCAATGGGTGAAGGAAGAGAACGATGTTACCCAGGGTTACCT
>Ga0302197_10001848_pt1 | contig 19878 bp, 18 predicted proteins | sample II_Bog_N2_1_FD_193526 | JGI IMG/M metagenome (GOLD analysis project Ga0302197, IMG submission 193526) | Peat permafrost microbial communities from Stordalen Mire near Abisko, Sweden - II_Bog_N2_1 | ecosystem: Environmental > Terrestrial > Soil > Wetlands > Peat | place: Sweden: Abisko...
GCCAGCTCAATATCACGACCAACTGCCTCGACCGCCATCTGGCAACGCGCGGAAATCAAACCGCCATCATCTGGCAGGGCGAACCGGAAGAGGAAGTCAAACACATCACCTACGCGGAGCTGCACGCCGAAGTCTGCAAGTTCGCGAACGTCCTCAAATCGCTCGGCATCCAGAAGGGCGACCGCGTGGCCATCTACATGCCGATGATTCCCGAAGCCGCCGTGGCCATGCTCGGCTGCGCGCGCATCGGCGCGATTCACTCGGTCGTCTTCGGCGGGTTCAGCTCGGACGCGCTGGCCGGCCGCATCAACGATTCCGAGTGCAAGCTCCTCATCACCGCCAATGTTTCTTTGCGCGCCGGCAAACACATCCCGCTCAAGGAACTCGCTGACGCCGCGCTCAAGCACACGCCGAGCATCCAGCACGTCATCGTCGTCAAGCGCAATGCCGAGCCGTGCAACTTCGTTCCCGTGCGCGATGTCTGGTATCACGACCTCATGGCGAAGGCCTCCGCCACCTGCCCCGCCGAGCACCTGAATGCCGAGGATTATCTCTTCATCCTTTACACCAGCGGCTCCAGCGGCAAGCCCAAGGGCGTCGTCCACAGCACCGCCGGTTATCTGCTCTGGAGCGCGCTCACGCACAAATACGTCTTCGACATCCACGAGGGCGACGTTTATTTCTGCACCGCCGACATCGGCTGGGTCACCGGCCACAGCTACGTCATTTACGGCCCGCTTTGCAACGGCGGCACCACGCTCATGTTCGAGGGCGTGCCCACCTTCCCCGACGCCGGGCGCTTCTGGAAAATTGTCGAGAAGTTCAAGGTCAATTCCTTCTACACCGCGCCCACCGCCATCCGCGCACTCATCCGGCTCGGCGATGAATGGCCGGGCAAATACGATTTGTCCTCCCTCCGCGTGCTCGGCTCCGTCGGCGAACCCATCAATCCCGAAGCGTGGATGTGGTATCACAAGCACATCGGCCACGAGCGCTGCCCCATCGTGGACACCTGGTGGCAGACCGAGACCGGCGGGCATTTGATCACACCTTTGCCCGGCGCGCACACGCTCAAACCCGGCAGCGCCGGACGCGCCTTCTTCGGTGTCGAGCCGGTTGTCCTCCGCGACGACAGCAGCGAATGCAGCCCCAACGAGGGCGGCAAGCTCTGCATCAAGAAACCCTGGCCCGGCATCATGCGCACGACGTGGGGCGACCATCTGCGCTTCGTGAACACCTATTTCTCCACCTACAAGGACATGTATTTCACCGGCGACGGCTGCCGCGTGGATGCCGACGGCGATTACTGGCTGCTCGGCCGCGTGGACGACGTCGTCAACGTCTCCGGCCATCGCATCGGCACGGCGGAAGTCGAGAGCGCGCTCGTGAGCCATCCGCAAGTCGCGGAAGCCGCCGTTGCGCCCATGCCGCACGACATCAAAGGCCAGGCGCTCTACGCCTTCGTGACGCTGAAGGACGGCGTGGCCGAGAGCGAGGAATTAAAGAAAGACCTGGCCGCGCACGTCCGCAAGGAGATTGGCGCGATTGCCGTGCCGGACAAAATTCAATTTGCGCCCGGCCTGCCGAAGACGCGTTCCGGCAAAATCATGCGGCGCATCCTGCGGAAGATTGCCGAGAACCACACCGACCAGATTGGCGACACGTCAACACTAGCCGACCCCGGCGTGGTGGACGCGCTCGTCAAGGGGAAGCAGTAGGGCTGGAATTGCTCATCGGTTCGTGATGTTGATGTAAAACGTGAACCTTTCATAATCGAACATCCGGTTGACAGCACGCCCGCTGGTAGTAACGACCTCAGGTTCAGATAAACGTTCATAGCCTTGGCGCTGTTGAAGCGCGCGAAGCACTACCTGAAAATTAGGATTGGTCAATATACCCATGATTGGCGCGGGGTTGGAAACATTCAGGCTGCTCTTGGATAGGGCAGGAACATTAATGACGCGGATGCGGGCGACACGAGCCGGCGGGGCGGACAGCAGGCAGCCCACGATCGCAACTGCCAACAGAACGATCCAAATAAATCTTGGCGGCTTCATAATGTTGCTCTGAATGATTGCCTGACGGAATCGGGTTGAGCTTCTGCCGCCCATTCAACCACCGGCGGGCTGAATGACAAGGGCAAAGGCGCAAATCCCCAGCGCCGTCGGCGCGGCATCTTTGTAGAAACCCAATCAAACGGCAGCCAGCCCCGTCGGGGCGGCAGCTTCCCCGTTCCGCCACCGGCCGAGATCACATAGCGTCCGGCATATAACCTTGGGCTGAATGTTGGAATCCCGTTGGGTTTCCTGAAAATAGCCCAGGGCTTTAGCCCTGGGGTTGGGCGGGCGCGCAGATTGGGAGTCCCGTCAGGGACGGCAGAACTATCCGCGCAACGTCTTCCGTCCCGGACGGGACTTTGACATTTCTTTGAACGCCTTAACCCAGCCATGAATGGCTGGGCTATTTTCAGGAGGAATCCTGAAAGGATTCAATCATCCAGCCCGGCGTTGCCGGTGCGCGCCGTCCGGGCGAGCAACGGCTACGCCGGGTGACCCATCCAAATGAAATCTATCCTGAAGGGATTGCCTCACGGTTCTCCTTCACTTGATTCAACTCCGTTGGAGTTGTGAATTTTAGGAATCGCCCACCCAAGGTAGCACCCGGTGGCGCAACCTTGGGCTGAATGATTGAATCCCGTGGGGATTCCCCAACCGGTTGCGGGCAAGGCCGACATCCCGCTGGCCGGTGCGGATGCCCTGCCCGCCTCCATCCACCCGCCGCCCGCCCCGCCGGACGCCCCATCCGCCGCAGGGGATACCGTATTTCCAACCGGAAATGTCGTTTTTCCATCGGTCGAAGCCGCTTTTCCATCTTCCGAAGCCGTTTTGATTGATGTCGAAACCGTTTTGATTGAGATCGAAGCCGCTTTGATTGAGGTCAAAATGGCACCGGACAGGGTAAAAACCTAAAAAACGACGGCTTGGGCCGTTTCCAAGGAGGCCGATGCGCAAAAAACGACAGTTGCAGCGGTCGCCCGTCCGGCCAATCAGAACCGGGTTGCGGCACCGGGGTGGGCAGTGTCCTCATTTCGAAAAAACCGATGGGGCGAGCGTCTTCGCGAACCGTCGTGAGCCTTGGGTTTGAGCGGCTCGCGAGGACGCTCGCCCCACCAACTTTGGACACTGCGCGGCCGGGGGCTTGCATGGCGCGGGGAAATTGGTAAAGTTTGCGCCAATGAAATTTGCTCTGGCCATCCTGACGTTCGCGCTGTTCGCCTTCTTCATCAGTTGGGGCATCATCGAGCTGCTCAAGGGGCGGCCGTGGCTGCTGCTCGCGGCGATGGGCGTGTTCCTCGGCACGTTCATCAAGTTCGGTTGCCAGTCGCACTGAACCTAGCGGTTGGTCTCCTTCGGAAACACGGAGCGGCGGCTCCGGCTTTCAACCCAAACTCCCAAGTTGGCGGTGGCGCACGTCGCCCTGCCCGTTTTCTTAATGCGCCGGGACGGGAAACTTCTGCTGCATGGCGTTGAGAATCTGCGTCCACGACTGGCCGGTGTTGCTTTTCGCGCCCGCCGCGATGCCTGCGGCAAAGGCCGTGGCCGGCGAAGTCCCCTGCACCACCCACGCCGAAGAACCCAGATTGATCACGCTCGTGCCCGGCAAGGCGATGGTCGTGCCCGCGCCATAATTGGAATAGGGCGCAAGCTGGTTGCCCTGCGTGGCGGCGACGGCGATGACCCCGGAGTCCGCCGCCGGATAGTCCACGGTGTTCGCCCCATTGTTGCCGGTGGCCGCAAAAACCGGGATGCCCGCCGTCTCGGCCGACTGGATGACGCCGCTCAAAATGCTGCTGTCCATCGTGCCACCGAGGCTCATGCTCAAGACGGTCGCGCCGCCGTCCACCGCCGCCTGAATGCCCAGCGCCACATTCCAAGTGGTCGCGGTGGCGCTGTTGCCATAGACATCCACCGGCAGGATTCCCACCGAGGAACTGCCGCCCTGCGCGGCAATGCCATTGAGCATCGTCTCGGCCATGCCGGTGGCGTGGGTGGGATCGGTGCCGCTCAGGTCCACCATGTCGCCGGTGATGGCAATGGGCGTCAGCACAAACTTCTGCAAATCGGAACTCAGCGGCTGGATGGGCGTGTCAATCAGGCCCACGATGACGCGGCCGGTGTCGCCCGGCGGATTGAGCGTGAGACTGACGGGGCCGGCGGAGGCGTTGGCGAGCTTCTGCGGATTCGGCGGCGGGTCGAGGATGTAATTATATTCCACGGCGGCAACGCCGGGATTGGACGCCAACTGCCCGAGCGCGGCATCGGCGGCGGCGGCATCGGCAAACTGCAGCCGGTAAATCCCCAGCTTGTCATCGCGCCCGGTGACTTTCGCGCCGAGGGATTTCGCCAGCGCATCAATGTCGGTGCCGGGCTTCACCTTCAAGATGAGTTCGTTGGGAACGTGCTTGGCGATGGCGGGCTTGTTGGTGGTGGCGACATTCACGCGCTGCGTGGCGGCGCGCATGGTGGTGGCGAAGACGTAAAGCTGGTCGGCCTCGTTGGTCTTGGGCACGTAGGCGTAATTCAGGTCGCCGAGCAGCTTCTTGAGTGCGTCGCCGGAAGTCAGGCCGGAGAATTTCACGTCCGCCTTCCGGTCAATGCCCGGCTCCACGAAGATATGCCAGCCGGTCTGGTGCGCGATGTCCGTGAGCAATGGCCAGAGCGCCTCGCCGCGGAGGTCGGCGGTGACATTGTCGGCGGCGCGCCAGGCAAGGGAATTGGTCTGTGCCCCCGCGTCAAAGTTAAACGCAAACCACAAACAATAAACCACCGCAAGTTTTCGCCGCCAGCTCATGTGTTTTTTATTTACGATATACGATATGCGATTAACGAGCCTTTTACAATGTTCACGCGGCGCGTAAATCGAAAATCGCATATCGTAAATGCCTCCGAGTTATTTCTTGAGGACGGCGCGCACCCAATCCTGGTTGTCAACATACCAGCGGATGGTTTCGCGGATGCCCTGCTCAAACTTGTGCGCGGGCTCCCACCCCAGCTCGCGCTGGATCTTGCCGGCGTCAATCGCATAGCGTCGGTCGTGGCCGGGCCGGTCTTTGACGAAGGTGATGAGCTTGCGCGAGCCGCCGCCAAGGCCGGGGACGAATTCGTCAATGGTGTCGCAGATGAGCTGGACGATGTGGAGATTGGCCCATTCGTTGTGGCCGCCAATGTTGTAGGTCTCGCCGAGCGCGCCTTTGCCAAGCACCATCCACAAAGCTTCGGCGTGGTCGCGGACATAAAGCCAGTCGCGGACGTTCAGGCCGTCGCCATAGACGGGCACGGGCTTGCGCTGGAGCACACTCTGGATGACGACGGGAATGAGCTTCTCGGGAAACTGGAACGGGCCGTAGTTGTTGGAACAGTTTGTGATGACCGTCGGCAAACCGTAAGTGTGATGATACGCGCGCACCAGAAAGTCCGACGACGCCTTGCTGGCGGAGTAAGGCGAATTGGGCGCGTAAGCCGTGGTCTCGGTGAAGAGGCCGGTGGCACCCAGCGAGCCGTAAACCTCGTCGGTCGAGACGTGATGGAAGCGCTTGCCGTCGAAATTGCCGTTCCAGAAGCCGCGACAGGCCTCCAGCAGATTGAACGTGCCGAGAATGTTGGTGGTGATGAAGTCGCCCGGCCCGGTGATGGAGCGATCCACGTGCGATTCCGCCGCCAGATGCATGACATGGGTAATGCCGTGCGTCTCGACGACCTTGAGGGTCGCCGCCTTGTCGCGCAGATCCACTTTCTTAAAAATATATTTTGGATGCGCGGCGACCGGCTCCAGATTTTCCAAGCGGCCGGCGTAGGTGAGGCAGTCAAGGTTGACGAGCTTGGCGACCCGCGCGTCGTCAATGACATGCTGGATGAGGTTGGAGCCGATAAAACCCGCGCCGCCGGTGATAAGAAGGTTCATTTTTGATTTACAATTTACGATATACGATTGACGCAACGATAGACGCGCGCACATTCACTGGCACAGCGTAAATCGTAAATCGCAATTCGTAAATTCTCATTCCGGTTTCCAGTTCTTGAGCGAATCTTCCAGCGCCTCCTCGACGCCGCGAATCTTCACACCAACGGACAGGAGCTTAGAAACGTCCATCACGCAGTTGGAACGGGGCGTCTTGGCGGCAATCTGGTAAAACTCCGCGTCGTTCGCCCAATACTCAAACTTGCGCGCCGGTTTCAGAGTTTTTTCAATCTGCTCCACGACGTGCCGCGTAGTGACGTAGCCGGGGTTGGTGACATTGTAAATGCCGAACGGCGCGCGCAACTCCCAAGTGTCGAGGCACGCCTTGACAAAGTCGGCGCGATGCGAAATGGAATTCACATTGTCATATACCTTCGCGTAACGCTGCACCTTGCTCAAATAGTTCCGCTTGCTGTCAATCTCGTCGAACGGAATCCGCAGCCGCCAGACGTAGCTCTGGCCGATGCCGGCCATGGCCTCCTCGCCCAACGCCTTGGTGCCGCTGTAAAAACTGCACGGCGGGTCGCGAAAGGAAAAATTCGGCGGGTCCGTCTCGGTGAAGCCGAGCACGGCGGCAGTCTTCGCCTCGGCCAGCGCATGGAGTTCCGGCTTGGTCATGTCCTTCTCAACCCGCACGGTTCCGTTCTCGGAAATCTTCGCGCCGCTGAAAATGCAGCCGCTCGAAACGTGCCCCCAGGGAATGTTCGCCGCCGCGCAGGCGTGCGCGATGGTCTGCGGCAGCAGCGTGTTGCCAACCAGCGTGCCGGCTTTGTCCAGTTCGCAGGCATCCACGTTCGGCTTGCCGGTGTAGCCGGCGGCGTTGACGACGAACGCCGGCTTTTTCGCCCGCAGAAATTCCAGCAGCAAATCAAAGCGCGCGTAATCCGCTTGCGTGCGGGCGAGCGGGATGAAATCTTTTTTGCGCCGTTTCAATTCGAGGGCAAACGCCTCGCCGATGTAGCCCGATGCGCCGAGAAGCAGGATCATAATTTATTTCAGGCGTTTGGCCTCAGCCACCACTTCGTTTTCCAGATACGCGCGGTATTCGCAGTTGGGCATCGCGGCGACAATTTTTTCCAGCTGCGCGAGCGAGACAAAACCCTGCCGGAACGCCGCCTCTTCGGGACAGCCGATCTTGATGCCCGCGCGTTTTTCAATCGTCTGCACATACGCGCTCGCCTCGTGCAGGCTCGTGCTCGTGCCGGCGTCCAGCCACGCGAACCCGCGCGCCAGCCGCTGCACGCGCAGGCCGCCGCGCTGGAGATACTCGACATTTACCGCCGTGATTTCCAGTTCGCCGCGCGCCGACGGTTTCAAGTTCTTCGCGATGTCCACGACCTGGTTGTCGCAGATATAAAGTCCGGGCACGGCGTAGTTGCTCTTTGGATGCTTCGGTTTTTCCTCGATGGAAATGGCCTTGCCGCCGGCATCAAACTCCACGACCCCGTAGCGTTCAGGGTCGTTGACGTGATAACCGTAAATCGTCTCGCCGCTTTTGAATTCCGCGAACGCCTTGTAAAAAGAATCGCCGCCGTAAAAAATATTGTCGCCAAGGATCAGCGTTACGTTGTCCGCACCGATGAAATCTTCGGCGATGAGAAACGCCTGCGCGATGCCGGCGGGCTTGGCCTGCTCACGGTAATCAATAGTCACGCCAAAGCGCGAGCCGTCACCGAGCAATTGCCGGAAGCGCGGCAGATCTTGCGGCGTGGAAATTAAACAAAGTTCGCGGATGCCGCCCTCAATGAGCGTCGTGAGCGGATAATAGACCATCGGCTTGTCAAACACCGGCTGGAGCTGTTTGCTCGCAACCAGCGTGAGCGGATAGAGCCGCGAGCCGGCACCGCCGGCGAGGATTATGCCTTTCATGTGTGCGACAGCGTAAAATTTGCCGGGACATTTCGCCAACAAAAAAGCCGCGTTTTTCAACGCGGCTTGAGAGCTGGTTTTGTTTCAACTGGCCACCGCGCCCTCGGTCGCGGCCGGCTTCTGGTTGAACAGCAGTTTGTCCTTGCCGGCGGTGACCAGAATCAGCTCGCCTTCGTGCAAGACGCCCTTGAGGATTTCCTCGGCCAGCGGATCCTCGAAGAAGCGCTCGACCGCCCGGCGCATCGGGCGCGCGCCGTATTGCGGGTCGTAGCCCTTCTCCACCAAAAATTCCTTGGCCTTGTCATCGAGTTCCAGCTTGAGGTTTTTCTTGCGCAGGCGCTCCAAAACCTTGTCCACTTCCAGGCTCAAAATCTGGATGAGATCGGGCTTGGTGAATGAGCGGAACACAATCAAATCGTCGAGCCGGTTCAAAAATTCCGGGCGGAACATTTTTTTGGCCTCTTCCAAGACGCGTTCGCGCGCCTTTTCGTAGGTCGCCTCGTCGGTGATGGGCGCAAAGCCGAGCGTGGACGATTTCCGCAGCGTGTCCGAGCCAACGTTTGAGGTCATCAGGATGATCGTGTTACGGAAATTCACGATGCGTCCCATGCTATCCGTCAACTTTCCTTCTTCAAGGATTTGCAACAGCATGTTCCACACGTCGGGATGTGCTTTTTCAATTTCATCGAATAGCACGACGGAATACGGATTGCGCCGCACTTTTTCCGTAAGCTGTCCGCCCTCTTCGTAACCGACATATCCGGGCGGCGAACCGACGAGGCGCGACACGTTGAACTTCTCCATGTATTCGCTCATGTCCAATTGGATGAGCGATTTCGCGTCGCCGAACATTTGTTCCGCGAGCGTTTTGGCCAAAAGCGTCTTGCCTACGCCAGTCGGGCCGAGCAAAAGGAATGTGCCAATCGGCCGGCGCGGGTCTTTCAAATCCGCACGCGAACGCTTGAGCGCCTTGCACAACGCGGACACCGCCTCGCGCTGACCGACGACAACTTTTTCCATCTCGACCTCGACCGTGAGCAGGCGTGACATCTCATCCTGACCCATGCGCTTGAGCGGAATGCCCGTCCACTTGGCGACAACGTGCATGATTTCATCTTCACCGACGACGACGCGTTTCTCGTCGCCCTTCGCGCGCCATTCCTTAAGCAAAGTTTCGAGCTTGTCCTTCGCCTGTTTTTCCTGGTCGCGCATTTTGGCCGCGCCCTCGAAATCCTGGTTCTTGATCGAGCTTTCCTTTTTGCCCTTGATGACTTCGATCTCGGCTTCCTGGGCTTTGATTTCCGGCGGGCGCGTCATCGTGCTGATGCGCGCGCGCGAACCGGCCTCGTCCAACACGTCAATTGCCTTGTCCGGCAAGAAACGGTCGGTGATGTAGCGGTCGGACAATTTCACGGAAGCCTCGACGGCCGAATCCGTGAACTCGGCCTTGTGATGCTCCTCGTATTTGTGGCGCAGCCCCTTCAAAATCGCAATCGCATCTTCAATTGAAGGCGCCTCGACTTTCACCGACTGGAAACGGCGTTCCAGCGCAGCGTCCTTCTCGATATACTTGCGATACTCGTTCAACGTCGTCGCGCCGACGCATTGCATTTCACCGCGCGAGAGCGCGGGCTTGATGATATTGCTCGCGTCCATCGTGCCTTCCGCCGAACCGGCGCCGACGATGGTGTGCAATTCGTCAATGAAAAGAATAATGTTCTTTGCGCGGCGGATTTCGTCCATGACCGCCTTGATGCGCTCTTCAAATTGTCCACGATACTTGGTGCCGGCAACCATCAGCGCCAGGTCGAGCGTGATGACGCGCTTGGTCAGCAAAATTTCCGGCACGTTGCCTTTCACTATTTCCTGTGCGAGACCCTCGACGATGGCCGTCTTGCCCACGCCAGCTTCGCCGAGGAGAACCGGATTGTTTTTCGTGCGGCGGCAGAGAATCTGGATGACGCGCTCGATTTCACTCGCGCGGCCGATGACCGGATCCATGTCGCCCTTGCGCGCGATTTCAGTGAGGTCGCGGCCAAACGCCTTGAGCGCGGGCGTCTTGACTTCGCCCTTCTTCTCGCCGGCGGCGGCGGGCTTTTCCGCAGCGGGTTCGCCAGGTTGCGGAGCTTCCTCGCCGCCCGCCTGCGCGGCAAAATTTGGATCCAGTTCCTTAAGGACACGCTGCCGCGCCTCCTCAATGTCCACGTCCAAAGCGCGCAACACTTTCGCCGCCACGCCGTCACCTTCGCGCAGCAAGCCGAGCAGCAAATGTTCCGTGCCGACGTAGGTGTGATTGAGATTTTTCGCTTCCTTCTGCGCCAGCGCGATGACTTTTTTGACGCGCGGCGTGTAGGGGATGTTGCCGATCATTTTCTGATCGGGGCCGGCGCCAACCTGTTTCTCGACCTCGATGCGGACGCTGTCAAGGTCAATGCCCATGCTTTGCAGCACGTTGACCGCAACACCTTGGCCGAGCTTGATCAGGCCGAGCAAAAGGTGTTCGGTGCCGAGAAAGTTGTGGTTCAACCGGTCGGCCTCCTTGCGCGCCAGCGCGAGCACCTGCTGCGCGCGCGGCGTGAAATTACTCATGGCTTCATCGCTCATATTGTATCTATTTTGCTACGATTCGGGCAATTTGTCCAATGACAACCGAAAAAAACGCGCGCCGGCGAAATTTATTTCAGCAACGGCGAAGTGCAGCAGGTTCCCCGCGCCGTCCGCGAATAACAAGACCCGCCAGCCGGACATCGTCGGCGAACTTCACGCCGCGCATTTCCAACTCCGCTGGCGAAATTAAAAGATAAAATCGTGTTCACACGCCCGGCCAAATTTGCAAAACTTGTCCGCATCATTTTATGAACATTGATCCCCTGCTCCACCAACGGCTCGTCTGCGTCGCGGTCATTGATAAGCCGGACGACGCCGTGCCGCTCGCCGAAGCCTTGCTTGCCGGCGGCCTCAGCGCCATCGAAGTCACCTTCCGCACCGCCGGCGCGGCGGAATCCATCGCGCGCATCCGTCAGGCGTTGCCCAAGGCCATCGTCGGCGCAGGCACGCTGCTGACGGCGGATCAAGTGAAGCAAGCCGTGGATGCCGGCTCGCAGTTCGGCGTGTCACCGGGTTTGAGCGAAGCTGTCTCCAAAGCCGCGCATGAAAACAAACTCCCGCTGTTTCCCGGCGTCGTTACGCCCGGCGAAATCATGCACGCGATGGAACTCGGCTGGAAGCACCTGAAGTTTTTTCCGGCGGAAACTTTTGGCGGCGTCAACGCGCTGAAGGCGCTCGCCGGCCCGTTCGGCCACACCGGCGTGAAGTTCATCCCCACCGGCGGCATCACCGCCGCCACGCTGCCGGATTATCTCGCGCTCCCGCAGGTCGCCGCCGTCGGCGGCTCGTGGATGGCCGAACGCAAGCTCGTCGCGGAAAAGAATTGGGCGAAGATCACCGCGCTCACGGCGGAGGCGATGAAAGTCATTGCGGCGGCCAAACCGGCCTAAAGAAAAAATAAAATACAAACGGCGATGCCCGGTTTGCCGGACATCGCCGTTGTTGTTCTTCAAAAAACTTCAGCGCCCCAGCCAGCCGCCGTCAATGTTCAGCACCGCGCCGTTGAGATAATCCGAATCGCCGCCCGCCAGAAACACGCAGCCGCCCGCGATGTCTTCCGCCGCGCCCCAGCGGCCTTCGGGAATCCGGTCGAGGATGGCCTTGTTCCGCACCGGGTCTTCGCGCAGCGCCTGGGTGTTTTCCGTGGCGATGTAGCCGGGCGCAATGGCATTGACGTTGATGCGTTCCTTTGCCCACTCGTTCGACAAGGCTTTGGTGACGCCGGCGATGCCGTGCTTGCTCGCGGCGTAAGCCGGAACGGTGATGCCGCCTTGAAACGACAGCAGCGACGCGATGTTCACCAGCTTGAGCCGGGAACCTTCGGGAGCCTGGGCGCGGCCGGTTTCAATCCACCATTTGCCGACGGCCTGCATGAGAAAGAACGGCGAGTTCAAGTTCGTCGCGATGACGGCGTTCCAATCGGCCTCGGAAAAGTCCTTGGCCGGCGCGCGGCGGATGATGCCGGCGTTGTTGACGAGCGCGTCAATCTTCCCGGCCTTCGCCAGAATTTCCGCGATGACCGTGTGCGATTCCTTTTGCGTGCCCGTGCCGAGGTCGGCGTTGTGCGCGATGAAATTACCGCCAGCGGCGTTCACCGCTGCACCCGTCTCGGCCAAATCGCTGCGCGCCACGCCCACGACCGTCGCACCTTCGCGCGCGAACGCCGCGCAAATCGCCTGGCCGATGCCCCGGCTCGCGCCCGTCACCACCACCACCTTGTTCTTGAATTTCATAAAATTAAAAAAACACTCAACGCCCAACATTCAACTTCCAACATCGAAGTTTTCATTCGCCACGCCCTGTAAAATTGGGCGTTGAATGTTCGGCGTTGAATGCTGGATGTTTCCGCCCATTCACCGCAAATCCCCCGGCTTCACCGCGTCCATGTCGTCGAAGACCTGGTTCTCGCCGGCCATGCCCCAGATGAATTTGTAGTTCCCCGTGCCGACACCGAAGTGCATGGACCAGTTGGGCGACAGCGCCACTTCGTCATTGTGCAAAAACACATGGCGCGTCTCCGCCGGCTCGCCGAGGAAATGCGACAGCACCTTGTCGCCGAGGTCGAAGTAGAAATAAATCTCCGTGCGCCGCCAGTGCGTGTGCGGCGGGAAGGAATTCCAGACGCTGCCCGGCTCCAGCGCCGTCAGGCCCATCACGAGCTGGCAGCTCTGGATGCCGCCTTGGTGGATGAACTTGTAAATCGTGCGCTGGTTGGCGGTTTCCGGCGCGCCGAGTTTCACCGGTGCGGCCTCGGCGGATTTCATCAGGCGCGCGGGATGCGCGGCGTGGGCGGGACAGCTCAACAGATAAAACTTCGCAGGGTTCTTCACATCGTCGCTGGTGAAGACGACGGACTTGGTTCCCATCGGCAAATATACACAATCCAATTTATCCAGCGCGAAGCTTTGGCCGTCCGCAAGGACTTTACCCGCGCCGCCGACGTTGATGGCGCCCAGCTCGCGGCGTTCGAGAAAAAACGCGCGGCCCGTCTCCTTGTGGTTCGGCAACTCGATGGGCTTGCCCGCCGGCATCACGCCGCCCACGAACAGGCGGTCGAGATCAGTGAAATGGCCGGTGATGTCGCCGGCGACAAAGAGGCTGGCGATGGCAAAGGTGTCGCGCAATTCCTGCGTGGACATCCCGATCAAGTCCTGCGGACGCGGCGTGCGGCGGATGGAAGAATCAAGCATCGCGGCAGTGTGCCAGACAAAAAAACCGCCGACAAGCCGTCGCCGGCAGGAATTTGGTTTACCTGTAAAACACCTCCGGCCCAAGCCGGCAGCCGGCAGCCGCCAGAACTCTTTTATTTTTGTAAGGAAAGCAGGAACACCGGAAGCGATCCGTTCCAGTCGGGCGCTTTGCGGTCGGCTGAGCGGCTCCCGCGATGGGTTGAGCGCCTTCCGCAAATCGTTTAGGGGAAGTTTTAGTTTAATCCAACGGTCAGCGATTTACTAGTGGACGATTGGCTCTCACCTTTAGTCTTCTCATCTGGGTGCGGGAACTGGCCTTTCAAAAAAAGCAAAAAGCGGCGGACTGTTGCCAGTCCGCCGCTTGGAATTGTTGCGGGAGGATTAAATTCCCTTGGCCGTGATGTATTTCACGAGGTCCACCACGCGGTTGCTGTAACCCCATTCGTTGTCATACCAGCTCACAATCTTGAAGAAGCGTTTTTCGCCCTTCAGGTTGTTCTGCAACGTGGCGAGGCTGTCGTAGATGGAGCTGCGGTTGTCGTGAATGAAGTCGGTGGAGACGAGTTCCTCGTCGGTCACGCCGAGAATGCCCTTGAGATAGGTCTCGCTGGCCTTCTTCAACGCGGCATCAATCTCTTCGATGCTCGTGTCCTTCACCGTGCGGATGGTAAGGTCAACGACGGAGACATCCGCCGTCGGAATACGGAACGCCATGCCGGTGAGCTTGCCCTTGGTCGCCGGCAACACTTCGCCGACGGCCTTGGCCGCGCCGGTGGTGGAGGGAATGATGTTGATGCTCGCCGCGCGACCACCGCGCCAGTCCTTCTTGGACGGGCCGTCCACGGTTTTCTGCGTGGCGGTCATCGCGTGAATCGTGGTCATCAAACCGGTCTCAATGCCGAAGCCGTCCTTGAGCAGCACATGGACAAGCGGCGCGAGGCAGTTCGTGGTGCAGGAGGCGTTGGAAACGATGTTGTGCTTGGCGGCGTCGTATTCGCCTTCATTGACGCCCATGACGATGGTCTTGACCTCGCCCTTGCCAGGCGCGGAGATGATGACTTTCTTGGCACCGGCGGTGAGATGCGCCTTGGCCTTCTCGCTGTCGGTAAAGAGGCCGGTGGATTCAATGACGATGTCCACGCCGAGCACCTTCCACGGCAAGGTGGCGAGGTCTTTCACCGCGCCGACGCATTTGATCTTGTGGCCGTTGACGACGAGAATGTCGGGTTCTTCGAGGGTGGCGACGCTCTTTTCCGTGGAGACGGCGTGCTTGAACTTGCCGTGCACAGAATCGTATTTCATCTGGTAGGCGAAGTAGTCGGCGTCGGTGGACACGTCCACGACGGCGACGACATCAATTGATTTGCCCAGCAAGCCCTGATCACAGAGCGCCTGGAAGACCATCCGGCCGATGCGGCCGAATCCGTTGATTGCAACTTTTACTGGCATAAATGTTTTTTAATTCCTTTTGGTAAATGGTTCGCGAAACCGAGCGGGAAGTTTAGACCAGCGCGCGCCACCGTCAACGAAGAATTGCTGAACAATCTTGCAAAAACCTTGCCGGATATTGTCGTGGGCGCGGAAACCTTATTGACTCTCCGCCGCGAGAAATCTTTCCGCATCAATCGCCGCCGCGCAGCCCGCACCGGCGGCGGTGATGGCCTGACGATAGACATGGTCGGCGCAGTCGCCGGCCACAAAGACGCCGGGGATGTTGGTCATCGTGCCGTTTTGCGGGACGATGAAGCCGTTTTCGTCCAAGGTGATTTTGCCCTTGAACAAATCCGTGTTCGGCACATGGCCGATGGCGATGAACACGCCAGCAACGGGGAGAATTTTCTCTTCGCCGGTCTTGAGATTCTTCAATTTCACGCCGGTCACGTTGTCTTGCTTCACGTCGAGAATTTCCGTGACGGCCGAATCCCAAATGGGCTTGATCTTCGGGTTGGCGAGCGTGCGCTCGGCCATGATCTTCGACGCGCGCAAACTGTCGCGCCGGTGCACCAGAAAAACCATCGAGCCGAAACGCGTGAGATACTGCGCCTCCTCGCACGCGGAGTCGCCGCCGCCCACGACAACGAGTGGCTGGTTGCGGAACGCGGGCAACGCGCCGTCGCAGGTCGCGCAGTAGGTGACGCCTTTGGTTTCCAGAATGTGTTCGCCCGGCACACCCAGATGCTTGTGGCTCGCGCCGGTGGCGATGATGACGGTTTCGGCAACCACTTTTTCGCCGTCAACAATCAACGTGAACGGCCGCTGTGAAAAATCCACGGACTCGACGACGCCGAAGCTGGTTTTGGCACCAAAGCGCTCGGCCTGCTTTTGCATCCGCGTCATCAGCTCGTAGCCGTCCACGCCCTCGGGAAAGCCGGGGAAGTTCTCCACGATGCTGGTGGTGGTGAGCAAACCGCCGGGCTGTTTGCCGGTCAGCACGAGCGGCGCCAACTGCGCGCGGGCGGTGTAAAGCGCGGCCGTCCAGCCGGCCGGACCGGAACCGATGATGACAACTTTTTCCATAGGCCGCGAAAGGTAGTCCGAGAACGGCGCGCTGACAAGCCGGTTGAAAATTAAATTATTTTTATCCGGCGCACGGCGTTTGCGTTTGCAGTCCGGCGGCTTTGAAGTTTTACTGACGGCGATGAAATTGTGGATTTTCCTCTGGGCGGCGGTCGGGCTGGCCTTGGTCAGCCCCGCGCAGGACACGAACGTGACAACGCTGTGGACGTTCAAACTGCCCGGCGGCGACGCGGAATCTTCCCCGGCTCTCGCGCCGGACGGAACGATTTACGAAGGCACGTTCCACGGCTCGCTGCTCGCGCTCACGCCGGACGGAAATTTAAAGTGGCAGTTCAAGGCCGGCTTGGAAATCAAGTCGTCCCCGGCGGTCGGGACGGACGGCACGGTTTATTTCGGTTCGCGCGACCGGAAGTTTTACGCGCTCACGCCCGCCGGAAAATTGAAATGGACTTTCGCCACCGGCGCGTGGGTGGATTCCTCGCCGGCGCTCGCGGCGGACGGCACGATTTGTTTCGGCTCGTGGGATAACAGCTTTTACGCGCTCAATCCCGATGGGCAGTTGAAATGGAAATTCGCCGCCGGCGGCATCGTGGACTCGTCGCCGGCCATCGGCGCGGACGGCACAATCTATTTCGGCTCGCACGACCGGAATTTTTACGCGCTCGCCCCGGACGGAAAGCTGAAGTGGAAGTTTGCCACCGGCGCGCAAATCACCGCGTCCCCTGCTCTCGCGGCGGACGGCACGATTTACATCAGCTCGACGGACGGCAATCTGTATGCGCTGAATCCCGACGGCACCGAACGCTGGCGATTGCACACGGGCGGCTACACAGCCTCGTCGCCAGTTTTGGACGCGGAAGGAAATCTTTATTTCGCCGTCAACACCGAGGAATGTTCCGTAAGCCCCGACGGCAAGGTGCGCTGGCGCTTCAACAGCGCCTCCGATCCCATCGTCATCTCGGGGGCGGCTGTCGGCGGAAATATTTTGCTGTCCGCGCCGTGGGTCAATGCCAGCCTGCTCACCGCCAACATGAAGGTCATTTGGGAATTTCAAGCGAGCTTCACCCTGCGCAACTCGCCCAATGTGAGCCCGACCGGGGCGATTTATTTCTCCGCCGGCGGATTTCTTTATGCCATCCGGCCCATGAACGAAATTGCCCCGCCGGCCAAAAGTTCCTGGCCGCTGTGGCGCGCGGACGCGCAGCACACCGGCCGCGTGCAAAAATAAAATTCAACCTGCAAACGGGACGGCGCGCATACTGCGGATGCTATTTCCGAATGGCGATGTAGCTTTTGGTAATTCCCATCGCCTTTTCGCAATATATTTCACAATCAGGAAACAACTCCTGCATTTCACGATATTTCAAAAGACGAACCTCGTTCAAAAAATCTTCCACCTGGGGGGGGGTTGGCTTGGTCATCAACCCAAAAACAGTAAAATAACGGAGGGTTCTTCGCTGCAACCAGCGGGGCAAGTATTGGAAAAACGGTGTCATCAAATGTGGTTCAACGGGAAATTCCCGCGCTGGTGTCTGCACCCATAAAGTGCGTCCAACCCGCCTCAATTCAGCGGCAAAAGCCTTTTGTCGCTCATATGTCCCAACATGCTCGATCACACTGTTTGAAAAACCAACCTCAAAACTTTTGTCCGGATACGGCAGGTCGCAGCCATCAGCGGTCACGATGTCGAACTGACTGTGACGCTTGGCCAAATCATTCGAAACCATGTCCGGGTTCAAGATGGTGATTTTGGCGGAGACCTCCAGATTGTCCCAAAACCACGGATTGCCACCCACATCCAAAATCCGGGTCTGCGGGGTGGGACGAATCACGTCCTTGAACAGCTTGAGCCTGCGATTGCGGAATGGGGTTTGGAAGAAACCGTAAATGTCCATGATGGAAATTTTTTTCATAGAAAAAACAGGCCGCTCAAAGTCAGGGATTTTCAACCGAGCCGCTCGCGCCCGCCGTAGCCGGTGTCGAGGTCGTGCCAGAATTCCACCTTGTCCTCGTCGGCTTCCCAGCAGAGAAAAACTTCCTTGCCGCCGATGAGGGCGGGAAAATCAATCAGCCCGCGCGACAGATCCTTGATGAAAATTTCCCGCCGCTGAAACTCCGCGAGAATTTTCTGCATCCCGGCGAGTGCGCGGATCCAGTTGTTCACCGTTTCGCCGCCGGTGTCCTGGCCTTCGATGTTGAGGCCGCCAAGGCGTTTTTCCTGGCGCTGTTCTTCCTCGCGCAGACGGTTGAGTTCCGCCAGCCACTCGCGCAACTGCGGCAGCAGCGCCTCCGCCTCGTCGCGGGTGTAATGCTTTTGAAAGCGATGTTTCATGGCAAAAAAAAGACCGTTCGCAATGGCTGCTAGGCAACCGCCGCGAACGGCTGTGAAATCACATGGCGACGGCAGATTACTTCTGCCAGGTGCGCTTCTTGTGACGGTTCAAGCGCAGCTTCTTGCGCCGTTTGTGTTTGTTGATTTTTGCCTTACGGCGTTTTTTCAGTGATCCCATAATTGGATGTGGATATTATGTAACAAATCAGCGCGCCAAACGCCAATCAAATTTTGCAGATTCAGTAAACCACCTTGTTGAGCGGATACTCAATGATGCCTTCCGCGCCGGCGGCCTTGAGCTGCGGAATCAGCTCGCGCACGACTTTTTCGTCAATAATCGTCTCCACCGCCACCCAGCCTTTGAGGCTCAAATTGGCAATCGTCGGATTCCGCAGCGCGGGCAAATCCGCGAGCAGCTTCGCCAGATTTTTCTCGGCGATGTTCATCTTCAGGCCAACGAGCGCCTCGGCGTCCAGCGCGCCCTTGAGCAACAACGCCATCGTCTCAATCTTCCGGCGTTTCCAGGGATTCTTCCAGGCGTCCACGTTGGCGATTAAACGCGGCGTGGAGCAGAGCAGTTCGTCCACGATGCGCAGCTTGTTCGCGCGGAGCGAGGAACCGGTCTCGGTGACATCCACAATCGCGTCCACCAATTCGTGCGCCTTCGTTTCCGTGGCGCCCCAGGAAAATTCCACTTCCGCCTTCACGCCGTTTTTCTTGAGATACTTCTTGGTGAGGTTGACGACTTCAGTGGCGATGCGTTTGCCCTGCAAATCCTTCACCGACTTGATCGGCGAATTTTCCGGCACGCACAGCACCCAGCGCGCGGGGCGGCGGGAGACTTTGCTGAACAGAAATTCCCCGACCTCGTGAACCTTCGAGCCGTTCTCGATGACCCAGTCGTGGCCGGTGATGCCGCAATCGAGATAGCCATGCTCGACGTAACGGCTGATTTCCTGCGCGCGGAACATGCGGATGTCCAGCTCCTCGTCGTCCACGTAAGGGACGTAGGAGCGGCTGCTGACCGTGATGTTGTAGCCCGCCTTGGCCAGCTTCTGGATGGCGGCTTCCTGCAAACTGCCCTTCGGCAGGCCGAATTTTAATTTCTTGCTCATGTAATTGGTTCTGCGATCAGAATGAACTTTATCTTGCCCGGTTTCGGCGCGGATTGGCGACAACTTTTTTGCCTTTCACCACGCAATCCTTGCTCACTTCACGCTGGCAATCGTCCAGTCGTCGCCAGCCTTCTTCAGCTTGAACGTGTAAAAACCCTGCACCGCGCCGCCCGCATACCAGCGGCCAATCACATCCACCGTGCCTTCGGCGTCCGGGTCGCTCACGTCCGCGCCGAGGATCATCACCGGCTTGCCCGTGTCCTTGTCGAGCGGCGACTGGTTCGAGCGCAGGTCAATGTGATAGCTCTGCTTGATGGGCGGGACGTGGTTGGGAAATTTCTTGATCATCGCGTCCACCACCGCGTCGTCCGCCTGCAGGAACAGCGCCGTGTAATCGCCGCCCTCCCAGAAATGCCGCTCAAACAAATAGCCGAAAACCACCATGTCAATCTGATGCTCGTCCGCCTTGGACAACGTCGGGGCAACCGGCGACATGACCGCCACCGATGCCGGTAACTTCACCTCGCTGGCGAAATAAATTTTCTCGTTGTCCGTGCCGCAGCCCGCGAGCAGACCCAGCACCGCAACGAATAAAATAATTTTAGTTTTCATGGTTCATTTCCAGATGACCCGGCGGCCGACCACCGAGATTTCCCCGCGCGCCAGTGCCGCGACGCAGCGCGGATACAGCTCATGCTCCGCCGCGTGGATGCGCCGGTGCAAACTTTCC
>Ga0302197_10001854_pt1 | contig 19849 bp, 13 predicted proteins | sample II_Bog_N2_1_FD_193526 | JGI IMG/M metagenome (GOLD analysis project Ga0302197, IMG submission 193526) | Peat permafrost microbial communities from Stordalen Mire near Abisko, Sweden - II_Bog_N2_1 | ecosystem: Environmental > Terrestrial > Soil > Wetlands > Peat | place: Sweden: Abisko...
TGGATTTGACACGGTAGTCGCGGTTAAATTTTCTGGCGATAGCCTTCCCGATTCTCTGCTGACGGCGTCGCTCGAAAACGTACTCGGCCTGACGGATCTTGCTTTCGCTGTTTGCCGCCACTATTACGAACCGCTCCAGGCCGGCACGATAGCAATGGGTTCGTTGTGCCTGGGCGCTTATGTGGGCGGCCGGTTGAATCCGTTTAGCGGATTGCTATCGGGCTTTGTGAAATCGCTGGCGCGCGAATTGCCCGCCGCCGTTTGCAGAAGCTTGAACCTCGATGAAACTGATTTCCGACAGGGAATGATTCGTCTCGATGCCGAGCTTTCGCACCGGGACAAGGCCGTGGATGTCTGCTATAGGGGCGGCAATCGCCACGCGATCGAATTGTCCCACGTGGAACGCCCCTCACAGGACGACGCGCCGCTGCTCACATCCGATTCAGTGGTGCTGGCAACGGGAGGAGGCCGCGGCGTGACCGCCGTACTTACCGAAGAGTTACTCATGCGATTCGGCTGCACCGTGGTGGCATTGGGCAGGACCGACCCCGCGAAGGCGCCCGCTCATATCTTGCGCATGAGCGCAACCGAACTAGCCGCTTACGAACAGGAGTTCTATAAGACCGAGCTGGCAAAAGGCACCGGAGTCAAGATCCCCGAGCTCAAGAATCGCTTCCGTTCATATCAGGCGGCTCATGAAGTGAACGAGGTGGTGCAGTCTCTTTCGGCCCTGCCGGGAAAGTTTGAGTACATAAGCTGCGACATCACCAATGGCGAAGTCACCACGGCTATTGTAGAGTCCATTTTCAAAAAGTACGGCCGCCTCAACATGGTGCTGCACGGCGCCGGCATTCAGATTTCGAAAGTGCTTACCAGGAAGACGGTGAGCGACTACCACAGCGTTGTGGCGGCGAAGATCGCCAGCCTTCAGCACATCTACGGCGCCTGCGAAAAACTCCGCGCGGGCCGTCCCGTTCACTATCATCTGCTCACGTCCGCCTTCAGTTACATGGGCAATGACGGCCAGCCGGATTACGGCGCTGTGAACGAGTCAATGAACCGTTTGGCGGATGTTATGTCCGCGGCTCCCGAATCGCTGCAAACCAAATCGCAATGGTGCTCGGTGGCCTGGCTGGGGTGGGCGGGAATCGGAATGACGCGCGGCTCAGAATTTGCTGCGCTTGCGGCCAGCCGCGGATTGCGCGGTGTGACCCGAAGCGAAGGCCGCGAAATCTTCTCCCACTTCGTCGCCGGTCAGGCTACGGCTCCCATCAACATTCTGATGGCAGACGGCGAGCTCAAGTTCTACGACGTGGCAACAACGCGCGATCCGTACGTCCCAGTTCCGCGGCTTGTGTTGCCGTCCCACTCTCGGAAGGCAGAGCTCACGGTGGAGCGCACTGTAACTGCAGATGGCGCGCCATACATTTTGAATCACTGCGTAGATGGAATCCCCACGCTACCCGGCGCATTCCTTATCATGATGGTCGCCGAAGCTGCTCTGGAACTTCGGCCGGAGCTTAAGATCACCTCGTTTGAAGATGCCGCCTTCCGCAGATTCGTGCGGCTGCGCAGTGATGGTCCAACGAATCTTCGCCTGAATGCCCGCATCGTGAACGAGAACGACGAGAGCACGCTGATTCGTGTCGAGGTCGTTTCCGACTTTACGCATAAGAGCGGCAAGGTGCTCCAGAAGGATGTTGTGCAGACCGAAATGTCGGTCAGGTTGGGTCATTCGGTCAATCACGCGGGGGCCGGCTCCCTGAATGGTTCTAGCGCAAATTCAGAGAACGCAAAGGGACGTGCATTATCCGATCCCTATGTTATGCAGGGCTCACCTGTTCACCTGAACGGTCCGTTCCGCACTTTGAATAACATCGTGGTTGGCGAGAGCAATCGCTCGGCCGATTACCGGCTGACGAAAACGACTGGCATCGGCTCGGGAGGCCAGGCATTCCTCTCCAGCCTCATGGTGATGGATTCCCTGTGGCGCTTCGGCGCAATCGATCTGCATCCCGATAACACGCTGCCCGTCTATGTCCCGGAGGCGTGCAAGGTGATGAAGGTTTATTTCGATCTCGGCAATTCCGGCGCCGCTTCGACACTGTCCGACGAGCTTTCAATGTCGGGCTCTAATCCCACCGCGGACCAGGATCGCCTGACGATCGGGCCGGTTGAGGTTAGAGACAATGTGGGTTCTGTTTTGCTGACCGTCGATGGCGGAGTCTGCCGCCGTTTGGGCGAGGTGCGGAATGGTCACTAATCAGGGCCGGTCACTGGTCGCCGGACTCGATTCAGCCGAGGTTACTCGAGAAATTCAGGCATCTTGCCTTCGCGAAACTGAGATTCAGGAGGCTGCGGCTATCTTCAATCCGCGGCGGAGAGCTGAGTGGGTTGCGGGCAGAATCGCGGCGAAGTACGCGTTTCTTAGTGGCGAGCAATTCCCCGAATCCGCCTGCTTCGCCACGCTGTATCTGCGAAAGCTAAGCTGCGCGGATCTCACAGCATTTAGTTCCGAAACATATCGCTCCGTTTCCGTAATTAAAGATCAGGCGCCGGGCGGTGGTCCTGCGCGCGTTGGATGGTCGACAGGCAGCGACACCGTGCAGGCGGCGATCTCGCACAGCGCGGGCATCTCCTGCGCATCGACCGGCACTGCGGGAGTTAGTTCGCTGGACCTTGAGACGCCCGCGCCCCGGGTTCCGGAATTCTATCTTCACACTTTTGCCAGTCGCGAAAGAGACTGGGTTGGCGCCTGCACGGGTTCTTATGGAATGAATCCCGAATGGCTCTACACGCTGCTGTGGAGCGCGCGGGAATGTCTTCTGAAAACGCCGCGCTTCAGGTCCCTCAGCCTTTGGAACATGCCCACTCTCGAAATCGACATTCACGACGGCGCGGAGCGCCTGGCCAGGGTTCACGACTCGGAAGACTTTTCCGGCAGTTTTGAGTTTTTTGAGGCCAGTACTTACCAAGGCCCTTTCCGGCTTGCGGTCGCCGGCGCTTCGAACTTGATACTAACTGCCATAACATCGCTTGACTAAGGAACTAACTGTGAGCACAGCTAACCACACCGGAACCTGCAATGATCTCGCCCGACGACGATCCCGGGATCGCTTAGGTCAAGCCGCGCGAGGCTCATGACTTTTTCCTTGAGAAGTAATAGCTCAAGAGTAACTAATTCTTGACAAACTCAACACAGGGCGTCAGAATCGATGCAGGATTAATTCCCCAAGATTGATTCCCCGTCCCATTACTCATATTTCTTACTCGCTGGCTAATATCAAAAGCATATTCCTTAGTCTGCAGAACGGACGTTGTTTCGCGGCGTTGTCTTAGACTGCATAGTTTTTCTGGTCTGCAGCGTAGCTTTAGTCTGCGGGAGCACATGGATCAAAATTCCTTTGTCGCGCCGCTACCTGCCGCGCACGTGAACGTAAACGGGGGGAGCAAATGGATCAAAATCATTTTGCCGCGCCGCTGTCTGCCGCGCACATGAATGGAAACGGGAACGGCCATAAGTCGCATGGCGCGCCGGCTGTCTCACGCGAAGATTTCTACAACCAGGTCCGCGACGTGTTTTGCGCAGTGACCCGCTATCCGGTCGACATCCTTGAACCATACGCCAGCCTTGAAGAAGACCTTGGTATCGATTCAGTCAAGCTCGGCGAAGTGTTTGCGGTTCTTCGCGAGAAGTACGGCCTGCCTGCCACCATGGATCTGCCTCGGGAGCAGCTGAAAACGATCGCCGGTATTGCGGACGCCCTGTCACGCTATGTGGTCGACAAGTCCGCTGCCTCGCCCGCTCCCGTTGCTCCGCCTGTCGCGGCAACCACGCCGGTGAGCCTGGCTCCCGCGTATGCTGCTGAAGACTTCGACGAGCGGGTTCGCGCCATCTTTGCGGAAGTGACCCGTTATCCAATCGACATTCTTGAGCCGACGGCCAGCCTTGAAGAAGACCTCGGAATCGATTCGGTCAAGCTTGGCGAAGTATTCGCCGTGCTCCGCGAGCGCTACAGCCTGCCTGAAGTGCTCGACGTTCCGCGCGAAAACATGAAGACAATTGGCGCGATCGCGGAGGCGCTGAGGAAGTACGTTCAGGCTCCGAATGACAACGGCGCGCATCATGCGTCGGGCAGTCTGAATGGACATTCTAACGGACTGTCCAACGGAACGGGCCACGGAAATGGCGGGTTTATCGAACAGGTGCCACCTGCGGTGCAGGTCCGCGAGACCAAACCATTCGAAGGAAAAATTGCGCTCGTTACGGGGTCAGGCCGCGCGCTCGGCAAAGATGTCGCCGTATACCTGGCGAGCCAAGGCGCAACAGTCATCGTCAACTCGTTCCATTCACGTGAACTGGGTGATAAGACTGTCGAAGAGATCGTCGCGGCGGGCGGAAAGGCCATTCATGCATGGGGCTCCGTCGCCAATCCCCAACACGTGGAATCTATTTTCGAACTGATCGAACAGAAGTTCGGCGGTCTCGATTTCTTTGTCAGCAACGCTTCCAACGGCATGCTGGGCCGGCTTGAAGATTTGACTCCGGAGCACTTCGAAAAAGCTTATCGCACCAATGTAATAGGCCTTCACCAGTGCGCCCTGAGGGCGGTAAATCTCATGAAGCGGCGCGGTGGCGGAAAGATCATCACCCTTTCTTCTCCCGCTTGCCATGGCTACGTGGATTATTTCGGCTGCATGGCGACCGTAAAGGCCGCCGTAGAGTCGCTGACCAAGACCATGGCCATCGAGTTTGCGCGCTATAACATCCAGGTGAATTGCATCTCTCCCGGACCTATCTACGGCGATCTTTTGAATAAGTGGCCAGAGAGCAAGCGGCTCATTGCGGAGTGGGAGCAGGCGACTGTCTGCGACCGCCTCTGCGTCGACCGCGACGTCTCGCTCTTCATTGCCTACCTGCTCGGCGACGCGGTGAAACTATTCACCGGCAGCGTGCTGGTAATGGACGGAGGCATTTCAGTTCGCTGGGGCGGTGTTAGCGGAGCCGCAGCGGAAGAGGCCAAAGCAACAGCGAATAGCTCTAATAACGGACACTCGGTTGACATGGACTTACTCGCGTATCGTTGAACAACACTGTGAAGTTATCGACCCGGAGTTAGACGATGCCACATATTGTGGAGCGTTTGCTGAAAATTCGCCCGGAAGAAGCGAGCTTCAAGGCTCGTGGCTTTGACGCCTGCGATCCGGCTGTCTCACGAAAGCTTGAGCAGATGCTTGAGAGCTTTATTGGCGGCTACAATCTCGCCGTCGAGATTCCGGATAAGGTCGAGTTGTCGCGGCGTTTGTACGCAGCCTTCGACAATCATCATGTTGGTTTTGCCTTCGAGGGGGTGGGGCTTTATCTCGCCATGCTCGACATCCTGATACCCGGCAAACCCGATCGACTGGATAGCTATTTCAAGGGCGCCGGCGAGCACCATGATTACATCGTCGCCGTGGGCGCGGGGTTTGCAGTGGCCCGGATTCCATGGGGACTTCGGGTTATGGATAGTTACCTGCGGACTCTCGATCCGCTGATCGCATGGTGCGTTCCCTGCGGCTATGGTTTTCATGAGGGATTTTTTCACCATAAGCGATTCGTTGACGGGGCCGCAGCTCCACCCGCATCGCTGTCGCCGTTGGGCAAACAGTTATTCGATTCCGGTCTGGGCCGTTCGCTCTGGTGGGTGAAAGGCGCCGATCCTTCAAGGATCGATGCCGCCATTAACCGCTTCCCCGAAAATCGCCGCGCCGAACTTTGGGCGGGAATCGGCATCGCCGCATGTTATGCGGGAGGCGTTGGCGAAACTGAGTTACTGGCTTTACAGGAATTGTCGGGCCGGTACCATGCGGACTTGCTTTCAGGGCTACCCTTCGCAGCGCGTCTGCGGCAAAAGGCAGGGAATTACTCAGATACCACGGAGTTAGCCTGCCGAGTGTTGCTGGATCGGAGCACGGACGCAGTGGCCGATATGGCAGAAGCGGCGGCCGATGCTGTTCGCGGGCAGGTCCGGGGATCGGGAATCACCGAAGCTTATGCCTTGCTGAGGAAGAATCTAGTGGCTAAGTGCCAAAAAATCGCAAAGGTTCAAATGTATGTCTGAGATACCCCAATACGACGTAATGATTCTAGGTAGCGGGCTTGGCGGCGCAATGCTGGCGGCCATTCTGGCGAAGTCGGGACTTTCCGTCCTAATACTGGAAGCTGAAACGCATCCGCGCTTCACCATCGGCGAGGCTACGACACCCGACACGAATTTCCGTCTCAAATTGCTGGGACTGAAGTACGACATTCCGGAGATCGCGAATCTTAGCACGTTCCACGACTTAAGGGACACCGTAGGTCCTTCGAGCGGCATTAAGCGAGCCTTCAGCTTCCTCTATCATCACGAGGGGCAGGATCTTAACCCGCTTGAAACACATCAGTATCCAACGTTGGCGCCACCAATGGGCCCGGATTGCCACTTCTTCCGCCAGGATACCGACGCCTACATGATGGCGGCCGCGGTTGGATACGGCGCGACCATACGGCAGCAGACGCGCATTGTCGATTTCGAGGTAAAGGAAGATTACGCGCGGCTGGTCTCAAATAAAGGCGACGTATTCACCGGTTCTTATCTGGTCGATGCCACGGGCATGAAGTCGGTGCTGGCGCAAAAGTTTGAACTGCGCGACAGCTCCGCCGAGTATCTGACAAACTCGCGCGCCATTTTCACCCACATGGTAAATGTGGAGCACTACGACAACGTGGGCCGTCCGCATGAAGAATACAAGCTCAAATACCCGCTATCGCAGGGCACGCTCCACCATATGTTCGAGGGTGGTTGGATGTGGGTAATCGCGTTCAACAATCATGCCGATGCGGTGAATCCGCTGTGCAGCGTTGGATTGCTGCTCAATCGCGACATCCACCCTGAAACCGGCATGGACCCGGAAACGGAGTTCTTCGGCTTTGTACGCCGCTATCCGGGAATGTATAAGCAATTCGCCAAAGCGAAGGCGGTGCGCAGTTGGGTGGCCACTGGCCGCCTTCAATACGGCGCCACACGCCTCAGCGGTCACCGCTACAGCCTTCTTTCTCACGCCGCGTTCTTCATCGATCCACTCTTCTCTTCGGGCCTGGTGCTGACCACGGCGGGCGTTGACATGCTGGCGCAGCAATTGATTCATGCTTTCAAAGAGAACGATTTCGCGGTGGAGAATTTCAGCCACATCGACGATTTCTTCGCGAAGAATGTGAAGTTTTTCGACCGTGTGGTGGGCAACTCATTCACATCGTTCCGCGATATCGATTTGTGGGACGCATGGTTCCGGGTGTGGGTGGTGGGCCTGCTGGTCGGCACGGAACTCAACGCCAAGACCTTTCTTCAATTCACTGAATCCGGCGACAAAGCGGTTCTGGACGCGAAGTCGGTGCGCGGCGTTCTGGGTTCTGATTTCAAGCCGTTTCGCGAGCTGTTCGAGCGCGCTTCAGACGAAATGGACAAGGTCCGCGCGGGCGGAGATGCGAAAGTGGCGGCCAACAATATCCGCGAAATGTTCCGCGGCCTCGATTACGTCCCCACTTACTTCCAATGGCACGATAAGTCGGTTCGCACCACGCCTGCATTCACCGTGGGCGGTATGACCCGTATGTATTTCTGGTACCTGTTCAAATCGCCGCGCGCGGTTTTCAATGAGCTCTACGGCTGGAAGCCATGGACCGCCTACAAATACATTTTGAAGTCCATCCTGCACAACATGGGACTTAACAGACGCCGTACAAATTCTTATATCCGGGATGTCTTCAAAGCCTGGAATAACGAGGGGATTTTGCCACAAAAAGCACAGCCCGCGAAGGCGCCGGCAGGGGCCATCAAGTTTGAACCCGTAACGCAGGCGAGCGCCGCTGCGAATGTTCCGACCCCAGAACCAAAAGGCGAGCCTGTATGCCTTCCGTAGAACTAAATCGTGTCCCCTATCGCCGCATCCCGGTGATTGTCGCCGTCCTGGTCGTGGTGGCGGCGCTCTCCGCGCTGGCACGCATTCCAAATGCGCCCGCGGGTCTGTCGGCTCACATGGCTTCGCGCTTCCATTTCTCGATCCAGAAACTTCCTCAGGTGCCCATCGCGGCGGACGTTGTTTATCCGGTCAACCAGACGGCGAAGCAAATGCAGTTTTACTATTACCAGGTCGGCGAATCAGCGGCGCTCGGCGACCTGGACGGCGACGGCCTGCCTAACGACCTTTGCCAGACCGACGTGCGCGCCAAGAGCGCGTGGATCAGTCCGGTTCCGGGTACAGGTGCGCGCTTCACTCCCTTCAAACTTGAATTCGGAAAGTTCTTCGATCCCGTCACGGAATACCCCAGCGTGTGCCGCATCGCCGATATGAACGAGGATGGCCTTGAGGATATCTTCGTCGGATTCTATGGCCGGCCTCCACTACTGCTGCTGCGCAAGGCTCCCGCCGATTTGAAGCCGGGCACGCCTCTTTCCATGGATTCCTACACGGTCCAGGAATTGATTCCTGGTCTCAATCAGCGCTGGTGGACCGCCACGGCTAACTTCTTCGATGTCGATGGCGACGGGCACATGGATCTTTTCGTGGGCAACTATTATGCCGATGGATCGGAGCTCACCAACGCGAATTCCTCGAAGCCCTTCGAGATGAACGAGGACTTCTCTCGTGCGAAGAATGGGGGCACAAGCCGAGTATTCCTATACGTCTCAAGCAAAACCGGTGCCGCGCCTTCCGTCGTTTATCGCGATGCGGGGAACGTGCTGCCAAACAATGGGGCACACGCCTGGACTCTGGCGAGCGGTGCGGCCGATCTCGAACGCGATGGGCTCTCCGATTTCTACATCGCCAACGACTTCGGCCCCGACCAGTTGCTGCGGAATCACTCCACACCCGGTTCGGTCCGGTTTCAGGAACTGAAAGGCGAGGGCGGTTTCACAGTCCCCAGTTCGATGTCGATCGGCCACGACACGTTTAAGAGCATGAGCGTCGACTTTGCCGATGTAAACGACGATGGCATCTTTGACTGGTACGTCAGCAATATCGCTTCGCCGTTCGCCATGCAGGAAAGCCACTTCCTTTGGGTGAGCACAGGGAAGATGGACAAGATGAATAAGGGCATTGCGCCCTGGGAAGACAAGGCCGAAGATCTCGGCGTGGGACACAGCGCGTGGGCATGGGATGCGCGATTTGAAGACTTCGATAACTGTGGCACAGTGGAATTGGTTCAGGCTACCGGGCTGGTGAGGGGGACGGAGAACCGCTGGCCCGATCTTGCCCAGGTGGGCGGAGCCAACGACTTATTGGTGCACAGTCCAGCATCCTGGCCAAGGTTTCTGCAAGGCGCCACAGACGTGGATGGCACAACCCAAAAGCCATTCTGGGTTCGTGACGATAAGGGAAACTACGTGAATCTGGCCAACGATGTGTGGCCGGATATGACGGCACCCGCTCGCGGCATTGCCGTAGCCGATGTGGATGGCACTGGTTATCCCGACATGGTGTTTGCGAATTTCTGGGATAATTCGGTCTACGTCAAGAACAACGGCTCCGGCAATAAGTTCATGGAGCTGTATCTTTTGCAGCCCACGGCCGAGGCTGCGAACCAGTCACAAGGCATCCAGGTCCACGACGGACATCCGGCATGGCGCGAAGGCACACCGGCCATCGGTACTTTTGTTGAGATTGAGACTCCCGACGGTCGTAAGCAGATCAGGCAGTCCGACGGCGGCAACGGCCACTCCGGCCAGCGCAGCCCCGAGGTAAGGTTCGGCCTGGGCCAGACTCAGGCAGCCATTATTCCGGTGCGGATTACATGGCGCGATTTTCACGGAACCCTGCACCACGACGCGCTGACGCTGGCGCCCGGTTCTCATACTGTATTGCTAGCAACAAAGGGAATGAATCAATGAGTGCTTCAGCCACGCTTTCGCCCGTTACTGCCGCACCGGTGCTGGCGGCCCCGCCGAAGAAGAAGGACCCTCGCATGGGTCTCAAGACTTCGGCGACCTTTGCGACCATATTCACCATCCTCGGCCACGCGGTTTTTGGTTTCGAGCAGTCATGGGCGCAGATATTTGTCGCGCTGGCTTCCGGATACTCCTGCGCCTTCCTGTTTGAATGGGTGGATGCCCGATCGAATAATCGCCCGCCGGAGTTTGCCGGCGGCGGCTTTGGGAAGAAGGTCAACTTCCTGCTGGCCCCTCACATGACCTCCATTACCATGTCGTTTCTGATTTATGTGAATCAGCGCCTGTGGTTGATGGCTGTGGCCGTTGCCATCGCCATCGGCTCAAAGTATGTTCTACGTGTACGCCAGAACGGCCGGCTGCGCCACTTCATGAACCCTTCGAATTTCGCAGTCGCTGTGGTCCTTTACGCCTTCCAGGGGACTGCAGGCATGCTGCCGTGGGGTTATACCGTCGATCTGCACGGCGCGTGGGACTGGATCGTGCCAGTCGTCATCGTGTTACTCGGCACGCGCTTGAACATTATGTTTACGGGCCGTATTCCAACCATCATTGCCTGGCTCACATCGTTCGTGCTATTTGCCGGGCTCAGATCCTGGTATCTGGGCTATCCGTTTGCGGGCCAGCTCGTGGTGCTCACGGGCATTCCCATGGTCTTGTTTACCCTGTACATGATCACCGACCCGCAGACATCGCCCTCCAAGCTTTCCAGCCAGGTCCTTTTCGGATCGGGCATCGCCTTGGCTTACTCCTTGCTCCTGATGGCGCACGTGCAGTACACCATGTTCTACAGCGTCGCGGCCGTCTGCATGATCCGCGGAATGTGGCTGCAATGGGTGGATATGCGCGAAACTTCACTAGCTCAGGTCCCCCGGGGCCGTTCTTCCCTGGCGCAGGAGCCAATCAAGTTGTAAGGTGCGAAATCAGAAAATTTTACAAGCATTCCGTCAGGAAATCACTGTACTATCAGATTCACAATGTCCCCAAAGAAAAGCACGCTCGTCCAAAGAATCTCAGCCGTTGCGATCGCCCTTGTGCTGGTGGCCTTGATACTCGGCGCGATAGGGTATCGTTCACTATTCCCAGTCCTGCCGAAGGTCGCCGTTGCCAAAAACGTAATTCGGCTGGACCAGGGCTGGACGCCGGATCAGCGCGAACGGTATTACCAGACCTCGCAGGGCTCCCTGATTATTCCCTATAGCTGGTTCATGGCGCTTGAGCAGCCGGGATTGGGAAATCACCAGCCCTTCGCCGTCCCGGAGAACCTTGTACGATACAATCTCGTCCCCGATTCTTCAAAATATAACCCGGACAACCTTCCCGTTGGGGTCACCAAAGAAACCCTCAGTGACGATCATCTTCGAAATCTCGGATGCGGTGTGCCTCCATGCCCTGGCAATGTTGCCCTCCACCGGGAATGGCTGACCTATACGTGCGCCGCGTGTCACGTTGCTCAGATCAACTACCAGGGAAAAAGCCTCATAGTCGATGGCGGCAGGGGACGCTGGAATTTCACGGTGTTCAACACAACGCTTGCCAACCTGCTCCTTGAGACGCGCTATTCGCCCAGTATGTTTGATCGATTCGCTTATAAGGTCGTCAGCTATGAGAAAAGGCCGAATACCCCCGAGGAAAAGGAAAAGGTAAAGAAAGAGCTCGATGAGTTCCTGCACAGTCCTTCCATTGTCGGGGGAGTAATGGCGGGCATAAAAAATACCTACCCAACCGAAGAGGGCTATGGCCGGATGGATGCGCTGGGTAGAGGCGCCAACGGGCAGTTTGCCCCGCTGGATGAACGCAACGTTATCGTAGCCGACGCACCGGTCCTGATTGCGCCGCTTTGGTATACACACGATTACGACTGGGTGCAAAGCGTTGCGGCAATCGGTCAACCGCTCGGGCGCAACGTTACAGAGTCGTGGGGTGTTAATTCGGCCGTGGACCTGACCAATCCCGATCCTAATCAGCGCTTCCATACCTCCATCCCGATCAAGAACATCTTCTGGATGGAGTCGCTGATCTCGGTCATGAAACCACCCAAATGGCCGGACGATATCATGGGGAAAGTCGACCCGAAGCTCGTCGAAGAGGGCCGTTATCTTTATGAGGAGAAGGTCTTCGACAACGCTCTGACGCCGGCCGAGGAACAATGGTGTCCCGATGCATCTCCGTCCGGCGATTATCAACCTTGTCCAAATCCCAATACTCAGAACAAAGGACTCTGCGCTCGCTGCCACGGCCCAGTTGGTCAGGTGAATGCCAACGAAAACGGAAAGCGGTATTTCCAGCTGCCAATGTACAAACTGAGTGTGATCGGCACCGATCCTCTGGATGCGGAGAATTTCAATGGCCGCCAGGTCTACACCGGAGTGTTGAAGGCGCAGTTCGGGGGAAAAGACAAAGTCGGCATCGGAGAAGCGTTGCTGGTTACCACTACCGAAATTATGGCGCGAGAGTTGGACCACCAGCATATTGCGCCCGATGACCATCTCAAGGTCACTGGATTTCGCAAGAACGAGTTCCGCGCCCCGCTGGCTTACCCAGCAAGGCCGCTGACCGGTTACTGGGCCACGCCACCCTATATGCACAACGGCGCGATTCCGAACCTTTATGAGGTGATGAGTCCGGTAAGCGAACGTTCCAAAAGCTTCTGGACCGGCAGCCAGGAGTTCGATCCCGTCAAGGTAGGTTACCGGACCGATAAGTTCGAAGGCGGTTTCAAATTTGATACCAGGCGCAATTTCCTGCAGACGACCGAATACAGCGTGCGAGAGCTATTCTCCGGCCATCTTCGATTTGATCGCAATATCGCCGGAAACTCAAATCTGGGCCACGAGTTCCGCGATGCAGCGAAGGGCACTCCCGGCGTCATCGGTCCCTATCTCACTCCCCATGAGCGGATGGCCATCATTGAATACATGAAAGTGATGCCGGAGGTGAAGCCCCTGGACGATGGATCGGAGTACCGCTTTCGAATTGGCTTGCTGAAAGACATGGAAGGGGAGTATACGGATTACGTTCAAACTTCCTCTGCAAAATAATGGAAAACTCAGCTAACAGTACAAAAACCATTCTCGTCTGCGGCGCATTGGGCAATCAGGGCGGAGCAGTCGTGACTCGTTTGCTTGAAAAAGGATGGAAGGTGCGGGGGTTGACTCGCAGCCCCGAGAGCCCCGCGGCACTGGCGCTAGAGAAGAAAGGCGTCGAACTCGCAAAGGGTGATCTGGACGATCCGGCATCGCTGGATGCCGCGCTGAAAGGCGCCTACGGGGTGTTCAGCGTTCAGGATGGATCGAACAGTGGGGAGCGCGAGGTCACGCAAGGCATGAAAATTGCCGATGCCGCGAAGAGGGCGGGGATCGAACATTTTGTTTACACTTCCGTAGCGGGAGCGGACCGAAACACCGGCATCAACATATGGGAACGCAAATGGGAGATCGAGAAGCATATCCGCAAGCTGGGAATTCCTGCAACGATCTTCAGGCCTGTTTCTTTCTATGAAAACTACTACATCAATATTTTTCACCTGGGAATTCTGATGGGGTGGTTGACCTCGCCCGTCAAAAAGGACCGGCCTTATCAGATGATTGCGACGTGCGACATTGGCGGATTCGTCCAGCTGGCCTTTGAGCGCCCGCAGGAGTTTATCGGCATGGAACTGGAGATTGCTGGGAGCGCTCAGACCAACCTTGAGAAAGCCGAGACCTTCAGCCGCGTTACAAAAAGGAATGTCAGATTTATCCATATCCCCATTTGGTTGACCTATCTGCAACTGGGCAAAGATGTTACTAAGTCGTTTCAGTGGCTCAATACGAACGGTTACAAGGCGGACGTACAGGAGCTTTGCCGCCGTTACCCTGAGCTTAAGCTGAAGAGTCTGGAACAGTGGTTGTACGACGAAGGCTGGGACAAACATGCCCGGCCAATGCGATTCGCAAAAGTTAAGCAGGCCGGTTAAGCGGCAATTGAGAATGGACATCGAAAGAGCAGGTGGTTTGAATTGATAAAAGGTGCGTTTTTGGCAGGAGGCATTGTCGCCACGGGCGGTCTGACTCTCCATTGCTACACAATGGAGCACTGGATTTATCCCAAGTTGAAAGTCGAAGGATTCCCCTCCACTCCGTTCGGCGATGCGCTGCAGATGAAGAAGTCGGTTCGTTTGCTTTGGCACTTTTTCACGATCAATATTGTGGGAACCGCAATTATGGATTACCTGTTCTACTTCACGGACTGGTATTCCGACCCGCAGCGGATCGTGCTGGCCAGAGGCTTTGCACTGGAGTGGTTTGCGCAGATTCTGGTATGTTTCTGGATCGCCCAATTCTCGCCCAGGCAGCTCATCAAGGCATTTCAATGGGTGATCTTACTTGCCATCGGAGGTCTGACATGGATTGGCACTATGGGATCGTAAGGAGAGGACTATGAGCAGAGCGCGCGTGAGCATTATCGTTTATGGAGCCTATCTGGCTACCGCGGGAGCGATGCTGGCGCTCGTCCCCAACCTTTTAATGGCGCTGGTCGGAATCCCGGAAGACCACGGTTTCTGGGTGAGGCTCGTCGGAGCGCTTGCGCTCGTGCTGGGCGTTAAGGGAATCTACAACTCCACCGCGGAGAATGCTGCATTTTTCCGCTTCGATAATTACACGCGAACATTTGCCGGGACATTTATGGTGATCCTGGTTCTCTTAGGCATCGCTCCAAAAATTATTCTGGTGCTTGCGGCACTCGATTTCGGCGGGGCCATCTGGACTGAGGTCGCCATCCGGGCGGATAAGCAAAGCGCAGTTCGTACCGCGGTAGCCTGATCTTTCGGGGACGGATTTTAAATACGACAGGAGACATTAGAGATATGACAAAGACAACAACAGAAACAACGATGACAGAAACGGTTCCGGCAGCGCATGTTCCGGGAACCGAGCTTCCACCCGTAGTGCTGGATCTGGGCAAAACGAAGAGGAAACTGATCCGTGAGCTGAAGAAGGGCGAAGGCGAACTCATGGAAGAGGTAGCCGCAGCTGTTGAGGCGGTTCGCAACAACTTGGGCGCTGAGGTGGAAGGCAAGGTACTCACGCCCGTGGTGATCATTTACGAGCGCAGGATCCGGCGCAAGACCGGGTTCTTCCCATTCACAATGTGAGGATTTATGACACAGATCAAAGCAGAGATTAAGCCGGCGGAACCCGTCGCAGCCCCGGCCCACGTCGCCCCTTCCCCGGTGATTCTGCAAGAGAGCGTCCGGGTCAAAGGCGATAGGTCAAGAAAAAAGAAACGTCGCTACAGCAACATAGGGTTGGGCACAATCCAGCACCTCGAGCGTGGAGTTACGCGGTCTCTTGAAACAGTCAGCAAAGGGGTCGCGCGCACCTTCAGCGAATATAGTGAACGCAGCGATAAGTCCGCGCGCAAAAAGCGTGACGGGGCGCTCCGGGATGGAATCGAAAATTGGACCAAAGCACTCAGCAAGGGAATGCGCGTGGCAGGCGAAGCGCCGTACGAATTTGTGAAACAGGTGAATCGCGGGCCAGGCTCGAAGCAGGTCCGGGATACGGTGAGGATATTGACGCCGCCTCCGCTACGGTAGCGACGCCTGGATTGGGGGCTCATTCGCCCGGAGGCCTGATATGACGCTCGACGGGTCCCCCGATCACCTTACATGGGACGGCCTGGATAAAGACGAGTCCGAGGAGATCAAATCCGAGGCGGAGAATGCTCCGCCTTCACCGGACCCCGAGCGCGACCCCGATCCCGAGGGTTTCGCTCCCCCTCCGCCACCCCCAACCAACACATTTCGTGAAAGCACGCTCGACCCGGGCCGTATCGAGCAAATCCGCTTGGCGGCCTTGCATGCATTGGGACGCCGTAAAGACGGATCGGCCCAGCCGAAGGGCCGGTCGAATTACGGACGGGGAGTCGATCCTTCTACTCTAGACTTCAAGCCACCACCGGGAATTATTCCGCCCGAGGTTCGCAAGAATCTGCAGGGCAACATCTTGCCGCAAGTCTCGCCGGCAATGATGCGCCAGCTCAACTGGACCGCGAATACCTTCCAGACATACTCCCGGTTGATGATTTACGGTTTCGCTGGGCTGCGCTGGGCTGCGCATATCCTCTGGGACAAGCTCCTCAGCATCGACACCATTGAACGCAGGGCCGTGCGCCTGCGCGAAGCGATCGAGCGAATCGGTGGAAGCGCCGTTAAAGTGGGTCAGCAGATGGCGATGCGAATCGATCTGCTGCCTTACGAATACACGGTCGAACTAGCCAAGATGCTCGACCGCATGCCTACTTTCCCTACCAGCTACGCAATCGAGCGGATTGAGACCGTGATGGGGAAGCCGCTGCTTGAAGTCTTCGCTGCTTTCGATCCCGTCCCCATCGGATCTGCTTCCGTGGCCTGCGTGTTTCAGGCGTTCCTTAAGAACGGCGACCGCGTTGCCGTTAAGGTTCGCAGGCCCGGCATTGGTCAGAAGTTTGTCGCCGATTGCAATGCGCTTGCCGCCGTGCTTCAGTTCCTCGAATTCTTCACCATCATTCGTCCCGGACTTTCCCGGAATTTCGTGTACGAATTCCGAAGCATGCTGATGGAAGAGCTGGATTTCAGGAAAGAGGCGCGCTATACCGAACTGTTCCGCAGCGGCGTGAAGGCGCACATGAAGCATATAAGTGCCCCGCGCATCTATTTCGAGCTGTCGTCGCAGGACATTATGGTGTCGGAGTTCGTCTCGGGCATCTGGATGCGCGAATTGATTGCGGCAGTGGAGAAGAATGACACTCGGGCGCTCGAATTGCTCAGAGCCGAAGGAATTCATCCCGAGCTGGTGGCCAAACGGCTCCTGCGCACCAATCAGTTCGGCGTATTCGAGAATGTTCTTTTTCACGCGGACCCGCACCCCTCCAACGTAGTCATCGAGCGCAACAGCGAGCTCGTCTTCATCGATTTCGGTTCATCGGGCGCTTACACAACCAAGGAACGCAACAACTGGAAGATGCTTTCGCATTACCACGACCAGGCGGACATTGGCCGCATGGTGCAGGCCGCACTGGCCCTCCTTGAGCCCCTTCCTCCGATCGATGTCGACGAATTTTCCAAACGCCTAGAAGGCATCTTCTGGCAGGATCTTTATGCCTTTAGGAGCAAGCACACGGAATGGTGGGAAAGGACATCGGCCAAGATCTGGATTCGATTCCTGAGTCTCGCGCGTGAATACAACATTCCACTGAACCTCAACACCCTCAAAATGATTCGGTCGACGCTGCTGTACGAAACCATCGCGGCGCGCCTGTATCCAGAGGTCAACGCTTATAAGGAACATCGGGTTTACAGCAATACAGCGGGGAAGCGCGCTCGCAAACGCGTGCATAAGCAGGTGCTCAAATTCCTCTTCAAGGGGCCAAGCAACGAAAACTATCTCGCGATAGAACAACTCTCCGATATGGCCAACCGAACGGTTTATCTGGCGCAGCGCTGGCTCGATTCGCCGCCTTTTCAGTTCACCAATCTGGTGGACAAAGCATCGATGGCGATCTCGACATTTCTGAGAGGCGTTCTTACCTTCTCGGTAACCACCATGAGCCTGGGGTTCTGTCTGGTGGCATATCATCTGGTCTGGAGAGGCGCTCACGGCCTCGCTCCCATCGGCATCTGGCAAGCGGTCAAAGAAGTCCTAAGGTGGACTCCTTACCAGTTTGTGGTGGGCGTCAAACTCTTCCTCGACATCCGCAAAGTTCTGTTCCGCTTCTTCGATAAGGACATCAAGGAAAGGAACTCCTGATCGGCGCTGCCCGCGTTTACTTAAGCAGCGCCGCGCGCGTAATCATCGTCTGGGCCAGGTCGCCAGACGCTCCGCCATGGAACGCTGCCAGGAATCCCTTGCGGTCCGTGCTCAATAGTACCGCGGGACCTTCATCGGAAATTGTTACGGTCGCATTGCGCGGCTGTCCGGTAGTCATGCCCATCTCCCCGAAGTATTCTCCTGGTCCCAACCGTGCGATTTCCTCCGAGCCTTCATCGCCTCGCCGCGTAACGACAGCGCAGCCTTCAGCAATTACATAGAAGCGATCCGCGACGTCTCCTTCACGGATAACGATGGCGCCGGCCTCCAGCTTCTCCGTTAAAAATTCCGGAAAGAGTCGCCCGAGCGCATCGGCGGAAATTCCCGGCAGCGCGTCGCGCAAGACATTGTGAGCGGTTCGCTTGCGTGCGATCGCAGCCATCTCTCCGGAGACCAAATCGGAATTCTCCACCAGATCGAGAAACCGTTCACGCGACAATTCCAGCACCTGAACCGAAGGGCTCTGAGCAGTGACCGTAGCGGTTCTGGGCACTCCATGCAGCAGTCCGATCTCGCCGAAATACTGACCGGGCGAAAGCGTTGCCACAACCTTACCGTCCTTACTCACTGTCACTGTGCCGCGCTCCACGATATAGAAAGCCGTGGCTGTATCGCCCTGCTTGATAATGATCTCGCCCTGCTGAAAAATCCGGCTCGGCGCGGTTTCAAGAAGCTCGACGACCGACGCGTCATCAGATCCCGGAAATGCAGCGGTAATATTTTCCTCGGAGGGAGCAGCCTCGCGAACCACGCCTTCACGCGGCTTGGCCTTGATGCGGAATCCATCGTCAGGCGCGGGCAGCGGGCGAATTTTCAGCTTCAGTCGATAGCTGGCCGGCGTCATCTCAAGGTCGCACTCGTGCAGAATTGTCGCAACCATGGTCACCGCCATCAACTCTGTCAAACCCATCGCCGTGCACGTCCGATCTCCCAGACCGAAAGGATGGAAGCCGCCACCCTTGCGATGTTCGTTGCGCGGACTCATCATGCGCGTGTGATCGAATTGCATGGGATCGATGAAGTAACGCTCTGAGAAACTCAACGGAACCTGCGAGAGAACCGTAATATCCCCGGCATCGACTTTCTTGCCCTTGAACACGAAGGCACGATCGGTGTAGTAAGGCATGCCCTGTGAAACCGGGCGGAAACGCAGTGTTTCGTGGTACACCGCGCACATCAATTCCATTCGCCGCACGTCCGACGCATCGCGGATTCCCACTGAAAACGCGCGGTCCGCTTCTTCTGTGAGGATGCGCTTCAGTTCGGGATCGATCAAAATCTGGTAAAGCATGAAACCGATCAGCCGCGCCATGTACGCCACACTGCCCGCGCAACCATACATCGCGTAGCACACCACCTGGTCATGCCGTAGCGGCACGCCTTCCGGATCGCGAAGGCTAAGCAGTGTGTGGATGATCGTCTTTCTGGAACCCGCAACCGGCGTCTCGCTCGCGGCCTCATCCACCATGTCTGAGATCAGGCCGATGACCTGATTGCGGGCCTTGCGATACCACGGGCTTTTGAGCGCCAGGAACGGCCACACGCGGCCGCCGACGTTCATGTTGGTTTCGATCGTGGTCATCGCATCGGCAAAGTGCTGATGCAGCGAGCGACCGCACATCACCTGGCTATACTGCTCGAATGCGATGCGGTTGATAGCTGCCATTACCCCGCGCTCACTCCCGGCCGGCCATTTACGCACCTCATCTCTGACTACCTCAATAAAATCCGGTACGAAAGCGGATGCCGCCTCGCGCGAGTAGCCCAGTGCCAACATTCGCCGCAACCTGAGATGCGTTGGGCCTGACTGGCTCATCATGAAATCGTGGGTGCCTAGTTCTTTGCCGATGGTGTGAAAGATTTTCTCCCGCGACAGATACTGGTTCGGCAGCCCCTGTTGCATGAAGTGCTTCGCTTCGTCCCCACCGATGATGGTGTATCTGATCCAGAGTGCGCGGAGTCTGAACACGGGCCCATACTTCCGGTAAGCGCGATTCAAAACTCCCGGCGCGTCGCTCAGAAAGTGAAAGGTGCTTCCCAGCAGAGGCC
>Ga0302197_10001856_pt1 | contig 19841 bp, 22 predicted proteins | sample II_Bog_N2_1_FD_193526 | JGI IMG/M metagenome (GOLD analysis project Ga0302197, IMG submission 193526) | Peat permafrost microbial communities from Stordalen Mire near Abisko, Sweden - II_Bog_N2_1 | ecosystem: Environmental > Terrestrial > Soil > Wetlands > Peat | place: Sweden: Abisko...
TACTGCTAAATTGATTTCAGCAATTTAAAATTCTACTGCGTACACTTAACATTAAATAAACCTACGTATTTATTTGTTATACGTTTGGCAGGGATTCTTTTGTTTACCTTTTAATTATAATCAGACCTATATCATCTTATTACGTTTAACCAGGTATTGCTTTAAAATCTGGTGGTAGCCATCACTAATATTAGCGTCTATTATATCAATTTTATATTGAGCGCATTTTAGTTCCAACTGCTGACGGTAATGTAATAATGATTCGCGGTAAGCATCACGTATTTTGCCGGGATGCACCTTGATATTTTCGCCGCTTTCCATATCAATAAAATGATGCGGGCGGTTATCAAAATTAAAATCGAGCTCCTTTTGTTTATCTGTCACGTTAAAAATAACTACTTCGTGCTTATTATATTTTAAATGTTGAATAGCGGCAAACAAAGCCTGCAATTTCTCGTCGTTCATGCCATTCTCCAGCATATCACTAAAAACAATCACCATTGAGCGTTGATGGATTTCCTGCGCGATATGATGAAGTACACCTGTTATATCGGTAGTAGTATTTGATTTTGGTTCGTTATATGCTTTCTCCAGTTGAGCATATAAATAAAAAAGATGTGATCCGGTTGATTTAGCGGCACTGATCCAATCTATTTTATCCGAAAAAAGACATAATCCGAAAGCATCGCGTTGTTTTTTGAACAGGTACATGAGCGATGCTGCCGCGTAGATGGAAAACTCCAATTTGCTGGTTCCTTTTTCGGGGAAGTTCATCGATGATGAGGTATCCAGCAGCAAAAAACAACGCAGGTTGGTTTCTTCCTCAAATTGCTTAACAAACAGCTTTTCGGTGCGGGCAAGCAACTTCCAGTCGATATTTTTTACGGATTCGCCGTTATTGTACAGGCGGTGCTCGGCAAACTCTACGGAAAAGCCGTGAAACGGGCTTTGGTGCAGGCCGGTCACAAAACCTTCAACTACTTGGCGGGCAAGCAGTTCCAGGTTGGCCAATTGCCGTATTTCCTGATCATTAGTTAAGCGCGACATTATATAAATATAAAAAAAGCGTTACAGGTTATGTAACGCTTTTTCACAATAAATTATATTGATTTTGTATATTATAATTGAGCGGTTAATTTACCGGCCAATATTGATTTTGGCACCGCGCCAATTTGTTTGTCTACAATTTCGCCGTTTTTAAAGTACAATAAGGCGGGGATGTTACGGATACCGAATTTCATTGAAATGCCTGGGTTGTTGTCAACATTTACTTTACCAACAATCGCTTTGCCTTCATATTCTTTCGCGATTTCTTCAACCACAGGGCCAACCATGCGACAAGGGCCGCACCATTCTGCCCAAAAATCAACTAATACCGGTTTATCTGATTTTAATACAAGCTCTTCAAAGTTTGCATCTGTTATTTCTAATGCCATGATATTTTTTTTATTTTTTTGTTATACAAATATATACTATTCAAATTACTTGCCACAAATGGTTTACTGCCAATGTGACAATGTGACAAATGGATGGAGATTAAAGATTGTCTGAACCCTGATTTATTGGATTTGGGGATTGCCCTGATATTGTTTTATTATCATAAGAATCTTTTAATCCGTTTAATCATGGTTCAGCCAAACAAAAGCCAACGAGGTGGTATTACCACTACATGATCTCAATTGAGGAAATAGCCATTCGGTTAGCCATTGCAGCCATATTAGGTAGTATTGTAGGCAGCGAGCGTCAACGGCACGAGTGGGCAGCAGGATTGCGTACCCATATGCTGGTTTGCGTAGGTTCATCGCTTATTATGATCGTATCCATGTTTGGGTTTGGGGATGTGGTGAATCATCCGGGCATCGTACTCGATCCTTCGCGGGTAGCGGCACAAGTGGTTAGCGGCATAGGGTTTTTAGGTGCTGGAACGATAATTTTTTTGCGGCGCGAAGTGGTTCGCGGATTGACCACTGCGGCTGGTCTTTGGACAGTAGCAGCCATTGGTTTAGCTTGTGGCGGCGGTTTGTATTTTGCAGCCTGCCTTACCACCGCTATTGTAATTGTGATATTGGCCATTATGAAGCCTTTGGAAACCATATTCTTTAATAAAAACAAATTCAACGGCGTTACGCTGGTACTTGAACGAAAGCAGGTAAGCCTGGAAAATATTGAAGAGGTTTTTAAAAATCATAAATTAAAATATACCAATATTAGCCTATCACCATCACTTGAGGAAGATTTAGATGACATGAAGGTCCTTATCCAGAAGGTGTCATTAGATAAAGGGAACCTACTGATAATAATTGAAGACCTTCGTAAAATAAAAGGTGTTAGGGAAGTGAGTTTTACGGTTAGCTGATTTTTTAATAAAGAATGGCTTAACTACAAGCATCAATCTAAATCAGCGGTTCTCATTTTCGCTAAAATTCTGTTAATTTGCCAAAATATATAATTACTGATGCAAGACCTTAGAAAACTAATTGAAGCGGCCTGGGAAGATAGGGCGCTTTTACAAGATAATGATTGCGCTACTGCCATTGAAACCGTAATTGAACGCCTTAACAACGGCGAAATGCGTGTTGCCGAACCAAGTGTTGGCGGCCGCTGGCATGTGAACGAATGGATTAAAAAAGCTGTTATTTTATATTTCCCGATAAGGAATATGGAAGAAATAAAGGTTGGCCCTTTTGTTTTTCATGATAAAATGAAGCTAAAAACCGATTATAAAGAAAAAGGCGTTCGTGTAGTTCCACATGGTATTGCCCGCTATGGCGCTTATTTAGCTAAAGGTGTTATCATGATGCCATCGTATGTAAACATTGGCGCTTATGTTGATGAAGGTACTATGGTTGATACCTGGGCTACTGTAGGCTCATGCGCGCAGATCGGTAAAAATGTTCACCTGAGTGGTGGTGTTGGTATTGGCGGTGTTTTAGAACCAGTACAAGCCGCCCCGGTTATTATTGAAGATAACTGTTTTTTAGGCTCAAGAGCTATTGTGGTTGAAGGTGTGCATCTGGAATCAGAAGTAGTATTGGGTGCTAATGTGGTGTTAACCGCGTCGACCAAAATTATTGATGTTACCCACGAAACACCAATTGAATATAAAGGCATTGTGCCTGCAAGGTCGGTAGTTATACCGGGCTCATACCCTAAACAATTCCCCGGCGGCGTATACCATGTGCCATGTGCCCTTATCATAGGCAAGCGCAAGGAATCAACCGACAAAAAGACATCATTGAATGATGCTTTACGGGTGAATAATGTTGCAGTTTAGATTTGAGAAGTGAGATATGAGATTTGAGACTAAAACCTTTACGACGTACAACACTTCAAATAATAAGGTGCAGCTAATCTCAAATCTCACATCTAATATCTCACATCTAAAAAAATGAAAATAGGATACGATGCCAAACGCGCTTTTTTAAACAATACCGGGCTGGGTAATTACAGCAGGTGGTTGGTTAAGGCGCTGGCGCAGTATCATCCTGAAAATACTTATTACCTGTATACTCCTAAGGTAAAGCCAAATCCGCGGCTTAATTTCCTACAACAATTCAGTAATATTAACACAGTTACCCCTGTTGGTAAGCTCATCAAATCGTGGTGGCGCAGTAAGGGTATTGTGGAGGATCTGCAACGTGATGGCATCAATATCTATCATGGGTTAAGTCATGAATTGCCGATTGGTATCAGCGAAAGCGGGATAAAATCAGTGGTTACGGTACATGACCTAATCTTCATGAGATTCCCGGAGCAGTTTGGGCGGGTTAGTCGCACCATTTACCGCTTAAAGGTTGCTAAAGCTTGTGCCGTTGCGGATAAGATCATCGCGATTAGCAAAAAAACAAAAGACGATTTGGTTGAATTGCTGGATATTAATCCTGCCAAGATTAAAGTAATTTATCAAGGATGTGATCCTATTTTTAAGGTTGAACAATCTGCGGAGCAGAAAAAGACAGTCACCGAAAAATATAATTTACCTGCTGATTTTATTTTAAGCGTTGGCACCATTGAGGAGCGTAAAAATCTTTTATTGCTAGTTAAAGCATTGCCAACGGTTGATGATAACACCCCTTTAGTTGTGGTGGGTAAGCCTACTAAATATTTAAAGTTGGTTAAGGCATATCTATCGACCAATAACTTAAACAACAGGGTTACTTTTTTGCACGGTGTAGAGTTTGCCGATCTGCCTGCTATTTACCAGTTGGCTAAAGTTTTTGTTTATCCATCTAGATATGAGGGTTTTGGAATTCCTGTTTTGGAAGCCATTACCTCCGGCACGCCCGTTATCGCGGCTAAAGGATCGTGTTTGGAGGAAGCAGGTGGCGATAGCAGCGTTTATGTTGATCCTAATGATCCTGTTGATTTGGCTGATAAACTTAACGCGGTAATAAGTAACGAACAACTAAGAGAAAAAATGATTGCCAAAGGCAAAGAATATTCCCTTAATTTTGAAGACGCTAAGCTGGCTAACCAGCTGATGCAATTATATAAAAGCTTATAACATGCTTAAAGACGAAGTTGCCAAAGCATTTAAAATAATACAGGACGGCGGTATAATCCTCTATCCTACCGATACCATTTGGGGTATTGGCTGCGATGCTACCAATACCGAAGCCATACAAAAGATATATCGCCTTAAACAACGCGATGAGGCTAAAAGCATGATTATTTTGTTAGATACAGATAACAAGCTGCAAAGCTATATAAGTGAAGTGCCGGATATTGCTTACGACCTGATTGAGTTTGCAGAAAACCCATTAACACTGGTAATGCCGGGTGCTAAAAACATTTCGCCGGCTATCATCAACAGCGATGGCAGTATTGGTGTTCGTATAGTTAAACACCAGTTTTGTGAGCAACTGATACAGCGCATGAAAAAGCCTTTGGTATCAACCTCGGCCAATATCAGCGGCAAAGCGTCACCGCAATATTTCTCGCAGATTGACCAGGAGATCATCGATGGGGTTGATTATGTGGTTGATATTGATCAGCATAGCATGGAGATCAAAAATCCGTCGACCATTATGCGATTGGCGCCTAATGGTGGGTTTGAGTTTTTGAGGAGGTAAACAGCCCCTCTCAACCCTTCCCGGAAGGGAGGGCTTTAATATAAAAATCAAGTCTCCCCTACCGGGGGAAATTTAGAGGGGGCTAAATTATATAAGTTACCTAACTTAAAGACATTGCCCAATGGGGTTTTAGGCTTTACTTAATTACATTGAGTGCCACGCAGTTGAGTGAGTAACTATTCAACCAAAAACCTTAGCTTTGATTAACCAAACCATTTATAACCATGAAATTAGTATCCTACAAAACCGAAGACCGGGAGCACCTTGGTATTTACATAAACGGGCATATTTATAATCTGAACACCTGCGATAAGCTGATACCGGATAACATGAACGGTTTTTTGTGGGGTGGTGACGAGCTGATGGAGCGTGCGCAAAGGGTAAACGCCGCAATAAGCAGCGGTAAGTTGGAAGCCCGTGAAGAGTTGTTTTTTGAGCTGATAGCACCCGTACCGCATCCTACATCATGCCGGGATGGTTACGCCTTCCGTCAGCATGTGGAAACCGCGCGCCGCAACAGGGGCGCGAACATGATAGCCGAATTCGACCAGTACCCGATATTTTATTTTACCAACCATAATGCCATACAGGGCCCCGGCGAAATTGAGTGTATGCCAGACCATTTCCAACAACTGGACTTTGAACTGGAAGTAGCCATAGTACTCAATAAAAAAGGTAAAAACATCCGTGCTGCCGAGGCGGACAGCTTTATTGCAGGCTATATGATTATGAATGATATGAGCGCCCGCACCCTGCAAATGGAGGAGATGTTGTTAAATCTCGGTCCGGCTAAGGGCAAGGATTTTTCTACTGTGATTGGCCCCTGGCTGGTAACACCCGATGAGCTGGAAGCCTACAAAGTGCCAACCAAACCCGGCCATACCGGTAACAGCTACGATTTAAAAATGATATGCCACGTAAATGGCAAACTGGTATCCGCAGGCACAATGGCGGATATGGACTGGACCTTCGCCGAGATTATTGAACGCTGCGCCTATGGCTGCGATGTTTTCCCGGGCGATGTCATCGGCTCCGGCACGGTAGGCACCGGCTGCTTCCTGGAGCTAAATGGCACCGGTAAACTAAACAACCCGAACCACCAACCCCAATGGCTGCAACCTAATGATTTGGTTGAAATGGAGGTTACCGGCTTAGGCATGCTGGGAAATATCATCAAACAAGCGGATAGCGATTTTTCGATATTAAAACTTAAGAAGTAAGCCATTAAACTATTGCCGTCATTCCAAAGAAAAAGGCGACTTTAAAGTACAAGACCGACATCAAAATCTTGAGGCAAACCAACAAATCTTATGCTGCTAATATCCACTAACGGCTGAATTTAAACAAGAGGGATAGAATAAACGTTGTATTCATTGTAATTAAAATGCAATTTATGCTATTGGGTTTAGCTTTTTATTTATTTATTTTATTTATATTTGGATATAAAATTGCAACTTGTGAATTATTAATATTATAAATTCCAAGCATGTCAACCTACTCAATACCAAGCGAATTTATTATTCAATTTGACAACATCATCAAAATTCAAGATGATGATTTAAAGGCGTTAAGTCATTTAATAAGTGATCTTAAAATAGCTGAAAATTTTGACGATGTTCTTGAAAAGAGTAAAGGGGTATTTAAATCAATATCACCTGTGCAGCTGCAAGGTATTATTAGAGCTTTGGTAAGCATTGTTGATATATTTGAAGCTTCCAATAAAGACATAGAGGCGTTTACTGATAAGTTTGCTAAGTCATATCTATATTCGAAAAATGGAGCGACAGAAGAGGAAAGCTTAATTTTAAAAGAAAAGTTATCCGTTTTACTCAGAAATTTTAAAAGTTTAATAATTACAGTTAAGTCGCAAAATCTTTTAACTGATAATCAAAGAAACTTTAGAGATTGCCGAGTCATAACAGATATTAGAATGGTTTTTGAAGATGATATGAAGTCTGTCGATAAATATGCAATCGTTCTACATAATTTAAAAATAGAATATTCAGAAAACAAGAATTTAGATGATTTTTTTGTGGCATTGGATTTGCCAGATTTGAAAAAATTAAAAATAGCTGTTGATAGAGCAATTGAAAAAGATGAGATCATTAAAAAGACTCATCATAAATTTAAATTCGTAGATTTTTAATATGCCAATGCCTACACCTATAAATAAAGCAGACAATTCAAAGATTGATAAGATAAATTATTCCAATCAGCGACTTTTTGCAAATAACTCAAATAGTTATACTAAGAATAAATTTGTAATAGAACATTTGCCTCTCATTGAGGAAAATGTTGAAAAACCAAATGTGCCGTTATTAATTACGGAAAAAATCACTATGTCTAAATATATATTGGACTTAAAATATAATTGGGATGAAGATGGAGCAAAAGCAATAAGTAAAAATGCATATTCAAATGCTACAGAATTTTTAATTTCTTATGCTGAGCGAATTGTCGACGTATACGGAGATGATAAAGATCATTTATTAGCTCCTTCGATCTCTCCGGTAAAAGATGGATCTGTTGATCTTGAATGGAATTTAACTAATTCTTATCTTCTAATTAATTTTACTGATTCCAAAGAAGATTTTGTGTATTATTACTTGGCTTTTAAAGATGGTGATAAAATAACATTCGATGCTAATGGTCAAGTTGAAAGGAAAAAAATTAACGACAAATTCGCTTCTTACCTCATTAGTCTATCCTAAAAAGATTATACATTCTGACGCCATTCTTTATAAATTCATTCATTTTAACACTATCGACAGAGTTAGCCTTAAGCCACAAGCAGGCAATTTTAAAGATGAAGAGTTGTCTTGCGATTGGAATAAATATTCAACTCCTGAAAAAACACGGGATTTAATAGGTCAGCAATTTATTCATGGAACCCAAACACTGAAAAATAAAAACCACTATTTTATTTGTAGGTTAGAAGTCGGTCAGCTATTAAATTTAGATCCTAAACAAATATTTAAACACGATCCTGTTTTCCATTTTCCTCAAAAAAAAGGTCATCCAAATAACAGATCGCATTCTTTAATAATTGGAAAGAAAGATGCGAAAGGTATTTTAAAAGCAAGAGGACAAATATCTATGAATTGCAAATGGGTTATTTTTGATGAAAAAATATTTAAAGAGCTTATAGCTCAACCCCTACCAATTATTTAGTGTGCTATTATATATTTCTATGGTTGTTGTTTTTACCTAACTGTACCTTGCTGGCACACGCATGCCGCGTGTGATATTAAATTAACATAGAAGTCAGGATAGTAACCAAGGTCTAATAATAACATGCAAATTGACACCCGCTTATCAAACACATTCCTTAATCTTTAAGATAAACGGTATCGTTTACTGTCCCATCTCCGGAGGACGTCCCATCCACTAATTCTAATTGCGTACTTGTTACTGATTTAATAGTATAACGGATAGGAATATTGGTGTCGTAGCTGCCAAAATCTATAGTCAGTTGACTTCCGGAAATCACATAGGTAAATGGAACACCGCTAAGCCCGGGTTGTAAATAAGTGCCGATATTTTGGGCACTAAAATAAATAGCAATATTAGGATTAGTGAAACTATTGCCAGTTGTATTAAAGGTAACTGCAGCGGTATTGGTGAGTTTTCCATTTGTGTAAGACCTAGTGGTGGAAGACTGCCGAATCCACCTACCAGACAACGAAGCGGGCGTAATTGGTAAATTATTTGAGCCTTTTTTACAGGCACTCATACATAAAATTACCAACAGTAGGATTGAAAGGTTTCTCATAATTAAAGGTTTATAATTTAGATTACGAAATTTAGGCTTAAAGTGCTACAGTAATTATTAAACCCTTGAATTTCAGCCAGTGGTCAGTGTTTTAGCAACTGACGTCGGGAAGATGAAGAGGGTGTCATGCTTCGAGTGCCTCAGCATGAACCACCGCTACCGCAAGCGTCCCGCTTGTGGGTTTATGCTGGGTTTACCAGCCATGCTAATTAATTACCACAACGCAATGTCATTAAGTTAAGCCCCACCTAAATCCTCCCCGGTAGAGAGGACTTAAAAAAATGTGGACGAAGCTAAAGTCTCCCCTTCTGGGGGAGATTTAGAGGGGGCTATATGACATTGCGCTTGTGGTAGCAGCCCATTAATCACCCTGCTTCTCAATCAAATAAACCTTACCCAAAACCTGCTCCCGTGTTGCCCTATTCACAAACTTTGGCAATATATTTTCCTGCGGATAATCGGTAAAAGTTTGCAATATCTTAAATTGAGTATGGCCCTGCACCAAAATATCCATAGATAATTGGTTTACGTAGAACACGGCGCTATCAACAGGCTTAAAGTTTTGGAAATCTCCCAGCGGGATAAAATCAACGTGCTTATGGTTATAAAACTGGAAGATATTGTTCTCGGTACGCAGCGAGTAAACATGCAGGTGATTAAATTGTGGCTGATTTAAATAATTTGCCGCCGTTATCTGGCCTTTATAAGCTGTTATTTGCTCATAAAAAACGGTGTTTAAATAGAAATTTACAAACAGTACCACCGTGCAATTCAGCAGGAAAGCCTTAATGTGGTTTACTTTTATTTTATAGCAAATCAGCGCAATTACCAATATGGCGACTATCACATCTACATAAAACCATAATGCTGCATCCGGACTCGAAAAATAGTTAATCAGCAATACCACAACCGGGAACGCCACAATGTAAACCCACTGCCCAACCAGCCTGAATGCACTACCGGCATTGCTCAACTGCTTAAAGCAATACGGTGCGGTTATTACAGCAAATAGCGGGAATATCGTATTGGTGTAAAACGGCAATTGGAATTTCGACAGCGAAAACAGCACCAGCAATAATAAGCCGCCGCAAAGGGTATAATATTCCGCAAGTTTTTGTTTTTGGTAGATGCTTTTCAGGTTTTTAAATACAGCATAATAAAATACCAAACACCAAGGCGCAAATGCCCAAAGCAGGGTATGTACAAAGAAAAATATATCGCCCGATTTATGAGTTATCGGCCCCTTATTTACAAATCTGCCGAACTGGCTATCCCACAAAAACCATTTAATACCCGATACATGATGCGTACCAAATACCAGCTTCTCGGGGTGCACATCAAACTGGATGTACAACGCATATAGCTCAGGCGTGATAAATAGTATTATCAACACCGCTAAAGCCAGCCACTTAAAGTTGAACAGACTGGTAAACCTCCGCTCAAATAAAACCTGACCCAGCAGGCCACCATAAATGGCTACCATTACAAACAGGCCTTTGGTCATTAAGGCGCAGGCGGTTAATAATGCGGCTAATATTAAGTCGGAGAATTTATAACGCTCGTGCAGGCGTGCAACGTGGTATATGCTGCCAATTACAAAAGCCATCAGGTAAGGCTCGGCGCGTACATCGGTATTGCTCATGATGATGCTTAGCGAAGTCATCAATATTAAAACAGCCATAGCGGCAATTTCTTTACCGTAATATTTTTTGCTGAAGAGCCAGGTGTACAACGCACTCAGCATAAAAAATAGCAGCGCCGGTAAACGGTATGCCCATTCGCTTATGCCGAATAGCTTAAAGCTGCACAATACCATCCAAAATGGGAAATGCGGTTTGTCCAGCCAGTCCTGGTTATAGGTAAATAGTTGTAAGAAATCCTTTTTGAAAATCAGATTCTTTGCTATAGAAGCGTACAACCCCGGATCGTCGGTGAAAAATTTTAAGTTGATGCCTGAAAAATTCACAATCAGCGCTAAAACAAACAATAATATGTAAAACAGCTTGTTTTGGTACTTCATGCAGCAAAGTAAATAATCTGCGGGCAAATATCCGAAAATAAAAAACCCCTGCCTTGCGGCAAGGGTAAAAAACTCACAACAATTGTTTAACCTTATTCAGGCTATTCCTAACTGCAATGTGGGTTTCCTCTAAAAACATTCTTCATAATTCGTGCCAAAATCAATGTTAATATTAACGTAAATGCCATAATATTAAAATTTATCGCCGTTTGTGTAACAATAAGTCGCTAATTCTATCTTTACATTATAAATGAATTTATTCGTCTGATTATGAAAACAACACTTCGCTTAAAGGCTGTACTATTTTTGGTAGCAGCCTGTATTATCTTTGCAAGTTGCAGTGCAAAGCACAAGGCTAATACAAAAAAACCTGTTGCGAGCCCGCGCGATAGTATTACTCGTACTGTTAATGGTGCAACTATCACCATTAATTATGGCAGCCCGGCAGTAAAAGGACGGAAAATATGGGGCGGGTTAGTGCCTTATGATGCCGTTTGGCGTACCGGTGCTAATGAAGCAACACGTTTTACTACCGATAAAGATATTATGGTTGAAGGTAAAGCCTTACCCGCAGGCACTTATGGCTTTTTTGCCATTCCCGGTCATGATTCATGGACAATAATTTTTAACAGCGTAGCCAATCAATGGGGCGCATTTAAGTATGATGCGTCTAAAGATGTTTTACGTGTAACTGTAACACCTGAAACGGTAAAAATGCACGAGCGTTTAGTTTATAAAATTAATAGCCATGGATTTAACCTGATATGGGACGAGCTTGCAGTGCCTGTTAGCATAAAATAAGTTACAAGTAACAATTATACAAAAAGCCATCAGGAGATAATCCCGGTGGCTTTTGTTTTTCTGCAGATAATTTATCAGTTATATTTACCACATGCGCAAAAGGCCCCAAAGCAGCATCTTAAAAAAGCGGATCATCGTTATAGCAGTACTTGCTGTTGTGTATTTTATGTTGCAATGGCTCGAGTATTATCCTTTGGTTATCGAGCGCTATTATTCTACAGGCATCTATCCTATAATTTGCCACATACTTCATCCTTTATTCAACTTATTCCCGTTTAGTATTGGGGATGTTTTATACCTCGTAGCTATCGGCTTTATTGTTTATTACCTAGTTAAGCTCATTAGGTTGTTATTCAAAAAACAGTTTAAATCTGCTGGCATCTTATCATTAGGCATCATTATTACCTTACAAATAGCAACCCTTAGTTTTTATTTTTTGTGGGGATTGAACTACTTCCGGCCTTCGGCAAGCGAGCGGCTCAAACTATCTGATAGTGATTATACCACCCAACAGTTGTATAACCTTGCTCAAACGGCTATCGATAGTGCCAATGCCACCCGCACGCTCGTTACACCTGCCGATTTGCAGCAAGGTAACAAAGCTATCATCCAAACAGCCATCAAAGCGGTTAAGGTGATGTCCGATAGTTCTAAGAATTTTTCAACTTATAGTCCGGATATTAAGTTGTCTTTATTTACGCCTGTTATTAATTATCTGGGCACATCGGGCTACTACAACCCTTTCACCACTGAATCGCAGATCAATTACCAGATGCCGATATTCCTGCGGCCGTTTGTGGCTTGTCACGAAATGTCGCACCAGATGGGTTATGGCGCCGAGGACGAAGCAAACTTTGTTGGTTTTCTAATCGGCATCAAATCAAACGACCGCCTGCTGCGCTACTCCGCCTGGCACGAACTGGTTGACGAATGCATGGGCGATCTACACATGCGCGACAGCACCCTGCAGATCCAACTAAAAAAGCGGGTACTACCCCAGGTGCATCTGGATTTTGTTGCCGAACGCAATTACTGGATTTCGCACGAAAGTGCTATAGATGTAATAAGCAGTCTTTTTTATAACGATTTTTTAAAAGCGAACAACCAACCACATGGCCTGCAAACCTATAACCGCATGGTAAGGCTGGTAATGTCGTGGAAAAAGGGTATGAGGAGTGAAGTAAAGACCAAGGAACGAGGTGTCAGTAATCGGTGACAAAAGCCGATTGTCACGTTCTCGCTTCCCGCTCCTTGCACTGACTCTTCGCTCGCACTCCAATTTCTCAAAAAATAATATATATTTGATACAATGAAAAAGCTATTTGTAATCCTGATTTTATGCTTGAGTACGATGGCTTCCCGTGCGCAAAGCATTTCCATGTCCGATTTAACCAACCTGGCCACCATAAACATGACCGATGCTAACTATTTTCTAACATCGGGCAAGCCGTTTAAACAGGATTACAGCGAGGTAGTGAATGGTTTAACGCTAAGGCATTATGTGGGCACAACCGCCGCCTCCAAATGCGAAAGCGTAATTACGGGCGATGGTATTAAAACAAGTACTCCACTTGTATTACATATAGTTACTTACACCACCACCAATACAAAATATATCCTCGAACTGATAGGTCAGGCAAAATCTGCCGAATTAAAAAAGAATTTCCAGGGGCTGGATCAATTTAATAATATCTACATTTTTGATAATTTTCTGTACACCGTGCACGTTTACATCAAGACGGATAACAGCGAAGGCACAATAAAGGTTGAACAAAAATATTATGTAGAGTAATCTGCATCTCAAAGGAAGCATCCACCCATCAGATCAATAAATTAAAATCCATCTATTTTCATGAAAATTTTATTAAGCTTTTTACTGTCGATAATTATACTTGCGCCATGTAAAGCGCAAAAAGTAAAACCGGTTTTAAACCTGGTAAAAGGCAATACCTATTACACCGTTAGCACGATAACATCGTCAGTTGAGCAAAGTTATAATGGGCAGGATGTAAATATCGCGGTGGATATGTCAGCCAAAACAGCCTTCAATGTAACCGATGTTAAGGATACCATTTACACCATGCAGGTAAGCTATGCAAGCATCGCCATGAAAATAGTATCACCAAACGGCACAGTTGAGATGAATTCAGATAAAAAGGATAATACAGATCTGTCATCAAGCTTTTTATCCGCCATGATCAACAAGCCATTCTCGGTAACCATTACCAAATCGGGCCGGGTGCTCGAGGTGAAGAATATTGAAGCCATCATCAACTCGATATTTACAAGCATGCCGCAAATAGACGAAACGCAGAAAGCCCAGTTAAAAGGCCAGTTTATGCAATCCTTCGGCGAAAGCGCTTTTAAGGGTAACCTTGAACAAACTTTGGCTATTTATCCATCAATTAAAGTGTCAAAAGGCGATTCATGGGTGATAAACACCACGTTGCAATCTGTAATGGCGGCCAATATTTCAACAACCTACCAGTTGCAGGACTTAAACGATACCTATTACCAAATACATGGCGATGCGAAAATTACTTCAGCTAATGATGGCAAAATAAACCAGATAAATGGCATGCCGGTAAAATATGATTTGAGCGGCACGCTAACATCAGACATTAAAGCCGATAAAAAAACAGGCTGGGTGATCGAAGAAAAACTAAAACAGGATGTATCAGGAACAATTGACATTCAGGACAACCCACAAATCCCCGGTGGCATGAAAGTTCCCATGAAGATCCATTCTGATATAACTACGACGGATCATTAAGATTAGAGATTAGGGGGACGTTCTATTAAGCTAAAAAGCCTAATCTCTAATTAACCAATCACCAATCTCTATCCCCAACTAATCACTATTATTTACAAAAAAAATGCGACGCGAACAGCGCCGCATTTTTTTTGTAAATAATTTAAAATGTTTTTATTGCCCAATCGTCTTTATCTTTAAATGCACAATACATTGGTAACAGCAGTAATGCCCGAGGATAAAAACAGCCACATCATACAAACAATAAAATCGTATGGTAAAAATTTGCTGGGCTTTATCCGCCGCAGGGTAAAAAACGATGCCGATGCCGAGGACATTCTGCAGGATGTTTGGTACCAGTTTAGTTCCGTTATCAATTCGCAGCCGATAGAGCAAACCGGTGCCTGGTTATACAAAGTTGCCACCAACAAAATTACCGATAAGCATAAAAAGAAATCAGAAACGCTATTGGACGACATGCTGGTTGGCGGCGATGCAGACCCTGATGATGACGGCACCGACTTTAAGGCTATCCTGCTAACTGAAGCATCCACCCCTGAAACGGAATACTTGCGCAATCTTTTTTGGGATGAGCTTTTTATAGCGCTGGATGAACTGCCCGAAAAGCAACGCCAGGTTTTCGTTTGGAACGAGCTGGAGGATATATCCTTTGCCGAGATGGCAGAGTTAACCGGGGATAATGTACAAACCCTGGTAACCCGTAAACGCTATGCGGTGCTGCACCTGCGCAAACGGTTGAAACAATTGTATGATGAAATTACAGAATATTAAACGGCGAAGCCCTCTTGAGTGCTTTTCAAAACAAATAATTACACGAAAAAAATTAAAAACATGAAAAGGATATTTTTTAAAGGACGATTTATTTTTATGCCCATACTGGCAGCGGCTGTATTAGCGCTGGTAAGTTTTGTGGTAATGCAGTTATGGAATAACCTGCTGCCTGCTATACTGCACGTAGGCATAATTACTTTTTGGCAGGCCATGGGCATATTTATACTATGCAAAATACTGTTTGGCTTTGGTAAAGGTGGCCGTGGTTGGGGTAATGGCGGTGGGCCATGGATGCGCCGCCGTATGGAGGAAAAGTTTAATAACATGACTCCCGAACAAAAAGAAAAATTCAAACAGAAAATGAGCGAACGCATGTGCGGAGGTTTCGGCGATCGCCGTGGCGGAAGGTTTAGCGGTTGGGAAGACTTTAAAACCGAAGCCCCAAAAGCAACCGAACCAAATAATTAAATTAAATAACACCCGGCATGGATATACTGGTATTTGTAACAAATGTTGCCGACTTAAAAGCGGTTAGTAAGGTTAAACCCCTACTAACCGCCATGTCGGCTATTAAAGATTGGAATATCGACCTGGATGATTGCGACCGCGTGCTGCGAATTGTAAGCAAAAACCTCTCTCCTCGCAAAATAGAATCAACTCTGCAAACCGCTGGGTTTGATTGTTATGAATTGGGGGATTGATTTTATTTACTGTTTTTAGTTTGTAACTTCATGGCTTGGCAACCGTAAATAGTTATAACCAACCTTATGCATTGCAAATCAAATATTCTACTATTTTTCGTCCTTTCGATTATATCTTGTTCAGAACCAAAGCTTAAACATAGTAATGAACCATATACTTTAACAGCGAGTACAGGAAAATATGTGCGAAATGGTAACGATCCGAGCCTTTTGGTAAATGTTGTGTTAAGTAACAATACAAAAGACACACTTAAATATATATCATGGACATGCCCTGAAAATACTGAATATGATGTACAGAGTGATGTGCTAAAACACTACCAAATGATCATATGCAATGCTACTTTTCCACAAGAATTAGATCTTGCACCTCATAAAAGCAAAGAAACCGAAGTAGAATTATTTTTTAAAAGCAGTTTTCATGGCGGGGTGATACATTATCAGATGCTTTTTGAATTATATGATAATCCGAAAAAATATTTTGAAATGTATATGAAGAATCACCGCAATGAAATTACTCCAAAGGAAGTTCAGTCAAATGCTGTAGAAATGTATATAGATCGATATTGATCCAAGTGATTCTTAAATTTAAGGTCAAACATCACTTGATCGATAATTTATTAAATAACCACTCCTGCCGCTGTAAAGCTCAACGGCCCGTTGCCTGCCAGTGCTGCTGTTGCCCAGGAATCTTCATTAACCCAAAGTTTCTCATTTTCGGCAATAATGTGTACACCATCGGCCATAAAATCACCGTTGATACGAATAACCGCTAAAGGCATATTCACTTCAAATTCTTTGGTAATATTAGTTTCAAGCCCCATAGCGGTTTCATCATCTAATTGATGAACCTGTATCAATAATGAGCCATCAGCATTCAAAATTTTAACGCTGTTTTTGGTACTTTCAACCTTGTAATTGCCTTCGCTTTCAGCTTTATTTTCGGTTAGGCGTATATAATTGCCCGCGGCATCCTGAATATCCAGGTTTATACTGAAAAACGATGCCGGGTCGTTATCATGGTAAAGAGAATGAACGTGCAGGATCTGCTTGGTAATATCGTCATTGGCAACTGTGATAACACCCTGTGGGACTATAAAAGCGCTCGTACCGAAAATAAATGCGTATTTCATGATATGTTGAGATTAATTGTAATTACTAACCTCAAAAACACCAAAATGTTTATTGTATGACAATTATTTTTTCAATATAATAAGCTAAACTTGTAAGTTTGCCTTATTAAATTAGTTAAGTAGTTGAATGGGTTAATTAGTTGATTAATTAGTTATAATCTTATTCATCCCTTAAACGTTATAAAAGAACTACTCACGTAATAAACTCAATAAACAACTCACTAAACATGATAACTGCCTTAGACGAAAAAACAGCACTTGTATTAATAGACATGCAAAAAGGGATCGTAGCATTCCCGGTAGCACCTCCAATAGCCGATGTAATTGAAAACACTGCCAAGTTAGCCGATGCTTTCCACAATGCGGGTCAGCCGGTTGTAATTGTTAATGTAGATCCTGCGAAATTTAAACCATCACGCAAAGAACCTGCTCCTTCTCCTGGTGGCGTACTTCCCGCAGATTTTATCGAAATCATCCCCGAGATCAAAACAACAGACTCAGATATTTTCGTTACCAAATCAACCTGGGGCGCTTTCGATAGCACCGACCTTGATGCGCAGCTTAAAAAAGCAGGTGTTACCGGTATCGTCATCGGCGGCGTTGCAACCAGCATAGGGGTCGAAGGCACCGCGCGTACAGCGGCAGCATTAGGCTACAACGTAACCTTCGCCATTGACGCTATGACCGACATGTTTGCCGATGCCCACGCCCACAGCTTCAAATACATTTTCCCAAGATTAGGAGAGGTTGATACAACTGAGAATATTTTGAAATTTTTATAGGATTTAAAAGCCGTCGCCCCACATGTCATTACGAGGGACGTTCGTTCCTCGTAATGACAATTTTTTCTCATTATATTTGCCCATACCCGAATTATAAAATTATTTATGGAGCAAACTATCCCGGCTAAGCAATTAAAATGGTTATATTTTTTTATTGCGCTGGCAGTAGCGGTTAATTTTAGCGGCTTATTTGTTACCATTATGGGGCCGGATGCTGCCCTGTACGCTACCATATCCAAAACCATGGCACTACATCATGATTATGTAAATCTCGTCGTGAATGGCCATGATTGGCTCGATAAGCCTCATTTTCCGTTTTGGATAGCTGCTATATCTTTTAACCTGTTTGGCTTTACTACCTGGGCTTATAAACTGCCCGCGATCTTGTTTTTGCTGATTGGGGCTTTGTATACCTATCATCTTGCCAAAAACCTGTATAACGAGAGAATTGCCTTATGGTCGGTATTGATATTGCTTACCGCCCAGCATATCCTGCTATCCAATAATGATGTGCGCGCCGAGCCTTACTTAACCGGGCTGATCATCGCCGCGGTATATCATTTTTACAAGGCCAATATTCGCAATAATTACTGGCACTTGCTGGCAGGTTGTATCTTCACCGCCTGCGCCATCATGACCAAAGGCATGTTCGCTATTATTCCTATTGGCGGCGCTATTGTTGGTCAGTTTATTATTACCCAGCAATGGAAACAACTGTTCAACTGGAAATGGTTAGTAGCGATTATTTTGGTGTTGATATTCATCATTCCCGAATTGTATTGCCTGTATTATCAGTTCGATATTCACCCTGAGAAGGTAGTTTTTGATCATACCCATGTTTCAGGTATAAAATTCTTTTTCTGGGATAGCCAGTTCGGGCGCTTCTTTAACACGGGCCCTATCAAAGGTGGCGGCGATCCGTTTTTCTTTGTGCATACTACGCTTTGGGCATTTTTGCCATGGTCGTTACTGCTTTTTGTATCGATATACCGCTTTATAAAAACAGGTATAAAGAATACAAAAGGACATGAGTGGTATTGCATTAGCGCAGCGTTACTAACGTTTTTGTTGTTCTCTGCATCCAAATTCCAGTTGCCGCATTACATGAATATCGTATTCCCGTTCTTCGCCATCATCACGGCGCAGTACCTGTATGGTGTGCAATTGCCTAAAAGCATTAAAGCTATACGCATTACACAAATTTCGGTAATCGCTATTATGATTGCCCTTATCTGCGCCATAGAATATTTCTTCTATTCAGTGCTGACAACTTCGGTTTTGACTATCTTATTTCTGCTATACGTGGCCATGATCATGATTCCAAAAATAGTTAGCCACGATGAGATCCAGCGCATCATCATCAGTACCATACTGGTTTCATTTATAGTGAACGTCTATTTGAACCTGGCTTTTTATCCAACCCTGCTCCAATACCAGGCAGGCAGCCAGGCAGCTGAATGGATTAACCAGCATGATCTGAAAAAATACCCTGTAATGCAACTGGAAGATAATGCCTGGTCTATGGAATTTTATTTAAATCGTCCATTGCAAATTATCAATCCTGATACCGTAAAATCCGTTCCTAAAAATACTTTTTACCTGTACGCTAATCCCGGTGTTATAAAAAGTGTGAAAGCCAAAGGCTGGCAGTTATTAATTGTAGATACCCTGCAATATTATACTATAACAAGGTTAAAAAGCAGTTTCCTGAACAAGAAAACCCGAGCAAGCCAACTAACACCTATGCAAATCGCATTGGTTAACCCTCCGGGCATGCCGGTATTGAACAAGCTGAATATTAACCCTGCAACTATGCGCAGGCCGTTATAAAACTTTGTCATTGTGAGGAACGAAGCAATCGGAGACTTGCAAGGCTGCTTTTCTATGTGCGATTGCTTCGTTCCTCGCAATTGTAAAGGTCAGATAATTCGGTAACAGAATTAGCTTTAAATAATAAAGCTAAATTTATGCGGAACATAAACAACGATCTTACCTTAAAACGGAATTACTTAAGTA